>Ga0326728_10014834_pt1 | contig 16393 bp, 11 predicted proteins | sample MB3enrmetagenome_FD_207602 | JGI IMG/M metagenome (GOLD analysis project Ga0326728, IMG submission 207602) | Lab enriched peat soil microbial communities from McLean, Ithaca, NY, United States - MB31MN | ecosystem: Environmental > Terrestrial > Soil > Wetlands > Peat | place: USA: New York...
GCACCACCCTGATTTGGAGTTTCGCGTAAGCGGCGATTTGCCGGTAGTCCTTATCCAACATCGTGGTGCAGTGCGGACAACACGATATGATGTTTTTTGCCTGCGCATTAGCGAAGGTCTCGATAAGCTTCTCGGAAAGTTGCAGGAAAAGGTATTCGTTGCCGGCGCGTCGCGCGGGCTCGCCGCAACAGGTTTCACGGGGAAGCACGCCCCATGAGACACCGGCCGCGTCAAGAATCTGTTTCATGGCCACCGCGACTGCCTGGCCGTGCTGATCGAAACTCAATCCGCAGCCAAGCCAGAAGAGCCACTCCTGGTGGCCATCGAAGATCGGAAACTGCTTCGACTGAATGAGATTTTGTCGTGTGTCGTGTGCCATACCCCAGGGATTATGCGGAGCACGTTCCATAGTTGTAAACAGTTGGATCACTTTGCCTTTGGTGACGCGACCCTCGCTGACGAGCCCACGCCGGAGGTCAAGGATTTTCCTTCCCACATGCTCGATGCCCACCGGGCATGCGTACTCGCAGGCGCCACAGGCTAAACATTGGAAGAGGTCTTCCTCCGAAACGAAAACCTGGCCATGTGCTTTCTCCGTGGCAGTCCCTGCGACAACATTTCCCCCGCAGAGCAAGCCTTTCTGCGCGTCAAGGATGATTTCTTTGGGACTGAGCGAGCCGCCCACCAGGTTAGCTGGACAGAACTCGGTGCAGCGGCCACACTCGACGCAAGCATTGAGGTCGAGAACGTCCTTTCGGCCAAAGTCCTTGAAGTGGATGATTCCCAGGTCGTCGCCTTCTTCCCGCAGCGCCCGCATGGTGCTGGTTGTCTCCGAACGCAGGAATATCGTGATCGGGGCAAGCACCAGATGCAGGTGTTTCGATAACGGGATTACATCGAGTAACGAAAAAAACGCAATGGTATGTAGCCACCAGTTGATTTTCCAAGACATGCTTCCGACTGGAAACACTCTCCAGCCCAAAAGATACGTTGCCATGAGTGCTGAGATAAGGAAGGCCACAATCCCGGACGTAATGGAGAGTTTTCCGAGAGGCTTGGGTCTTAATACAAATCGCCGGAATGACAGGCCAATCATGGCCACAAGCACGGCGAGAGCCCATACGGCGACAAACGTGCCATACCAGCCCCGCGTTCCTGGTGCTTTTGAAAGTCCGCGTATGCCAAGGAGGAGATGTTGCGCGCTTACCCAGGCGAAGGCGAGAAATCCCCACACCACTGCGGCGTGCAGAATGCCGACAATAGGCCGGTCGCGCACCACTCGATATTGCAGGAGGACTTCTACAAAAACACGCCACAGCCGTTTGGGAATATTGTCGTGAGGAAGGTCCCCATGCTTTGGAAATACCGAAAAAATCCGTCGATTAAGCGTTTTCAGGAATAGCCAAACACTTGCTATAGAGAGCGCGATAAATATCGCCCGCGAGAGACCGCCGAGAAGAAAGGCCGCGCCAAAGGCGAGCGTGATGGTTACCATCATCCAGGAGTATTCCTTGTTGCGTTCCAAATCCATGCCTTACCCTATGATGTCAAATCAAAACTCAGCAAGAGGGGAAATCGCTATGCACCCTTTTCGACCGGATAACCCCTATCCACCCAGTCCGTGCCCAAATTGTCGGGAATGTAAAGCACTTTCAGCTTTGTGAAACCCAGGTTATGCAGGGCTTCGTAAGCCGGCTTTACGTTGGGACAATGGTTCCAGGGGCAGCATCCACAATAGATAACGATGAATCTGCTTCGGGCGAGTCCTTCCACGCGCTTGCGCAACTGCTGCACCACTGCTCCGTTGGCGGCCGGACCATAGTATTCAGAACCCGGAAGATGGGCCTGGGTGTAAGGAAATCGAAAGCCTACATAAATGAGGAGTGGTCTTTCGCCTTTGGGTGATTTGAGGATTTTGACTAAGTCCGGAGCGTTGATGAGATCGGCGGCGGGGATTGGAGATGGCTCCGTTGGCTTGCCCTGCAAGGCGCCAGGCATAGGTTCGGCTGGGGCGGCAAAGACTAGCCGAGTCTTTATCCCCATGGTAAGGAGTGAACCCAGGAAGAAAAGAGGCGCGAGCGCGACAGCAACTCTGGAAAAGGTCAGAGACTTCAACATGATCAGCTCCTGCCCGATTATTCTTGCATCCTCCATGTCTGCCCAAGGATGAAGAAGACTCGCAATCTCCATGAGGCTATTTGCTCGTCGTAACCAGCCCCATTTCGATTTCAGGCTGCGCAACAATATACGCCTCACCGAAGCCGCGTTCAATGCTTCCGGTTTTCGGTCCAGGTATTTTCAGCCGCTCCAGGAGCGGCAGGGCGGGAGCTTTCATGCGGTGCCACGAACCGTGCGACCGGAGACGGTCACAGGTGGATCTGCAAGGGCCTCGACGCGAAGCTCGCTCGGGCCAGTCGGGCGGCACGGTCCGGGCCCATTCTGATGCCGCTGTGGGCCCTTGGGGCTTTGCAGGGGCGGGCCCGAAGCAACTGATCCGGGCCCGCCCGCTGTTTTCACAACCATCTATATCTTACGGTTACAGATGCACTGGCGCTGTGCGTCAGCCCTCCGCTGGACGGAGTTCCACTTCCGAACGTCCCGGTCAACGTTATCGCGAACGTATGGGGCAGGGGCCAGATGGGCCCGACCTGGGCGACTTTGATTTTTACCGACGGGCCACCCACCGAGATCGACTTGGAGCCAAGCGTGCAGGTGGTCTCCGCCTGCTTGTCGCTGCACGCCAGGTTCACGGTTCCCGTAAACCCACCCAAGGGAACCAGAGTAAGGGTGTAGGTGGCGCCCGACGACCCTACAGGAATGGTTTGTGCAGTGGGCGTGATGGAAAGCGCGAAGTCAATCACTGCCAGAGCGTTCGTGAGACTGACGGAGCTGGAATTGAAGTTACTGTCGCCGGAGTAGGTGGCGGTCAGTGTTTCTGGCCCTGAGGTGGTGGGCGTCAGTATGCAACTTCCGGTTGCCGGGGAGCCGCTCAAGGCGGCCACGCAACTGTCCCCGGCGCTGTCGCTCACCGTAACCGTCCCAGTGGGCGTCAGGATGTCGCCCGCGGGCGGCGTCACCTTAATGTTGACGGTCACTGACTGCCCCACTACCAACTTAGTGAGGCTCGTGGAAGTGATCGAGGTCGTGGTATTGGCTTTGATCACCGTCTGAGATACCGCCGGTGAGGCACTAGCGTTGAAGTTGGTATCCCCGGAATAGCTGGCCATCAGCGCCTTTGGCCCCGGGCTGGACGGCGTCAGGATCGGCACCGAGCAGCTTCCCGCTCCCCCTGACAGGCTGCCCGTGCAACTATCTCCCGTACCGTCACTCACCGTAACCGTTCCCGTGGGTGTACCCATTCCCGGCGGGCTCGCCGTCACCGTGAAGTTGACCGTCACAGTTTGCCCGACGGTTGATGGGTTGGGCGTGTTGGAGGTGATCATGCTGACCGTATTGGCCTTGATGCCCGTGCCGGTCAGGCTGACAGTCTGCGGGCTGGAGCCGGCGTCATCGGCGATGTTGAGCGTCGCGGTTTGAGCGCTTCCCGTTACCGAGGGCGTAAAGGCTACGTAGATGGTGCAATTGCCGTAGCCCGGTACGCTTGACCCGCAGTTGTTCGTCTGGCCAAACTCCCCCGCGTTGGTCCCGATGATGGAGATGCTGATACTGTTCACCGCACCCGCGCCCGGATTCGAGAGCGTTACGGGTTGCGTCACGCTGGTGGACCCGAAGACCTGGTTTGTGAACGTGAGACTGCCTGGCGTGGCGCTCACCGCTTGTACCCCGAAGCCGCTCAGGGAAACGGTTTGCGTCAGGGTTGGGCTGCCGGTGTTGTCCATGATGGTGAGCGTCCCGCTTTGAAAGCCCGTTACGCTGGGGTTGAAGGTAACGGCGATGTAGCAACTACTGTCGGCGGCCAAAGTCGATCCGCACGTGCTGCCATCCGTACCGTTGGGTTGGGCAACAAAGGGGCTGGTGGCACCGATCGACGTTATGGTTAGCGACGCCCCACCTGAGTTCGAGAGCTTCACGGTCTGCGCCGCGCTGGGTCCGGGGATCGACACGCTGCCGAACTCCAGAGTGGTTGGCGAGACACTCGCCACCGCCGCCGTGCCCGTGCCCGTCAGAGCGATGTCCAGCGGACTGCCAGGAGCGTTTTCGCTGATCTGAATGAGCCCGCCTTTACCACCTGGCGACGTCGGTTCGAAATCGACGCCGATTGTGCAATTCGCCCCGGCCTGGAGGACGAAGGGGGGTACGAAGGGGACCGCCCCGCAGGTCGTACTTGCGGAATCGAAAGCAAAGTTGGGGCTCCCCGATGCGACGGCAAGGCCGCTGATGCTCAGCGGTAAGTTGCTGGTGTTCGTGAGAGTCAAAGTCATCGGCCCCACCTCGCCGCCCGCCGGCTCGCTGCCGAAGGCCAGGGTCGCAGGGGCGGGAGTGATAGTGCAAGTGGTGCCGGTCGGCTCGCTTGCTCCGCACGCAAGGGTCACCTTCGGAGCTTGCAACAGGACGGAGACGTTGGCGGAATACGCGTTAGCCGTCACCAAGTCCATACCACCATCCTGGTTGAAATCACCTATGGCTATGGAGGATGGACTGGAGCCGGTGGACGGAGAGGCCGGAGAGGTCTGTAAGTTAAGCTTCCCCGTACCGTCCCCCAGCAGGATGGAAACCGCACTCCCCGTCGCGTCGGCGACGGCCACGTCAAGGTAGCCGTCCCCGTTAAGATCGGCGACCGCCAGTGCGCTCGGACCGGAGCCGGCAGCCGTATTGGACTTGACGGTGAAAATCGGGGTGGTGCCGCCGTTACCCAGCAGAATGGCCACCTTCCCTGCAGATGCGCAAGATGAATCGGTACCGCAGGTATTCGCCACGGCCAAGTCGAGATTGCCATCCGCGTTGAAATCCCCCACCGCCACCGCCACCGGGGAGATTCCCCCGGAGGGAATCGAACTCGTGCTGAACGTGCCATCCCCCTTTCCCAACATCAGGGTGACTGTGGACCCGCGAGAGGCGGCGGTTCCAGCGTTGGCCACGGCCAAGTCCAGCACGCCATCGTTGTTCAAATCACCTACAGCCACCCAACTGGGATTGGGGCCCGTCTCAGGCTCCGATGCGAGAGTAAAGTTGCCCGTGCCGTCGCCCAACAGAATGGAGACTGTGCCGTAAGTCGTGCTCGTCGTGCTCGGGCAACTCGGCGGAGCAGTGCTGCCGCAGCCGTTGGCCACAGCCAAGTCGAGATTGCCATCCCCGGTAAAATCACCCACGGCTACAAAGGTTGGCGCGTAGTCGGTGCTGAGGGGAAGGGAAGGCGCGAACAGGGTAAAGGTGCCGGGGTCGAGGGGGTTGTTCAACAGAATGGAGACCGTGCCTGGACTCATGCAGGACGAGTCTACGCCGCAAGCGTTGACGACGGCCAAGTCGAGGAAGCCATCGTTGTTGAAATCTCCCACCGCCACCGAGACAGGCGTATAGCCGCCGGTGGCGTAAGTCACCTGTGCCTGGAAAGTGCCATCCCCGTTCCCAAGCAGGATGGAAACCGTGCCGTCATCCCGATTGACGACGGCGAGATCGAGAATGCCATCGCCATTGAAATCGGCCACCGCCACCGAACTGGGCCCATTGCCCGCCCCGTAGTTTTTCGGGCTGAAACTGACCGAGGGGGTGGAGCCGATGATGGTGAAGAGGAAAACGTTGGAGGCCGGAACCCCCGAGTTCACCACGGTCACGAAGGCAGTGCCTGCCGTAGCGCTCCCCGGTGCGGTGGCTGTGCAGTCTGTGCCGGCGACATTGCAGGTGGTGGGCGACAGAGCACTGCCATTCCAGTAGATTTGCGAAGTGCCGTTGACGAAACCCACTCCATACACGGTGAGCGTGAAAGGTCCTCCGCTAGGTGCGGCACTTACCGGTGACATGCTGTCAATGAAAGGTACCGGGGGGAGCACCGCGTGGGCGGTGGAAGGGAACAAGCCACAGGCGCCGACGAGGAACAATGCAGTCCCCAGAATCATAAGAGCGACGCGACGCGTCGTCCGCGCATTCGTTCTTGGTTGCGATTTCATCTTGTCCTCCTTTTGGACAATCCGCTCCCGGGCGTCAGGCCGCTTACTCAGCGGCGATTCGAGCGGCAGTTTCACCAGCGACTCGGCGCACACACAACATCGCTAGTTGATCCCCCTGACGCGGTCGGCAGCGTGTCGAACTAAAACGACAACACATGAGAAAACGTAGCGCCGGCATCCTGCCGGCCGTGACCTATTTGGTAGCCGTTTGATACGCAGTCATATAGTCGGTGTAGGCCGTCTTATAGACGTGGGCGGCGTATGCAGTGTTTCCCGCATTCTCGGAGGTTTGGGCTGTGCCAACGTTTTTTCCTGCCGCTACAAGACCGTTGATGACGGTTTGCACGATGGTGCCTACCAACTCCAGATAGCCACCGTTCGCCTTGGGCAACTCAAACAGACCGACATAAATCCCTAAAGCCAGGCTCCTCTCAATTTCCATGCGGAGGTCAAGCGCCTGTAGCGTCGCAATCGCGCTGCTACTCGTCAAGACATCGGCGTCGACCGCGGCCAGGTGGGTGTTGAGGTCCGTATCGACTGCGGTCAAATGGGTGTTCAGATCCGTATCGATGTTCGCTACCCTGGTAGCGATATCCAGGTCAGCCGCCGCCACGTGCGTGTCTATGTCCGTATCTATCGCTGTCAGGTTGGTATCGACATTCGTATTAATCCCCGTCACGTGGTTGTCGATATCGCTGTCGATAGCCGTGATGTGGGCGTTGAGGTCGGAATCCATGCTTGTGAGCTGGTTCTGGATGAGCGAAGTGTCAGTGGCGAGGTTATTGAAGATCGCGATGGTGTTGAAATAGGCGGCATCGTTTTCATCCGCAAGAACAAAGGGGTCACAAAACTGGAGGGTGTCCAATGACACTTCCAGCGCGAATTCAATGATTTTAGCGGCCGCCGCAGCGACGCAAAAGGGAACATTGGTCCCTTCCCCCAAGACCTCGACGATCGACTCGCAGGCATAGTCCAGTGGAATTTGCGCTGCCTTTGCAACCTGAAGAGCTACGAACACGGCATAGTCCGCTATGGGGTCCGACGGGATGGGGCCTATCAAGAAAGTAGGGGCACTCGCGGGCGTACAGATGCTGTAACTCGCGGTTGAAAGCGTAGTAGTTGTTGAAGCATCATCGGCATGTAAGGCGCCACCCGGCTTCTGTATTGTCAAATCTGGCCGCAGCGTCTGGCCAGCTTGCCCCGGCGCCGCGTTCAGGCTCGGCATGAGGGATTTCAGACGCTCCACGGCCCCTGAGAGGGCAGGGCGGTCGTAAGCGTTCGCCAACGCGGTTAGCTCTTCTGGCGTCATAGCGGCAATCTGCTGCTCAAGCTCGATCATGCGGCTCTGAACATCGGGACGATTGGGATTCAAGTCATGGAGCGCGCGCGCCAAGGTGGTCAAGTCCGCGGCGAAGGTTTGAAGCTCACCTTGCGGAACGGGCTGCCGGAGGGCGTCCATCGTTGCCTGAGCATTCTGCGGTGATCGCCTCAATTGTGACTGGCCAGCACTTGCCGGGCGGCTGGCGTACGTCGCCAATAAGACCGCAAATGCCAGCAGTATTGGGTACTTCCTTCCGATCCTCATTGAAAATCCTCCTTCTTGAGTGGTTGCGCGGCGAAGCAGCTTGCTTCGCGGGTCGCAACTTGCACTCGAAAAACGGGCAGCAGGCAAAGCACAGAGCGCGAAAAACGCGCTCACCGCCGCGGCTGGCTGATGGGCTGACCGAAGGGCAGCACGCACGCTCAACCAGCTCCGCGCCGCCTGGCGGCGCTGTCGTCGACGTTAATAAGTAAGGCTTGCGCGCCGAACCTATTTCAAATTCCCCTACCCGTCTGTGCGCTAACGCGCTTATAATGAGGTTTTCCTAATGCGCCATTGGGCCTGAGCTTTCATAGTTGAGTTATTTGAGGACGTGTAACAATGTCAAAACTCGTTGAACTCCGCCCTCTGCTTGAGAATCACCTTCTATCCGCTCTTCCCGCTGTAGAATACAAACGACTTGTTTCGAGCCTCCAGCCCGTGACTTTCCGTCTGGGGGAGGTTCTGTACGAATCGGGCGGGCTCCTGAACCACGTTTACTTCCCCACGACCGCTGTCGTTTCTCTCCTCTACGCCATGGAAGACGGTAAGACCGCCGAAATGGGCCTGACCGGAAACGACGGGGTGGTGGGTGTTGCTCTGTTCCTGGGAGGCAACACGACGCCGAATCGGGCCGTGGTCCAAATCGCCGGGAACGCCTTCCAGATGGATGCGGCGACACTTCGGCAGGAGTTTGCGCGAGGTGGTTCGTTTCAGCATTTGTTGCTGAACTATACTCAAGCCCTCATTACCCAGATTTCCCAGACGGCCGTCTGCAACCGGCTGCATTCAGTGGAGCAGCGACTCTGCCGCTGGCTATTGATGAGCCACGATCGAGCGAACTCCGACGAACTGCCAATGAGCCAGGAGTTCATCTCCAATATGCTGGGGGGACGCCGCGAGAGCGTCACGGTGGCCGCGCGGCGGCTGCAAGATGCCGGACTAATCCGTTATGTCCGAGGCCATATCACCGTCCTCGACCGGAAGCGTCTGGAAGCGACGGTCTGTGAATGCTATCGGGTCGTGGAAGACGAGACGGATCGATTGCTTCTCACTGCAAAGCAAGGCTGGCCCTACGCCTTAGAAGCCGTGAAATAATCCAGAATAGTCATATCCCTGCGCCGTTTATTCAATAACTCACGCTTTGCAAAGCCCCTATCGTGGGGACTATTCACAGCTTCTTAGGGAGGAACTGCCGCGGGAGGCGGCTGAGAGGGTGCCTATCACAATCCGAGCCCCCGCTCACGGCGGCGACTCCTTACCGACCGCTTGAGTAGCCGGTCCGCAGGGGTGAAGTTATCCCTAACGGGGTTGTGGGGTGTACACTCACACCTGCCTGAAGTTTCAATGTGCAGATGCCGGTTGATGTTCTCTTGCGGAGTTGCCGCCGGTTTTTTCCCCGCGCGGATTCAAGGCAGAAATACTGGAGGAAGCCGTGAAACGAATTTTCGCTGTGATGATTTCGTTACTCTGCTCGTGGGCGGTTGTAAAGGGTCAGATGATAGGAGATAGTGAAAGAGAGATACGAGGACTCGAGACCCAACGGTTTCGGGCGATGGAGAGAGTGGACGTCGCAGCGCTCGATCGCATCCTGTCGGATGACTTGATCTATACCCACGCCAGTGGCTTGCAGCAAACAAAAGCCGAACTCATCGGGGTTCTTGGTTCCGGCGATATGAAGTATGAATCCATCACTCCGGGTGATATTCGGGTTCGGATTTATAACCAGGCTGCCGTGGTAACCGGCCGCGCTTCAATCAAAATCAAGGCGGGGGGCGAAGAGCAAAGTTTTACGATTTGTTACCTGGACGTCTATGTGCAGCAGGATGGCCGCTGGCAGATGGTCGCCTGGCAGTCGTCGCGAGTCGCTCCTTAGCCTCTGCGCGTGGCACAGAGACGACGATTACGCTGTCCCAACTGCGGCAAAAATCTTTCTCGTGGACTTCGCCACTTGGACACAGATCTTCCTTGCCTGCGGGGGATGCTCCACTTCCCCGGCACAGGGGAGGGAGCTTTTCGACTTTTCTGGACTAATCGAAATCCGGAAGGTGCGGCCGCATTTTGCCCATGCCCTGTCCAGACCCGGACCGCATGTCGAGCCGCAATTGGTTGCACAATTCAAATTCCTGATTGGCCGGCGCGGCCTCGCCGAGCTTGCGCAGCGCCAGGGCCAGATGATGGTGCGCCTCGGATTGCTTTGGGTCGAGCCGAATCGCCTCCCGAAACCTTGCTGCTGCCGCTTCAAAGTTGTGGTTATATTCGTTCATCTTCCCCACGCCGAAATGGTAAAGGTAGGTGTGGGGGGCTTCGCGGCCCATCCGCTGTGGTAAAGCGCTTCTTGGGTTGCAGCCCCGCCGCCCTGCGCTACTTTGTGACGGCGGGGTTGGAGGGCGGGAGGCTTGATGAAGACTTTGGGTGCGCAGCCTGAATCTCGTCACCGCGGAAGAAGCGGCCCGGCGCGGCGCGCATTTCAGCCATGGCGGGGAATAGCTTTGAGTAATCGTTTCGCGCATTCCAAAAAAGGAACCCTACCCCGCCTTGTTCCCTGGCCACGCTGACTTGGGTTCGAATATAAGCATCCGAATACGTTTTGGTGCGCCAGGCAAAGGCCTGAAGCCATGGCCGCAGAACAACCTCAGTTTCCGCTGTAATCTCGCCGAACCGCTGCATGGACTCTCCGATAAAGTGCTCAGGCGCATCGCCCGGCCTCGCGTATCCGTCCATGCCGAAGAAGTGCGACGGATAAACCATGGGGGAAAGCACGTCGCAGAACTGCGCCATGGCAGGGATGTCCTGGCCGGTGTGCTCCAAGTCAACCGAGCGTTGCCAGGCCATCACTCCGAAGACATCCACTGAAACCAGAACCCCCAGCGGGTGGAGTTCGTCATAGGCGCGGGAGAGAAAACCGTTGATGACGTCGGAACGATCCCAGTCCGGATGCGAAGACTGGAATGCGAATTGAGCATCCTTTTGATCGCCTTCTGCGGGGAAGCGCGCATAATCGAACTGGATTTCGTCCACCCCGGAGGTCGCCACCGCTCGGGCCAGCGCCAAGTTATAGTTTTGAACTTCCGCTCGTGAAGGGTCAGTCCAAACCAGTTTCCCGTTTTCCCTCCACGGCTGACCGGTGCGGCGAGACAGCACCGCCAAGGCAGGATGGTTTTGTGCAAGATATTCGTCACGGAAGAGCGCAATGCGCGTGATCGCGTGCAAACCCAGGGAATGAAGGAAGCGGGCGAACTTGGGAAGACTCCGGATGGGAACGTTCTTCCGCTGAGGCGCCAGTTCGTGCTCGAAAGGTACGTCAACTAAGCCGTCCATGTCCTTTACGTCGAAGACGATGGCATTGCCGCCGGCTTCCCGCCAACGCTGAATCAACTGCAAACCATGCTCGCTGCCAGCCATGTAGCCCGTAAGGTAGATACCGCGCATCTCGAAATCCTTGGCGACGGGAACCGACTGCTCTACGAGCGGCGATACGAGAACGCCGGGGATGGTCACTTCGGCGCCGGGCCGAAGGTACTTTCCATTCTTGCCGGGGTTCGCCTGTCTGATTGCTGCCTCCAATTCCGCCGTGGTCATGTAAGTTGTTTGAGGCAGGTAATGGCGCGCCAGCGAGGGGAGGCTTTCCCCCCGGTTCACGGTGTGGACTACGGTCTGCGTCGGAGCCTCGCCGGGCGCCGGTGGCGGGACGTTTTCAGTAGACTTTGTTTCAGGTTTCTGAGGTATATTCGTGGTCCCAGCCGGTGTGGGCTCGGGCAGCGAACCCGGCTTCTGGTCCGCGGGTTGCGTCTTTCCTTGCGGGGGAGCTGGCGCAGGAGGAAAAGTCGGCGCGCCGCCAAAAAGCACCATGGCGACGAGAACCAGTGAGAACAGAGCGCCCAGGAAATGGGACCTGGGACTGCCCAGCATCGTTTTTTTCGCCCTGCGCTGCAAGCCTCATCATAGCAGCCTGAATGGAAGTAGCAAAGCACGGCGTTGTGGGACTCGCTGAGCTCAGTGGAAACCACAGCACCTATTTTCTTGTTGGCTACGGATGATAGCTGGGCGTATGATGGACGCACGGGGAAGTCCTTTGTCGATCGAAATTCCTCCAGCCGAAGGGAGTTAAGGATGGGACGGAAGTACGGACAGCGGGGATACATGGAGTCGGACCGCGAGCGCGAGAGGTCTGAGAAGAAACCTGCCCCCAGAAAAGAGCAGTTCGGACCGAAGACTCCAGCCATGCCGGGAAAGCGCGAGGTGGTACGGTGTGCTTCCTGCGCAATGATCTTGCCGGTCGGGATCGACTTGCAAGGACGCTGTCCAAAGTGTGGCTTTGAACTGCACAGTTGCAAGCAGTGCGCCTTTTTCGATACTGCCAGCCGGTTTGAATGCACCCAGCCGATTGCTGCTCGCATCCCGAAGAAAGACGCCAAGAACCATTGCAGCTTCTATTCGCCACGGACGACCATCGAGCGTGAGACCTCCACTTCCAGGCCTCTGGATGCACGCCAAGCCTTCGAGAATCTCTTCCGAAAGTAGAGGCGCTCAAGTGGCCGCTTCAAGTCTCCTTACATGGTTAGTTAGAATCGAGGAATCGACGTCGAAAAGTGCCTGGGCCACCCTTGGGCAGGGTGGGATCTTAGGCTGACTGCTGCTCACTTGAGCTTTGTGAAGCAGGCTGTTTACCGTTCGACCCTGGAACCGCCTCACCCCCGCCCCTCTCCCCCAAGGGGGCGAGGGCACTGAATCCAGATTAATCTCCCCTCGCCCCCTTGGGGGAGAGTGTGGACCGCCGCCGGCGCTTTCCCCAGCCGGGGCGGACCGGGTGAGCGGGTCACTGCGGAACGAATTGGGAAGGAGTTTCCTGAACACGCTTTATGTGAACAGTATTGATCGCAGATTGGAACCTACCAATGACAAAATGTCTCTATCTCACCTCTTTTCAATTCTCTAGCCATTCCACTCACCCTCTCTCCTCTGCCATTCGCTGCTTAAATCTCGCCATCCGAAGCATATGAATTGCTCCCGGAAAGACTGCGATGGTCTAATTCGGGCCGGGCAGGAGATGCCTTCTTCCGTTAGCAGACTCCGTCTCTCGCCCGCTTAGCTTTACGGTTGTGGCCTCAGTGTTGTCCCGTGTCCTCGCCACCCGACCGCGCGTCATTACGCCACGATTATTCTTTACGGAGGCATTATGGCCACTGTCACGATCACTCCTGAAGTGCAAACCTCGCGACGGAGGGATTTTCAGAACGTTCAGCCAGAAGCGACTTTTACGGGCGCACCTATCGAACCTTTACAGAAGGGCCTGCCCAAGACCACGCAGTCGGTCTGCCCGGAATGCCTGAAAGTGATCGAGGCACGGTTGTTCGAAGAGCAGGGCGCGGTTTACATGGAGAAAACCTGTTCGGAGCATGGCGACTTTCGGGACAAGATCTATTCCGACGCCAGGCTCTATCTCAAGATGGAGGAGTTCGAGTTCGGCGACAACCGGGGACTCGAGAACCCGCAATTCCCCGACGCGGCACGTTGCCCGGAGGATTGCGGTTTGTGCTCGCTCCACACCTCGCACACGGTGCTTTCCAATCTTGATCTCACCAACCGCTGCAACCTCACCTGCCCGGTGTGCTTTGCCAACGCCAACACCGCGGGATACCTGTATGAGCCTTCCTTCGAGCAGGTGCGCGGAATGCTCAAGACGCTTCGTGAGCAGCGCCCGGTGCCCAACCGCGTGGTGCAGTTCTCAGGCGGCGAGCCCACGATTTATCCGCGTTTCCACGACGTCCTGCGCATGGCCACTGAGATGGGCTTCACCCACATCCAGTGCGCGACCAACGGCATTGAATTCTCCGACCTGGAGTTCGCCCGGAAATGCAGGGAAGCCGGCCTCCACACGCTTTACCTGCAGTTCGACGGCGTCAGCGATGAAGTTTACCTTCGCACGCGCGGCCAGAGGCTGCTGGAGAAGAAGCTGGCTTGCATCGAGAACTGCCGGAAGGCAGGCCTGAAGATCATCTTCGTTCCCACCATCGTGAAAGGCGTGAACGACCACCAGATCGGCGATATGATTCGCTTGGCCATCGATAACATCGACTGCGTCAGTGGCTTCAGCTTCCAGCCTGTTTGTTTCACGGGGCGCATCAACCGCAGGGAACTCGAAAGCAAGCGCTTCACGCAATCGGATCTGGCGCACGCCGTCGCCGACCAGACGGGCTTGACCGACAAGTACGAGGATTGGTTCCCCCTGTCCTGCATATCGCCCTTCTCGAAACTGCTGTCGAACTTGCAGAATTACCAACGCCCCAACCTCACGTCTCACCCCCACTGCGCCATGGGGACCTACCTCTACGTTCACCCTGACACGAAGAAGGCCATTCCCATCACGCGCTTCTTCGATATGCCCGCCATGCTGCGCGAAATCGACCGGCTCGCCCGGCAAGCCCAGGGAGCACGATTCAAGATGTTCACCAAGATCGACGCCTGGCATAAGCTTCGCCGGCTTTTCAAGCCGCAGTTTGCCCCGCCGGGTTTGACCTTCGAGCGCTTCCTCCAGACCTTGCAAGGCATGACCGACCACGACTACGGGCGGGGCAAGGGCGACGGCACATTCACCTACAAGACGTTGCTCGTGGCGGGCATGCATTTCATGGACTCCTACAATTACGATTTCGCCCGCGTCAAGCGTTGCGTGATCCACTACGCTGCCCCCAATGGCCTGGTCTATCCCTTCTGCATTTACAACTCCGGGCCCTGCATGCGCGAGAAAATCGAACGGCAATTCTCCGTGCCCTTCGACCCCAAAGCCGCGAAGCAGAACGGGAACGGCCTGGTGCAGGTCGAGAACTAGCCAAATCTGTGTCATCTGCGCGATCTGCGGATTATAACTTTAATCTGCCAGTTGAAACCGCCGTCCACTCCTGCTACCGTTGACGGGCGGCGCAGATTCGCCCGCAAGAAATCTAAATGCTCGAGCTTGGAGATGAAACGAAGATGAAAAAGGCAGCCATAGTCCTTACATTCCTGGCCTTCCTATCGGCAAATACATGGGCTGCGCAGGAACAGACGACCACACCTGCGCCCGCCCCGAAGGCCCCGTCCTCTACTCAGAAAAGCACCGCTGCGGCTCAGATGACCACCACGCCTTCAGGACTGAAATACAGAGACTTGGTGGCTGGCAAAGGACCGCAGCCCAAAGATGGCGACACCGTGGTGGTGAATTACACGGGAACGTTTACGAACGGCAAGGTTTTCGACACCTCCGTGGGCAAACAGCCATTCAAGTTTAAGCTTGGGCGTGGCCAAGTCATTAAGGGTTGGGACGAAGGTGTGGCCACCATGCATGTGGGTGGAAAGCGCAAGCTGGTGATCCCTCCGGATTTGGCCTACGGGCCGGGCGGCTACCCGGGAGTGATTCCTCCGAATTCCACACTCACTTTTGTCGTCGAACTACTGAATATCGAATAACCGTCCTGTCGGCGCACACCTTCCCGTCGTGCCTTGGGTGCAAGTATGCCTGGGCGTTCAATGGCAAAGGTCCGGAATTGGAAACAGAGGGCTGGAATCGAGTTCACGTTGTGCTGAGAATGCGGGTTTCAGGCCCAAGATTTCAAAAAGAAAAGGGCCCAGAGCGCTGGGCACGAATCGGGAAGTTGTGCTAATCTACCCAGTGCGTCCCACGAAAAGGGCCTTCCCTGTGGGACCTCATTTATGGCCCTAATTGCTCCCTCGCTGCTGGCTGCAGATTTCGCTCGACTCGGAGAGGCGCTCCACATTATAGAGGCTGCGGGCGTACGGATGCTCCACCTGGAGGTGATGGACGGCCATTTTGTGGAGGACATTACCGTCGGGCAGCCGGTCGTCCGAAGTCTGCGCAAAGCCACGAACCTGGTTATAGACCTACACCTGCTCATCGAGCGTCCGGAACGCTACATTGCTGACTTCATTGAGGCGGGTGCGGATCGTATCTCGGTTCATGTTGAGGCCACGACTCGCCTGCACCAAGTTTTGGACCAGATCCGCGCGCAGGGTGCCAAAGCAGGAGTTGCCTTGAATCCGGCGACGCCCGTCGCGACCATTGCGGACGCGGTGGGGGAGTTCGATTTTCTTTCAGTTTTGTCCTCTGATCCGGGATTGAGCGAGCGAACTTTCGTCCCCGAAGCGTTGGAGAAAGTACGAGCGGCGGCATTTCTGCGTGATGAGCGGCGCGCGGATTTTGCCATTCAAGTCGAAGGTGGAATCCGCTTTGAGCATCTGGAGCAACTTACTGGGGCAGGCGCAGACATCCTGGTGGCCGGTTCAGCCATCTTCTATAGCGATGACCCAAAGGCACGCCTGAACGAAATGCTGCACTTGGTGTCCGCATCGGGGCGGATGTCCAAAGTATGATGGGCGTGAATCAGGAGTGAAAACACTGGCCAAGCGAATCAGTAAGAACGGATCGAAGCGTCTGCCGTTCCTTTTCTGGGTGGCTGTACTGGGTGGTGTGTTCCTGCCCGGATGTCTTTTTCATCGCCATCGGCGCGCGGATTTAGCCACGGCGGTTAATGCTGGCGATCAGCCGGACAAGATCCTCTACGACAAGGCCACCAACGAAATTGCACACGGTCGTTTCGACGTAGGACGTCTCACTCTTCAAACCCTCATCAATACGTACCCGGATAGCGAGTATCTGGCAAAAGCAAAACTTGCCGTCGCGGATTCCTACTATAGCGAGGGAGGGGTCTCGGGCCTGACCCAATGCGAGGCTGAATACAAAGACTTCATT
>Ga0326728_10014837_pt1 | contig 16392 bp, 13 predicted proteins | sample MB3enrmetagenome_FD_207602 | JGI IMG/M metagenome (GOLD analysis project Ga0326728, IMG submission 207602) | Lab enriched peat soil microbial communities from McLean, Ithaca, NY, United States - MB31MN | ecosystem: Environmental > Terrestrial > Soil > Wetlands > Peat | place: USA: New York...
GAGCGTGGCTGAGATCGCCATTGCGCCGGCGCAGGATCTGCTGGAACTGGGTTCCGAGGCGCGCATGAACACGCCTGCGGTTGCGCAAGGCAACTGGAGCTGGCGCGCGCCGGAACGTTGTTGGACCAAGGAGTTGGCTGGACGGCTGGCGGCGCTGGCCGACGTGACGGATCGGGACAACGATCCGCTCGGCAAGGCGAAAGAGGCTGCGCCGGGAAACGGCTAGCGATAGCTTGAGTCGTCGAAGCGGCTCATGTCTATGGAGTCGTCGAGCACGCCTAGCGTGATTACGGCGAAGGTGAAGACCGTGGTCTCCGGCTCGAGATGGCCGCCGAAAGCCTTGTCGGCATTGGCCAGCACGATATGCGGATGCACGCGTCCGTTCATGACCATGCCGCTCATGCCGATGATGTCGGCGGGCGCGGTGGGATTCTTGATGAAGATATTTTTCGACGGCATGTCGCGGTTCGAGACCTGATGAATCTGGTAGCCGCGCACGGAGCCGAATCCGGAAAGAATCACGGCGTTCTTGATGTTCTCCTGCGCGATCATCTTTTGGAGGCCGGCCAGCAGATCGGTGCCGAACTTGAAGCGCAGCACGACAATGCGCTGGAGATGGCCGCTGACGGCAAAGACATCGGGCACGTCGGGACTGTTGGGCTTGGAATCGACCGCGGGATTTCCCGTGGCGTGGGTGACCTCGCGGCGCGTCTCCTGCGCCGGCAAGGCGAGGCAAGAGGCGAGAAGGGCGACGACGAAGAGTTTCTTCATTGATATTCTCCGTGGGGGAATTTTCCCGGAAACGCGGGTTGAGTTCGTGCTGTCCCACGTCCCAAAAACGGGACGTGGGGCACCCATTTTGTGTTGGGTTGAACGAGGTCCGTTGAGGTTCGTGCTTTCCCACCCTAGCGACAAAAACAAGAACGTCGCGAGGGTGGGGCACCCATTTTCAGTGCGGGGTTGAACATGCAAGAGGCCGATGGTTTTCTCGGTCCCTCGGTCACTGCTCTCAGAACGGGATGTCGTCGTCGGAGATTTCGGCCGACTGTGCGACGTCATCGATCCCGGCGGGTTGACGCTGATCCATGTTGTTGGACGATGCGCTCGACGAACGGCTGTAGCCGCCTCCATCCTCGCGGCCCGAAAGCAGCGACAGATCGTTGACGATGATCTCGGTGCGGTACTTCTTGGCGCCGGTTTCCTTGTCGTCCCAGCTGCGGGTCTGGATCTTGCCCTCGACGTACAGCTTCGAACCCTTCTTCACGTAGTCGCGGACGATCTCGGCAAGACGCTTGAACGCGACCAGATTGTGCCATTCCGTGCGGTCCTGCCAGTTGCCCTGGGGATCCTGAAAGCGGTCGCTGGTGGCGAGCGAAAAGTTTGCCACCATGGTGCCGCCGCCCGTGGAGCGAATTTCAGGGTCCTTGCCCACATTTCCCAGAAGAATGACTTTATTGACGCTCTTGGCCATGTTCTTGCTCTCCTGTCCCAAACCGTTCTTCGGCCGGTTGTTGCTCGAAAGATTTCTGCGCCGCGTGCTGCACTTCCGCGGGCGTGTACTGGAAGCATCTTAATATACCGCTGCGGATTGCGGGCGGTTTGGCGCAGGCAAAGATTGGTTGGAGGGAAATGGCTCTGGCGGGGCTAAAGCCCTGCTTTCTTTTTCCTGCTTGATTCAGGGGCCTTAAGGCCCCTCCTCCCTCCGGGGTTGCTAATTCTCCCCGACGTAGGGCGAGGGGACGATGGGCGGCTTGGAGGTTTCTCCGCGGGCTCTGCGCACCGTGACGTCGTCGAAAAGCAGCGAGGGCACGGCCAGAGTGACCGGCGCAAATCCTTCATCGCCCAAAGACATGATGCTCATCAGGGCCTCAGGACGAAATTCCACGGTAAGCATATTCTGCTCCTTCGAGGCCGCCACGATGTCTTTGAACGCGGCTGCATTCAGGCCCGAGAGCTGTACGCCGTGAATCAGCTCCTCGTGCCCATCCTGATACATCTTGTACGCCATCACCGGCTGCCCGGAGGTTCGCATGCGCCGCAGCACGATGCCGTATTCCTTGTTCTCCTGCTTCAGGAGGGCGAGAAATTTGGCGCGAAGATCCTCCTGGCTCAGCCTGTTGTCCGCGGTCACAATCACGTTCGAGGGTGCAGCCTGACCGCCGTGCCGGCTACCGCTGCTGTGCTCGATGCCGCGCACCGGATCGCGCGTGGTGAGCAGCGTCTTCAAAATGCCCTTATCGACGAGAAGGGTTTCGCGCGTGGGCACGCCGTCCTCGTCGACTTTGCAGGTTCCGGCCAGCGGCTTGCCGTTCCACTCCGCGAGCGTGGGATTGTCGGTAACGCTGAGGAACTCCGGCAGCACGCGCCCACCAATTTTGTCGAGGAAGGCATTCTCCGCCTCGGTATTGCGCATGCCCGTTGTGGTGTCCATCATGGGCCGGCGCACGCCCAGCAAGTTGGGCAGGAAAATCATCCGGAAGAGCTGCGCCGCCGCGTCGCCCTCGGCCAGTACTGGGCCGTTGTAGTTCTGAATCTCAGCTGACGCCCGCAGAGCCTGGAGGCGCTGGCCGAGGGCACGCACGCGAGCCGTCAATGCGTCGCTGTTGGGAAGCCCATCGAGCGACTGCGCGTATAGAGAGGTCGAATCCTCCAGCGGAGCGCCGTCCGCGGCCTGCGTGTTGGCGTGGGCGTTGAAGGTGACGCGCGGTTCCTCGCGCGTGTACCACGTGCCTTCGCTATTCACGTAGCGCACATAGGAATTCACCGCGGAAAAACTGACGCCCGAAGTGTAGATGTCGGGCATGGCGCGGAAAAGCGCAGAAAGGTTGCGCGCCTCGGTCTCCCATTGCGCGCGATCCACGTGGATGGGCGCAGCCGTGATGGCGGTTTGCGTGGGAGTTTCCCGGGAGAAGTCGGGGACCTTGTCGGTGTCCACCTTGTTTTCGAGAGCCGCGCGTTTTTTCGAGAGGTCCTCGAGGGCTTTCTTGTAGGTGGCGTCGGTGACGAGCCAGATCTGCCGCCGCAGTTCGTTGTAGTCGTCGTCGAGCGGCAGCTCCGCGGTACCGTTGAATGCCTGCACCATGCTCGACATGTTGAAGTTGATGGAAAAGAAGTTCGTGTTGTCGAGCTGATAGCCTCCCACGCGCACTTCCACGGTGATGCGCCGCGAACGTCCCTGGCTGCTGGAGACGAGCGCGCCGAAGCTGGCCGAGACGCCTGTGCTTTCCGAATCCACCACGCGATAGGCAATGAAGTAGGGCTTTTCAAGATTCTCGAGCTGCAACTGCTTCATGGAGCGGTCGAGCTCGTCGCGCATGGCCTTCATCACCACGTCATCCTGCGCCCGCGCGGGGAGAACGCAGGCCAGAGCGCCCAGCAGCAGGGAGGCAACGGCAGTTTTCATGTTTCTAAGTCGTGTCAGCATCGCGGGCCTCACTTTTGCGCAAACGGCGCGGGCAAAATGGGCGGCCGTTCCTGCGATTTCTGTTTTTTCTGCACTTCAATCTGCGAGATGAGGATGGCCGGCGAAACCGCGGAGACGGGAACGCCCCCGGACTCCGCGCCGCAGATGCCGTTGAAGACTTCCACGTGATTGTCGGCGGCCTCGATCTTGCTGAACGTGGTGAGCGGGGTGCCGATGAGGTCGACGCCGCGCACCAGCTCCTCGCGCCCGTCGGGATAGATGCGGTAGACCACGAGAGGCATCACATTGAACGCGTTGGGCACGGTGCGGCCCGTAAAGGTGAATCCGCCGGAGATGTCGGCGAAGTAAAGGCCGTAGGGCAATCCCTGCTTTTTGACTTCCTCGATCAGCAGCTTCTTCAGATCCGGCTTGACCGAGGATTGCGCAACCTGCACGATCAGGTTCGATTGCCTTGCCACCGGCGCGAAACCTGCCTGCGCGCGCCCGTGGCCGTTGGATTGCGGAATGCCTTGGATGGGCGTACGCGACATGAGAAACGTCTTCAGCACGCCGTCTTCCACCACGTCGACGCGGCGCGCTTTTACGCCCTGGTTGTCATAGAGGTAGTAGCCCGCCAGCGCCGTTCCTACCATGCGTTCGACCGTAGGATCGAAGTAGACGGAAAAATCTTTCGGCAGCACTTCCTGGCCGATCATCTTTTTGAAGGTCTGCGCCTCGTTGGCCAGCTTTTGCCGATGACCTTCGACGCGATGGCCAAAGATCTCGTGGAAGAAGACGCCGCTGGCACGCCCCGAAAGAATGGCCGGGCCGGTGTAGGGATCGGCCACTGGTGCTACGCGCAACGCTTCAAGGTCGCGAATCATCTTATCCACAGCCTTAAGTACGGCTGCGTCGTCGGGCAGGTCTTTCTCGCTGAATCCCAAATAGGATTCGTAGCGCGGCAGCTCCATGCCGTCGTCGGCCTTGGTATAGGCGATGAGAAAAAGCCGCCAGGTGGGCTGCGAGGTCTGGATCCGCGAGCCCTCCGAGTTTACGAACCAGCGGGTTTCGGAGCCGGCTTCGAAGATGGCCTGGGCGCCGTAGATATTGGAGTATTTGGCGAAGGGCGCGGTGTATTTGCGAATCTTGTCTTCCCAGAGCTTAAGGTCGGCCTTCACGTCCTGCTGTGGCTGGCTGAACTGTTGCGGCTGCTCGTGCGAAAAGTCGTCGGACTTGTCTTCGGGCGCTACTTCGACCTGGGCGTTGGTTTTGACGCGCGTCAATTGCTCGACGGCCCGCTTGTAATGCGCGTCGGTGTGGTACCAGAGCACGGCGCGAATCGCCTCGGGGTCGTTGTCGATGGGCACCATGGTGGAGGAGAAGTTCCCCATCATGCCGATCGGCAGGCCGCCGCGAATTTCATGCGTGTTGTCCATGGTGTAATCGCCGACGCGCATGTCGATGTCGAGCTGGCGGTGACGGTTCTCGGCGCTCCGCGTGAGTTTTCCGAAGGCCCCGCTGACGGCATAGGTGTGCGTGTCGATGATTTCGTAGCTCAGGAAGTAGGGCGGGACCGGCTGGGTCTTGAGCTTTTGCATGGAGCGGTCCAGCTCGGTCTGCATGGCCTGCAAAACCGGCGAAGCCGATTGGCCGGCCACGCTGCAGCCTGCGCCCAGCAAAAGCAGCAGCGTCAAGAAGGTATAGCGGCGCATGAAAGATTCCCCCAAAGGTCGTGGCAATTATATGTCAGACGCAGGAAACGGCTGTGAGGTGAGGGTTTGCGTCGCAGAAAAGCGGTTTGCGGCGTTTTTCGCGCGGCGCTTCAGCTCATGCGCCCCAATTCCCTGAACTGATGCGCGACGGCTTCAAGGAAGGTTTCGACGCTGGTCTCCGGAGGGATCGAGAGTCCCGACTTGGCGCACAGGGCGGCCGCAATGCGCCCGGCGAGAGAACTGCGCGTCATCAGGTCCATGTCGAGCCGCCGCGAAAAGAATCCTTCCAGCACCTCCAGGTCCGCAGGGGTGAGCCTGGCCAGAGCCGGTGCGGGCAGCATCACTCTTAAATGTGGCGGACCACCCCAGGGACCAGGAGTTGTCTGTGGGGACCCCGGCTGACCACCCCACAGACCAAGACCTGTCTGTGGGGACCCCGGCGGAGGAAAGAGCGAATTCGGGGCCAGCACCGCGGGCGTGAATGCGCTTTGGGGGCGCGAAGCGCTTTCGCCCCACATGGGCGCATCCACCTCGCGTTCGCGCACCACCAGAGTTCCCGCCACCATGTCGCCCAGGCGCTGGGATCGCCGGCTCATAAACATGGCCACAATACCCACGCCATAAAAACCCGGCAAATAGTCGATGAAGCGCACCAGGTTGCGGGCCAGCGCTTCAACAAAATTGATGCCGCGGCCCGACTGGTGGATCACGCGAATTTTGGCCACGCGCTTGCCCAGCGTACGTCCGTTGTTGAACGCTTCGAAGAGCGCGAAGTAGCCCCAGAGCAGCAGAAAGAGGATGAGGAAAAAGATGCCGAGGCCCCAGGTTGCCGATTTGGGACCGATGGCACCCAGAGCCGGAATGATGAAGAAGGCGAGAAAGATGAGAAGGATGAGCGCCGAACCCAGGACGAGCGAGTCGACCAGGATGGCGATGAAGCGGCTGCCGATGCCGGCCAGCGGCAACTCGATGGACACGAGTTCCGGGGTCTCGATGTTAAGCTGGTCTCCAATCGGCTCCATGGCCATCATTCTCTCCAATCAGTGGCTGGCAAAGCGCCGCCCCTACTGGGACCGTCTCAGCTGGCTCCTGAACCGGGCTGCATCGGGCGGCGTGCGCCAGCTTTCACGCGCGGAACTGCGCGAAACCGCGCTTCTCTACCGCCAGGCGGCCAGCGACTTGTCGACCCTGCGCCAGGACTCGACCGCGCGCGCTTACGCCGAACTCGTCAACCAGTTATTGGCTCGCGCCCACCATATCATCTATTCGAGCCGGCGCAAAGGCTTCCGCAGAATCTTTTACTTTCTGCGCGACGGTTATCCGGCCATCGTGCAGCGCCAGTTCCGCTACGTACTGCTGTCGCTTGCGATTTTGCTTGCCGGTGGAGCGCTGGGCACGGTGCTTACGCTGGCGCGTCCGGAGTTCATGCGCCACATGCTGGGTCCTGCGATGGTGGACACCATCGAGCGCCATGAGATGTGGACGCACTCTCTGGTGGCCGTGGCGCCGGCAGCCAGCAGCGCCATCATGACGAACAACATCACGGTATGCTTTGTCTCCTTCGCGGGCGGCATCGTCTTCGGCCTGGGCGCCATCTTCTCCATGTTCAACAACGGGATGCTGCTCGGCGTGGTCGGCGTGGCCTGTGCGCAGCACGGCATGTCGCTCGACCTGTGGAGCTTTGTGGCGCCGCACGGCTCGCTGGAGCTGCCCTCGATCGTCCTTGCCGGGGCAGCCGGTTTGCGCCTGGGGCGCGGCGTGGTTTTTCCCGGGCTCTACCGCTGGCGCGACTCCGTCGCTCTGGCGGGCGTGGAGGCTACACGCATGGTCGCCGGCACGATTCCGCTGCTCATCATTGCGGGATCGCTCGAGGGCTTCTTTTCGCCGTCGAACGCGTCTCCCTGGCTCAAGTTCACGGTGGGCGGGACGCTGTTTACGTTGCTGCTGGTGTGGCTGTTTCGGCCGGTGGTGGCGGCAGCGACGCCCAACGCGTGAGCGATGTAGGCGGGATCGTTGGTTTTGTGCGCCTCCGCCAGAAAGATCGCGAGGGCTTGCTCCGATCTCAGATCTTCGGCGGGGTCGTAACTGGTGATTTTCTCAGACAATTTTCTGCTCCGATTATCTCTGGTTTAGAGCAGAAGTTGGGTCGCTTTACCCTGGTCAAGGCCCTGTAACAGGTCCAGACGGTGCGTGCATCTGACAATGGAAAAGCAACCGCAGGTCCTTCGACTGCGTTTGCCGCATAAACGCGGCAAACTTCGCTCAGGATGACAGGATCTTTATGCTGCAAGCGATGGAGACAGCGCAGCAGGTTGTCCCTACACCATCGCGCGCTCTTTCACCTTCAAATACTGGTTGAGTACCGCCGAAGTGAGTTTATCGGGATCGAGGTCGAGGGTGAGCGCGCCCTGATCGCGCAGGCGCGCCAGAAGGATTTCGCGCCGCATCACCAGCTCCTGCGCCGCCGATGCGCGGAACATCTGTTCGGCATTCTTCGGCCGGCCTTTGGCAATCGCCTCCACGTCGGGCTGCGCCATGGCCACAAAAAGCAGCACATGCCGCCGCAGCAGTTGCATGGCGCCGTCAATTACTTCCGGACGCATGGCGGTTTCCGCCAGGTCGGTGATCCACAAAATCAGCGCCCGCCGCGGCTGCCAGCGATTCAACGTGGCCGTGGCGCGCAGGTGATCGGCTTCGCTGGCTTCGGCCCGCGCCTGTGCCAGCGCTTCGACAATCAGGCGCAGGTGCGCCGGGCCGCGGCCGGGCAGCAGGCGCTGCTGCACGTGCTGGCCGTAGACGAGCAGGCCCACGCGGTCGCCGGAGTAGAGCGCGAGCTGCGCCAGAGCGACCGCGGTGGAGCACGCGTAATCGAGCTTGGAGTAGCCGCGCCGCTCCGGATCGTCGCTGTCGCGCAGGATGCGGCCTTGCAGCAGGCGTCCCGCGTCGAGAACGATCCACACCGCCTGGCTGCGCTCGGTCTGGTAGCGCCGCGTGATCAGTTCTCCGCGCCGCGCCGTGGCGGTCCAGCAAATGTCGCGCAGGTCGTCGCCATCGAGATACTCGCGGAGGCTCTCGAAGTCGCGGCCCAGCCCGCGTTCGCGCACCTGGCGCAACTGCAACTCGATTTGACGGCCGCGCGCGAGAAAGATCTCCTGGTCTTCACCTTGTCGAAGCGCGGGATAGACGCGCACGGTCTGCTGGAGCGGCGCGATGGCCCATTTTTCGATGAGGCCGAGCAGCGACCGGTAGCGCAGATACACCGATCCCGTGGTGACATCGCCGCGTGCACGCGGATCGATGGTGTAGCGCAGAGCGGCGCGCACGCGCGGATAAGCGCGCAGACTGCGCGTGGCCGGCACGCCCACCAGCGCTTCGGGAAGATCGTCGACGATGCGGCAGTCGAGAATGGTTGCGCCGTTCTGCTCGACGGCGATTTCGATTTCGGTGGCGCTGGAAAGGGAGGGCGCGTTGCTCCAGGAACGCGCCACGGTGATTGAATGCGGAGCCGGGAGCCGCATTCCATCCAAAAGCGCAGCGACAAGCACCAGCGCGTCCCACACCAGCATGCCGTAGCCGAGACGCGCGGAGAAGAATCCCGGCAAGGCCAATGCCAGGCCCCCAACCAGCAGCCAGATGGTGCGCGGCGTGAGACCGAAGGCAAAGCGGCCGCGCGGCTTGCAAGTCGCGCGCACGGTTTCGGGATGGAGCGAAGCGGAGATCATTTAAGCCATCGGGGCCCGCGGCACCGCGACCGCCGCAACCACATCGTTCAGCACGCGATCGGCATCGAAGCCTTCGAGCTCCGCCTCCGGCTTGAGCAGGATGCGATGACGCAGCACGGGCAAGACGGCGCGCTTTACGTCGTCGGGAATCACGTAGTCGCGGTCTTCAAAGGCCGCAAAGGCCTGGGCCACGCGCAACAGACAGATGGCGGCGCGCGGGCTTGCGCCCAATGCCAGCATGGGCCACTCGCGCGTGCGGCGCACCAGATCGAGGATGTAACCGTACAGGTCCGCTTCCACACGGATGGCGCGAATCTCGTCGCGCGCGGATTGCAGGAGTTCCGCTGCGAGCGGCTGGATCCTGGCGTCATCGAGCAGGCTTACGCTGCTGCCGTGATGCCGCTCCAGCATCTGCCGCTCTTCGTCCGCGCCGGGATAGCGCACCTTGATTTTGAGCAGAAAACGGTCGAGTTGCGCTTCGGGCAGCGGATAGGTGCCTTCAAAATCGATCGGGTTCTGCGTGGCGAAGACCGTGAACCATTGGGGCAACTGCCGCGCGACGCCGTCACTCGTCACCTGGCGCTCTTCCATGCATTCCAGCAGCGCGGCCTGGGTGCGAGGGGGCATGCGGTTGATCTCGTCGACCAACAATAGGTCGGTAAACACCGGGCCGGGGTGAAAGGTAAAGGCATCGGCTCCGGGCCTGAAGATCGTGGTGCCCAAGATGTCTGCGGGCATCAAGTCGGGCGTTCCCTGCACGCGCTGGAAGGCGAGCCCAAGCAAGCGGCCCACCGATTTCACGATCAGCGTCTTGGCAATTCCCGGCACGCCTTCGAGCAGTGCATGTCCTTGCGTGAGCACGGCCACAAGAACTTCGCCGATCACTTCGCCTTGGCCGGCAATCACGCGTCCCAGCTCCGCGTGCGCGCGGGTCAGCAACTCTTGCGTAGCCTTTAGGGTTGTGCCCGGCGCCTGCGCGTTCTGTTGCAACGAATTCTCTTCACTCATTCCGATCTCCTTGCTTCCCGTCCTGCTGTTCGTTCTGATTCTGGCTCAACACGTATTTTCAATCGTAGGTTTTGGCTCTTGCGGCTCGATCCAATGCTTCGCCGTGGCGGCTGAGCGCCTGCACCAGCGCCAACGCCTTCTTTGGCTGCAGGGCGTCACTCCCGATCGCTTCTTCACACTCCGCCAAATCCTTTTCAAGCGATTCGGGTCCTCGAGGAAAACGCCTGCGCAGCGCAAGGCCCAGCTCCGCCGCGCTCATCTTGGCTCCCTGCAGCCCGCAGAGGACGCCCATACGCCGGCGGAAACGCTCGAACGCAAGGTCCACGGAGGTTGCCGACGCGCCCGCCTCAGCGTAGAGCGAACCCAGCGCCTCAAGAAACTCCACCGGCGTGGCGCGCACCGGCGCCGGCAGGTCGCGCACGGGCCCGCGCCGCCGGCTGAAGCTGAAGATCACCAGCAATGCAATTCCGAGCAGGCCGGCCTTGAGCAAATTGAGCGCCGCGCCGCTGGCATAGAACCAGTCAGAGTAGACTTCACCGTGCAGCGATTCATCCCAATAAAAATGATGGTTCTGGGGCGCGCCCAGGGCATTCAAAAACAGATTCAGGTTGTCGCCGCGCTGAATCGAGCCGTTTTCGAGCGGCGTGGAGCTGGCCCACCAGATGACCTCCCCCTTGCCGCTCGTGTACTCGACCACGGCCGGCGATCCAGCGCAGTTGTACTCGACGCGGTCGAGCGGCCGGTCCAAATTCCATGTCACTTCCGGCGCCATCCACACTTCGCCCGATCCGGCCAGCGGGTCGAGTCCCTGCGGCGTGAGCTTGCAGGCTGCCCCGAACTGCGTTGACGGCCGCATGTTGCCACTCGGCGCCAGGCCGCCGCCCCCCCAACCCGTCAGCAGCACGCGGCCGCCCCGCGCAACAATGTCCTTCACGGCTTTGAAATCATCGGTTGAGGTGGGATTGGGCTCGGCGAAGATGACCACCGTTTGCTCGTCGGTCTGCGCTGCCAGGTCGCTGAGGGGGCGTTCCCACCGCTGCACGTCATAGCCATTCGCCTGGAGCATTTCGTAGGCGGCGCGGGCTCCGTGCTTGCCCGTGCGATAGGTGCTGGGCACCGGGTTGTCGTCGCGGTCTTCGCTGCGCGCAAAGAATGCCGTAACCACCGCCAGCACGGCCACTGCGCACATGCAGCCGATGAGCAGCTTGCGATCCCTGGCGTCGAGTGAGGCGAAGAGTTTCATTCCGCTTCGACTCCCAGTTCCGCGGCGAGATGCAAGGCGACGTTGAAGTCGCCCGCCGCGGCCTCGCGCCCGCCGTACCATGTGCGCTCAAAGCTGCGCGTCAGCGCCGTCAAGGTGGGCTTGCGCGGGTCATTGCCGCGCAGCAGGCCGAGATACTCTCGCGGCGTGCGCGCGCGGTCGGCTGGCCACAGACGCCCCGACTCGAGTCGCGCAATCGAAGACCAATACACGGAATGAATGGCCTCGCGCCACAAACCGTTTGCCGCCGCGGCCTGCGCGTCCTTCAGCCACATCTGCCATTCGCGCGCCGAAGGCGATCCCGGTCCGGGCTCAACGTCGGGAATCAGGCGCACGCGCGCGCTGCGCTCGATGCGGATGAAAAACCAGATCAGCACGATGCAGATTCCGCCCAGCAGCAAGAACTCGAGCAAACGGGCAGCCCAAGGCGCGCGCGCGCCTATGCCTGCGAGGCTCATCAGGATCTTGTCGAGCAGGTTTTCGAGCCATTCCACGATGCGGTCCCTGACCGAAACTTTGGTTACACCCTGGTACTCCCGTTGGGCCAGAATCGCGTCGAGCGACTTTCGTTCGTCAGTGTAGGCGGGATTGGCCGCGAGCGGGCTTTCAGCCTGCCGCTCATCCATCTCGATGCGCTGGCGCGCGTCGTTGAGCAATTCGCTCGCGTCTGTTGGCTGGCTTTTACCGTTCGAAGACGCTCCCGGCGCAGCGCTGGGTGCGCTGCTGTCTTTATTTCCAGCGCGGCTCAATACAGAGCGCAGCCAGTCGTAGCGAACCTCGCGCGCCTGCGATGCCGCGGCGCCCGGCCACTGCACGCGGTCGTTGGGGCCCACACGATCGGCATCGCACGCGTTCTTGTTGGCAGGCGGCTGGGTTTTACGTTTGAGTTGCGCCTGGCAATCGGCAACCACCCCGTCGAGGGCTTGCAGATGCTGGCGGTACGCGGCAAGATCTACATCGCGCCAGCCCGAGCTGGAAGAGAATTGCTGAGCGCGCGCATGCGACGCGACGGACGCGGCCGCGAGCAACGCGGCGACAAGCGAAAGCATGGCAACGGGGGCCAGCCTCGCCAAGACTGCACCGTTACCCCCACGCGACCCGAATCGCATCGAACTCATCGCCCTTCCACGTTATCAGGCGGCGTAGCCGGCGGGAATTCTCCTGTGCTCGCACCGGGCGCCGCCGCGGAAGACGGCGGTACGAATCCCAGGAATCCGGCAGGTGCGGCCTGGGATTGCGAAGGCGCGAGCCCCGCCCGCTGCATCAGCCACTCAATGTCGTAGCCTTCCTTGCGGATGCGCTGGTCGTAGTAGAACAGGACGGCAGCGATCATGAAGACCGGCGCCAGCAGAACCTGGGAAACGAAATTCATGACCACCCTCACGATTTCGGTGACCACGAATGCCGTCGATGAATGCGAGGCGCCATTGCCGAAGGATGTGGATAAGGAAATCACGATCACCAAAGGGATCGCTGCGGCCATGGATATCGCAAATGCCAGCGCAATCACCAGCAGATAGGTGACAAAGATGCGGCCGCGCGTTCCCTGACTCAGCTTCCACGAGCGCATCAGCGACTCCCAGGCGGTTTTTTTCTCCACAATACACGCGGGCATGCCCAGCGCGTAACTGAACGTCAACCAGAGCATCACGCCGAAGGCCGCGACCGCTATCAGAAACACCAGGAAACCAAGAGCAATGCGGGATGGAAACTCAACGCCGGGGAGGGACATGAAATAGAGGAGCGGCGCGACGAGAGCAATGGCGACGGCCGTGGGGACGAAGAAGGCGAAGAATCCCTGCAGCAGCAAGTACCACAAATAGGTCCAGAACCGGGGCCGCACGCTCTTGAGCGTAGCGCGGATCGTGGGCTTCTCGCCCAGATGCACGCTCACCGTGGCCTGCGTGATGCCTGCGTAGGAATAAACGTACACGGCAAGGTAAATGGGCACGGCGATGAGACAAACCAGGACGATGGCAAGGACCGCCAGGGGATTATCCTCCCAGGCGCCGTTCCCGGCAATCCCCGGAATGATGAAGATGGCTCCGGTTGGAATGGCGAGCGCCAGGACAAACAGCAAAGGCAGTGCAGCAGTTCCGACATACAGCCAGAAGCTACGCCGGTAGAGTTGTGCCGTGCGGTCAAGAATTTCACCGAGATTCAAAGGCCGTAACGGATTGTCCATACCACCCCTTGTGAGCACGGAGCCTCTAGTTCGGTCCGTGCTGCTGCTTTGGGAAAGGCGTTCGTCGTGAGCCGTGCCGAAAGACATTTTTCCGGCTACGATTCGGCGCAAAGAATCGAATTCGTGAACGCTTCCACGGATCGTAGCACAGGGTGGAGGCCGGAAGCGGTGCCCTGGCGGCGACGTGCCGTGACACGCGAAAAATATTGGAGAAACTGCTAACTAATCCTTTAGTTGTTACGTCTACTGAAATGCAAGCACCATCGCGAGTCAGACAATAGGCAAGCAGAATCAGAAGGTTAGCGATGCCACCAAGAAGATCCAATACGCTTACCGAAGCCGAACTCAGGCTGATGAAGATCCTGTGGCGGCGTGGCGAATCGGCGGTCACCGACCTGGTGGCCGCACTGCCGGAAGGCGAGCCGCTGGCCTACAACTCGGTTCTGACCACCATTCGCATCCTCGAACAGAAGGGCTATGTGGCGCACCGCCAGGAGGGCCGCGCGTTCGTGTACAGGCCCTGCGTCGCGGAGGACGAGGCCAGCCGCACAGAGGTGCGCAACGTGCTCGGGCGGTTCTTCGGCAACTCGCGCGAGCAACTGGTGTTATCACTTTTAGGCGATGAGGAGATCAGCGCCGAAGAGTTAGAGCGCCTGAAGGACGCCATTCGCGGCGCAAGCGCAGATAAAGGGAGCGAGGAATAGGGATGTTCCAGATGCTCATGGCCGATGGAGCGCACGCGGCGCTGGCAAGTGCCGGCGGTTGGCTGGCTGGCTTTGCGCAGACCGCTGCGCCGGTGGCGGTTGCGGCCCTGTGGCAGGGCGCGGCGATCGCACTGGTTCTCTGGGTTTGCCTTCGCCTGACACCGCGCATTACGTCGGCGCAGCGCTTCGCCGTCTGGGCTGCCGCCTTCGCGGCGGTGGTGGGTCTGCAGTTTCTGCCCTGGTTTGCACGGGGCACAGTGGCGGCAATCGCGGCCAACGCACTGCCCGGAGGATCGGATTCCGCGCCCTGGTTCCGGATCGACGAGCGCTGGGCCTTCGCGATTGCTGCGCTGTGGCTGGTGGCATCGCTGGTGCGCGCGGCCAGCCTTGCCATTCACTCGCTGCGCCTGCGCCGCTTGTGGAATTCAGCTTCGCCGGTGGCAGCAGACGCGAATCCGTGCCTCCGGCTTGCGGCCGTCTCTCCGGCGCGGCGTCGTGTGGAGCTTTGCACGACGCGTGAGCTCGACCGCCCCAGCGTTATCGGTTTTTTTGCGCCGCGCATTTTGATTCCCGAATGGCTCTTTGCCCGTCTCACGCCCGGCGAGCTCGAACAGGTGATTTTGCATGAGGCCGAACACCTGCGCCGCCGCGACGACTGGACCAATCTTTTCCAGAAGCTGGCCCTGGTTCTGTTCCCGTTGAACCCAGCGCTGGCCTGGATCGAAGGCCGCCTGTGCCGCGAGCGCGAGATGGCTTGCGACGAAGGCGTGGTGCGCCGGACGCAGGCGCCGCAGGTTTACGCAGCCTGCCTCACCAGCCTCGCCGAGCGCGCATTGGAACGGCGCCGCGCCCATGCGCTGTCGCTCGCCGCATTCGAGCGCCGTCCCGAACTGGTGCGCCGCGTTTACGGCATTCTTGCGCGCAAACGCCCGCTTCATCCCGTGGCGGCGCGGGCTCTGGTGGGTGTGGCCGGGTGCGGCCTGCTGATTGCAGCCGTGGAACTGGCGCGCTGCCCGCAGATGGTGGCTTTTGTTCCCGCCGCGCGGACGGCAACGCAGTCCACTCAACTGGCGCGGGCCGATGCGGCGCCCTTGCCGCGCGATGGAGATCGCGCATTCGGGCAGACAACAGCGGCGCGCGGCAATTCCCGTTTCCGAGCCGTGGAAACCAAGGCGATGTTGCCTGCTGGGCACGGTCCTGCACCGATTGCTCACGCGTCATCGCACCGGGGCGTAATGACATTGGCCGAGCCGGCAGACGAATCGCAGCGTCAAGTTGCGTCGACAAGCGAAGCGCCGCGTGAGGAGCTGTTGCGGGCTGATATGCCGGATGCTCTGCCCGCTCCGGCCGGCCAGGATGCAAACTTCGGCACCGCCGGAGAAGCGCGGTACGTCGTGCTGACCGCCTGGGAAGAGGTGCAAATTGCGCCGCGACCTGCCCGGCGGGTTTCCGATTACGACACGGACGCAAATGCGCCGCCGCAATCTGCCGATGTCGCATACCCAGCCGGCGGGCAGACGGTTACGCGGATCACCGTGACGCGGCTGATTCTTGCGGTGTATCCAATTTATGCCCGGCCCAACGGTGCGGCGCCAGGCTCGCGCCCCGCGCGCCCCACAGGTTCCGATTCTGGCCGGCCACCTGCTCCACTGCCTGAGAGCGGCTGGCTGGTTTTCCAACTCTAACCAGAAATCTCAACCCCAATGGAGATCAATATGTCCACGACAACTAATTCATTAGTAGCAAGAGCGAAGAAGCTGGCGGTGCCTGCGGGCATTCTGGCCACGCTTCTGTTTGTCTATGCGTTCTTCATCGACCACAACAAGGCGATGGCAGCCGCGGCCGGACCGCTGGACGATTCGAGCGTGTCTTCTCTGGTGGCGCTCGACAACGCGGTGGAAGCCGTAGCCGCACGCGTGACGCCTGCCGTGGTCAACGTCTCGGTCACCTCGCGTGTTTCGCCCGAGGAGCAAGCCGAGGGCGACGGCGAGAGACACGGTCATGGATTCGGCGGCATCAACCCGCAGGATCTCCCGCCGGGTTTTCGGCAATTCTTCTTCGGTCCCGGAGGGCCCGGCGGGCAGGGTATGAAGCCGCAGTCCCATATTGAGCATGGGGTGGGGAGCGGCGTGATCATCTCGCCGGATGGATACATTGTCACCAACGATCACGTGGTGGACGGCGCGACCGAGATGCGGGTCACACTCAACGACCGGCGGGTGTTTACTGCGAAGCTGGTGGGCGAGGACAAACTGAACGACCTGGCGGTGATCAAAATCGACGCGCACAATCTGCCCAGCATCCCGTGGGGCGAGTCGACCAAGCTGCACCCCGGGCAAACGGTGTTGGCCTTCGGCAGCCCCTTCGGCTACTTCCAGTTCTCGGTGACGCGGGGCA
>Ga0326728_10014839_pt1 | contig 16389 bp, 10 predicted proteins | sample MB3enrmetagenome_FD_207602 | JGI IMG/M metagenome (GOLD analysis project Ga0326728, IMG submission 207602) | Lab enriched peat soil microbial communities from McLean, Ithaca, NY, United States - MB31MN | ecosystem: Environmental > Terrestrial > Soil > Wetlands > Peat | place: USA: New York...
CGGGCTCCGCCAAGAGGGTCGCTTCCCCGTAGAGCCGGTCCGCATCCTCGGGGAGGTGCCGGGCCTCCGCGACGCGCGCCATCAGGAGGGAGAACGACACACGCGCCCACGGCTCCTCCATCGCCGGCATCCAGGGGGTGAGCGCTCTCAGGAGCCTCTCGGCGCGGTCGAAATCCAGCCGATCCAGCAGGAGGGGGACCTCCTGGAGGGTCGCGGAAGCGAGAAGGAGAGGGGCATGGGCGAGCTCGGCGGCCTGTCGGGAGTGGGCGAAGTCCTGCAACGCGCCTTCCGTGTCCTTGAGGTCGAGCTTGGCGAGGCCACGGTTGAGATAGCCGGCCGCGAGGCCGGCAAAGTTGTTGGTCCGTGTGTGATGCTCCAGGGCAGAGTTCACGAGCCGCCAACCTTCCTCGTCGTGAGGATCGAGAGAGAGGAGCACCGCGGAGAGGTTCTTCTGGGCGTAGGAGATCTCACGCGCGTCGCCCAAGGTCTGAGCTAGGGAAAGCATCGAACGAAAGTGCTCGACCGCCTCCCGGTTCTGGTCCGACATCATGAAGGCGACGCCAATGACCTGGTGAAGCATGAGACGCACGCGCGCATCGTCGACCTGGGCGAGCGCTGTCGACGCCTCCTGCACGACCTCGAACGCCTCCTGCGGTCGACCTAGCGAGCTCAGCGCTCGAGCCAGGTAGAACAGCGCCCTGGCCCTGAAGGGCCAGAGGCGGGGGCCTGCCCCTATCAACGTCACCGCCTCCTTGAGCGCCGCCTGCGACTCGCGGAGGCGCCCGAGGTCGTAGAGGGCACGACCCTGTTCCACCAAGGCTTCCGCCTCGAGAAGCGGCTGACGGTCGGGCCGTAGCCGCGCGGCGTCCAGGGCGCGCTGGGCGTACAGGAGGCCACCCTCGGGGGCGAAACTGTCCGAGGAGAACCTTGCCGCGACGAGGCTCGCGCGTGCGGCGCTCTCCCATACCTCCGCCTTTCGCCAGTGTTGGGCGAGGTCGAAGATCCGCTCCTCGAACCCGGAGGGCAACGCCTCCAGGGCCTCGGCGGCTTCTCGATGGAGCTCGCGCAATCTTCCCGCGGGGAGCCTGGCTTCGATCTCTCCGGGCAGTCCCGTCAGGCGGAAGCAATAGTGGTCCGATTCCTGCTGGAGGAGCAATCCGGCGGTGACGAGGGACCGGAGATCGTTGCGGACCTCGGATTCGTCCCTCCGCACGAGGCGGGCCGCCAGCTTGAGGGAGGTCCATCCCGCCATGACCGCCAGCCGCTCGGCGAGGTCGCGTGCCGAGGGTGGCAGTTCGTCGAGCTTCCGGAGTCCGATGCCGAGAGCATCGGTGCCCTCGTCGGCCGACGGCGGGCTGGACGGCCGGAGCAGGTGGGGGTCGCTCGCGAGCTGCTCGACGGTCAGCAGCAGACCGTGGCTCTCTTTCAGCACCGAATCCACCACCCGGTCGGAGAAGACCTGGGTGGGACATTTCCAGCCGAGGACCTCCGTCACGCCCTCCCGGCTCAGCCGGGGAACCGCGAGGCTCCGCGATTGGGGGCCATCCAGAACGGATGCGAGCGCCTTGGGGAGTTGCCCATCCTCCGACGAGTCGACGGCGAGCCACATCACGAACGGGTTCTCGTCCAGACAAGAGGCAAGGTACCGTATCACCGCCAGCGAATGGGGATCGACAGACTGGGCCGCCTCTAGGATCCACACGATATGGCGTCGGGCTGCCGCATCCAGGATCATCCATCCGACTTCGTGCAGGAACCGACTCCGCTCTCCCCACGCCTCGACCCCCCGCTTGTAGAACTCCAGGTCCGCGAGGAGACGCTGGTACTCCGATGCCGGCGACCTGTTCGGGTCCTGACCGTGGGCCGCGACTCGACCTGCCCCAGAACCTCCGGCGTCGGAGGCGATGGCTCGCATGAACGGCGCGAGGACGAGGCTCCCAGAATCCGTCGCGGGTGCGACCTCTTCCAGCCTTGCGGCCCAACGAGCAAGCGAGAGGATCGCGTAGTACGGGTTCTCCGCGTCATGAGGTTCCAGGAACGTCCGCCGGACGCGACGGTCGGGGATGCGGGCTCTCGCCAGCGCCCCGTCGATCAGCCGAATCTTGCCGATCCCGGGGGGACCGTGGACGACAACCAACGATCCCTGGAAGTTGCGTGCCGCCTCCAGTGACCGGACCAGGGATTCGATTGCGGGTTTCCACTCGGTCGGGAGTCCGCCAGAGCCTGGAGCGGCACTCGCCGCTACCATAGATGGTCGTCCAATACGTAGGGACACGTAATTAACTCTGCCGCGAGAGCTGGGATTCGCCAGGTCCTCGACGCGACTGTCACATCTTCGCGCGCCCCACCTCGACCTCACCACCTAGATGGGGCGACCGAACCACCTCGACCAGATAGAACGGGTTCGTCTGATCGGGTGGGGTAACTCCTCGGGACGTCGGCGCCCGTGCTGGGCGGTTCACGGACCTCGAGGCCGGCCCGGTGCCAACCACCCGGGTCGACAAGGGTTCGTTGCACGCTGAACAACCTCACCCGGGGAAGCCGACCATCCCTCCCGGGGGAACCCACATTGCCTGACGGGAAACCGGGCTCGGAACGGCCAGGAGGGCACCTTTTCCCCTTCGAAGAGCGCGCTACTCTAAACACTCAACCGGTATTGAACACACGTCTCCCGCGGCGTTCTGTCGCAAGGTAGCTCGCGGGTCGACTCCTCAGAGATTCCTCCCGCAGCGGGAAGGGTCCGGACCGCTCGTGGACGGGGGAGGCGGGCGAGCGCGCGCGATTCGAGCCGATGACGGCCGACGTGCGGTCAGACCGCGCGTTTGCCTCCCCGTTAGGGGTTGGAGGCCGGACCGGGGGGCGCCGGGCCGCTCAGCGTATCCAACAGGTCCGTCAGTCGGACCAGGTCCGAGCTCCGCAGACCGACGAACCGCCGGCCGTCAATTCGGCCCACGGGTGCACCGGTCTGGAAGACTACGATCGTGGGAGTGATCTTGATCTTGAACGAATCCCACAGCGGGTCGTTCAGCTCCGTGATATCCGCGATCGCGAGCTTGGCTGGGAGGCTTTCCTTACGGGCGACGAACTTGGGGACGAAGCCTCGCGTTGCTGGGCACCAGGTGGCCCCAAAACAAACCGCGTAAGTGCCGTCGCGCTTGAGACGCGTGGCCTCAAAGTCGTTCGTACGGAGCACTTCGAGGCCGGTGCTATCCCAACTGCGATTCCCCGTCTTGGCCAACGGTCCACCCTCCCGTCCACGAGACTCGGCAGGTCTTGAAGAAGGTATCCGCTTCGAACCCGCGGAGTCGGACGACCCGCGGACCGCGGCTTAATCTAACGGAAGCGGTTCTCCGGTCGTGGCCGCGACCCGGCGACTCGCCGCCATCATGTTCACGGATATCGCCGGCTACACGTCCCTCACGCAGGCCGATGAGGGAGGGGCCTTCCGCTTGGTGCAGGAACAGGAGAAGCTGGTCCGGCCGCTCCTCGAGGCCCATCGGGGCCGCAAGGTCAAGTCGATGGGCGACGGCCTCCTCATCGAGTTCCCCAACGCGCTGGACGCCGTCGAATGTGCGGTCGGCCTGCAGCGCCACCTGCACGAACGCAACGCTCGGGAGGGCGTCCGACCGTTCCAGGTCCGAGTGGGGATTCACCTGGGCGACGTCCAACAGCAAGGCACCGACATCTTCGGCGACGCGGTGAACATCGCGTCCCGGGTGGAGCCGATCGCGGAGCCCGGGGGAGTCTGCCTTTCCGCGCAGGTCTACGACCAGGTTCACAACAAGGTCCCTTACCAGCTGGAGAAGCTCGGCCCGAAGACGCTCAAGGGGGTCCAGGATCCCATCGACCTCTACCGGGTCGTGCTCCCGTGGGTCGCCGAGAGCCCGGTGGGGGGCCCCACCGTCCCGCGCCTCGCCATCCTGCCGTTCGCGAACATCAGTCCCGACCCGAAGGACGAGTATTTCGCGGATGGAATGACCGAAGAGCTGATCTCCGTCCTCTCGCAGATCCGCGGGCTCCGGGTGATCTCCCGGACCTCCGTGAACCACTACCGGGGGACGTCAAAACAGATCGCGCAAATCGGGTTGGAACTGGGCGTCGATTCGGTGCTCGAGGGGAGCGTGCGAAAGGCGGGGGACCAGCTCCGCATCGCCGTACAGCTGATCGACGTCCGGACGGACGAGCATCGGTGGTCGCAAACGTACGACCGAAGGCTCGAGAACGTGTTCGCCATCCAGACGGAGGTGGCGGAGCGTACGGCCGCGGCCTTGAAGGTCGAGCTCCTGAAGTCCGAACAGGATTCCATCCAGGAGTGGCCGACTTCGAACCTCAGGGCCTACGAGTCCTATCTCCAGGGCATCCAGGCCTGGCGGCGGTTCTCCCATAGAGAATCCGGTCCGGGCAGCGAGGCCGAGAAGCACTTCGAAGAGGCGATCCGGGAGGACCCTGGGTTCTCGGCGGCGTATTCGTACCTCGCCAATTATCTCCTCGGGGTCATGGGTATCACCCGGCCGGGGCGTGTTGTCTTTCCCCGCGCTCGGCAGCTCGTGGCCAAGGCCCTCGAGCTCAATCCGAACTCTTCCGATGCCCATACCGCCAGTGGCAATCTTGCGTTCCAGGCCGACCTGGATTGGCCCCGCGCCGAAGCGGAGTTCCGGAGGGCGATCGAGCTCTCCCCCAGCAGCTCCACGGCCCGCTTCTGGTACGGGTACCTTCTCATTAACCTTCAACGGTTCGAGGAGGCAAAGGCACAGTTACATTCGACGATCGAGCTCGACCCGCTCTGGCTCTTGCCGAAGCAGAACCTGGTCTGGGCCTACTATTCCTCCGGCGAGTTAGAGTCCGCCATCGCGTTGGACGAGAGGCTCTGGGAGAGCTCCGGCGGGAGTATTGACGTGCGCGCTCAGCTCGCGAGCATCTATGCCATCGCCGGTAGGGGCGAGGACGCGATCAAGTTGATCACACCCCTCGAGGGGGCCTCGGACCTTGCCTCCCGCGGCACTCGCTCCGTAATCCTGGCTCGGTTGGGTAGACCCGACGAGCTCCGAATCCTGATGGAGGACTGGGATCGAGGACGGATCCCCGAGTACCTTTCGCTCTCAGGGGCGGCGGTCGGTTATGCATTGTTGGGGGAGAAGGAGAAAGCGCTCGCCCTCCTGGAACGGGACTTCCGAGAAGGAGACAAGCTTCTCTGGAACGGCTACCAAGACCTGGCTTTCGATGCCATTCGAGATGATCCACGATTCATCGCGTTACTTCGAAATATGAACCTCCCCACGACATTGACTCGGCCGGTGGCACGAGCTAGGGGAAGCGCTCCTCCGGCGTAGCACGTCCGGGGAGTCGCTCACGCTCGATTCGAGCCTTCCCATGTGACCCGGCCAGATCCTCCTGTAGGGTTGGAACGAGCTCACGGCTCAACCGCATTCGAACCCGCCATGGGGTCGTGGTCAAGGGAACGCGGACACGGCTTGGCGCCACGTTCAGTGATCTTCCCCCTGCCAGAGGGGGACCTTGATTTCGGCGAGCGTTGAGGATCGCCGGAAGAATCATCTAGGCGCCGACACATCCTAGCTTCGGACGGGAAAATGTTCCGCAAAGTCCCGGACAAGAAGATGTTCCGGAAAGCCACCGGTTTTTCGCTCCCGTTCGTGGGCGGCCAGCCGGCCCTCGAACCGGGGGAAGAGGTCGCGCTTTCGGCGCTCGCGAAGAAGGTCGTCGGGAACGTCGACGGGCTCCTGACACTGACGGACCGCCGTCTGATCTTCGAACCGCGGGTACATGATGTCCGAGTCCTGGAGCGGCAGCGGGTCAATTTCCCGCTGGGCGCGATCACGATCCTCAGGCTGGAGAAACCCCTGCTCGGTGGATCCCTGATGCTTCGCGTTGGACAACAGTCGTACGAGTCGGACTACCAGGTCCACAACGCCGAGGAGTGGCTGGAAGCGATCGAACGCCTCCGAGGGGGCACCGGGACCGGGCTGCCGACCTCGCCGACGAGCGCCCCTGACGTCGGACTTCCCGCGACCCCCCCACCCCAGGCTGGGATGCCTCCCTGCCCCGTCTGCGGGTCCGTCTGCGTTCGGCAGCCGGACGGGTCCCTGACCTGTCCTCAGTGCAGTTCCCAAAGCTGACGCGGGCCCTCGATTGACCCGCCGGCCTCGAAACCAGGTCGGACCGAAGGTGAAGCGACATCCGAAGCCGGCGTGGGTACGCCACGCTTCGGGCAACCCATCGGATTCTCTCCGTCGAGCGATCGGGCCGAGAGCATCCGCGGATTCTCCATCCCTCCCCGCCACTGCGGCAGGGTGGGCATGAGCGGCGTGGGAAGCACGGCTAGCCTTCGGCGGGGCCGGCCATGAGGAACTGTGCCGTCGCTTCGTCGAAAGCGGCTCCGAACGCCATCCGAGTCGACGGGGGTTCCTGTTCGAATCCGAACTCGGCCATCAGTTCGGCCGCGACGGCGTGGGATCCCGGCACGCAGCACCGGACCGACTTACCCGGCCATCGATTGAGCACCGCGCGGACAAGCTCGCGCGCGACGTGGACATCATGAGAAGGCACGACCACCGGCCCGATCTCGACACGACCTTCCGCCGGCGCCGAGCAGACGTACCCTTCGGGATTCCCGACCGGGCCGACCGCGAACGCCCCATCAGGTTCGTCCTGGATGAGCTCGCGGATGAGGTGAGACCGGTTCCATCCGAGGGCCGAGCGGTCCAGCTCGACGATGGACCCGACCTCGTCGCTTCCAACGGCGCGAGCGCTGTGAGGGACCCTATGGCCCGTCCCGAGGAACCTCAGGGAAGGGAATTCCGAACGCCAACCTAGCCTTTGGTAGAACGGCGCCGTCCCCGGCGCGGCGTCCAGCTTTAGCGCAGGGATACCTCGACGCGCCGCCTCCTCGCGGCAGAAGTCCACGAGCCGGCTGCCCACGCCGTTGCCTCTCTGGCTCCGGGCGACGATCAGAGAGTGAACCCAAGCCACCTCGTCGTACCAGAAGATTCCGACGATACCGACAGGCTCTCCTCGAAGAAGCGCTTGAAAGAGTCCATCGGGCTGAACGCGAAGGATTCGTCGCCACGCGCGGTCGCTTCGAGCCCAGCGTTCGGCATCGGTCAGCGACTTTGCGAACGAAAGATCCTTCCACTCCAGAGGGACGATCTCCACCATCTCGTCTCGGGCGTCGTCGGCAACGCGGGGCGGAGAGCTGCTTTTCCTTGAGGTTAACGGCTCTCCGTCAGCCTTGCCGGAGGACGAGGACCCAGAAGCGCGCCAAGCAGGACGGAGGAGGTCGCGCCTCCCACCCTGGGCCGTGGGATCAGCCCCCCATTTCGAGAGCTGAACGGGTTCCGACTCGACCGACATGGGCCGTCTTCGATGGAGGACGCGCGGCTCTAAGCCTTCGACCAGGGCTAGACGGTCGCGTCAATTCCGGTGGGCTCAACTGATGTTGAACACGCTCGGCCTGTGGGTACACAGGTCAACAGACCACGGAACCGGACCCCTTTCGGGAATGACCTAATACCGGCACTCCTTCTCCAGGGCGATCCCATGACAGCGGGTCCGGGCGCGAAGCGGAGCGGAGGGCGGAGAATCTCAATGAACGCGAGGCGTCAGATGGCCGTCATGGTCGCTGTCGGAGCGTTGGTCGTCGTCCTGCTCGAGGTGCTCCTCGTCCGATCGAATGGACCGCTCGCCGGCGCCGCCGGTACCGCCGTCGCGGGAGCGAGCGCGGGCCTCCACAGCTTCGGTCTCACTGCCCCGAGTAACGGCAGTTGCGCGTACTCAGGGCCGCTCGGCGGCCTCAATGCCCCCGAGTCGGTGGTGGTGCTCGTGGTGATCGCCGCCGCAGGGATTGGTGCTGGAATTGCGATAGGTCGCCTGGGGACCCCGAGCGGTGGCGGAGCGGGCAAGGTCAAGGCTGAGCCCCCCGACCCCTGCCTCAATCCGCAGCCTCTACCCCCAGGATTCCGCCCCCCGGAGCCCGAGCCCGCCCTGAATCCGCAGCCTCTCCCGCCAGGTTTCAAGCCTCCCGAGGCCCCGCCCGGTAGCGACCGGCCAACGTAGCGCGGCTCCCCGATCGATCGTCCGGAGCCAGCGAAGGCATTCGCGAGGACCCGCGATCAGGTCGACGAGGACAGTCCACATGGAGCGCGTGGTGGGAATCGGCGGGCTGTTCTTTCGGGCTCATGACCCGGCCGCGCTCTCCCAGTGGTATCGGACGCATCTCGGGGTAACGCTCACAGCGGCAACCTGCGAGGAAGAGCCTTGGCAACAGGAGGCGGGGCCGACCGCGTTCACCCCCTTCCCCGAGGGAACTGATTACTTTGGAGATCCCAAGCAGACCTGGATGGTCAACTTTCGAGTTCGCGACTTGGATGCGATGACGGCTCAGCTGCGCGCCGCCGGCATAGTCGTCGAAGTCGACCCTCAGAGCTACCCGAACGGTCGGTTCGCTCGGCTCCGCGACCCCGAGGGCAATCCCGTCGAGCTCTGGCAGCCAACGGGACCCGACGAACCCTAGGTCTCGTCCTGCCGGTCGGCGACTCGGGCGATGGTGAGTCGAGTTCTCATCTCCTAGCTTTGGTCTACCGTCGACCTGCGATCGCGCGGGCTCCTGGAGACGGTGACGACCGTCCCTCTCGGGCGGACCCAGAGAGGGACCACAGGGACTCGAACCCTGGTGAGTATGTCCGACCGTCGTGGGACCCCATCGATGCAGCCTATGGGGCAAGGGGAAGACCCGCCATCCCTGCCGTGGGGTGACCCCTCCCACCGGATACCGATCCCTTTCGTGGGGATGAATCGGGTTCGAAACCTGATCGGGCGGCCCGAACGGGCCGCCCGCGGGCGGGGAAGAGGTTGGACCGGTGCCGTCGGCGGCCTACGAGGGCAGGAGCACCCTGTTGACGACGTGGATGATCCCGTTCGACGCCTGGATGTCGGGGACGATCACCTCCGCGCCGTTCACGTGGACCTTCTTCCGTACCAAGCCCTTGCTCGAGACGTGAAGCTTCGCCCCGTTCAGCGTGTCCACGGGGACCTCCCTGCCCCCTTCGGTCAGCTTGAGCGCGTCGATCGCGCTCACGCGGCCCGAGACCACGTGGTACGTTAGTACCTTGGCGAGGGCCGCCGGGTCCCTCAACAGACCCTCGACCGTCCCCCCCGGGAGCTGGTCGAAAGCGGCGTCGTTCGGGGCGAACACCGTGAACGGTCCTGGCCCTTTCAGGACCTCACCCAGGTTCGCGGCCTGCACGGCGGTCACCAGCGTCCGGAACTGTCCCGCGCTCACGGCTGTCTCTACGATGTCGTCCATGGTCCGAGCTGCACGGTGGGGCACTTAACGGTTGTACACTCGTCACATTACAATAGGCACTATGTCACGGGCGAACGCTGACCATTAGCGGACCCGCCGACCGAGTGCCCACCCCGCCACACGAGTGCCGAAGCCTCTAAATGGGGGATGGGCACCCCGCTCCCCTGCATGGCACGGGACGAAGGCCGCTCCGTCCGCTTCCTCGACTGGGGCGCACGCCACCCACGGACCACGCTCCTCGTGTGGGCCGCGTTCTTTCTCCTCCTCGCCCCGGTCGCCCTCTCCTACACCTCCCAGATCAATTACGGTCAGTCCCCCTCCGGCCTCACGGGGACCGAGTCGGACCAAGCGGCCCGCCTGCTCGTGCAGGTCGCCCCCCAGAACTCGACCCTCGTGGTCGCGGTCCCCCTCTCGGCCCCCGAGAGCCCCTCGGCCGCGGCCGCCGCGTTCGGCTTCGCGAACGCCACGGTCCACGCCGACCTCCCGCACCTGGCCGGTGTCCGTTCCGCCTACTCGGAGTACGCGACGTACCTGGACGGGGTCTTCGGCCCTGAGGTCCCGACCGCGCGAACGCTGGAGGCGTCCGTCGCGAACCTCAGCAGCTCTATTTTCGGACTGCCGAACGCGTTCCTGACCGCCTGGACCGGGGCGGGCGCGACGCGAGCGTCCATCAACAGCACGCTCACCGCGTTGAACGGCTCGACGTCCGCCTACGCCTTGGCCTTCGGCGCCGATCTCTGGACGAACTTCACCCCAGGGAATCCGCCCAGCGACCAGGTGGAAGAAGCGGTGCGCTCGACGGCCCCCGCGTTCTTCGCGCCCTCACCCGAGAGGAACGCCACGCTCACCGGGGCCAGCGTCGCCAACTACACCCGCGCGACCACGGGCATCGTCGCCGCCCTGCTCACCGTGCAGGACGGATCCCCCGTGCCGGTGACCTGGGTCACCGCCGCCCAAGCTCCGGGCGACTTCGGCCGGAACTTCGTCTCGACCTACGGACTCTCCGGGACGCCGTCCGGGATCCTCGTCCAGTACCTCAGCCCGGACCGCACCCTCTCCCTGGTCGTGGTGGTCTTCGACGTGACCGACGACTACCGTTCCTCCCAGGGAGCGTACCCCGCCCAGAGCGCCACGCCCACGGTCCGTGCGCTCGCCAGCACCTGGTTCGGACCCGACGCTCGGGTGACGGGGGCGGGCGCCGGGGCCTACGATGCGCAAGTGCTCGACAGCGGGGCAGGGATCTATTTCGCCCTCATCTTCGTGCTTCTCGCGGCGGCGGTCGCGGTGACCCTGCGGTCGTGGGTCGCGCCGCTGCTGGCGGTCCTCTTCGTGTCCCTGTCGACGGTGTTGGGCTATCTCGCGATCGTGGCCACCGGTCTCTGGGTCGCGAGGGTCGATTTCACCGCCACCTACACGCTCACCGCGGTCACGCTCGGCATCGCCACCGACTACCTCCTGTTCGTGGCCTACCGCTACCGAGAGGAGCTGGCCCGGGGACGTGGCGCGGAGGAGGCGCTCCGCGTCGCCTCGCAGCGGTCCGGGTTCGCCGTCCTGGTGAGCGCCGGCACCGTCGCGGTCGGCCTGGGCGCCCTCTCGTTCCTGCCCGGTCTGGAGACCTGGGGGCCCGTGCTCGCGTTGACGGTCCTCGCCACCGCCGTGCTGACGGTCACGCTCCTGCCCGCCGTCCTGCGCTTGATAGGACCCCGCTTCTTCGCGCCCCGGTGGATGGCTCCCGCGCGGCCGGTCGACCGGTCGGTCTTCTACCGGGCCGCCCGGCGGTCGACGGGGCGACCTTGGCTCGTCCTCGCGTTCGCGGTTCTCGTCGCGGCGCCCGCGGTCGCGAGCTTCGTGCTGGTCCCCACGACCTACGACGTGTCGGGGAGCCTTCCCAGCTCGACCCCGAGCGCCCAGGGGCTCACGCTCGTCCAGGAGAAGTTCGGCGCCAACCTGCTCTACCCGACGTACGTGGTCGTGACCTCCCCGGGCAGCTACCTCGCTCCCAACGGGAGCTTGAGCGCCGAGGCGGACCAGGACCTCCCACATGTCGCCGGGAGCCTGCTGCAGTACCCCGGCGTCTCAGCGGTGGTCGGCCCCTTCGTCGCCGGCCGGAACCTGACCGGCTCGGCGGGGGCGAGCACGTTCGTCTTCGACGGCGGGCTCCACGCCTACTATCTGGTCTACTCCGACGACGGACCCTACAGCGCCGGCGCCCTCGCCCTGGTCCACGCGCTCCGCGACAACCAAACCTTCCTCGTAGGCGGCCTGACCTCGTCCGTCATCGACCAGCAACGGGAGAACTCGCTGGACTACCCGTTGTTCGAACTCGTGCTCGCCGCGCTCCTGGGGATCGTTCTGGCGGGCGCCTTCCGCTCGGGCTTCATCCCGCTCATCTCCCTCTCCGGCGTCTTCCTCAGCATCTCCGTGACGACCGGCCTGCTCTACGGGATCGCCACGTACCTTCTGCACCAGCCCCTGCTCTACCTGATCCCGCTCATCCTGTTCGTCATCCTCATGTCGCTGGGGAACGACTACACCGTGTTCCTGCTCGCCCGCGTCCGGGAAGAGCAGCGTTCCTGGGGCGCCCGGGAAGGGATCCACCGCGGCATCGCCGGCAGCGGGGTGGTGGTGAGCGCCCTCGGCCTCATCCTCGCGGCTTCGCTCGGGTCGCTCGCGTTCCAGCCGCTGCCCTTCCTGCAGCAGCTCGGGATCGCCTTCGTTGTCTCGCTCCTCGTCGACACGTTCCTGATCCGGCCGTTCTACTTCCCGGCGCTCCTAGAGCTCACCGGACGCCGACGGCCTCGGTCGGCAGGGGTCACGGCACCGTCTTCTGCAACGAGCGACCGATAGGGGATCCAACCATGCCGTTCGTCCGGTTCAAGCAGCGCGCGGGAAGGGCGTACGCGTACCTGGTGGAGAACCGCTGGGACCCGGCCTTCGGACAGCCTCGGCAGCGTGTCCTGCGGTACCTCGGACCCGCCGACCGCCTCCACCTCGCCGACCTTCCCAAGGCCGTCCGCACGCCGGCGCTGACCTCGAGACTGAAACGAGCCTCGGAGAGCGCGGACGCCCGTCGCGCCTCGGTCCTCAACGACCTTCGCAAGGCCCTGGGCGAGGCGCTCACGGCCGGCGACTACGCGCGAGCCCGGGGAGCCGCCCTCCGGGCCGTCCGCGAGGTCGGGATCGCCGGGCTGTACGGGGAGCTCGTCCCGCAGGTGTTCGCGGAGATTGGACGGCGGTGGGCCGAGGGATCCCTCTCGGTCAGTCAGGAACACCTGGCCAGCGGGGTCGCCGCCCGAGTCGTAGAGCAGATCAACGCCCGGTACCCGCTCTCCGCGCCTGCTCGCCACGAGGTCGTCCTGTGCGTTCCGGAGGGGGAGGCCCACACGCTCGCCCTGCATCTCGCGGAAGGGCTCCTCCGGCAGAGCGGATACCTCCCCCTGAACCTCGGCGCCTCGGCCCCCATGGCGTCCGTCCTCGCCTTCATCGCCGACCGACCTCCGGTCGCTGTGTTCATCTCGGTCACGTCCCCCGCCCTCCTCGGGACCGCACGGACCCTTGCCCTGCGGATCCGTCGCCGCTGGCCCGAGGTACGCGTAGTGTTGGGAGGGCAGGGGCTGGGGTCGAGTTCCGTTGCGACGACCGACCCGGCGATCGAGTGCGTCTCGGAGTCGCTCCCCGCCTTCCTTGCACGATGGAGGGCCGGGTAATCGGGTCGTCCTCCCATGGGAGGGACCGGGACGGGCCGGACCTCAAGCAGAATCTTGGTCCTCGGCGCCACCGGCTCCATGGGTCGGCATCTCGTCGCCCGGCCGGTCGCCGAGGGTCGGTCGGTCCGCCTCCCGGTGAGGTCCCGTCGAGCCGCTGACGTCAGCTCGGGGGCCCGGGGCTCACCTACCGGTGGGTCCCGATGGTGGTGCTGGACTACACCATGGGAAGGAGGTGGTACGGCGACCGGCCATCCCCTTCGGTAAGGACGAGGCAAGGGGTCCGGGGAATGATCCCATGAACGAGGACCCGACCCTTGCGGGAGAGGAAGCGAAGGCGGGTGTCCGCCATCGAGCGGAGGGACCGCGTGAGCGGATCCCCCTCAGGACCGACCCATATCTCGTGCCCCATGGTCCGATGGAGGTACGTGAGCGCCAGCCCTGGCAGGGTCTCTTCGGTGTACGTGCCCGGGACCAACGAGTTCATGGCCTTCAGACCTGCAATCGACACGAGCCCTAGGTTCGGACTCATCGGGTCGGATTGCTCGCGCAAGAACCTCGCCGCCTCGGGGACCCTAGGACTGTAGCCCTCCGCCTTCGTCGAAGGGAGGGGAAGCATCACCGCGGCGAATTCGCTCGGCTCACCGTTTCCCGTTGCGCCCAGAAGCCGCACCTGACGAAGGAAGGTCTCCTTCGTCGTCCGTCCCTTGTACATCTCCCACACCTCGGCCGGTTGCAGTCCGGGGTGGGGTATGTGGAAGATTCGGCCCCCACGATCGAGCGTCTGGTTCAGCACCGGAACGAGCACCAACCTCACGGCCGCATTCGGGACGTCGGAATCGTACTCGATCAGGGTCAGCTTGCCGACGGGAAGCGACCCGAAGAACGAGGCGTAGTCCACCGAGCCCGGCCAGATCTGACCGGGGGAAGGAGCTGGTTCCGGGTCCGTGCGGGCGGTATCGGGCCGCAAGCCCGCTGGCAAGGGCTCGAAACACTGCAACCGGCCTCCCGCTAGTGTGAACGGATACGACGGATGGGTAATCTGGATCCCCCGAAGCTTGTCGACGTGCAGCCAGCGCTCCATCCGGTCGTCGTGGATCACCCGCTCCATCGACACGATGCCGTTGACGAGGTACTCGAGCTGGCCCTCTTCGCGGTGCTCCACGACGAACACGAGAAAGACCGGTCCCTTGGCCATCTGGGCGAGCGCGATCCGCTCGAGTTCCTCTCGAGAGGGGAGCTGATCACCGACCCTGCTGGAATGGCCGATGTGTCGCTCGACGATCGCGTCCCACGAGTCCAGTACCACGAGGGTGGGAGAGGTGGGAGAGCTCTGGCTCCAGGCCTCCAGCACCTCGGGAGGAAGGAGGAGCGGGCGAACATCCTCGCCGGATTCGATGGCCGCGACGAGCGCGGGGGCGGACTCGACCGCCCGAGTGGCCCTGCGGAGGTCGGTCCCGCCCGCGGTCAGGTCCACGACGGCGAGCTGGTCGGCCTGGACCATGCGATCCAAGGCGGGGAAGTCGAGATCGAGATCGGCGTGGCGGACGCGGCTCGAGACGTAGATCCTTCGTCCGCGGAACGCTCCCAGGAGTTCGATGGCCAGCATCGTCTTCCCGGTGCCCGGGGGTCCCCGTACCAGCAGGGCCTGGGGAACCGGGCGGTCCAAGAAATGGCTCAGCTCGATGGGAAGACTGAGGTTGGCTGCCATCGCTTTCGCTCGGCAGGAAGGTGTTTAACCCTCTCACACAGTTAAAGCCTCCAGCAAGGCCGTCGGCCTCCCCGGAGTCCGCGATCGATAGGTGTGGTCTCTCCCCTTCGTGCATTCCTTCCTTCGGTGGATCACTAGATCTGCGCGGCGACGGCTCGCGAAGGAAGCGACGTCCGTTTCTCGAACTCGTCGTCCTTCCCGCCGCCAAGACGGACCTTCCGGACTTTGCGGTGCCATAACCTCAAGTGTTCGCGGGAGCCGTCCAAGCCATGAAGCAGACCCGCTCTTGGCGGAGTCGCATCACGATTCCTCGCCTGGAAAACCTCGTCCTTCTGCGCGGGCCTTCCGAGAGCCTAGCCGACACCCTGGTCCGACCTGGGCGCCCGTCCACCCCCCCGGAAGTGGACGGGATCGAAGGGCACGACCGTGTCTGACGGGATCGAGCCGCGGGTCCTGGACGATCGCCTCCCCCATGGGGGCCTGCCGGTGCGTCCATGCGAGTTCGAACGCGCCTACGCCGACCTGATCGCCCCGCGGTTGCGGACCGCTCGTCCGCCGGGGGGCGAGTGCTCGCCGGAGGGGCCGGAGGATCGGCCGTTTCCGCCATCGCCCCCTGGCTCGCCGGCGTACTCGCTCTGCAACGGGCACCTGAGAGATCTCTTCGCGCTTCTTGACGCGTGCCGGTCCGCAGAACCTCGGGCGTAGTGGGCCGAGGCTTCCTCGGTGGACCTCAGGCCACCGGAGCGACCCTCCCGCATCGGAGGGAAGGATGGACGCGCGAGACCGACGGCGTCCCGCCGGCGGGATGGGTCGGGTATTCGATAGCCTTTAATAGAAGTGCTGGCTCACCCAAACTGTCTTGATCAGAGGATGCTCCGGAGGAAAACAAACATGATGACTGGCCAGACCCAGATATTGGTGCTTAGGGAAGGGACGAAGCGCGAGAAGGGCCGCGGAGCGCTCGCGAACAACATCACCGCGGCGAAGGCGATCGCCGACTCGGTGCGCTCGACCCTCGGGCCGCGCGGGCTCGACAAGATGCTCGTTGACTCGATGGGCGACGTCGTCGTGACGAACGACGGCGTGACGATCCTCAAGGAGATGGACGTCGAGCACCCGGCCGCGAAGATGCTGGTCGAGGTCGCCAAGACGATGGATCAGGAGGCCGGGGATGGCACGACCACGGCCGTCATCCTCGCCGGCGAGCTGCTGAAGCGCGCCGAGGACCTGATCGAGCAGAACGTCCATCCGACGATCATCGGCCTGGGGTACCGCCTGGCGTCCACGAGGGCTCTCGAGGTCCTGAACGGGATCAGCCGGCCGGTGTCCATCGCGGACACGGAGACCCTCAAGCAGATCGCGTCCACGTCGATGGGTTCGAAGTCGGTCTCGTTCAACCGGGAGATCCTCGCGGACATCGCCGTGAAGGCCGTCACCGACGTCGCCGAGAAGAAGGGGACGGGCTACCACGTCGATCTCGATAACGTCCAGGTGATCAAGAAGCAGGGGGGCCAGATCGCCGACACCTCGCTCATCGAGGGCGTGATCGTCGACAAGGAGAAGGTCCACTCCGGGATGCCATCGCGCGTCGAGAACCCCAAGATCGCCCTCCTGGACGCCGCGCTCGAGATCAAGAAGACCGAGATCGACGCGAA
>Ga0326728_10014840_pt1 | contig 16389 bp, 15 predicted proteins | sample MB3enrmetagenome_FD_207602 | JGI IMG/M metagenome (GOLD analysis project Ga0326728, IMG submission 207602) | Lab enriched peat soil microbial communities from McLean, Ithaca, NY, United States - MB31MN | ecosystem: Environmental > Terrestrial > Soil > Wetlands > Peat | place: USA: New York...
TCCGTCGCGGAGCGTGGTTGTTCTGGTGATTCTGGCAGTAAGCCTGGGGCTGGCATTAATCATGTTTGAAGTCCACGCGGCCTCTGCCAGCCAGCTCAGTAAAATCAGCGGCAATGTCGGGAATAATATTACGGTAAGGCCGGCCGGCTCTTCCGGTTTTGGTGGTGGAGGCGGGGGTGGAAGCAGCACCCCACTGCCGCAAGCCCAGGTAGACCAGCTCAGCAGTTTGCCTCATGTCACCGCGGTGGATGAGACGGTGAGTACCAGTTATACAGGGAGTGAGTTGGTTTCCGGAATTAGTTTTGGTTCGTTCGGCTCTACTTTCGGCAATGCCACCCCTGTCCAGGTGCCGAACGGTTCATCCACCAGCGGAACGACCCGATTTGGGGCGATTACGGTGATGGGTGTCAGTCCCACCGGGGCAGCGCCGGCATTAGCCGGCGGCGGCACAATGACAATGGAGTCCGGTGCCTATTTCACGGCAGCAGACGCCGATGCGGACGTGGCGGTTGTCGGTCAGACACTGGCCACGGCCAACAACCTCAGTGTCGGGTCGGAAATAACCATTGGGACCGACCAGGTGCAGGTGATCGGCATTTATACCACCGGCGAGCAATTCGGGGATAACATGATTGTGATGCCGATACAGACCGTGCAGAATCTTTACAGCATTAACGGCGCGACCACGGTAACGGTAACGGCGGATAACGCCACGGACGTCAATATTGTGGCTAATGAACTCCGGGGAATTTGGGATTCAACAGTTGCGGATGTTGTGACGGCGCAGCAGGAATTTTCTGCGATCAGCGGTTCAATTACCAGTGCCAACAGTTCCAGCCAAACCGGTATGATTATATCTTTTGTGGTCGCCGCCGTGGTGGTGCTGGCCTCGGTCATACTGGTAATTCGGCAGCGGATTCGTGAGATCGGGATAATGAAAGCTATTGGCGCTTCTAACGGGCAAATCGGTTTTCAATTCGGCCTTGAAACAACGGTAATCACGGTGGTGGCCACCGTCTTCGGAATTATTTTATCGCTGCTTTTCGGACAGCAGATTGCGAATCTGTTTACCAGTAATAGTGGTTCGACGAGAACCGTAACCGGTGCGGGCGGGTTTACCGGTCGAGGCACGGCAGTGTTTGGCGGTAGCGGAGGAAGAATATTTGCCGGCAGTATCGGCGGGATCCATGTTGCAGTATCTCCCGAAGTCGTGATAATTGCCTTTGTATCAGCCATTATACTGGCAATCGCAGCCAGTGTGATTCCGGTATGGTATATTGCCCGGGTCAGACCGGCGGAGGTGTTACGCAATGAATAGTAACGAAACGGTAAAACAAACTGAAGGAAATATCATCGAGATACAGAAACTGGAAAAACATTTCCGTTCCGGGGGTAATGATGTCAAAGCTGTAGATGGTATCACCATCGGCTTCCCGAAAGGTAAGATGATTGCCCTGCGCGGTTCGAGCGGCAGCGGTAAAACCACCCTGTTAAACCTGATTGGGGCGCTGGACCGCCCGTCCGCCGGGACCATTGTTGTGGACGGCGTGGATGTTTCCAAAGCGCATGGTAATGCTGAAGTCAAATACAGGCTGCAGAAAGTGGGTTTTGTCTTTCAATCATATTGTCTGATTCCGAACCTTTCGGCGCTGGAAAATGCAATGATGCCGATTGAATTATTGAATCCGAGGGATAAAGAGCGGCGAGAAAAAGCGCAGAAACTGCTGGAGCGGGTGGGGATCGACCAGACGCGTCAAATGCGGCGGCCGGCCAAACTCTCCGGCGGCGAACAGCAGCGAGTAGCCATCGCAAGGGCATTAGCGAATGACCCGCCCATAATTCTGGCGGATGAGCCGACCGGCAACCTGGATTCCAAGAACGGCAAACGGATTGTCGAGTTGCTGCGCAGTCTGACCAAAGACGGTAAAACAGTTTTAATCGCGACGCATGATGCGGATGTTGCCGCCAGTGCAGATATCAAAATCGAAATGGTTGACGGCAAGATTGTATCCACCAGCTAACAATTAGAAATATTTTAAAAGGAGCGACAATAATAATTATATGAAAAGAAAACCGATGCGATTTATTACTGCTTTTCTGTCACTGGGCTTAGTAGCTGCCTTAACACTGGGAATGGCAGCCTGTTCTAATTCCGCAACCACGAAATCCACAGCGACATTAGTCTCAATTTCAGTAACGCCCTACTCCCCGGCTAATTTAGCAGTTGGTTCTACCCAGCGGTTTGTGGCTACCGGGATTTACTCTGACGGAACCACTCCCGTTATTACCGCCCAGGTGACCTGGACCAGTTCGAACAATTCAATTGCCAGCATTGCCACCGGGTTAGCCACCGGTGTTGCGGTCGGCAGTACCAGTATTACAGCAAGTGAATCGGGAATTACCAGCCCGGCTGTCACCTTGACTGTCATTACTTCAGCGTCAAATTTATCTTCCATCGCGGTAACCCCTGCCTTCCCCGCTGATTTAGGAGTGGGCGCTGCCCTGCAATTTAATGCGATTGGGACTTACACGAGCGGCGCAACGTCAGACATTACTTCCAGTGTCACCTGGTCCAGTTCTAGTCCGACCGTGGCGACCATCTTTGCGAACGGTTCGGCGACAGGCGAAGGCAGCGGCACGACCAATATTACAGCCACTCTCTCCGGAGTAAGCAGCCCGATTGTGAAATTAACCATAAAAGCGGTCTCCTCCATCTCGATAGTGCCGGCGGTATCGCATAATTTGGATATCGGCGCCACGCAGCAATTTAGCGCGATCGGCACTTATTCAGACGGCTCCAGTGCAGATATAAGCGCTCAGGTAATGTGGCTCAGTTCCAACCCGCAGGTCGCGACGATTTATGCGAACGGTTTAGCGACAGCCGTCACCGCGGGTACTGCCAATATTACGGCGACCCTGGGCGGCGTAACCAGCCCGGCAACAGCGTTAGCCGTCCAGGCGTTATCTTCCATCGCTGTCTCGCCGGCTTCACCGAATAATTTAGCGATAGGCGCCACGCAGAACTTTACTGCAATCGGGACGTTTGCCGATGGGTCATTGATGAACATCACCTCCCAGGTCACGTGGTCCAGTACTGTTCCCGGTATCACGACTATCGCAACCGGCGGTACGGCAACAGGGGTGAAAAGCGGGACTGTTAATATTACGGCTGCCATGGCCGGTATCACCAGTCATCCGATAGCTTTGACCGTAATTTCCTTAGCGTCAATTACCGTTGTACCTTCGTCTACGGCCAATTTAGTGGTCGGTGCTACACAGCATTTTACCGCCACCGGAACTTATTCGGACGGTTCTACGGCGGACTTTACGTCTCAGGTAGTTTGGTCCAGTTCTAATACCGCCGCGGTCACTATTGCCGCCAGCGGCACCGCAACTGCCGTTGGAGGCGGAACTACTAATATCACTGCGACTTTCGGCGGATTAACCAGCCAACCGGTAGCGATGATGGTGAAAGTATTATCTGCCATTATGATCGAACCGGTAGCTTCTCCCCGCAATTTGAATGTAGGGGCTTCACAGGCTTTCACGGCGGTTGGTATCTATTCGGACGGTTCGATGACGGACATCACTTCTCAGGTAACATGGACTAGTTCCAACACCAACATCGCGACGATACTGTCGAATGGTTCCGCTGCCGGTGTCGCGGCCGGGACAGCGATGATTTCCGCCTCATTGAACAGCATCACCAGTTCCCCGATTACACTAAATGTCTTGTCTCCTTAACGGGGAACAAAATGGGCTAAAGCGATAATTTTCGCTCGCAATAAAAAGAGCCGCAGCATCAATGCTGCGGCTCTTTTGTTTAAATTGTTTCTTGAGCTCAATTACTCCGGCGGGTAATGCGCCTGAAAATCATAGGGATAAACCGGCGCCGGTTTAGTCATTTTGTCCAACCGGGAAATTTCATCCGGGGTCATTTCCCATTCGGTTGTTTTCAGGTTATTCGCCATCTGTTCCGGCGTCCGGATGCCGACCACGACGGAACTGACGCCGGGTTTGCCAAGCAGATAATTCAACGCCGCCTGAGAGACGGTGCCCTGATGCTGCCCCGCGATTTTCTCCAGCTCGTCAACGACGTCATAAACTTTTTGTTCGTTGGCTATCGCCGCGTTCTCGCTGAGCCGTGCCCCTTTGGGCCGGGGCTGCCCGCGGCGGTATTTCCCAGATAACAAACCGCCGGCCAGCGGGCTCCAGGTCAGGATTCCCATTCCCTGATCCACACAGAGCGGCGCCAATTCATACTCCAAATCCCGCGCCATCAGTGAATAAAGGCCCTGGAAAGCAACAAATTTCTCCCAGTCATGTTTATCGGAAATCGCCAGGGCTTTCATCAACTGCCAACCGGCAAAATTCGAACAGCCGATGTAGCGGACTTTACCCTGGCGGACCAGGTCGTCCAGCACCCGCATCGTTTCCTCCAGCGGACGGCTCGGGTCCCAGCGGTGCACCAGATAAAGGTCGATATAGTCTGTGCCCAATCGTTTCAGACTAGCCTCGCAACCTTCCAGGATGTGGTGCCGGGAAAGCCCAATATCGTTCGGCCCCGACCCCATTTGGTTGCGCACTTTAGTGGCCAAAATGATGTCTTTCCGCCGTTTGCCTAAAGCCTTACCGAGGATTTCTTCAGATTGACCTTCGGAATAGAGGTCCGCGGTATCAAAAAAATTAATGCCGCCGTCTAGCGCCATGGCCACGATTTTATCTGCTTCCGGTTGACCGACCGAGCCGATTTGTTTCATCCGGCTGTTTGCCCCAAAAGTCATTGTGCCGAGGCAGACTTCGGAGACTTTGATTCCGGATTTTCCAAGAAAACGCATTTTCATTTTTCACCATCCTGTCTCGCCGATTTTGTTTTTGCTTTCATTATCGGAAATTATTATACTGCAACGATATTGCACTTGGCGACCGTGTACAGGTTTGATTTATTTTTCCGAGGGATATTTCAGGCCCCATTTTTTCCGCAGCGTGTCCAGAATCTTCATAATTTGCAGGGACTCGTCAAGCGGCATAATGCTGCTTTCGGTTAATCCTTCCCGCAGGCAGTACATCGTTTCTTCGGCCTCATGGATGTAACCGGTGGACCGGAAAGGCAGCTCGAACTTTTCTATCTCGCCTTTTCTAGACAATTCAAGGGATGATGCCCGCCAGAAATCCGGCACCCGGATATAGCCTTCCGTGCCGATTACCCGGGCTTCGTTGGGCAGCGCCGTTCTGACCGCGCCGGAAAGGGGAGCGAGACTGCCTGTTTCATATCCCAGAATTGCGGAAAATTGTTCGTCCACGCCGGTAGTCCCCAGATAGGCCTGGCCGGAAATTTTAGTCGGATTAACGCCCAATAGCATCGCGGCAAAGGAAACCGGGTATACCCCGACATCCAGCAGCGCACCGCCGCCAAGTGCAGGGTTAAGCAGCCGCCCCTCCGGTTCCCAGGGGATGCGGTTACCGAAATCGGCTTTTACCATCCTGATTTCCCCGACCGCGCCTTGGGCCACGAGTCCCCTGAGTTTCACAATGGCGGGCAGGTATCGCATCCACATTCCTTCCATTAAAAATAATTTTGCGGTTCGGGCTGTTTTGATGAGCACTTTGGTTTCGGCGGCATTTAATGTAAAAGGCTTTTCGCATAAAACCGGCTTGCCGGCTTTCAGGCAAAGCATGGTGCAGGCAAAATGTGCCGGGTGCAGCGCGGCCACATACACTATATCAATATCCGGGTCGGCGGCTAGGTCGGCGTAACTGCCGTAGGCGCGGCTGATGCCGTATTCTTTCGCAAATTCCTCCGCCCGTTCGATGGAACGCGACCCGACGGCGGTGATTTCCGCTGCTTCGCTGCATTTTAAAGATTGCGCAAATTTATGGGCGATTCGTCCGGGCCCGATGATGCCCCATTTTATCTTCTTTTGCACCGTTCCCTTCCTTAATCGTTTTCCAGTAATTCCACAATCAGCTTCAAATCATTTTCACAATTCATGTAAGCATAACAGCCGCCTTTATATTCGCCCTTTTGCAGTAAGGGCATGCCGTTCTTTTCCAGGTTGACGATTTTATCTTTCATGCCGTTAATCACAAAAGCGATGTGGTGGACGCCTTCCCCGTTGATATCCAGCGATTCCCGCCAGGTGCTGGGATTATGGTCCGGTTCAATCAGCTCGATGGACAGGTTTTCCCCGACCTTGAAAAAAGCCAATTTCGCCCTGGCCGCCGTCGGCTTACCTTTGAATTCCGTCCGGGCTTCATCATAGACGTTGGTAATTTTGAAACCCGGGTTGTCCACGCCCAGAAAGTCGGCATACTTACGGCAGGTTTTCTCGATGTCGTTCACCAGAATCCCAATTTGAGTAACCACCTGTGTCCCGATTATTCCTTTTCCCATTTTTGCCCGTCACGCCATTGGTTCTGAAAAACAGAACCAGTACATTTACCATGATTATATAATATCCGACATAACAAAGCAGGTACGGTAACAAAGGCATCGAATTTCTTGACAACCCAAGCTTCGAGCCGTTATCCTGAAAAGCAGGTTTCGCGGAAAAAGCTGATTGTGAGGAGCTTTTGATGAATGAGATAAAAATTGGCCTGGAACGTGTCCTGAGCGATATCGACCGGAATATTTTTGGCGGGTATCTGGAAAATAAAGTCTACGGCGGCATATATTACCCCGATTCACCACGGGCCGACAAAGACGGTTTACGCAGAGATGTCCGGGCGGCGCTGGAGCAGATGCGAATGGCCAATATCCGCTGGCCCGGCGGGAATCTGGCTTCCGGCTACCACTGGCAGGACGGTGTCGGCCCCAAAGAGGAACGCCCGGTGCGACACGACCTGGCCTGGAATGCCCAAGCTTCGAACCAGTTCGGCACGAACGAATTTGTGCAGTTTTGCAGGAAAATGCGCTTTGAGCCTTATTTTTGCGCCAATTGCGGCGACGGCGACATGCGCGAGGCAGCCGATTGGGTGGAATGCTGTAACGGCACCGGCGATTCTGCCCTGGTAAAGCTGCGCCGTCAGCACGGCTTTGACGCGCCGCATAAGGTTAAATACTGGGGAATCGGCAACGAAGTGGACGGCCCCTGGCAAATCGGATATAAAACTCCCCAGGAATACGCCCGGGCACTGACCGAATTCAGCAGAGTAATGAAATGGGTTGACCCGAGTATAAAATTGGTTGCTGCAGCGGTCTCCATATGGGAAGATTACCCATTCCCTGATTTTGCGGGCATTAAAACGGAATGGGTGGAACGGACGCAGTTAATCCTGGAACAGGTCGGCGCCAATATCGATTACATGGCGCTGCACTGGTACGCACATCTGGACAACAGCGCTCCGTTTGAAACGTTCATGGCTTTTGCCGAAGATTTTAATCAGCATCTGAGCGCCTACGAAGGATTGATTCACGCGGTCAGTCTGGAACAGGGTATCAGGCACGCGGTTAATATTGCCATTGACGAATGGGCGGTGATGCGCATGCCGAATCGCGAGGACCGCATCCTTATTAACTAACTGGAGGATGCGCTGGTGGTGGCACTGCATCTGAATGTTCTCATCCGCCATGCCCGGTCGGTGAGACTGGCGAACTTTACCTCGATGATGACTGCCATCGGCATCAATTATCCCAGACTTGCGCGTCTCGATAAACCGGTGATGCTGAATACCATTTTTTATCCTTTTGAACTTTACAGCCGTACCTGCGGGCAACTGGCGCTGGACGTATTGTACAGCGGCGATACTTTCTCCGGCACTTATCTGGGACGCACTTACAAAGGTATCCGCACATTGGATGTGACGGCGACGTTGGATGAATCCCGCCAACAGCTGGTCATTTTCGTGGTCAACCAGAGTAAGGATAAGGCGATGGATGCCGCTGTTTCGCTGGCCGCCGGGGTATTTGGTAATGTGACAGCTTCTGTTATTAACGGTCCGGACATTAAAGCTGAAAATACCCAGGCCAACCCAAACCTGGTCGGGGTGAAAGAGAATGCGGTCAAACCTGCCGGGAAATCTTTTATTTATACCTTTGAACCGCACTCGGTCACCGCATTGGTTTGCACGGTCAGCTAACCGGTGCTTAAAAATAAAACTAAATTCGCTTTATAGCACCGGCTTTCCGTGGTCCGGACTTTGTCTGAAATTTCACATTTTTGTAATCTATTCGCCGGGGATTTTATAACTTCTATATGACTAAATTGATAAACTGATGTCATAAAATGCGGATGGTGGAAATCTATCGGAAGAAGGAGTTAAACAATGGCAGAAAAAGCGGCAACCAAAGAAAAGAAAACGGCGAAGAAGAAAATCAGCAGCGGGGATTCCCTGGTTTGTGATGTCTGCGGCATGTCGGTAATTGTCGAGGAAGTCGGCGGGGTTCCGGTCGCAGAAGAGACTGTGTTGCTCTGCTGCGGAAAGCCGATGAAAACCAAAGTCAGCAAAACTAAATCAACCACAAAGAAATAAGAATTAGCTGAGTCTTTCCAGGATATCCACAGCAAGTCTTATTAATATGCATTATTTTTCGCTCATCTGAAAAAAATGAGGATTAGTTTTTTGCGTGTTCAAACGTTAATATTGCGGTAAAAATTTGTGTGTAATTATTACTAGTATGAAAGTGATGAATCAGCCCCGGTTATTAAGTATCGGCCGTTTGAACGAAAATGGCCAACTGGTTATACCGAAAGAAGCGCATGAATTTTTTGGTATCGGGCCGGGAGACCGTGTATTGATATCGGCTGCGCCGTTCCGTAAAGCAATCTTTATTGCACGCCCGGAAGATGTGGAAGAACAACTGCAGCAGATGGTCTCAAACACGGGAAAAACAATTGTCGCGATGCGCAAGAAATTAAAAAAGTAATATTTCGGTATGCCTGGTGAGCGGCGCCTTAAAACAATCTCTTCTTTCAGATTTACGTTTTTGTGAATTTCTGTCTCAAGTGATGCTATGAAACTACCATAAAATCATCGGGAACCATTTTTTATCAATAGCAAGGGTCAAATCAAAGAATAGATTGTGATTTGTGGATACAAAAAGAGGGAAGATAAACATGACAGTAAATGGAGGGACGCAAATTGCCCCGGGCACTGAGGGGACATGGTTCTGCGCACCATCTGGCTTAGCAAGCGTTTCGGCAGCCTGGAGGCAGTCAAGTGCCTGAACATCGAGCTCAGACGGGGCGAAGTCTTCGGATTTCTGGGGCCGAACGGAGCCGGAAAGAGCACTACCGTCGGGATGATTCTCGACCTGATTGCGCCGACTGCCGGCAGCATCGAACTTTTCGGAGAAAAACAGGACGGCCATCGCTGGCCCGCGCTCCGGCGTATCGGCGCCATTATTGAAAAACCGGCTTTTTATCCTTATCTCTCCGGTTGGGATAACCTGGCGGTACTTGCCAAATCTATCGGCGATATCCTAAAAAGTAAAATCACCGAGGTGCTGGAGGTGGTAACGTTATCCGACCGCGCCAAAGACCAGACGGCCACTATTCCATGGGGATGAAGCAACGTTTAGGCATCGCTTCGACACTGCTGCGGGACCCGGAATTGATTATTCTGGATGAGCCGACCAACGGCCTGGACCCCGCGGGCACCAAGGAAATACGGGACCTGATTCCGCAATTTGCCCATGAGAGCCGGGTGGTGCTGCTTAGCAGCCACCTGCTGCATGAAGTGGAAATGGTCTGCGACCATGCCGCCTTTGTCAAGCAGGGTACGGTGATTGCGAATTCGCCCATCAAAGAGCTCCTTTCCAACGGCAATCACTTGCAAATCAAGGTCAACAATATCAAAAGAGCAACCGCCGTGCTGTACAGCATTTCATGGATAAAATCAGTCAAGAAAGAAGACTATTATCTGGTGGTGGACATCCCCAAAGACCGCAGCGCCGAGGTAAATCAAGCGCTGGTGGAAAAAGGGATCATGGTTTCTGAGCTGGTTAATCAAACATCGAGTCTGGAAAGCGTTTTCCTGCAACTGACCGGAGGTACAAGCGGTGGCTAGCAATGTTTCTGTGGTAAAAAAAGAGACCCTGTTCTCAGGATTAGGCCGAATGATCGGGGCGGAGTTCCTCAAACTGCGTAAACGGCAGATGACCTGGGTTCTGCTTGGAATTCTTGTCGGTATCATCGTCATTGTTAATTTGCTGCTTTTGGCGATATCCAAATTGAAAACACCCGGTCCCGGAATCGGTTCGCGAAATATTGCGACGCCTTCAGGCCTGCAGTCGGCGATTCCTTTTGCATTCTCGATGATGGCCTCGTTCGGGTCATTGCTGGCCATTATTTTGACCGCCAGCTCAATTAGCAGCGAGTACAGCTGGAAAACAATTCGTCCGGCGCTTGTCTCGAGCGAGAGCCGTTTCAAATTTATCGTTGCCAAACTGGTATCTTTGGGAGGCATGATTCTGCTCAGTATGCTCATCGGGGTGATTGCAGGCTTTGTAATGGGCCTGATTACCACCAGTCTCGGCGGTAATGCCTACAACTTCAGCTTTTTCACCAGCTCTTACGCCGGGACCCAGGTTTTACAATACCTGCGTACTTTTTATGTAATCATGCCTTTTGCGCTATTAGGCTTTATGATGGCCATTTTGGGCCGTTCCGCCATGCCCGGCATTGCCGCCGGTGTCGGCTTCTTATTTTTAGAAGCGATTATCGCCGCCTTCATGAAGGCGGCGGGCGGCTGGATTGCCAAAGTCCCGGCTTACCTGCTGAATGCTAATGTCACGGCCATCACGGCCCTGAACCGACACCATGGCTGTACCGAGCTTAATCCATGCCTTTGTTATTTTGGGCATTTACAGCGTCGTATTGCTGGTCATGAGGTTCTATCTTTTTAAAAAGAGAGACGTTACCGGATAAGGCATAATATTCTAAAAATATAATTTCAATTTGTTTTGTGTTAAATTAAGGATAGCGGAACTTTCAGGCTGCTGCGCCGGTGTTCATTCCGGGAAGCAGCCTCTTTGTTGCGGAAAGGCAGGGCTTAATATCGTTACCGCTTCCTAAATTCTCCTGATTTTATGCACGGCGGCAAGTTCAATCATCTTTCTGTTTTAATCCTCTGCGAAAACAAAAATAAAATGTGAGATTTTGATGAAACTCAAAATGGATTATAAATGGGTGGTTCTATCGGTCACCACCGTCGGTAGTTTTATGGCCAGCCTGGATTCAACAATCGTCACTATCGGACTGCCGACCATTTTAAAAGATATTAACGCCAGCATCATCCATGGCATCTGGATTATTACCGGCTATTCGCTGATGATGACCATCCTGGCAGTTGTCCTCGGTCACCTGGCGGATTTGTACGGCCGGGTCAGACTGTATAACCTGGGATTTGCCATTTTCACCGTCGGTTCCCTGATGTGCGCCTTGTCCCGTTCCGGCGAGGAATTGGTCGTTTTCCGGTTATTACAGGGCTCCGGCGCGGCCCTGCTCGCGGTTAACAGTATCGCGATTATCACCGACGCTTTTCCCAAGGAAAAGCTGGGGATGGCGCTCGGCACTAACATCATGGCGATGAATCTGGGCGCAATTACCGGCTACACGCTCGGCGGTGTGATGATAACACTAATCGGCTGGCAGTCTATTTTCCTGATTAATGTCCCTATCGGGATTTTCGGCACGATTTGGGGCTACATGCGCCTCAAAGCCATTACCGCGAAACCCGTCGAACTGAAATTTGATTATTGGGGTTCGATATTGTACTGCGGCGGCCTGACGACGATTCTATTGGGGCTGACCATCGGGAATCCGCTTTCCCTGCGTAATCTGCTGATTATTGCCGCCGGAATCGCCTTCTTCATCGCGGTAATTTTTATTGAGTTAAGACAGAAGTATCCGACACTTGATTTGTCGGTTTTCAAAATCAGGGCTTTTGCGGCGGGCAATGCCTCGGCCTTTTTAAACTTCCTGGCATTCGGCTGCGGCCCGTTTCTGCGGTCGTTGTATCTGCAGCTGATTCTAGGTTACAGCGCTTTAAAAACAGGTATCATGCTCATCCCGCTGGAAGTCGTCATTTTTATTTTGAGCCCGATCAGTGGCCGCGTTGCGGACCGGTACGGCAGCCGCGTACTGACTTCAGTCGGTTTGGCCGTGAACGCCGCCGCCCTGTTCTGGTTTTCGACGCTGAATCAAACCTCACCTTACAGCGCGGTATTGTTCAGCCTGGTGTTATTCGGTTTAGGCTCGGCTTTATTCGGTCCGCCCAACATCAGTTCCATCATGGGTTCCGTGCCGCCGGAAAAACGCGGTGTGGCCAACGGTATCCGCATGACCCTGGTGATGACCGGCGGCGTAATCAGCGTGCCCTTTTCGCTGCTGCTGATGTCGCTGGTGATGCCTTATAACCGGCTTTCTCAAATTGTTGGGAATTCACAGCTTGTCAGCGGTAACGAAATACCTCTGTTTATGAGATCCATTAATCACGCCTGTCTGATACTGGGAGTAATCGTCCTGTTTGCCATTATCCCCTCCTTGTTAAGAGGACAAACGAACAAACCGGCGACTCCCACTATTCCCGAAAACTTACATTGATGTCATAGGATAATAGTCATATCCCTACGCTGGAGCCCGACGGCAGAGCGTTAAAACCCCAAAGGTAAATCTGTTGGCGGTTCTACTTCTTCACTAAACTCAGTACCGGGAAGAAAACTTGCCAGGCCAGCAGCGCCTTCGCGGTCAGACTAAGGATAATATACGCTTTTTCGCCGAATAGATAGTCCCGCCACGGACCGACTTTTTTGTATTGCAGGACCATGTTGACGGCGAAGCAGTTGAAGAAGAGGAACAGCGAGATAATAATTCCGTAGACGAAGCCGGGCGGCGATACTTTGAGACCCGGGGCGATGGTATAAATTACCACCGCAATCCAGGGGATGATACCGGCAAAACTGCCGAACCAAAACGGCAGCCAGCTCGGCTTACCCGGTTTCTCGTATTTTTCCTGCAGCGCCCCGAAGAGAATCATGCTCGCGTTGGTGCCAAAAATCGCCAGCAATGCGGCGATATCGCTGATGCCCACGATTTGTGCAATCAGGACAATCATTATCGAGGAACTGAAGAAATACTCAATCCAGCGTCCGTAATTCTTATTCTGGAGGAGGTTGCGTTTGTACCAGGGAAACACCGGCGGCGAAGCGATGACCAGCAGCGCCACCGCCGAGATAGCCAGAAAGGTAAACACGCCCCAGCCGGTATCAATATAGAACAGATGGTGCAGCACGGGCGCCGTGCCGGGCGGGCCGGCCATAAACGTGGCCGTTACCGGCAGCGAAAAGGCATTGGTGAGCCCCGCGATTAATATCGCTTGAACGGCCAGAATCACCCCGACGACGATGTTCCAGATACGCAGTTGTTCCAGTTGTTTTTCAATAGATCGGTCAATTGCCATACCAGCCCTCCTTGTCGTTCATTCTTGTGGAATGTACCCATATCTTACTCAGCATATCCGATAAAGTCAATCAGGGAAATCACTGAAGAATATCCCGGAATATGATGATTCTTGCCCCGCAAATGTTAATTTTTATTCTCCTGCCGGGAAAGCTTATAATATAAAAAATATAAAGGATGAAAAAATGAACCGGATAAAAATCGACCCGGAGCGCACATCGGGCAAAATCGACCGTAATATCTTCGGGGGATTCGCGGAACATCTGGGACGCTGCATCTACGGAGGCATTTACGATCCGGATTCCCCGCTGGCCGATGAAAACGGATTGCGTACCGACATCCTGGCCGCACTGCGGCGGCTGCAGATGCCGCTAATCCGTTACCCCGGCGGCAATTTTGTTTCGGATTACCGCTGGCTGGACGGCGTGGGCCCGGTAAATCAACGTCCTGGGCGTTCCGAATTAGCCTGGAAAGATTTAGAGACCAATCATTTCGGCACGAATGAATTTGTCAGTTTCTGCCGGAATTTGAATACCGAACCTTACATCGCGGTCAATTGCGGCGACGGCAATATGCGGGAAGCGGCAGATTGGGTCGAGTATTGCAACGGCACCGGCGAATCCGCGCTAGTGAAGCTGCGACGCCGGCACGGTTTTCCGGAACCGCACCGGGTAAAATACTGGGGTATCGGCAACGAAGTAGACGGACACTGGCAAATCGGCTATAAAACGCCGCAGGAATATGCCCGTTTTTGCACCGAGTATGCCAAAGTGATGAAATGGACCGACCCCAGTATTAAAATAGTCGCCTCGGCGATATCCCACTGGGAAGCCGGCATTGTCGAGCGGACACAGTTGATGCTGGAAAAGGCCGATAATCTGATAGATTACCTTTCGCTGCACTGGTACGTCGGCAACTGGAATAACGATTTTGCCGAATACATGACGGTTTCCGAACTGATGGAAGAACGCCTGAGCGCCTACGAGGGTCTGGTGCGCGCGATGTGCCTGGAAAAACAGCTGGGTAAAGCACCGGCGATTGCGGTGGATGAGTGGAACGTCTGGTATAAAACCCGCGCTAAAGAATCGGGCGGCCCGACGGTCAATAAACTGGAAGAAATCTATAACCTGGAAGATGCGCTGGTTACGGCCATGCATTTTAACGCTTTCATCCGGCATGCCAAATCGGTGAAAATGGCCAATATCGCCCAGATTGTGAATGTTATCGCGCCTGTTTTTACCAAAAAGGACGATATGGTACTGCAAACGATTTTTTATCCGTTCGAACTTTACAGCTCAACCTGCGGGCAGACGGCACTGGATGTCTGGCAGCAAGGCGATACCTTCAGCGGCGGGAAATATTCCCTACCGGTGCTGGATGTCTCCACCACGCTGGATAATACCGGCAACCAAATAGTTTTGTACGTTGTGAATCGGAGTAAAGACAAAGAGGCGAAATCTAAAATCGACCTGACTGCCGGGCAGTTTACCGGCCAAGCCCGGGTCTCAATAATCAACGGTCCGGATATTAAAGCCGAGAATACCTTCGAAAAGAAAGATGCGGTGAAAACCCGGGAACATTCAATCCCGGTTGACGGACAGTCTTTGACCTGTGAATTTGAACCGCATTCTGTGACGGCTATAAGATTTAATATTGCGTAAAGTCAAGTCAGGGTTACTTTTGGTGAAAGGCGCGGTATAATTCAGTTATAACGAAAAGGAGAAAACATGAAAGCCCTGTTATTGAAAGAAACCAAACACCTGGAAATTGCCGATATTGACCTAAAAGAAACGGTCGGACCGAATGACGTCCTTATTAAAATCAATACCGTGGGTATCTGCGGCAGCGATGTCCATTATTACCTCCACGGCAGAATCGGGCCGTTCATTGTGAAAGAGCCGATGGTGCTGGGACATGAAGCTTCCGGCACCGTTATCGAAGTCGGTGCGGATGTTAAAAATCTGAAAGTTGGCGACCGCGTGTGTATGGAGCCGGGCATCCCCGACCTGAACAGCCGGGCGACGTTGCTCGGGATGTACAATCTTGACCCGGCGGTCCGTTTCTGGGCCACCCCGCCGATTCACGGCTGCCTCCGGGAAACAGTGGTCCATCCCGCGATGTTTACCTTCAAACTGCCGGATAACGTCAGTTTTGGCGAAGGCGCGCTGGTGGAACCGTTGGCCGTCGGTATGCAGGCAGCCAAGAAAGCTGCGATTCAGGCAGGTGACGTCGCCGTAGTGACCGGCTGCGGCACTATCGGCATGGTGACGGGCATGGCCGCCCTGGCCAGCGGCTGCAGCAAGGTTATCATTACCGATACCCTCCAGCCGAAGCTGGACCTGGCGGCGAAGATGGGGATGACCGCGGTGAACATCACTAAACAGGACCTGAAAAGTGTCGTGGACGGTCTGACCGGCTGGGGCGCGGATGTCATTTTCGAAGCCAGCGGCAATGAAAACGCGGTGTTGAAAGCCTTTGAACCGCTGCGGCCCGGCGGTTGCGTGGTCTTTATCGGCATGCCGGTGAAACCAGTGCCGGTGGATATCGTCTCGGCGCAGGCCAAAGAAGCCCGCATCGAAACCATTTTCAGATATGCGAACGTTTATCCACGCGCTATCAATTTGATGGAATCGGGCAAAATCAATGTCAAACCGATGATTACCGATAAGTATAAATTTGCGGACAGCATCAAGGCTTTTGAATATGCCGCTAATCCTAAACCGACTTCGGTCAAAGTAGCCATCGAAATGTAATCGTAATTATTCATACTAATATTATTAAAAAACAGGAAAGTGAGTTCGTACACTTTCCTGTTTTAGTTTTGTTTAGTGCGCGGAATTTAAAGTCAGATACCTAATTTACACTCTCCCATTTCTCAATTTGAACGAGCGCCTTGCACGGCTGATGGTCCAGGATGGTCTCCGGCAGGTGCTCGTCGTAATGTGTCATCAGGTTGGGGGCTCCCCGGGTATCAATCCCTTCCGGCATT
>Ga0326728_10014841_pt1 | contig 16388 bp, 15 predicted proteins | sample MB3enrmetagenome_FD_207602 | JGI IMG/M metagenome (GOLD analysis project Ga0326728, IMG submission 207602) | Lab enriched peat soil microbial communities from McLean, Ithaca, NY, United States - MB31MN | ecosystem: Environmental > Terrestrial > Soil > Wetlands > Peat | place: USA: New York...
CGCCTTTGGCCAAAGGCCGGTAGGTTAGCGATGTTACAGATAGAAATCAATGGTGCCTAGTGCATCACAAACAGGCCCAGCGCCCGAGGCAAGTCCTTGCCCATTTCCTTGTCCAAAATGCTGCCGACTACGCCCGAATGAGGCCGTTTTACCCTACTAATACCGCCGTAACCCGCTGAAAACACATGAACCCGACTCATGACAAGAACATTATGAGTCCGCTGCTCTAACCAACTGAGCTATGGGCCCGCGCGGCAACGACCGGGGTTTTGCGCAAATTCCGGCGACTTAAATTCAGCGACCGCCGGAAAAGCCTTGCGGAACTTTTCCCGCGAGCATGATTGGGCGCTGCCAACCTCCTCAAGTTACCACCCACCGGCGGAACTGACAAGCGGGAGCTGAACCCGGTTGTAGGGAAGGTCTTGCCGATTTCGTGACGGATTCGAATAGAGGAAGGGAGTAGCAGAACATACTCCCGGAGCTCAGGTAAGTTTCTTCCGCAGGGTGATAATATTTTTCCCGGCCACACGCTGGTACTCGACGCTCGTCATGATTTGGCGGACCAGGAAGATTCCCAGGCCACCCTCTTTCCGTTCCTCCAGCGGAGCATCGAGATTAGGAACGGGATGCGCCGTGGGATCGAACTCCACTCCATCATCTTCAATGCGCGCCATGAATTCCTCAGGGCTCGCGCTGATTTGCAGGGTGAAGTGGTGCTCTTCTCCCCGCGGGTAGGCATGCTTGGCCACGTTGGTAATCATTTCATCGAGGGCCAGGTTCAAGTCGTATTCGGTTTCCGGAGGAATGGAATTGCGGGCGCAAAGTTCCGTGATGAAACTCATCACCCTTTCCAGTTCTGATACATCATTCTTCAGAATCATGTTGGTTTGTTCAGTCATGATATACCAGCTTTCGTTATAGTGAGGCGTGGCAGCCAATCGCCATCCCCGTGACATCGTCCGACGGGGGGACGCCGCCGGCGTGCTGCGCACATCACCCGCGACGCACCGGACCGTTTCCTCCGCTACAAGACGAACCGTTCCCACCGAGGGGCCCTAATTGCCAACGACAGTAATGTTAAAGGAGGAGTCGTCTGCGCGCAAGCGGTGAGAGGCAGGGTTAAGAAAGTCCACAGTTGAAAGTCGACAGTTAACAGTCAAGGCGGTTCTATTTCTTACTGTGAACTGTGAACCTTTAACTGTGAACTCTCTGGCCGGCTCCCTTTTTCCGCAAATCGTCAGCAAGAGCCGCGGACCTTCAAAAACGGAGGCGCTACGCTCGCTTAGGTTAGCAGCGGATGGTTTTTCGTTTCCGGCCGACGCGGCCGGCGGCCTCGACCTTCTCGATGTACGCGGTGGCCAGCGGCACCTTGCACGCCGTTTCGCCCACGTCCACGGAAACGGCGCCCACCTGGCGGGCAGCGGCCTTCGCCTGGGGCAACAAGGGCTTCACGTAACTTCCCACCGCAATGATAAAACCATTCATCGTGTAGCGGAGGCGGTTGGGCGCGCTGCTGATTCCCCTGACCACTGTGTGGAGAAGGCCCTCGATTTCCGCCAGGTCCAGAGCTTCGTCCGGTTGCGTGGCGACGAGTCCGGCGTATGTACACCAACCCGAGCAGGCCACGCGCTCCTTTTTGGACTTCATCCATTGCAGGGCCAACTCACGCGCGTGGGGATTTTCCACCGTGACCCAGGGGACGGTGTATTCGGAAATCATCTGGAGATTCGCCGCGCCCTCGGCCCAGGCATTCAACTCGGCTTTGGTCATCAGGGAGCCGTCAGCCACCATTCCGGCAAGATACATCGCGTCCACGTTCCCCGTGGCGTAGAGTTCCATGGCCAGAGCCTGCTGCCCTTTGATTTTCTTGGCGATGAGCTTAAGCTCGGCGACGCTTACGCCGAACATGTTGTCCGTGGCCATGCCATGACGCGCATATATTTTGCGCGTTTGCTCCTTGCCCTTCTTTTTGAGCTCGGCCATGATGGACGCGACAGTAGCCATGGGTTTCCTCCTGGTCAGGACAACCACCTGCTCACTTATGACCTGGAATTTTGTTTTTCAGAAAATGCCCTAAAGGTAATGTACACCCGAGGGCGTCTAAATTCAATTGTCATAGGGGAGCGCACCGTACGTTGAGGCCGTACATTGGCGGGGTAGCGCTGCCCGGAACCTGTCCCGACCCTGTCGGGAGGGCGGCACTTCCCGTACTCGGCCATCGTGGTTGGACACGCCGCCGTGCCATTGGAAATGCCGGGCTGAAGCCCGGCGCTATCCCAGAAAGAATCAATCCACAGATTGCGCAGATTTCACCGATTTCGTAATCTGCGTAATCGGCGTAATCTGTGGACCTTAATTCCGTGCTATTTCTTTGCGCCAGCCGGCAGATTATGTGCCGGGCTCCAGGCATGACCTTTCCGAGCGACCGTGGCCAGTACCTCAACCTTCGTAACTTCCAACCCTGGTGGAGCAGGCAAGCGCTTCCAAGAGGCCGTGGCGAATGTTTCAATCGGGATTTGTTTACATTCTCCGATTCGAAGCTTGTCCAACGCCGCCACATAGCCCTTATCAATTTGAATGAGAACGTTGTTCCAGTCCTCCTTGCCTTTGTTGCAGACCGTCAGGATCCTGGCCGCTGACGTCACTTGTAATCCCTCCAAGTGCACAGCATTGTCAGGAACTTCGAAATCCGCCCAGGGCTCTGTCATCCTGTTCCCAAGCCGCTCAACCACGGACTTCCCACCCAGAAACCACCAAGCAAAAAACAGGCAGTAGAATGCAACAATGATTGAAAACATTCGCGCTATCGGGTTCTGCGGTAGTTGGACGCGCATCTTGCATCCTCCCTTCAGCCCGGCGAAAACGGGAGTAGCGCCCCGATGCATCGGGGCGGCTCTTGCGTAACGAAATCGACAAATTTCCATTGCCAACAAATTTGCCACGCTGGCTTCTTCGCCACGGTACATTCGCCTCAACTTCAAAGTAAGAACCGCGGACCTCAGAATCGGAGGTCCGCATTACGGCCGCCCGGATCCGGCCATCGAGGTTGGGCACGCTGCCGTGCAACCGGACGTGCCGGGCTGAAGCCCGGCGCTACTTTTCGAACTTCTGAACGATTGCGTATTGCTTCTCAATCACCTTTTGAAATTCCGGGGAGGTAGCGTGCCAATCGAGCACGTCGACGCGGAAGGGGAGGTCGGATTCCTCAAAAGCCTCCTTGAGGTGCCGGAGGGTATCGTGGTCAAGTTGGGCGGACCCGACCACGGCTAAATCGAGATCGGAGTAGTCTTTGGCGGTCCCATTCGCGCGCGAGCCGAAGGCCCGCACCTCACACTGCGGGACATGCTTCCCCAGGATGGTTCGGACCTTTTCCAGATGGTGAGGGGCCAGATCAATCATTCCGGGCTTCCAAGGCTGCCAGCAGGCGTGCGGCATCGCGAGCGAAATCATGGGCGATGTTGTAAACCCTCTCGGCGATCTCCGGCTGGTAGATGTGGGACGTCAGGTTTCGCGCCTCGTGATAACGCATCCATTGCTCCACGTTGTCAATCAGACGGTTCTCCGCGGCGAGGCGGAAAAGTTCACGGCGGGTCACACCGTCGACGGCGGTGACGTTGGTTTCCAGCCAGCGCTTGATAAATTTCCAACAGAGCTCATAGGTGAATTCGAAATGCTGGATGGCCCCCGCCCGGATCGCATTGCGGGTGACCTCGTCCTGGTGGCTCATGAAGTCGCGATCATCGCTCTTGGCCAGTACCCCGGCCAATGCGGAAACCGCTTTCTGCAGGCTGCTCAGTTCCAGCGCCACGGCGCCCTCCGTATTTCCAGTGGTCAATGTACTCGTAGCGCCGTCCTTTACGGCGGCACCTGCCGGGCTAAAGACGCTTCGCCCAAGCGTCCAGGCAAAGCCTACAACCGGAGGGGATTATACAACTCAATAACCTCCCGCGCTACGTTCGCCCCGATCCTATAATCGAAATTGGGTACGCTGCCATGCAACCGGACATGCCGGGCTGAAGCCCGGCGCTACCCCCGAAGTTAGCGCGGTCCACCAGCCCTTTCCGCACCGGATTCAGCTACCCCCCGTATGCCCCATCATCCGGGGAAGACCCCTGCACTCGCCTTGGCCGGGTTGCGACGGTCAGAGCGGAGACGCCCCGCCCCGGCGGGCTAGAAAAGCTTGAACTCGATATGGATCATCAGGTGCACCGCCACGGGCACTCCCTCGCGCATGGCGGGTTGGAACTTCCAGGTATGGAGAGTTTCGATGGCGTTCTCGTCCAAGCCGTCTCCCAACTTCTTTGAAACCTCTCGCGCGTCCACAACGTTCCCCTGGGCGTCGATGGTAACCCAGAATGTCGCCCCACCGGAGAGCTTATCCTTCCGGGCTTGAGGGGTGTAACCGGGTTCAGGCTTGTATAGCGGAACGGGTTGGCTCACCGCTCCGCCGGGCTTGTAAACACCTGCGTCGGGCCCAGTGGATGGCATCACTCCGGGTGCTTGGGCCGTCTGGTCCGCGGTCCCGGCGCCCGGAGGCTCACTGAGCGCACCCTCCACAGGTGTGGTCACCTTCAAACCCAGGCGCTGCGCCACCGCCGCGTACTGGTCTCTGGCCCACTGGTCGCGCGGCGTCACGCGGATGACGTCTTCGAGATCCACCAGTTCGCTTTGCCAATCATTTTGCTTGTCGAGCGCTTGGGCGCGATTCACATGCGCGCGCACGAATTCGGGCGAAAGCTCAAGGGCGCGGTCGAAATCCTGGAGGGCGCGCGGCACTTCGTCCGTTTGCAGATACGCCCAGCCGCGATCGTTGTAAGGCGTGGCGACGTACGGAGCAAGTTTGATGGCCTGAGTGTAGTCGGCAATCGCCAGGTCATATCGGCCCGAATGGGAGTAAGCCAGGCCGCGCAGGTCGTAGACCTGGGACCAGTCCGGGTATTGCCGCAGAACCGCCGTGTAATCCTTCACCGCCGACTCGTAATCTTGGAGCTCATAGGCCGCGCGCGCCCGCAACCGCAACGCGGACACCCAGCCAGGCTTCAGCGCCAGCGCCGCATTGGCGTCCTGAAGAGCCAGGGTGAAATTCCGCAATCGGGCGTATTCGTAGCCGCGACGCACGAACGCTTCCGGCGTCTTGGGTTCAGGCCAGTTTGACTGCGCCGCGGTGGGGGCCGCCGCTCCTTGCGCCGTGGTCGTGGCCGCCGCACCCTGCGCCGCGGGCGGGGCTGGCGTTTCTTGCGCCGCCGCCCAGAAACTGGAAAAACTGCCGGCAAGCATCAGAACAACGATTTGGATGGCATTGACCAGTGTGTGACGCATGGCGAAGACCTCGCGCGGGCTAATCCCGCAATTTCCCTGACAATTCAGCAAGTGGCCTGAGATGCCGGCGGCGCCAATTTGCACCGCCCGCGCTGGGGCTAATTTTATTAGACCTTGTCCGTGCAGGCAAACCCCGTTTCGCGGCTCGCCGCCTCCGCGCAGTCCTTGCGCCCGGTCCGGCAAGCTTCGGTAATGGTCCAGTTTGATGCGGAGGCGGGGAAACCCATCCCGATCTTGCCGGGACGCCACCCGATGGCGAGGTGAACTCGCCGCGACAAGGACAAAATGACCAAGCACAAATTAACCGACCACGTTTCTGACGGAAGGCGAGTTTATTTCTGACAAATTGTCGAAAACAAATAGGAAGAAGCTCGATGTCTTCGTAACATTAACAAAAGGAATGGGTTATCAAATTTTACGAATGGCGATGACGCGGGCAAGTTCGGCCATTATCAGGGAGTAGCGGAATATCCACAATGCAGCCGAACCGCCCACGGAAAATCCATAGTGAAAATTTGTCCTTTCGGCGGTGGGGCAAACGTCGCTTGCGCTGTCGCTGATCGCGGAATGGCGGACTCTATCCCACCAAAGCGCGGACCGTCGCCACGTTTTCCGCAATCTGGTCAGAGAACTTCGGGAACATGCCTACGATCACCGCGTCGGTCGGCTTGAGGTTCTTGAAGGCGTACTCGAAACACTGGCGGACCTGCTCCGGCGAATTCGAGCGGCGGCCGGCGGCGAGAAGCTTGAATCCCAAGCATACACGCTTGGCTTGGCGAAGCGCCTTGGTCATGCGGGCAGGGTCCGCGGCGATGTAGGTTTCGCCCACGGGCAGAATTCCGAAATCCTTCTGGAACTCTTCCGGCGTGCGCGAGACGCGATAAAAGCAGCCCATGTAGAAATCGATGGGCCAGCCTCTCGATTCCAGCGCGTCGATCACCAACGGGTTGTGCGTGGAAACTCCCGCCGGGAAGCCGAGGTCGTGCACATGATTGATGTAATCGCGCACGAGGTTGATGGCGCCCGCCGGCCAGAGCAGGTCCGTGGCCCCACCGTGATGCGCAATGCCGATGGGCTTCACCTTGGCCGCCAACGACGCGCACTGCATCGCGCCCTGGATGAGGACTTTGGGATCGATGTGCGTGTCGGAGCGGCTGAGACTCTTGTTCATGTTCCACGGATCGGCGAGACAGATCCACTGCATCTTGCAGCCCGCGTCGCGAATCATGGGGAACTGGCGCTGCACGGCCTCCGGATAGCTGCTCTGCCAGGTGTTGATGCCTGCCTTCTCGCAGGCGAGCAGGTACTTCACCACCTGCGCGTCGGTGAAGTATTCCCGCATCAGGTCGCCCAGCATTTTGTTGAAGTGCGAACCACCAATCAGCGGATTCCCGCCGGAGATCAGCCGCGTGATTCGATGCGAGCCAAAAGCGACAGTCGGCAGTGCTGTGGTTGGCTGGGCAGGCATCAGCGGCGATGCCGTCAGTCCAGCCGCCGCCACCACGGCGCCTTTCATAAAGTCCCGGCGCGACGCGGTGGCCAAGACACGCATAGAGGTATCAGGGGAGGCAGAGGAGTCTTTACCCATCAGGGATCACCAGGGCGAGGGAGCGATCCGGAGGAGATACCACGGATATTCCTTTTTGGCTCGGTTGTCAACAACCTTTGCGGGCAGGGGGCCTGGGGACCCTGCGTCCAGATTATTTGTCTAGTCAAATTGTCTGGAGATTTTGTCTGGACGCCTCGCGTGACATTTTTTCTGAAACATAGGCTTCACTGTGTAGGCCATTATTTCCTTGACAAGCGCCGCGCCCGCATGTATACTAGCGTAGAAGGCTGGTAGAAAGTGATGGGGGTTAGGGGTTAGGGGTTAGGGGTTAGGGGTTAGGGGTAGGGGGCGGGGGGAAGGCACAAGGCGGAGAGCGTCTTGGGCAGTTCCCGGCGAGTCTGGACAAGATGCCCACGGCTTGCAAAAATGTGCCGAGGATTTCATGTCGCTGGGAAGAAAGCTGGAAATGTTATTGAAAATACAGACTCTTACCCGCAATTTGAGGGATGTTCCTGTCCCGCCCAATTTCTCAATCCATTGAGATTAAAGCAGTTGCAAGAGCATAGCGCCGCGGGGCGGAGGGTGATACAAAAAGATGTTAAAAATGAAGGTTGCTCCCAATGGTTGATTGAAAACAAAGGGGCAAAAAAAGTGCTCCCAATGGTTGATTGAAAACAAAGAAGTTATGCAATTTTCCTTATGACTTTGTGATATGCAAGGAGTTAGTCGTTATTTTCACCTCGGTCGGGCAGGGCGGTTGCGCATTCCTAGTCTTTCGCTCGTTGGTGTAGGGGTCGCATCAGCAACCGTCCAAGTGGGGCCGCACCACTTGGCCCTACAATAGCCAAGGCCAGAAATCCCGGCTCATCATTCCGCATTTCTGACATTTCGCCCGACCAGTTCTTTCCCTCTTCGCCCGGATGGTCTCTCGGTTGCTGGGTCTTCTGCCTTATGAGCCAAAGTGCGAGGTTAACCCGACGGAAGTTCATGCAGATCACCGCCGTTGCCACGGCGGCGGGACCCATGGCGGGGTGCATGGGCTCCATCTCTCCCTGGCGTTGCCTGAACGAGGATGAAGCTCGCACGTTGGAGGCGATTTGCGAGCGGATCATACCGGCTGACCAGGATCCGGGAGCAGCATGGGCGGGGGTGGTCACCTTCATTGATCGGCAACTGGCGGGCCCGTACCGCCGGCTGCAGAAAACCTATCAGTGGGGCCTCGCCGGCACAGACGCAACCAGCCTCGCGATGTTCGGCAAACCGTTCGTGGCGCTTACTGCGAAGCAGCAGGACGCCGTGCTGCAATCCATGGACAAAGGTCAAGCGCGGGGAGAGTGCTGGAAACAGGTTTCCGCCAAGTCGTTCTTCGACCTTGTTGTCAGCCACACGATGCAGGGGTTCTACGGCGATCCGCGGCACGGCGGCAATCGCGAGCGGGTAAGTTGGAAGATGCTGCGCCTGCCCTACCCACCGGTGCGGGGGAGAGTGGCGAGTGGTTAGTGGCTGGTGGTTAGTGGGTGGTGAGCAGCAACTAACCACTCGCCACTAACTAATAGCCACTTCTCGAAATCAGGTTAAGCGAATGGCACTACCACGAGTGAACGCAGTGATCGTCGGAGCAGGAGCGGGCGGCGGCATTGTGGCCAAAGAGCTCGCTGAAGCCGGCCTGAGCGTGGTGCTGCTCGAGCGCGGCAGGTGGTACACCGCCTACGATTGCCGCAAAGACGACCTGCGCAACCAGCGCACATCGCCGTTGGGGTGCGCGTTTGGACCTGACGACGAGCATTACCGGCGCGTGGTGGTGGCCGCCGACGGCCAGGAGCGTGTCGTTTTGCCAAGCGACGGCGCGTACAACAACAATGCCGCGTGTGTGGGCGGCGGCACGTTCAGCTATGGCGCCATGGCCTGGCGTTATCTCGAGAAAGACTTCCGCATGCGCTCCACTTACGGCGCGGTGGCGGGCAGCACGCTGGCCGACTGGCCCCTCACCTACCAGGACCTTGAGCCCTACTACACCAAGGCCGAATGGGAAATCGGCGTTTCCGGCGACGACACCCACAACATCTTCAAAGGGGCGCGCAGCCGGCCCCTCCCCATGCCGCCCTTGCCGCCCAGCCGCGAGCACGTAATCCTGAAAGCCGCTGCGGAGCGCCTGAAGCTTCATCCTTTTGATCTTCCCATGCTGCGCAATACGGTTCCGTACAATGGCCGGGGCGGTTGCATGCGTTGCCGCTGGTGCGTGGGTTTTGCCTGCGAAGTTGACGCCAAATGCGGCACGCACAATACAGTGATCCCACGCGCCCTCGCCACCGGCAACTGCACGTTGCGCACCGAGTGCGTGGCCAGGAAAATCGTGACCGACGATCAGGGCCAGGTGACGGGGGTCGAGTACTTCGACGAGCGCGGCCACTTGCAGGAGCAGCCCGCCGATCTCGTGGTGGTCTCCGCCTCGGCCACGGAAACGCCGCGCCTGTTGCTCAATTCCCCCAGCCGCCTTTTCCCCACCGGCCTCGGCAATCGCTACGACTGGGTGGGGCGCAATTTAATGGGGCACGCCTACTCCGGCGCTTATGGCCTGATGGAAACGGACACCTACGACGACCTCGGCCCCGGAGCTTCCATCGCCATCTGCGATTACAACCACGGCAATCCGGGCTTGGTGGGCGGAGCGATGCTTTGCAACGAGTTCATCCGCCTGCCCATTCAAGCCGCCGCGCTCTCCCCGCCCGGCGTGCCGCGCTGGGGCGCCGCGAATAAGGACTTCATGCGCAGGTTCTTCAATCGCTGCATGGCGGTGCACGGCCCCGTGCAGGAGATGCCCGTCTTCGATGCGCGCGTACAAGTGGACCCGCGCGTCGTAGACGATTGGGGAATTCCCGTGGCACGTCTTTCGGGTACTCGGCATCCCCAGGACCTCGACGTCGCCAATTACATTTCGGGAAAAGCGGCCGCGTGGCTGAAGGAAGCCGGCGCCACCACGACCTGGCCGAAACTTCCCGGCAAGGGCCTGAGCGGCGGGCAGCACCAGGCCGGAACCTGCCGCATGGGCAACGACCCCAAGACCTCGGTGGTGAACCGCTACTGCCAGGTGCACGACGTGGCGAACCTGTTCGTCATCGACGGTAGCGTGCACGTTACCAACGGCGGATTCAATCCCGCCCTGACCATCATGGCCATCGCCTACATGGCCTCGGAGGGCATCGCCCGCAACTGGAAGGGCACGCACATGCGCGGATAGCGAGGGAAATAGTGAATGGTAAATAGTGAATGGTAAATGGTGAATAGTGAAATGCGGGTGCAAAACGTGTGTGACTATTCACCATTCACTATTCACCATTGAAAAGCAAAATGCCTCAACCACCATCCAAAACTCGTCACCTGCGTTTAGCTCTCATCATGTTGGGCGTCGTCATTCTCACTTTGCCCGGCGCCAGCGTTTACTACGAATACTCGGGCGGAAAAGCCTGTGCGCGATGCCACGAAATCTGGCAGCCCTACTCCGACTGGCACACGTCCACTCACCGCAACATCTCCTGTGGCGCGTGCCACGGTGACGTCTTTACTCTGGAAGCCGGTTTCCACATCAACAACATGCGCCGGGTGTTCAATCACCTCAGGGGCGACGTGCCGGAACAGGTGCGATTGCAGACGCGCGATGTTTTCCGCGTCACCGAGCGGTGCCAGACTTGCCACCAGCAGGAGTGGGCGGAGTGGGGGTCGGGCTTGCACCACGTCGCGTACAAGGAGGTGTTCCTCGACGCCAAACACAACCATCGCCGCCTGCTGATGGACGATTGCCTGCGTTGCCACGGCACGCACTACGACGGCAGCATTCGCGACCTGGTGACGCCCATCGATACGCAGGGCCCCTGGAAACTGCGCGACCCCGCTCTTGCGGACCGGCCCGTCATCGTCTGTTTGAACTGCCATGTGATGCACCACCACGGCAATCCCCTGGCCCGTCCGGCGGAAAAACCCGCGACGAGCACGACTCAGGAATTGAACCGGCCCTCGGTGGCATTCTTCGACCGGCGAGAATTGCAGTCCATCGCCCTGTCGGATCTTCCCTTGCCCGTGGTGCGCGAAGGGGAAAGGCAAGTGAAGATCAGCCGCGACCCGCGGCAGGCGCTCTGCTATCAGTGCCATGCGCCGGACGCCACGCGGCAGGCCCGCTCCGGCGACGACCGTACTCCCCTGGGCGTTCATGAAGGCCTTAGTTGCTATGCCTGCCATGAAAATCACAGCATGCGCACGCGTGCCACCTGCGCCACTTGCCATCCGCGCCTTTCCAATTGCGGCCTCGACGTGGAAGCCATGGACACGACTTTCAAATCTACCCTGAGCCCGCACAATATCCATTTTGTGAAATGTACGGACTGCCACACCAAAGGAGTTCCCAAAAAACACCGGCCTGACGCGCCTGCCAGTCTCACCTCCACCGCCGGGTAGTTCACACGCCGGTGCAACGGACCGGCCGCCACCGATAATGTCTTGTCAACCGTCGGAAGGTGTCGAATGCAAAGACCCGCGAACGGATTCGACGCTGCCCTTGCAGCCTCGCCCTCGCGACATCGACCCGCATTGTCCGCACCGTGCTTTCAGCATATAATCGGCTTCTGGTTCCACCGGTATTTACGAGACCTGCTCGCAGTCCTTCCTGATATGTATCTGATCTACAGCATGCTTTTCTCGGTGGGTATGATACTGGCAGCGCCATTCTACTGGTGGCGAAAGGGCCGAGGACAGAAGCGCGGCTACTGGGCGGAGCGGTTCGGGAGTATCCCGTTCCAGGAAACCGGTCGCGGTGCGATTTGGGTTCATGCTGTCTCCCTGGGGGAAACCTTGGCGGTTGCAGGTCTGGTCACGGAAATGCAGCGGATGTTTCCCGAGCGCAAGATCTACCTGAGCCACGTGACACCGGCGGGGCGCGAAGCCGGCGAAAAGCGACTGCCCTCCCTCGCCGGCCGCTTCTATCTCCCCCTGGATTGGCGCTGGGCGGTGGGCAAAGCGCTGGCTCGCATCAAACCATCAGTACTGGTGATCGTCGAAACCGAACTGTGGCCCAATCTCTTGCGCGCCGCACAGGAGGCGGGCGCCCGCGTGGTCATGGTCAACGCGCGCCTGTCCAAGCGGTCGCTACGTGGTTATCAGCTCGCGCGGCCCTTCATGCGGCGCGTGCTTGCCGACGTTAACGAGATTTGCGCGCAGACGGAAGAAGACGCGGAGAGATTCCGCCAAATCGGCGCCCCGCCGGAGCGCGTCAAGACGGTTGGGAATCTGAAGTTCGATGCCCAGCCTCCAAAACTCGGAGAGTTTGCTCAGGCCTTGAAGGCTGCTCTCCGGGAAGCTCAGCGCGGGCCGGTGGTAGTGGCCGCAAGCACCATGCCCGGGGAGGAACCGCTGGTGCTCGAGGCCTGGGACTTGATCCAGGCGCGGTATCCCAAGGCGCTGCTGATCCTTGCTCCGCGCCATCCCAACCGCTTCGAGGAGGTCAGCCAGGATTTGTCGCGCGCCCAACGCGGATTTGTGCGCCGCACCACCTTGCAAATTGAAGAGCCGGCGCTATCGCGCCAACTGGCCTCGACCGCCATTCTCCTCTTGGACACGATTGGCGAGTTGGCGGGAGTTTTCGAACTGGCGGACATGGTTTTCATGGGGGGCAGTCTGGTTCCGACGGGTGGGCACAACTTGCTCGAGCCCGCCTATTGGTCAAAGGTGATTGCCTTCGGGCCCCACATGGAGAACTTCCGCGACATCGCCAAGTTGTTTCTGGACGCCGGGGCAGCCATCCAGGTGCACAACCCGGAGGAACTCGCCCACGCCGCGTGGCTGCTGGAGAATAAGGAGGCGCGCGAGCGTCTGGGGGCGAGCGCGCGGGAGGTTCTGGAGCAGAACTCCGGCGCGACCGCGCGCACCCTCGATGACCTGCGGAAATACCTGGATCGCGATAAGCAAGGCCGTGAGTCGCTTTCCCACGAGGTCAAGTGAATCCGCTCTTGCTGCCATTTTCGGCGGGATTTCGGTTCGGCGTCGCGTTGCGCCACGCCGCCTACAAATGGGGCTGGTTCAAAACCCGTCGCCTGGCGCGGCCCGTGGTGAGCGTCGGTAACCTCACAGTGGGTGGAACGGGTAAAACGCCCCTCGTCGCGTGTGTCGCCAGCATCCTGTTGCGCCGGGGGTTGAAACCCAGCATTCTCACGCGAGGGTACGGCCGCAACAGCAAGGCAGAGATGATCGTTGTGGCGCCTGAGGCAGGCCGTCGTGCGAACGCGCAGGAAATCGGCGACGAGGCGGCGCTTCTGGCCCGTATGCTTCCGGATGTTCCCCTCGTCGTGTGTGCTGAACGCTTTCGCGGCGGGCAGGCTGCGGAACAGCGTTTCCCGGTAGACGTGCACATTCTCGACGACGGCTTCCAGCATCTGGCGCTCGCCCGCAATGTGGACTTGCTGGCAATGGATGCAACGCAAACCATTTCCGACCGGCAATTGCTCCCCGCCGGCCGCCAGCGTGAACCGCTCTCTGCCCTGCGGCGGGCGCAGATGGTGGTGCTCACGCGCACGGATTCCGCTGATCCGCAACCTCTGCAAGATCTGGTGTTGAAAGTCCATCCCGCTGCCAAGGTCTTTCGCAGCCGGACGGTATTGACCGGTTGGACCGACGCTTGGAGTGGCGAGGCCATTTCCATTGAGGAAATCCAAGCCCGGAAAGTGGCGGCCTACTGCGGGATCGGCAACCCACGGGCATTCTTTGCCGACCTGCGCCGTTGGGGATTCAATGTTATCGCCGAGGATGCATTTCCCGACCATCACGTATACACTGGCGGGGAGATTCAACGGTTGGTGGAGAATGCCTGCAAGCACGGTGCGGCGGCTCTGCTGACAACCCAAAAGGATGCGGTAAAGTTCCCTCGCGATTGGGCGGCGCAACTGCCCATTTTGGCATGCGAGATTATCGCGCAGATCACGGACGCTGGAGATTTCGAATCCACCCTGCTGGCTTATCTGGATAAAGCGCATTCATGATGGCATCGGCTCGCTTTGCGAACGTACAACGCATTCTGGTGCGGTCCACCAATTGGGTGGGCGACGCGGTGATGTCACTCCCCGCGTTGGAGGCCCTGCGCGCGAGCTTTCCGCGGGCGGAAATCGTCCTGCTCTCCAAGCCCTGGGTCAGTGAAATCTATTGGCACCTCCCGGCTGTAAATCGCCAAATTATCTATAAGCCCGCGAGTGAGCATCGTGGGCCGTTGGGGTTTGCCAAGCTCATCAAGGAACTACGGGCGGAGCGCTTTGATGCCGCTCTGCTTCTCCCCAACTCGTTTCATGCCGCCTGGATGGCCTGGCGGGCGCGCATCCCGTTGCGCATTGGCTATGCGCGCGATGGCCGCGGCTTGCTGCTCCACGACGCCATCGAACCACCTCTTCCTGCCGCCTATGGGCACCAGGTCTATTATTACTTGCAACTCCTTTTTCGCGCGGGCATGATCGACAAGCCTCGACCCGTGGAAGAAATTCGGCTTCGCCTGACCGAGGCGGAAAACCACTGGGCCACGAGAAAGATGGATGCGCTGGGGTTGAACGGCCCGCGATTCCTGGTGGGACTCGCGCCGGGCGCAGCCTTCGGCCCTGCCAAGCGCTGGTTGCCCGAGCGCTTTGCGGGACTGGCCGACCGCCTGATTGGTGCGTTAAACGCCGATGTGCTAATCTTCGGGTCCGCTGCCGAACGCCCGCTGGCGGAGCAAATCGCTGGCGCCATGCAGCACACACCCGCCATCGCCGCGGGCGAAACGTCCTTGCGGCAATTGCTGGCGCTCATGGCGCGGTGCCGATTGATGGTGACGAACGATTCCGGCCCCATGCACCTGGCGGCGGCGCTGGGAATCCCGCTGGTGGCCATCTTTGGTTCCACCGACGAGCGCGCCACGGGGCCGATGGGAACGCGGGTGCGCATCGTGAAGCGCGGCGTGGAGTGCAGCCCTTGCGGGCGGCGCGTGTGTCCGATTGATTTCCGTTGCATGCACGACATCTCAGTGGAAGAGGTGTTTCGAGCCACCCTGGAACTCGTCAAGCGTTGGAACATCACGCACGATCATTCCGCCTAGCGGAATGTGCTGAACCAAAACTATGAGCATCCCAACCTCCGACCGTACGGCATTGCTGGCCTTGCTGGAGCGGCTCCCGCGCCAGCGCGTCATCATGCTGGGAGACCTCGTTGCTGATGAGTCCGTCTACGGCGAAATCATGCGCGTCTCCCGGGAAGCGCCGGTGCTGATCCTGAAGGAGCGCGAGAGGCAAGTGGTGCCGGGAGGCGGCGCCAATGCCGCGAATAACTTGGCCGCGCTCGGCGCGCACGTCATCCCCGTGGGGGTCGTGGGCGACGATGAGCCCGGTGACGCGTTGTTCCATTACTTTCGTGAACGGCACATTTCCATCCGGCACATCGTCCGCGTGCCCAATTATCTGACTCCCACGAAGACGCGAATTCTGGGAGGACTGTCGCACTGGCAGCGTCAGCAGATCGTACGGATCGACCGGGAACCGGGCCACCCCCTGGCGGCGGAAGTGCGAACCCGCTTGACTCGGGCAGCGGCGGCGTTGCTTGCCTCCTCCACCGGCCTGCTGGTTGCCGATTATGGGTACAGCACCACCAACGCCAAGGAAGTGGATTCGCTTCGCCGGCGGGCCCGGCACCATGCGCTGCCCATCACCATCGACTCCCGCTACGACCTCCTGACGTACAAAAACCTGACCGCAGCCACACCCAACGAACCTGAGGTCGAAGCCGCTTTCAGCCAGCCGATTGGAAACGATCTCGAGCGGCTGCATACCTTGGGAAGGAAATTCCTCCGGCGCCAGGGACTCCAGGCGTTGCTGATTACGCGGGGGCGCGATGGCATGGCCTTATTTGAGCCGCACCGTCCGCCACGCCACCTTCCCATCTTCGGGTCTGACCAGGCCGTCGACGTGACAGGTGCGGGCGACACGGTGATTGCCGCGTTCACGCTGGCACTGGCCGCCGGCGGGAGCTTCTTGGAAGCCGCCCTCATTGCCAACTGCGCCGGTGGGCTCGTGGTGATGAAGCGCGGCACCGCCACGGTTTCCCTCGGCGAAATTACGGAGGCCATCCGCAACGCATGAGCGGAACCGTGATCCCTCGTGAAGAAGTGTGCGCCCTCGGCGAGCGCCTGCGCCGGGAAGGCCGCCGCATCGCCTTCGCCAACGGCTGTTTTGATATTCTCCATGTCGGCCATGTGCGTTATCTTGAAGGGGCAAGGCGTTGCGGCGATGTGCTGGTGGTGGGCGTGAACAGCGACCGCGCCGTTTCGGCGCTGAAAGGCGCGGGGCGGCCGATTCTCCCCGCGGAAGGCCGCGCGGAATTGGTGGCAGCGCTCGAATCCGTGGATTACGTGGTGATCTTCGACGGGCTGACGGCGGCGGAGATCCTGCTTGACCTGCTCCCGGACGTGCATTGCAAGGGTACCGACTACTCCCGGGAGACGGTCCCGGAGCGCGAAGTGGTG
>Ga0326728_10014842_pt1 | contig 16386 bp, 13 predicted proteins | sample MB3enrmetagenome_FD_207602 | JGI IMG/M metagenome (GOLD analysis project Ga0326728, IMG submission 207602) | Lab enriched peat soil microbial communities from McLean, Ithaca, NY, United States - MB31MN | ecosystem: Environmental > Terrestrial > Soil > Wetlands > Peat | place: USA: New York...
AGGAAGGGCAGGACTTTACGGGCTGCGGAAAAAGCCCCGTTTAGACATGCTTTTCGGCTCACAGAGGCTAGCGCAAAAACAGAGTTGATATGTTCCAGCGAGGTGTGGAAGCGCCGGGCTACAGCCCGGCGAATATGGTAACGGAAGAGAGGGCCTTCAGGCCCGGCGTTCAATCCCAGGGCTGAAGCCCAAAACATAATGCGTCTTTTCACCGGGCTGAAGCCCGGTGCTTCCACTGGGATACGGCAACTGTATTTTTGCTCTAAGGGGTGTAGCCCTTGATCTCTGGGTCGCCCGAAATGGCCACGGCACATAGGGCCGAAATACATAGGTTCCTCGCCCCGCGCCCTGCGGTGGAGTGGCAACTGACCACGTCATGCTGGGCGCGGCGCTCGGAATGACAGACATGGGGAGTAAGGATTTTTGGTCCTGCAGGTTGCGGCCACAGAATCGCACAGCGCGACGGTTCGATCTACCCTGTGGAAAATTCAAAGTGGCGCACTACCGTTTTCTGGGCGGGATTTCATCCCATCTGCGACTGTGGCAGGTTTGCTTCTTCCAGCTCACGCAATTGCGCCAGCGTCTCGGCGACATCGTTTTCCTGAAACAGGCGGATGGCCGCAATGCCGGCAGCTCCGGCCGCCAGGCAGGTGCGAGTATTGTCCAGGGTTATCCCTCCGAGGGCGAGCACGGGCATATATCCGGCGCCGGGGCCTTCGACATTCAGGGGCGCCCCGGCTCGGCGACAGGCCTCACGCAGGGCCTCCACGCCAATTCCCGGCCGTTGCGGAGCCATCACCTTTTCGAATACCGGCGCAAACACGGCAAAATCCGCCCCATGGGCCTCCGCGCTTCGGACCTCATCCGGGGTGTGACAGGAAACCCCCACCACCAGAGGACCGCGCGCGGATGGAAGTCCACCCATTCGCTTTGCCGCCTTATTCCAAATCACCCGCGCTTCGCTGGCGGGAATGTCATCTCCGCGCAGGTGAACCCCGCCGGCTCCGGCCGCCAAGGCAATATCCGTACGGGAGTTGATCAGGAGAAGGGTTTGCCGTTGGCGTCTGCCTGCCGGCAACGAGCTGGCGCCCGGACCGGCATCCGTAGCCCCGCCCGCGCCGCAAGCACACGCCGGATTCGGGCGGCCTGCCACAGCGGCGCTGGTGGCCTGCCGTATGACTTCCACGCACTCGCGGGCCAGCGCTTCCAGTTCCCGCACCGGCAGATCGCGCTCGCGAAGCTGGATGAAGTCGACTCCGGCACGCGCTGCCTCGGCGATTTTAGCCAGCAACCGCTCGCGCTGGGTGCGGGCATTGCCGGCAAACTGCCGCCGGTCGGTAATGTAGTAGCAGAGCATGGCTGCGTCTACGGCCTGGTTCGGGCAATTTCCGGAATATGGGGCGTTTTGGCCGCCCCGGAGGGATGCAGATGGTACTTGGTCAGGCTCTCCTTCAGATACTCGAATCCTTCTTCCGGCGAGTCGACAATCTTGAACAGGTGGAGATCTTGCGGCGCGATGACGCCCATTTCCGCCATAGCTTCGAAGTTGACCACTTTGGTCCAATACTCGCGTCCGTACACCACCACCACGATGCGCTTGGCCAGTTTCTCCGTTTGCGCCAGGGTCATGATTTCGAACAATTCGTCGAAAGTGCCGAAACCGCCGGGAAACACAATCAGCGCTTTGGCCAAATAGGCGAACCACAACTTACGCATGAAGAAGTAATGAAATTCGAAGTTCAGATCCGGGCTGATGAAGCGGTTCGGCATCTGCTCGTAGGGCAGATGGATATTGAGGCCAATGGTTTTGCCGCCGGCTTCGACCGCGCCCCGGTTGGCCGCTTCCATAATTCCGGGACCGCCACCGGTCGTGACCACAAAGCGGCTGCGCTTGGAGGGAATGGTGAGCGACCACTGGGTCAGCAGGAAAGCCAGCCGCCGGGCCTCCTCGTAGTACCGCGCCATCTCCACCGCAACGTGGGCGCGTTGCGAATTCAGTTGCCACTCGGGCGAGGCGATTTGGCGGGAGGCGGGTTTCTCCAGCAGCTCCAAAGCGTTCTGCGCTTCCGACCGGCTATGAAAGCGCGCCGAACCGAAAAATACCACCGTGTCCTGAATCTGTTCGCGACGAAAGCGCGCCAGGGGCTCAAGATACTCCGAAAGGATGCGCAGGACGCGTCCGTCGGGGCTATTCAGGAATTTCTCGTTCTTATACGCCAGAGGCGCGCAATGGACGCCATTTGCTTGCACAGACCCTTCATCACTCATCTGATCTTCCACTCAGCCGCCGACCCAGAAAAGGGAAAGCTACCGGCCCGCAGGCGGTTTTCGTTCGCGATAATGCACCGCTTCCGAAACTCCAAGCCAAATGTCGATTACTCCGAGACCGGTGACCAGGCCGCGGAGAAAGTAATTTTGAAACAACACTTTCAAGGTGGGGTAATTAGTTAGCAGCGCGTTGGCGTGCCACACCGGTTTCCAGGGCAGCACGATAAGCAACATGCCCAGCTCGATACAAAACACCACGTAGATAATCAGCCACAGACGCTGGACCCATACCGGCGGGACGGGTTCGGCCGGCACAGCCGTTTCCCCCGCGTTGGCGGGCACGCCCGGAAAGACACTAGGATCGGCGCTCAAAATACGCTGCACCCCGGGAAGGCAATCTTTCGGTCCACTTCGTTGTTCCCCTTCATCCCCTTGGCCAACCCCGAGCTCAGACTGGCTGGAATACGTCTCGCCGGCGCTGCCCTTAGACTCCATCTCCAAGGATTCTACGACTTCACGGATTTGATGCGCTCAGCTACGTCCCGGTAATCGATATTCCGGCTAAGGACGTGCATAAAGTGCCGGCGAGCTGCGGGCAGATCCCCGGCCGCCTCGTACGCGAGGGCAAGTTCGTAATGGACTGCCAAAATTCCCTCGCCGTCCAGGCCCGGCACTTCCAAGGCCTTCTGGTACCAATGAATTCCCGCTTCCGGAAGGCCATTGCGCACGAAACAATCCGCCAACCAGGTATACACCTGAATCGCTTGCGGGAACGCGATGCCGCCTTCAATCGCTTTGCAAACCTTCTGGAACTCGCCAATGGCTTCGTCCAGCAGCCCCATTTCCTTGAAGGCCACACCCAGATTGTAGTGCGTCTCCGGATCATCGCTTTCGGCCGAGCTGGATTCCAAGTCACGCTTGAATTCCTTGAACAAGCCGTTCAATCCGGCACTTTCGTCTCTAATCTCGTTGGGCACCAGCTCAGCCGCATTCATGGACTCCGTAGCGGAAGATTCACGGCCGCCGTCCACCGTGGTTTCCGGTACGCCCGCTCCTTGCGCGCCGGTTGGAAAAATCTGAAAAGACGGCACCCTGGCCTCCGGCGGCATGGCCGCAGGGGGAACAACCTTTCCCGCTTGGGGCGGGACACCACCCGCCTGCGGCTTCACCGCCGTGATCCCAGTCTCTTGTGGGATTGAAGCTGCCGCCCCAGGCGGCGGCTCGCCAAAGTCCTCGCCGAGAGATGCCTCCAACTCAGACACGAGCTCCCGCAGGGCATCGCGGGGCAGCAAGGTTGTCACGGAATCGGGCTCTGCGGCTGATGATTCCGCAGCGCCCGGGAGAGGAGCGGGGTGCACTTCGCGCTGCCGACTGGCCTCCGTTGTTGTATCCGCGTCTTGATCCACCACGGCTTCCGGTATTCCAGGTGGTGGCGCCGCAACGCCGGCATCTTGTGCCAGCCCGAAGTTTGTCGCGAGGGTAAGCTCCAAGTTGGCCGCAGGGCCGGCGGGCCTCGATGCCGGTTCCGGATTAGTCAGGCCGGAAATGGGTTCGTCCGCTGAAGGGCCGGTCTCTGCATCCGCAGGAAGCTCGGACGGCGGCGCCTCGGTAAGAATTTCGATCTGTGCGTCCTGGGAATCGGTCGCCGGCAGGTTGGCCAGTTGCGCCCGCAACTGGGCAATTTGCGGCGCGGTGGGAGACAGAGCCTCGGCGCGCGCCAAGGCCATCCGCGCCTCTTCGACCATTGACTGCGAGAGGTAGAACTGCGCCTCCTCAATGATGTCTGCCAGCGCCGGATCCATGATGGGCGCCAGCGACGGTGTACTGGGCGCTTCCACGGCCCGGCCAACCGACGCGCCGGCCTCGGCCCCACCCGATTCCTCTGCCCCGCTAGAACCTGAACTCTCTACGGCGCGCCGGCTTGGCGCGTCGTGGGGTGCATCCGAAGTGCATACAAGACGCCGGTCTTGCATTTCGGGCGGCAATTCCGGGGTCTCTGTAGCCCTGTCGTCTGGCGTGTCCTGGGAGGCAAAAGCGGCGGGAGACGACGATCCCGGCTCCTCGGGAACGTGTCCGGCCGCAAGCACGCGCTCCCATTCCTCCGACAAATCGATCTCATGGGCGAGCGTATCGCTTGCCTCAGCCGCTACGGCATCTGCTTGGGGCGAAGCTGAGGAGGTCGCCAGCAACGGCGCACTGGGCTCGGGAACCACGCGGACAATTTCCGGCCGTTCTGGTTGGGCGGTGGCGGTGGCCCCGCCCGTGGGCTCCGGGAAATTTTCCTGCGGCGGCACCACGCGAGCCGGCTCCTCGGGAGAGGTTGCGCCGCTCCCGGTTTCCGGGTGCGGGAAGGAGAGAGCAGGGATGGACTCGTTGCTTTCCCCCTGATCGGCCCGTCCACCGTATTTCTCGGCCAGTTCCGCATATTGGCGGGCTTCCGCCGGCAATCCAGCTTCGGCAAATACCGACCTGAGCACCCGGCAGCGTTGCGCCGTCTCTTCCAGGCGGCCCAGGCGCAGATACAAAGAAGCGAGGCGCTGGTTCAGTTTGACGTGGCGGGGAGCGCGGGACAAGATCGCCTCCAGCGGCTGAATCGCGCGCGCCGGAAGATTGTAAGAGGCGAACAATTCGGAATCGGTGAGCGCATCCTTGACGGCGAGGCTGAGCTCGGGAGAATAGTTTTGTTCCAGGACAGGAGCGGAGGTTTCCAGTTCCTCGCTTACCCGGACCTGCCTGCCTTCCTGCCAACTACGCTCGCGGATTGCCGGTTGTTCCCCCAGCCGGCCCAAGACTTGGCGATAGTTTTGCAGATGAAGAGGGTTCTCCGGCTCCAGGTCTACCAGTTTCTTGTACAGGTCCCGGGCCTTCGGCAGCGCGCCCTGTTGCGCGCTCAGGTGGGCCAGGGATTCGGTGACTTCGGCCGCGTGCGGAGCATCGCCGACTTTCTCGAAAAGCTCACAAAGAATCGCCAGCGCGCGGGCATTGGTTTTCAGCGGGGCAATCAAAGTGTGCAGGGTTTGCAATACCGCCGGGGTATTGGCGGAAAGCAACGTTATCGCATGTTCCTGATAAAAGCGCAGGGCCGATTCGAAGTCGCCGGCGGCCACCAGGGCCTCGATATAGAGCGTCACTCCGCCGACCTCGTTGAAGACGGAAAGCAGCTTGCGGGCCAGCGGCTCGGCCTCCGCTATATGGCCCAATTTCAGGTGCCCCCGGAGCAGCATCTGCAGGCCTTCCGGACGCGAATCGATCTCCGGAAGCGACTCCAGCGCCTGCACCGCACCTGGCGCATCGCCCGCCTCCAGGCGGGTTTCACCGCGCAACAGGATGGCCGGAGCAAAGCCGGGGGACAACTCCAACACCTGGTTCAGGGCTGCGTCACAAGCCTCCAGCGCGCCGCGCGCCCGCTGCGCCTGGGCGGAGCGGAAATACACGTCGCGCGCTTCGGCTTTCTTTCCCAGCTGCACATAGACTTGCGCCAGCCGGGCCTGGGTTGGCGGGTGGTTGGGATCCACATCCAGGATCTTCAGCAGGATGGCCGCAGCTCCCGCCTTGTCGTCGTTGCGAAGCAAGCTGTCGGCCACGGCCATGTACTGCGCCCGGGCGTCGTTGTTCAGTCCCTGTTGGGTATACAGCTCAGCCAGCCTCCGCACCGCGTCCTGAGCATTGGGATTATGCTTGGTCAGCTTCTTGTAGACGGCGATGGCCTTCACCGTGTAACCTTCAGCCGCGTAGGCGTCGCCCACGCGTTTGAAGTACACGGTCGCCTTCTCCACATTACCTAATCGCACGCACAGGTCACCGATGGTATTCAGCACGTTCAGATCAGTGGGATCTTCCTGGGCGATTCTTTCGTAGTCGGAGATGGCGTTGCTCAGCCTGCCCTGTTTGACATTCTTCTCTGCCGAAGCCAGGACTTTCGTCTTTTTGAACCCAAAGCCGAGCATAACTTTTTACGTTACCACAGCCCTCGCCGGTTCCCAACAAAGACCCGCTTGTCAAGCCTGCCAAACGGCTTGGTACGTTGGGAATTCCTACGGGATTCGCCGCATTGACCCGCGCGCGGAAGGAATAGTACATTCAGGTACTTGCACCCACCGCGACACGATGGGGGGGGTGTGAGATTCGGGCGAGGCGCCGCGCTGAACTTATGCGACTGTTTCCATTCTACTTATGTATTTCCGCTCTGGGCGCGGCGTTAGCACTTACCTCCTGCGAGACCGCGGAACCCAAAGGACCGGTGACGGCGCCGCCGACAAAGGCGCAGGCGCCCACCCTGAGCCCGCCGGCAGAGCCAGCTGTGGCGGTGCCTGAAGAAAAACCCCTTCCTAAGATCGACCCCGTGGAACTGACTTTGGCGGCGGCAGAACGCGAGTATCAGGCCGGCCGGGCCAACTACCTCGCCGGGCATCTGGAGGCTGCCAAAGAAAACTTCAATCGCGCCTTTGACGCGTTGCTTTCCGGTCCTGTACCTCTCAAATCGGAGGACCGGTTGCAACGGGAGTTCGACAAGATTGTCGACGGCGTGCACGAACTGGAGCTCTTTGCGTTGCAGGCTGGGGACGGGTTTACCGGGCAGCAGCCGGAACCCGCACCCATCGACGAGGCCAATGACGTTACCTTCCCCGTCGATGCCAGCATCAAGGCCATGGCCGAACAGGAACTGAGAACCACGCAATCCGACCTGCCCTTGGCTTTAAATGACGCGGTGGCCGCCTACATCAACTACTTCTCCACCCGGGGCCGCGCTTTCCTGGAGCACGGCTACGTTCGCGCCGGCCGCTACCGCGACATGATTTTGAAGACTCTGAAAGAAGAAGGCATACCTCAGGATCTGATTTACCTGGCGCAAGCCGAATCGGGCTTCCATCCGCTGGCGCTGTCCCGGGCGGGTGCGCGCGGCATGTGGCAATTCATGGCCAGCCGTGGGACCCAATACGGGCTTGCCCGCAACTGGTGGGTTGACGAACGGCAGGATCCGGTGAAGGCTACCCACGCCGCCGCCCACCACTTAAAGGATCTCTACGAGCAGTTCGGCGACTGGTACTTGGCCATGGCGGCCTACAATTCCGGTCCGGGTACGGTACAGCACGCGGTGGAACGAACCGGCTACGTGGATTATTGGGAGTTGCACCGCCGGGGCGTGCTGCCGGCCGAAACCCGCAACTATGTCCCCATCATCCTGGCCATCACCATCATGTCCAAGAACCCGGCGCAGTACGGGTTGGACCGGCTGGCGCCAGACACGCCGCAGTCCATAGACACCATCACCATCCGCTATCCCGTCGACCTCCGGCTGGTAGCGGAATGCGTAGACGCTTCCCTGGCCACATTGCAGGACCTTAACCCCAGCCTGCTGCGGCTCACCACCCCGAAAGACGAGGAGTTCGACCTCCGACTGCCCGCGGGGACCAGGGACAAGTTCGAGCGGGCCATAGCCGCTATTCCGCTCGACATGCGCGTGTGGTGGCGCTATCACCGGGTAGCACCAGGTGACACCCTGGCGGCGATCGCACACAAATATCACACCACGGTGCCGGCGATCGAGACGGTGAACAACCTCGACCCGGACGCGGACCTGCGTTTGGAAAGCAAGTTGATTATCCCGATAACCCCCGGCCGCCGCGACTCCGAGACTACTACCTTCTCCAAGGCGGTCACGCGATACAAGGTTCGCAAAGGGGATACGGTCCTGTCGGTCGCCGACAATTTTGGCGTACCCACCGAGAACTTGCGTAAGTGGAATCGCCTGAAGGGTAACGCCCTGACTCCCGGCCGTGTCCTGCTGATTCATCGCCCCATCGCGTCGCCCGGTTCTAAAGGCGGTACGCAATTGTCCGCCTCTTCCTCAACCAAGCGCAGCGGCACGGGCCATGCCAGCACAACCGCGCGCGGCAAAGAGGCAAATCTTCGCGCCAGCTCCAGCCACCGGACAGAAACCGCCAGCCCCAACCACAACAGCGGCAAACCCGCCGAGGGCCATCGCGTCGTGCATCGGGTCGCCAAAGGCGAAACCTTGTACTCGATCGCCCGCAATTACAAAGTCAGCGTGAGCGAACTGAAGCGCAACAATGGTCAGCTCGCGGAAAACCTCCGCGCCGGCAGCACCCTGGTCATCAAACGCGGCGAATAAGATAAACAGTGCAAGCGCTTCGATGGCGCGCTGGGCGTTTTTCGGTACGAATCTCGAAAACCGGTGGCTAACTTCCGTATTGCCCATCATCTGGAGTAACGGGCGATGACGCGAACAATAACCGTTTTTGCCAGAGCGGCGGAATCACGCTTTGGGCAGGTTAACTGCATTTTTCGGCATCCACATAGGATTGAAACTTTTACGCAAGGCACCGACTGTTAGGCAAAATCTCGCCAACCGGCGTTTGGCCCCAGCGAGGGGCCGGTCATCGATGGCAACAGGCGATCAGGCAGTAGACGCCTGAGGCTGCTGCGTTTTGGTGCGAACCCGCTTCGCGGTCTGCTGTGGCCTAGCCACCTGTCTCCCCTTGCGACGTGGTTTCTTGGCTGCCGGTTTCTGCTCGGCCGCGTATTCGCGCTCGGCAATGAGATCTTCCAAACGCTCTTTTTCGCGGACGAGCTCCTCAAGGGTCATCGAACTGTAGTCGGTCGTACCGGCGCCGGGAATGTGGATCCCCTGGCTTTCCAGCCAGGAATCCACCTTCTTCTGGTTCATCTTATAGAAATAGAAGCCCCCGGCAGCGACTCCCAACCCGACTACAAAACCCGTGATGTGCTGTGAAGTGACTGGCATGACTCTGACGCTCCTTTCTGTCTGTTACGCCTTCTCTATTCCGCGAACCCGTTGGTTGCGCCTCGGATGCGTAACGGGATGCCACGCTGAAACCCGCTGACACCCTCTAGAACTTGGTCGTGCATCTGCGCTACCCGCCGGATGTCCTCAATCAAACTCACATGTGCGGTCGGCGGCCTGCCCGTGATCGCTTGAAACAACATAGTCGGTATCATCCCGAAGAAGGTCATTTTATCCGGCGAGGTACGGTCGGGGGCAACCACAACCTCGAAGTGTGGGGAAGTGCTATCGCGACCAATCTGAGCGGGACGGATCTCGACGCCCGGGCTGGGCAGTCGAACCAGGTGTCGGCCGAAGGTGCTGATCCAGGTGAAAATTGTGGCTGGCAACGCGTTGCCGGACAGCAGTGCGGTCAACAAGTAAGTTACGGTAAGAACTTCCGGATCGAAATTCCCCCGCAGCCGATAGTCCACCCAGCCATGATGCAGAGCAGCTCCCGCCGTGGTCACGCCGGCAATCCGCTCAAATGTAGTACTGGCGCTCGGATACCTCCCTAGGAGGCGCAAAATTAGGGCCGCAAACAGCACGACTCCCGAATAAAATGCCGAATCCGTCAGCTCGCGTGTCTGCGGGCGGGTTAGAACTCGGATCCCGGCGTTGTCGTGTTCCAGGGATAATCCGGTGGCAATGCGAATGACAATCTCTTCGATCGAAATGTGCTGCGGGTCATACCGCACCAGCACGGAGCGACTGACCGGAGTGTACTGAACCTCCCCGACCCCAGCATGCTCCGCTAGCAAACGCCGCATCCGCTCAGGCTGCTTCAAGGCATGGGATAGCCGAATGCGCAGCCGGCCGGGAATTTCGTGCTCCACCGTAACCGTAAGCTGTTGGTTCCGATTCACCGGCTTCGCTCCATGTCGTGCAGTAAGAGGCGGAGGGAGTTTAACACCACCAGCACTGTGGTTGCATTATGAATGGCGGCGCCCCAGACCACCGGCATCCGGCCCAGCGAAGCCAGCACCAGCGCCGTCGTGTTCACCCCGATGGCGGTGGCGAAGTTTTGCTTGACGATATTCATCGTCTTTTGGGAGAGGCGGATGGCGGCGGGAATCATCAGGGGATCGTCGCTGGTGATGGTAATATCCGCGGCTTCCATCGCAATATCCGTCCGCATGCCTCCCATGGCGATCCCTACATCGGCGCAGGCCAGCGCGGCGGCATCATTGATTCCGTCACCGGCCATCACCACCCGCCTGCCCTTTTGCTGCAACCCCAGCACTATGTCCGATTTGCCCTCTGGCAAGACCTGGGCTTGGTAACGGTCCATCGCCATTTTCGTCGCGACAAGTTCGGCGTGCTGCTCCACGTCTCCAGTGAGCAGGACAATATCGTCCATACCCAGCATGCGCAACCGATTCAGCGATTTCTTCATGTCCTCGCGTAGAGTGTCCTGGATACCCATAATTCCGAGAAGGACACGGCCGCGGGCAACATAGATGACCTGTTCACCGCGCCGCGCCACCTCCAGGGCGGCCTGCTCTCCTCGGGAGAGGTCAATCCCCAGTTCGCGCATGAAGGGCGCGCTGCCCACGTACACCAGCGCGCCGGCGACGGTGGTTTGCACTCCGCGTCCAACACGAACATGAGTAGGCCCATGTAGTGGAATCGGCCAACCGTTCCGGCGGGCCTTGTCCACGAACGCAATGGCTACGGGATGGGTGGACGTTTCTTCAGCGGCAGCGGCCAGCTCGATCAGCTCGCGCTCTCCGATACCGGGCGCTACCGGGACGACCGAAGTGACCTGTGGTCGACCCTCGGTTACCGTGCCCGTCTTGTCGAGGACGAGGGTGTCGGCTTCGGCGAGCATTTCCAGGTAGTTGCTGCCTTTAATCAGAATTCCATTGCGGGCTGCAGTGGCGATGGCCGCCGAAAGCGCAGTAGCGGTGGACAACCGTACCCCGCATGAGTAGTCGATAATCAGCATATTCAAGGCACGGTCGGATCGACGGGTGGCGGCATACACGAGACCGGCCAAGCCGAAGTTCACCGGAATGAACCGGGCGGAGAAGCGGTCGGCAAAAGCTTGAATCGTTGCCTTCCTATGAGCTGCTTCCTCAACCAGATGCACGATTCGCGCCACCGCGGTGTCGTCGCCCACCTTGGTTGCTCGAACCGTTAGGTTGCCGGCCTTGACGACCGTGCCCGCGAAAACTGCGTCACCGCCCTGTTTGCGCAACGGCATAAACTCGCCAGTAATCGAGGCTTGATCGACAGCCGCTTCGCCCTGTTCGACAACTCCATCGACGCTGATCTTTTCGCCAGTCTTCACGACAATACGATCCCTGACGCGCACCTGCTCGACGGGAACCTGTACCTCGCGGCCGTCGGTCTCCAGCCGCCAAACGTAAGCCTCGCCCACGGCGAGCATGTCGCGAATGGCGCGGCGCGTGCGATCCATCGTGTAAACCGTGAGTAGCTCGGCCAAGTCGGCGAGGCCAATGATGGTCAGGGCCGCGCGATCGCGTCCGGAAAGTAGACTCGCAGCAATGGCTGTAGAACTGAGGGTGTCAGCATTGGGGCGCCCGTCTTCCACCAGCGAGCGCCACCCGCTGCGCAGGATAGGCCAGGCCAGTGACATACTCGTTAAGGCAGGAACCGTCATGAAGCGCCCAAGAAGAGTGGCAGGCACAGCGCGGTTGGATAAGGCACTGAATCCCAACGTAACGGCGCTCGCGAGAACGCGAGCCAGAATTTCGCCTACGGACTCCTCTTGCAAGCGCCGTTCCTGTACTGTGGGTTGCGCCGCCAGCGTCCGTTCCGCCTTGAACACAGTCAGGGAATACTCGTTAAGCATCGACTGTGCGGCGTCAAGAATATCTTGCGTACCACCTCTGCTCTGGTCGAAGTAAACCAGGACGTTTTCGGTGATCGCACTTACGCGCACCGAACGGACCGAAGCCACGGTGCGCAACCGATTTCCTATTGCCCCAGCCTCATTGCTCAAGTGGCGCAGGCCAGGGCAGGAGATTCGTACTCTCCCCGGAAGTTCGTGCACGATCTGGCAAGTTTTCGCTTTGTCGCGTTTAAGCCCAAACATTTTCGGAAATCTCAAAATTATGGTCGAGCGCCAGGCGATGCCGAGTACCGGTGCGGATGGCGGCGCCCAGTCGCCGCAGGACATCGGGCAGTTTTGCTGGGGGAGTCGCCGCCAGCCGGTCCCAGTATCGGATAATCAGATGGTTCACCGCGCCCAGAAAAGCAAGCAGCTCCTTTTCCGTAAGCTGGTCCGCACGGTAGCGGATCAACACGCTTCCCGTGGTCAGATTCACCTCAACCGTTTGGATTTCCGCCGGGCTGCCCAACAGGTCACGGACTACAAAAGCCCACTCCCGCTGCACGTGGTCTAGTTGTTTCAGCGCGGGAAAGCATAGCCGCAGCCGTCCCGGCAGGCGATGGAGAATCCGGGGGCGCAGAAGCCAACTCCGCAGTTCGAGAACGAAAGCTTCGGATTTCATTGCCGGCCTCGCAGTGCTGGCGGAAACATCGACAGATACGCCCACCACAGCCGCTGCCACCCAAGCTGCGGGTTGCCCGAGGCAATGTGTCGAACCCCCATCGCCAGCAGCAGCAGCGCCACCGATGTCCACAGGTCGATTACTCCGCCGGTCTGCTGGTGGATCGCATGGTTCAGGGAGTCGCCGGCCTGGCGGATTCCTTCTCCAATGTAGGAGCGCGGCGGGCGCTGGATTTCCCGTTCCAGTCCCAGCAGGCGAATCGCGGCTCCCAGCAACATATCAGGTTTGACCTGATCCGGCACAAAGTGGATGAGCAGACTTCCGGATACAGAGCTGACCTGTACGCCGCGAATGCCGTCCAACCGCGCAAGACTTTTTTCCAGTTGGTCAGCCGCCCTGCGTTGTCCAATGAGCACCGGGGCACGGAGGCGGAGCCGCCCTGGCAGTAAGTGCGTTGTCTCCATTACCCCCGCGAAGCTCGGAAGCGAATTATGACCGGCGCCCCGTTTTCGGCCGAGCAGCGCGCTCACGACGGCGGCAGTGATCAGGTGCATATATCCTCGTTGCAACAGACACTTCACGAACCCCGTTTTTTGCCGTATGCCCGCATAACCTGGTCCCCGGAGGCCTCTGTTAGTTGGTGGGACCGGAGGTCAACGGCAATCTCAACAGCAACTGCAAGCTTTGCCACGAATTGCTTCCTTGGCTTCCCACAAGACGAGTGGGATGAGCGCCAATGCAGCAATTGGGTCGGCCCAGGTCACATGCCAGATCGCATTGACCGCAAGTCCCGCCAGGGCAACCAGCGACAAATAGGCACACAAACCCGATTGGGCGGCGTCGGCCCTGAGAACAGCGCTACCGGTAACCGCGGAGAGTTTTCGCTTTTGTTTGGCCAGCCACGGCATGAGGATGGCAGCGGCAACCAGAATGCTGATTCCCAGATAGCTTGGCCGGGGTTCATTGTATCCCATCAGTGTCATCGCTGAAATCAGGGCTACATATACGGCCAACAGCAGCAGCAGTATGCCTGCAGCCCGCGCTGCGCGCCGCTCAATCTGACTATTCGGATTGGGGACGCTAAAGCGCCACAGCACAACGACTGCGGAGATAAGTTCAATGGCGCTATCAACCCCAAACGCAAGCAGCGCCGGGCTATGTGCCTGCCACCCAGCAAATTGCGAAACGGCGGCTTCCACACTCATCCAAAACACCGTGAGGGCTTGAATTCGATAAATCCGTCGCAGCGTGTCCCGAGTCGGAACTGGAGCCACAAACAGCTTGGCAGGAAATTTCTCGTCGGGTTGTTGCGCGAACGAGTTCATCCGTCCATCCTGCGCCACTTCGAGCCCGGGGATCCTTTAATGGCCAACGATGACCGCCCACCCCTGTTGTAACGCATCCGGCAGACTGTAGATGTCCATGGCTGTAATGAGAAGGGCGCTTCCCCAGCCGGTAATCGACAGAAACCATCCGCTGCGCCATTGCCCCATGCGTTGGCGCGAACTGGTGAAGTGCAGCAATGGAAACATCGCAAACGGCAAAACCAGACAGAGCACAACTTGGCTCAGGTTGACCAGATCGGTCACCCGGCCATTCCCCCGAACACTGATAATAAGGATCGCCGGTACAACGGCTATAGTCCGCGTGATCAGCCGCCGGATCCATGGGCGGATGCGCCATTGCATGAAGCCTTCCATGACCACTTGACCCGCCAGCGTGCCGGTAATCGTGCTGCTTTGTCCGCTCGCCAGAAGCGCCACAGCGAACAGAGTACTCGCGGCGGTCGTCCCCAGCAGGGGTGCAAGAGTCAGATGAGCGACGCGAATCCAGTCACTGTCCGGGCCGAAGGTCACGGTTTGCCCACCCGCGACCGTGATGCTGGTCTTGCCATAGAACACCATGGCTGCCAACACCAGGATGGCCGCGTTAATGAAAAAGGCTAAAGTCAGCGCCAGGATGGTATCGAGGGTGTTAAAACGGATGGCACGGCGAGTGGATGGCTCGTCCTGATCTAATCGTCGAGTCTGAACGAGGGCCGTATGCAGGTACAGATTGTGGGGCATGACGGTTGCTCCGATGATGCCAATCGCCACGACCAGCATGCCCGCCTGCGCGAAATTTGGCCGCACCATGGCGTGCCCCATCTCCAGGAAGTCGGGCTGAGTCTGTGCCAAGCCGAAGATCTCAATTGCGTAACAGACGGCGATCGTGAGCACGAAAATGGCGACCACCGCCTCGATCAATCTCATCCCGAAGCCCTGCAACGCCAGCAGGAGCAGCACATCGAAGGCGGTGATGACGATCGCCCAGGACATGGGAATGTGGAACAGCAGGTTCAGCGCGACCGCGCTGCCCAGCGCTTCGGCAAGGTCGGTCATGGCGATGGCGATCTCCATGCAGAGCCAGTTGGGCCAGCGCGTCCAGCGTGGGTACCAGTCCCGGCAGCACTGCGCCAGGTCCTTGCCGGTGGCCACGCCCAGCCGCGCCGCCACCACCTGAAGAAAGATCGCCATCAAGCTCGCCAGGCCGACCACCCAAAGCAGTCCGTATTTGTACTGTGAGCCGCCGGCCAGGTCGGTGCCCCAATTGCCCGGATCCATGTAGCCGACGCTAACCAGTATCGCCGGCCCGACGAAGGCCCGCCATTGCCGCCAGAAGCCAACTTTGGAATTCGGCACCACTACCGAACTATGCAGTCCTTCCAGCGACAGGTGGCCAATCCGCTCCGCCGCAACCACAGCGCCGCCACTGGCGAGTAGCGGACTTACGACTGTGGGCTGACTTTGATTACTCAAAATAAATCCCTCTAGCGCACATAATGTGCTTTACTACCGTGAGATGCGGTCAACAACGTCCAGTCAAACATATTTTTTTCGGCCGACCGGAGAGCGGAGGATGCCATGCCAACCGCCACTGCTGAGAATTATCTGAAGCAGCTCTACCACGAGCAGCATGCGGGCGGCGGCAAGCTGGTCCAGATGGGACAATTAGCCGCGGCTATGGGTGTGACTCCAGGCACGGCTACCGCCATGGTCAAGTCTCTGACCCGCTCTGGTTGGGCTGTCTACGCGCCGCGTCGCGGCGTGCACCTGACGCGCCGTGGCGAGCGCCTAGCACTGGCAGTAGTACGCCGCCATCGGTTGCTGGAACTGTTCCTGTCCAAGGTGCTGGGGCTCGACTGGTCAGAAGTGCATGAGGAAGCCGAGCTGCTGGAGCACGCTGTGTCCGAGAAGGTCCTCGAAAAGATAGATATACTACTCGGCAGGCCCAAAGAAGACCCTCACGGCGATCCCATCCCATCGGCCAGCGGCACATTGTCCAAACCTCACACCGGCACGCTCGCCGACTGTCCCCTGAACCAGCCCGTGCATATCGTTCGCATCATGGATGCTGATCAAGACAGGGACTTCCTTCATTTCCTCGACCGGAACGGCCTCATACCCGGCGCTGTTGTCACGGTGCGCCAGCGCCACCTGGCAGCTCAAGCGATACAAATCGACATTCCGGAGCACGCCCCGATTGCTGTTGGCACAACCGCGGCGAAACGAATATTGGTGAAGGCGAAGACGGCATAGCCGCGCAGCCAGCCAAAATCATTGGTTCAGATCCGCCGTCTAAAATGCCCTTACGTTGGCCAGACAGCTTCAACCTCCCATTCATCGCCTATATCGAACACATGGGTGCACCGCGCTAGACTCCAACCGCCTCGGCACCGTCTTAGGAAATGAGTTTTCAGCTTTACACAAGGGTAAACATTTGATATCTGTCTTTTCCAGCCCGAACACGTGAAAATCAGTCAAGAATGTGAATGGGCAGGTTGTATTCGACAAG
>Ga0326728_10014843_pt1 | contig 16385 bp, 8 predicted proteins | sample MB3enrmetagenome_FD_207602 | JGI IMG/M metagenome (GOLD analysis project Ga0326728, IMG submission 207602) | Lab enriched peat soil microbial communities from McLean, Ithaca, NY, United States - MB31MN | ecosystem: Environmental > Terrestrial > Soil > Wetlands > Peat | place: USA: New York...
CGTGTTTCAAAAACACCCTTTAGTTCTGAAGGCGCGTCCCTCAGGGGCTAAAGCCCGCATTTTTCCAGACCCTAAACGGCACGGCTGAAGCCGTGCCCTACCCAAAACCTATTTTTGAAACACGCACCAGGGCCTTGACCCGCTATTCGATGTCGGCGTGCTTGTGGCTCATTTGTTGTTAAGCCATAAACCTTCCTCGGACTTCGACCTGCTACTCTGCCGGTTCAGACAATTCAACAATGGGCATATTCTGGGGGAGTTCGTCAAATCTACACCACCTGTAAACCCCAATCGACACGATCCAACTCACCGCGAAAAGACCCACGATGAAATACCCGAGTGTGCCGATGTTATCGTTGAGTTTTGCCACTGCATCCCAGAACCATCCTCTGAATTGAAAGTGTCCGGCCAGCAATCCGAAAGCCTCAATCCCGCCAACGACCAAGGCAACGATGACGGAGACGCAGGTGATCGTGATGTTGTAGTAGAGCTTGCGAATGGGTTTCACGAAGGCCCATCCGTACGCGCCTAACATAAGGATGTTGTCGGTAGTATCGATGAGCGACATCCCTGCGGCAAAGAGTATCGGAAAAACCAGGATCGCCCCAAACGACAGACCTTTGGATGCTTCCGCGACGGAAATACCCAAAAGGCCAATCTCGGTCGCAGTGTCAAATCCCAGGCCAAACAACACACCCAGCGGATACATGTGCCAACTGCGGCCGATCATGCGGAACATCGGACGAAACAATCGAGAAAGAAATCCCCGGCCGCCGAGAAGCAGGTCGAAATCCTCTTCCACATAGGGCTCGCCGCGGCGGACCCTTACAAAAGCCCGGTAAACGGACCGCAGAACGATGAGGTTGACTATCGCGATCGCAAACAGAAAAAACGCTGAGACCAGAGTGCCGACTACGCCTGCGATGTTCCTGACAGCATCCAGGCGGTGTTGTAATGCCAGTGCCGCTCCAGCAATCGCGGCCGAGCCGAGGACAACGACGGTCGAATGACCCAGAGAGAACATGAAGCCAACTGCAACCGGGCGTTTTCCATCCTGCATTAACTTACGAGTTACATTGTCGATCGCCGCTATATGGTCCGCATCGACGGCATGACGCAGGCCAAAGCTATAAGCGAGAAGTGCCGTTCCCAGAAGCACCGGGTATCGGTGGAAAGCGGCGCCCGCCCACAGCCATGCACCGATATTGAAGGCGAACAGGATGCCATATATGGCAACGATGCGGCCGCGGAGATCATCGGCGGCATCGTTGAACAGCGCGGTCAGCCGGGGTTGTGCCGGTAGCATCACTTTAGCAAAGCCATCGTTCGCGGGATTCTGAATTTCATTACTGTGCTGAACTCTGTCCAAACCGGTAGGTGAGGGTTACGCTCGCGTACGACGGAATTTGCACTTTCGAGCACATTAAGACGCCCCCATTGGTCCCAACCCTACCGAAAGCCGAAGGTCCTTTCTAACGAGATTCGCACCTGAAAAGGTTCGGCCGGGTGGAAAACGTTTGTGAATGACGGCGCGGCTGTTGGCGTTATGCGGGAGACATAGGCGTAAGTAATGTCGTCATTGCGGCGGTCCAGCAAATTCAAAAGATCGGACGAAATACGCCAGGTCTTGTGGAATCGATAACCGGCCCCCGCATTCATCAATAATGTAGTGTTGGAGCGATTGATTCCGTCGGACGTCAAATCGCGCGGGCCAAAATAGCGCAGGCGCAATGTCGACGTAAAGCCTTTGTAATCGTGCAGTGTGATGCCCGATGCAATCACCACCCTGACTGCTTCGGGAACCAGCTTGCCACCCGGGCCCTGTACCGGATACTGGCCACCACCCAGGTTGGTGTACGCCGCATCGATTGGGTCTATTTCGGTAAATTGGGCACGGGAGTCCGCCATGTCTAAATCAACAGCCAAATGTTCCGTTGGCATATAGTAGTTTGCCCATTCGACGCCATAGCGGTTGCTCGACTGTTCAGAAGCAACCGTGCCGCCGGTGTCGCCATCCTGCTGCAGTTCGGAATTACTGCGGAGATACCAGAGCGAAAGAGTGCTTTGCAGATGGGGGACGGCCGAGGTGCGCACACCGAACTCCCCGCCTTTGAGTTGGACCAGAGGGGAAATTGGTTTACAGGAAGTTGGGAAAGGATAGTCCGGCGAAATCGGTTCCTCCTTTTGCGTTGCGCCACGCGCGTCGTTGCTGTGATAGCTGAATCCGCCCTGGGCGTAGAACTCAGTATTGGCCCACGGCCCGAAGATCAAACTTAATTTTGGTTGGGGCAGGAACTTGGTGGCCGAGCCGGAATTGAGCTCGGCAAAGTTGACCACCGGAGCGGAAGGCAATTCGGTGGCGACATAAGAGGGAGTCAAGCTGGTGACTACATATTTTGCGTCGTCGCCGCGCAGGGCCAGGACCGAGCGGAATTTGCTCGCCCACTGGATTTTATTTTCCACATAGACGCTTCCCAGCGTGTCCGTAAATTTATTCAAATCCGTGTCCGCGGGCAGGACCGCGATCAGATTCGGATTGGCAGCGCACTCGGGGATGGGTTCGTCATTGCAGGCGTTGCTATCATTCTTGTCCGTGCGCACACGATCTTCCGTCCGGTAAAGGCCGTTGTGGACCCAATCGTTGCGGAGCTGCAGACCGAACGTAGTTTCCACCTTGCGGCCAAACCAATGGCTGAAGATCGTATGGTGTGCGTCCAGACCAGCCACCCAGCGCCTGTCCTGTTGTTCGAACTGATCGCCCTTATTGGGGTCATCCAGGTAGTAAGTGAAATCGGAGAACAAGTTGAGATCGTAATAGAACCCGTAAACCGTGATCTTCGTCTGGGAATTTGCGTCCTGGCGATGCCATTCTCCCTGCAAGCTGTAACGCTGTGACTCGCCACCGTCGGTTGGGTTCAGTGCGCCGAAGTAACCAACCAGGGGAATGGCGTCAACCGGGATTTGATCGCTCGAGTGCCATGTTCCACGGTAATTGCGGTCCGTGATGCTGAAACCGTTGGCGTCCGTTCCCTGGCTGTAGGTTACAAGGCCGTTGTATTTGTAATAATTATCCTCGTGCGTCGACCATGGGCCGTTATCGTGATACACCTCTCCGCCGTACAGCAAATTGCCCGCGCCTAGCTTTCGCGATACGCCGAAAACCAGCCGCCCATAGCCATACATGCCGCCATCCACCTTGATGAAGTTCTGGGGCAGTGTCTTGAAGAACTGCATGTGCGCCGATCCAGCCGCGCCAAAGTTGCCGACATCGGCGTAGTAAGGACCTTTTTCGAAGTTCACCCGCTGCACAAACTCCGGGATGACGATGTTCATGTCCGAGTACCCTTCGCCGTGCGCGTGCGACGGCAGGTTCAGCGGCATGTCGTCGATGAAGTTGGCAAAATTTGTGCCGTGGTCGAGATTAAAGCCGCGAAGGAAATATTGGTTGGCCTTGCCGCCGCCGGCGTGTTGCGTGATGATGAGACCGGGAAGCGTCTCCAAAACTTCTCCCGAACGAAGAATCGGACGATCTTGGATTTCCGTTGCGCCCACCGTTCCCTGGGTGGAGGAAGCGGCAATTCCGACGAGGTCATCCGCTCGGCCCTGCACGTCTATGGTGGTGCTCACCGCGCCCACAGCCAGAGAGATGCGCAGCGGGGCCGGCGCCTTGGTGGTCCCTATGGTGACGGGCATTTCTTTGCTTTCAAAACCGGGATTCAATACTACGAGTCGATAATTACCCGCCGGGAGTCCAGTAACAATGAAGGAGCCGTTCCTGTCCGACTGTGTGGTTATTCGTACAGTACCGTTCGCGCTTCGAATCTGCACGATAGCCCCGGCAACCACCGCGCCAGACGTGTCAACGACAGTTCCCGATAGCTGAGTCGGATACGTCTTATCACTCGTGGCGGCCGGCGTCTTCTCTTGCGCAACCAGGGGAAGAGATGAAAAAACGAGCAATATCAAAAGCGAGAGGAGAGTTGGCGCCCAGCCCGCGCTGCTTTTCCAGTTTTTGTGGTGAGCATGGAGGTTGAGCTTCGTGTTGGTGGTCCTGTGCATTGGCCTGACTTTCCTCGCTGATTCCAAATTCCGAGGCGCGCTATGCCGAGGTGCGCCTTATTCCGTGGCGCGCCTCGCGTTCACTTTCGCAAACAATAACACGAATTATATATTCGTGCTACGCACAAACGTAGTGACGCGGATCACGGACCTGCGTGATTGTCGCCGGCAGTTCCGCCAGGCCGATGGGCTCACGGGTATTGTTTGCGGGGATTCACTTGCTCCGCGCCTTCCTTTATCCTGTATGCACAAAGGAGCAGCCATGGCGGATTTGGTGAGGACGGGGCTTTCCCTGGAACGGGACCTGTTGGAAAAGTTCGATAAATCCATCGTCAAACGGGGCTACCAGAACCGCTCCGAGGCGGTGCGCGACCTGATTCGAGAGCATTTGGTCTCCGAGGAAGGCGACAAGAACGCAATGATCGCCGCCACTCTGACCATGGTGTACGACCACCATCGGCCCAACCTGACCGAGCGCCTGACGGAAATCCAGCACCAGGCGCATGCGCAGGTATTGGCCGCGACGCACGTGCATCTGGACCACCACAACTGTTTGGAAGTGGTCATCATGAAGGGACCGAGCGCGGCGCTCAGGAGTATCGCCGACCAGATCCTCAGTTTGCGCGGAGTCAAACACGGCAAGTTCGTCATCACCACCACGGGGAAAGACCTGAAATGACCTTCGCGCTGGCCTGCCATCGATGCAGAGATGGGGAGCGGGAGCCGCGTTTGGTCCACGGCGCTACGCTTAGGGATACTCCGATTTAGTCCATTGCAGCGGTAAAAGCGCGCACGATGGCGAGGCGGATGTTTAGCGCAACGCCGCTGGTGACGTGGATAAAATGCATAGGTCCTTCGCTTCGCTCAGGATGACAGGGGTAAGTATTCTGACTTTATCAGAGGTTCCTTAGTAGTCAAACGATACAAGTCACGCGGTCACGGCACTAGGAAGCGTGATTTACTCGTAAGGGTTGCGATCCTTGAGTCGGGCGCCGAAGTCGTGGCGGCCTCTTCGCCGCAGTAATCCCAAGCTGACGCGCCATTCAAACAAAATGGGGTAGGACGGGGCGTCTCGAATCACGACGCCGATGAAGTTGGTGAAGTTGCCTTTGTGCGCGCTCGGCAGTTCCAAGACGTACCCGAGGTGATAGGACACTCCTCCATATTGCCAGTGGAGGTCGGAAGGCGAAACCACTCCGTCTGTCACCCGCTCTTTGATGTCAACCCATTTGGGCGTCACTCCAAAATAGAACCCCTGGGTGTTAGTGATCAGGCGCTCGAGACGCACACTGGCATACAAGCTTGACTTGCTGGACACATACCTGCTTTGACCGCCCAAGGGTATAGGAATGCCCGCGTCAAAGGGTTTCCAACCAAAATCCAGCGCCAGGCGGGCGGGAACCGGCAAGAGGCCTCCTGTCATATGGCGAAAGTCTCCCGCCAACCCCAAAGACATTTCTCCCCTAACCTCGGACCAGTCGTAAATCCCCATTCCGATGCGCACCTCGCGCCACGGCACAACGTAAGGCTTGTAAATGGCTTCTGGAGTTTGGGCGTCGGGATGGTGTTCCAATTGTGCCATCCCGGCTTCCGCAGTTGGGCCGTCACAATGCACGCACGGCGGATCGTCTGGGAAGGGCTGTAGCGTGCACACCAAGTGCTCGGAGGGCATATCCAGACCGGGGAAAAGGGCTTCCTCATCCACGAGGGCGAAGCGGCCGTCCCGGTGGCGCGGCAGGCTCATGTACGCCTGATAGGGCTCCATCATGAAATGCACCTTGCTGCTCCGATCGCGAAGGCCCCAGACGGAGTATGTTTCGCGGTGCAGATTGTCATCGACGCCGCGGGTGAAGCGCCCATCGTGGTTCAAGTCCGGCGCCATCGCATGCTTGGCAAGCTCGACCATCGCGAAGAGTGGAAGTGTCACGGGAGGCGCATCTTTGACCAGCGTGGAATAGAGATTGTTGGCAACAAAGGAATCGTGATCGGAGGCAAAAACGTTGCGAACGGTTCCGCCAAGCTTGTCCACTTCGATAAACATGTGTTCGGAATCGTGGATGTGGGGGTGGGCCTTGCCTTCATCGAACGGGTAATAAAACCAGTATTCGATCAACCAGGTCCCAGGATAGGACAGCGTGCGTACGTAGGATGTGCATCGCGACCATCGCCGATCGCCCATGGATGCGTAGGCTGCTCGGTAATCTTCATTCGAGGCGCCGCGCGCCAGCGGCGTGATCTCTTGCCAGATGTCCACGTCACTGGGATAGTCGGGTTCATGGCCGGCGAATTCGAGGATCGGCGCATAGAGTTCGTCGTTGGCCGTAACGCGGTAGAACGACCACGTGAGTTTGGCGGAACGTGTCTGGTCCTTAAGGTGTGCAGCCAGCGTTTCAAGGGTGGACTCGTTAACCTGCACCTGCTCCGTGCCACCGGCCCTCGGCGTCGTTGAGATAGCGCAGGTAAATTCAAGCAGTGCCCGCAGTGCCGCGACCGTAGGATTCGTAAACTGCCCCAGCGGGGCGTCTGGCAGACGCGGATCAATGATGCTGGTCACAGGGATCTTAGTCGCTGGAACCATGGTCGCGGGAACTGAAGTCGCTCCGTTCTGGCCCGTGCTGGGCTCGGTCACGAGGAGCAGGAAATCCCGCGTGTCTCCTTGATGACCTGCCAACAATTGAAAAGTTGCGCCTCGCGGCACACGGTAGGGAAGTTGTTCCTCGCTGCCACTTTCGGGAGAAACCACTACCAGCCGCCCGTCTTTGTATGCGTACAACACGCGACCGTCCCCGTGGACGGCAGCAGCCACAGCTTCCGTGCACGCTCTCTCGCCGGACTGTCCCAAATCATCCAGCAGACAGACTTTTCCCTCCGCCGCGTAAGGAAAAAGTTGGTGGGGCAGCCGATGCTGCGAGGGCGGTACCTCACCGGCACTGAGTTGGGTGATGCGCTCGGTGAGATCGAGAACCTGCCGTGCGCCGTCGGCGAAGACGACAAGGGCCTTTGTGCCGCCGGTGGAGAGTTCAACATCGAGGATGGCGGTGCTCGACGGGGAAACCGGAATCTCGCGAAAACGCCATTCTAGGCGTTCGACCGGTTTTGCCAGGTTTGCGAGCAGTATTTTCCCACCTCCGCGTCCCACGGCAACGATATCGCTAAGAGGCTGTCCGAAAGAATCCGAGGTCTCGCCAATGGCCGTTGAAGTTACGGCGAGTATGAGGCCGAGCCCCAGCGACAATCCGATGGGCAAACGCAAATGCATGATGCTTCCTGTCCCTATCTTTGTTCCGGCACCGCCGCGTCATCTTTGACTGACTGGGGTGCCAGGGGAGACGGCTCGCCTGCATGCGCTGTCCGTAGGCTCTCTACCGTCGCCATCACTAATTCGCGGATTCTAGGGTCGCGGGTAATGGATTCGTGTCCAGCGCCGGCAACCGTCACGTTGGCCAGCAGTTTCGTGCGCCTCGGGTCTTCCCGCTGCAACCGTTTGGTGGTGAGGAACATCAGCATATCGCGCGCGTGAAAAATCGCCGCCGTCTTTACATTTCGTGGCAAGGTAAAGTCCGTAATTCCCACACTATCCACCTGTATCGTCAGCTCCACAGGAATGTCGCGTTTGCGCAGTGCCCGCGCCACGCTCATCATGGCCCAGCCCCCCATGCTGTGCCCAACTAGGATCACTTTCGGAGAAAGTTCCAGCTCGGTTGGCGTAAGCGCACCGTGGTGGGACGGAAAGTACTTCAGCAGCCAATCCCGGCCTTTCATCCAAACGTAAGGCGAGTACGATCTCGCGCACACATCGGGAAACTCTTTTCCCCGCAACGTGTCGCGAATCTGGACCACGCCTGAATATTTGTTATTCGGAGGCTCCAAAGCGCCGACGAAACCCAGATAGATGATCCGGCAGTTAGCGCGAAGTGCAACGGCGGAAGGGACCTTCGTGGCGGCCGTACCGCCGGAAAAAACGGCATTCTGCGCTCGCACCCCTGTCGTGCAGGTCCATCCAAGGACGCAGCAGAACGTGGCCGCCATCCAGGCGGCTCGAAAGAAAACGCTCTGTGTGCAACGTCGTAGCATCGTCAGCGTCATTCGCCGGGCTTCCATTCCAATCCGCGGGACCTAAGTTGTTCCGACATGGCACCGGAGAAACGCGGGCTCGGGCAGCCTGTCGCTGTTTGCCGTTGACAAGATGATACGACAAGTATTCTTTTGATTGGTCTCTCGAAGCCAGCATCCGCAAAAGTGGAGTCCAAGGGGCGTGCTTCCGGCGGTTTCCGGGCAAAACCGATGCACGGTGCTTATAATGAACATTCGCTGTAAACGTTATGGTTGTATCCTACTAGCCGTTCCGCTTGCCTCGGGCGGTTGGTAGAATTGCAAGTTTGGACACGACATTTTCCGGAACTAAGAGGATTCTGAATCGATCATGCAAAAAACACTACTGCTGGCGTTGTTCATCGTTCTTTCGGTTGGCGTGTGTTTTTCGCAATCCCCCGATGATTTGTCGTCTCAAGGGACAGCGTCCCAGGGTACGGCCGTGGATTGCTCCGATCCGTCGATGGCGGGAAGCGCCGCGTGCAGCGCTGCACAGGCTCAAACATCCGGCGAAACTCGGGGACGCGACAATTCGTCTACCTCGGAACGCATTCCGCAGTTGAAAACGGCCACGGGTTCCAACGCAGCGCAGAACACCTCCCGCACAACCGCTCTTAATCCCTCGCAGGTTCAGCAGCGGAAACTTCCGCCGCGGCCGGAAACGGAGTTCGAGCAAATGGTCGCCGACTCGGCGGGTCGGGCATTGCCATTGTTTGGGCAGTCGTTATTCGTCCAGCCTCCAAGCACGTTTGCTCCCATGGATCAATTGCAGGTTCCCGGCGACTACATCATCGGCCCTGGCGACGAATTGCAGGTCAAAATTTGGGGACAAGTAGAGGCTGACTTGCGGGTGATCGTGGACCGTTCTGGCCAGATCTACATCCCGCAGGTCGGACAAATATCCGTTGCCGGTATCCATTACGGAGATATGGAGCAACACCTGAAACGCGAGATTTCAAAAATATTCAGGAACTTCAATCTCACCGCCAACGTCGGCCGGCTGCGCTCCATCCAGATACTTGTGGTTGGCAATGCCCGCTATCCCGGGACCTATACAATCAGCTCGCTGAGCACGTTAGTCAATGCGATTTTCGCTTCCGGTGGTCCAGCCCCGCAGGGATCTTTGCGGCATATCCAGGTCCGGCGCGATGGCGCTACCATCACAGATTTCGATTTCTACGAACTGGTGATCAAGGGCGACAAATCAAAGGACGTGCGTCTACAGCCCGGCGATGTTATTTACTTTCCTCACGTCGGCCCTTTGGTGGCCATCTCGGGCTCCGTGAATACGCCGGCCATCTACGAAATGAAGGACAACTCTTCCCTGAACGACTTGATTGAAATTGCCGGTGACCTGAGTACGGTTGCCGACACCAGCAAGATTACGATTGATCGGCTGGTGGATCACCAGTCGCGTAAAACACTGGAATTTCCTTACGACGAGCAATCCCGCGCTCTGCCCCTCAAGGATGGCGACATTGTCCGCGTGTTTTCCATCGTTTCACGTTTCGAAGACACCGTAACTTTGAGGGGTAGTGTCTCCAACCCCGGCCGTTATCCCTGGAAGCCTGGGATGCGCGTTCGCGACCTGATTCCCGATGCACAGGCCTTGCTTACTCGCCGCTACTGGCTGGATCGCGCCGCCATCGTCAATGGCCGTGCCACCGAGTATCCGGTAAGCACCGAGCGTTCACGGAACGTCCGTTGCGGTTTTAACCGGCAACAGACCAACGGTGCAACGACGAGTGGCCTCACGCTCAACGGCATGACATCGAACGGTACCGCAACGCCTGACCTTCTAAACTCAACTGGGAACTACAATTTCCCAGATAACTCCTCCGATGTCACGGACTCTTCGAATTTTCCGGATATCCCGTGCGCGCCGAATATGCAAGACTCCTCCGATGGTATGTCGTTGAGAACGGGCGATGCCGCGTCGTTGGGCAGCCAACCGCGTTCACAGACCTATGGGGAAATTTCTACCAACCCAAACACCAAGAATGTTGCCGAGGATTTGCGTCGCTATGCGCCTGAAATCAACTGGGACTATGCCGTTATCCAGCGTGTCGATCCCCAAGACCTTACCTCCAAACTTCTCTGGATGAGCCCAAGGAAGGCAATTCTGGAACACGATGAAGAGAGCAACCTCGAACTGCATGCGGGCGACATTGTCACCATCTTCTCTCAGCGAGACATCAGCGTGCCGCAGACGGAGCGCTCCCAGTATGTGATCGTGGAAGGCGAAGTGGTGCGTCCTGGAGTCTATAAGCTCGCAACCAATGAAACGCTGCACTCGGTTCTGCAACGCGCGGGCGGTCTGACTCCCAACGCCTACATTTATGGTTCGCAATTGACTCGCGAATCGGCGCGAATAGAACAACAGAAAAGCCTGGACGAACTGGTCCGTAACATGGAGGCGCAAGTCCGGCAGTCGGCTATGTCCATGGCATCCGCCCAGGCCGCGGATGCGCAGCAGTTGGCGCAGCTCCAGGCGGCGCAGGAAGGGATTGTTGCGCAGCTCCGTGGCGTACGCGCCAGCGGACGCATCGCACTCCCCGTCAAGCCCCACGATAGGAACCTCACCGATTTCCCCGACATGGTAATGGAAGACAGCGACCGGCTGATCATTCCCCATACCCCTGCAACCGTCTCGGTGGTGGGAAATGTCTACAATCCCGGGTCCTTCATTTACGACTTCCACAACACCAGCGGAGCCTATCTCGAAATGGCCGGCAAGGGAAAACCGCAGTCGGATTTGCGTCACGCATTCGTACTGCGGGCGAACGGGGTGGTGGTCGCCGCCAATAATGTCAATGGGCTTTTCACCGGTTCAAAATTCGATCGCCTCCGCCTGTACCCCGGCGATCAGATCGTGGTGCCCTACAAGCTCACCAGCGGAGCTTTTGTCCGCGGCCTGCGCGACTGGACGCAGATTTCTTCGCAATTGGCCTTGACCGGGGCGGCACTGGCGGTGATCCGGTAGCAGCGAACACTTATCGACCCCATGATTGGGGCCAAAACGTGAGTTCGACGGTAGACGTCCAGTTGGTTTGCGCAGTCGGCGCCAAAATAGGCGCCAACCATTTTTCGTATTGAACGGAGCCCGACAAACTCAAGTCCCGATGAAACCACCAGTTAGCCTTTACCGACCCGTCGTTTAGCGTTTCACCGCTGGGAATGAAATCTTTAGCGACCTTGGCATGCCGGTACCCAAGTTGTAGCGAACTTCGGGGAGTAAACCAATAGTTGCTCCAAGCTTGGAAACCCATTCCTTCTCGTCCAATCCAATCGCCGATCAGATTGTTTTTGTTCGTGTAGAGATCCTTGTAGAAGCCATCCCAATAGACGTAATCGCCGCGAGTGCTCCGCGGAGTCGGAGGGTCCGTGTACACGGATTCGACCCGAAAATCCAATTTTGGCAGACGCGGCAATCGAGGCATGTACAGACCCGATCGAATCGCAGTTCGCGCCGGGCGAGCGAGGGGACTTAAGCTCGTGTCAACATAGAACGGATTGCTTTGGGGTTCAAGCGCGTCTGCGTAAAGCGTGGCCCAGTTCCGGAGATGCGGGAGGCGATAGGAGAAATCGAGCCCCAGAGTGCGCTTGCCGGGATCTCGATTGGACGGGTACTCCCAGGAGGACTTGGTGGCCACATAGCTCTCCCAGATCGCGCCGGCGGTCAGCGCACGGCCCACGCCACCGAGCTCGGACGTGATCTCAAATCCGAATTCCCAATTCGCCGTAGTTTTGAAACTAATCTTTTCTCCGTGAATCAGCGGCCGCGCCGGGAATTCGTTGCCGGATAGCTTGCCGAAGAAGAAATCCAGTTTCACTTGACCGAGCCGCCGCAGAATCCAGGGAAGATCCACTATGGTTCGAGCCGCCCGGAACATGTAGATAGGTTCAGCGTTGTCGCTGAACATTAGCGCGCCCCCCTCGGCAGGCCCCCACCACAGACTCTGCTTCCCAAAGGAGAGATTCCATCCGTCTGCGTTGGCTGCAGCGTAAGTGTCCAGAAGCGTGAACCGATTCACAGTCGTCGTAACCGGAACATCTGGCTGGGTCGTTTGGTCGGCATACTCAATTGCCTGCAGAGCAGCGGGAGAATAGCCGGGCGCGGAGGGTGAGTGCTGATACTCACCCCGAACATAGAGCGTGAAGGGTCCGGCCGCGCCATAGCCCGAAAAACCGTCGTAGGAGTTGAATCCTTTTTCGTAAGGGCGGCCGAAGTTATTAATAATCGTCTGTCCGAAATGGTAGCTGTCGTTCAGTGGCTGCCCGCTGATCGATACGACTCGGGTGTACATCGATTCAACTTTCGCGGTGTCGTTCGATTTGCCATCGAGCAGCCCCAGTTCGTATGCGAATTCCCGTTCGAGTTGAAGCTCAAGTTCGGCAATTCCTTCGGGGGCCGTTTCTTCCGCTTTCAGGTTGGCTTTGGCGTCGTTCACCAGATTCGCAATCTGGATGCGAGTCCAGGGCCTCGAAGCGAAAAACGCATTCCGGATATAACCCAGGCGCGCCAGCTTATCCACGGCCGGATACACCCAGTTATCCAGCGGCACGTATGGCGACCCCATGTCCCGCGGCTTGCGTTCAGTGTCGGCTTCCTCACCTTCCACCGCCTTGCTGAACGTGCCATATTTTGCGATATCCGCATCGCTGTAATGAGAGTGGGAACGGAAAACTTGCCGGCCTGTATACCACCCGAGGGCACTGCCGATTACCACGTCGGATGCGAAGTGCTTCTGCCCCGCAAACCGCGCGGCGCTTACGCCTCCTGCCAAGCCGTAGGCCAACAACTGTGTCAAGGGACCGGGGTATTCATGAGCGATCACGCTGGCAATTGCCCAACTGACGGCCGCGTGCTGCGAAGGGAAGGAACCGCCGCCCTCAAAAAAACGTCCCTGTCCGTCGCCGACAAAGGGGCGATCCCGTCCCGCCGCATATTTGAACACTTCCGTATCCAGGAATGCGTCAATCGCGGCTTCTCCACTGAGCAGTCCGGTTTCGCGTTGTTGGTCGTTGTGCGCGAGGTGTCCCAACACGAACAGTCCTCCGCCCGCACCGACAAAAGCAGCGAGGCCGGCATTGGAAAATGTAACCGCGTGTGAAACCGTAGTCGGGCTGGTGGGAACGTGTTTTTCTATGTCTGTGTCGCTCGCCACCAACCCTAAGCCGGTAAAAACCAATGGGACCGCCCAATCCCAGTCCGTCCTGGTCATGTGAAACGGAGTTGACCAGAAGCTCTTCTGATCGAGGAAAAGATTGCGCGGAAGTGATTGCAAGCTAACGGGGCGCGGCGAGAAATCGGGCGGCTGTGCGGCCGGGTTCGGAGACTGTACCCCCGCCTCTGGAGTTGGAGCGGGAGTGTTTCTTTCGTCCGCGGGCGTTTGTGCGGACGCGATCACACTACCGCCAACGACGAGCGCCGCCAGCAGCCACGATGTCAGTAGGACCTGGGCGTGGCATCCTCCATTTTTCGACGTATTGCGAGCAGATTCAGCAAGCTTCATTTCACGTCCTCTTGAAACCCGGTGGGCACCGCAGCCACCGTTTGCTTCGTGTAAACACAATTTCATATTGCAACTGCCCGAACACAGGAAAGCCCGCTTCTTACAGTCTTCCGCCAGAAGTTTGAATTCGTTCAAAGTTAGCACGAAACTGAAATAGCCATCTGGAGAAACACGGCTGTGCTGGTGGCGCGACGGTGCTCAGGCATCGTTGAATGGAAGATTCAGATTGATGGAGCCTGATAGAATCACTCTTTGCAGGGTGTCATAATGGTAAAGTTCCAAGCCACGCGGATCCAATGATTGAGACTGAGATTCAGACCGAACCGATTGCCGGCGAAATAACCGCAGTCCCGCCCCGGACCGAAACTGAGGTTTCGCTGCTCTACATCGTGGTTCTCCTGGTCGGGCACAAGCGCTTCATCGCGCGCTTTGTGCTGGGCGCCGCTGTGCTGGCAACAGTGGTTTCCTTCCTGCTGCCGATCCGATACGAGGCAAAGATCGTGCTGCTCCCTCCTCAGCAGAATTCATCCATCGGCTCTGCGTTGATGGGGCAACTCGGGAACATGGGATCGCTGGGGGGGTTGGCCTCCTTGGCGAGTGGCAGTCTTGGCCTCAAGAACCCAGCCGATATGTACGTCTCCTTGCTGACCAGCCGGACGGTCGAAGACGCGATGATTCAGCGTTTCGGCCTGATGCAGGAGTACCACGAGAAGCGGATGTCGGATGCACGCAAGGTGTTCGAGCGCCGCACAACGGTCGTTGCCGGAACCAAGGACGGGCTGATCCGCATCTCGGTCGAGGACCGCGATCCCAAGCGGGCTGCCGATCTGGCCAATGGTTATGTGGAAGAATTCCGCAAACTCTCAGCCTCATTGGCGATCACGGAGGCCGCGCGGCGCCGGTTGTTTTTCGAGCAGCAGTTGCAGCAGGCCAAGGACAACCTAACCGGGGCCGAAGAGGCCATGAGAAAGACCCAGCAATCCACTGGCGTACTGCAAATCGACAGCCAGGCCCGATCGCTGATTGAATCGGCCGCCGTCTTGCGCGGGCAGGTTGTGGCCAAGCAAGTGCAGATTCAGGGCATGCGATCTTTCGCCGCCGAGGACAATCCCGAACTCATCCTCGCCAAGCAGGAGCTTGCGGCGCTCCAATCGCAGCTCGAACGGCTGGCGGGATCGCAACCAGACGTTGGGTCGGACATCAACCTTTCCAAGGGAAGGGTGACAGAATCCGGGATGGAATACCTGCGCCGGTTGCGTGATCTCAAGTACCACGAGACGGTCTACGAGCTGCTGGCGAAGGAATTCGAAGTCGCCAAACTCGACGAGGCGCGCGAAGGGGCGATTATTCAAGTGGTGGATGCCGCCGTGCCCCCGGACAAGAAGTCATCCCCGCACCGGCTCCTGATTGTGATTGCGGTAACGATTCTTTCTTTCTTCGCTGCCGCGTTCTGGATCTTCTTGCGGGAAAACTCGGCCCGTGCCTTCGAGCTGCCTGAGAACCGGCAACGCCTGGAAACAATCAAGGGACTTTGGAACGGAAAAGCCGGACAAGGTGTCACGGTACCTTAGATTCTGGCGGCGGTTTCAATGTCCGAGATCAATGTTGCGGATTGCGCCTTCCGCGCTTATATCCACGATAGTTTAGCCCTGCGCGAAGTATTAGCTTCCTGAATCAGCCCGGCGCCTGGAGTTGCACTGAATTTCAGCCATTGCCAACCTGCGTCCTTCCGTGCCGGTACTTGCCTAGGGTCTGATATATAATCGGCTGTACAATGCGTGCTTTGTTTTTGAACCCCCCATTCCACCCGCGTTTTTCTCGGGAGCAGCGCAGTCCTGCGGTCACCAAGAGTGGAACGCTGTACTACCCCAAGTGGCTGGCTCACGCAGCCGGAGTCGCAATCAAGAATGGGCATGACGTGGACTTGGTCGACGCCCCCGCTGCTGGTTACTCGGTGCAGGCGGTCATCGACCGTATCGCAGCCAAGAACATCGAAGCGGTAGTTTGCGATACGTCCACGCCCAGCATTCTTAACGACGTCAGCGTCATCGAGTCCCTGATTGCCGCAAAGCCCTCTCTGCATGTACTGCTGGTCGGGCGTCACGTCTCGTCGCTACCCAAAGAGACGCTCGCCATGTCTGCCTCTCTGGAGGCGGTTGCCGTGCGCGAGTACGAATACACGGTACGCGACTGGCTGGCAGCGAAGGCCTGCGGCTCCGACCTCTCCGCCGTTGAGGGCTTAGTATGGCGGCGCAGAGCGACGGGCGAAATTGTCAGCAACCCGCAGCGTGAAGCGATCCAGAATCTCGACGAGCTGCCTTTCGTCTCCGAGGTTTACAAGCGCTTTCTACATACGCCCGACTACTTTTATGGCCACTCGCTATGGCCCCTGGTGGTCTTCGACACCAGCCGCGGATGCCCCTATCATTGTTCGTTCTGTGTTTATCCGCAGACCTTCAGCGGGCACAAGATGCGCTACCGTTCGGTATCGCATGTGGCCGATGAGTTCGACTTCGTCTCCCGCGAGATGCCCGAAATCAAGACCGTCATGCTGGAAGACGATACCTTCATCATCAGCAAGCCGCGCACACTGGAATTGGCTACGGAGCTGATTCGTCGTGGCAACAAGCTGCCCTTCGACGCCAACTGCCGCGCCGACATCGGCGCCGAAGGCGAACTGCTTACGACACTGCATAAGGCCGGCGCCCGCCTGTTCTG
>Ga0326728_10014845_pt1 | contig 16384 bp, 11 predicted proteins | sample MB3enrmetagenome_FD_207602 | JGI IMG/M metagenome (GOLD analysis project Ga0326728, IMG submission 207602) | Lab enriched peat soil microbial communities from McLean, Ithaca, NY, United States - MB31MN | ecosystem: Environmental > Terrestrial > Soil > Wetlands > Peat | place: USA: New York...
TGGCGCACCCGATGAAGAGGGTGGCTTCTGGTCCGCCGGCGGATTCTGCGCCCCAAGCGCCATGCCAGACAGCAAGCTCGCGAGCAAGGCGACGAGGGCTAACCCCTCCCCCTTCATGCTTGGTCTACGCGTGGAAAGACTTGTCTTCAAGAAACGGTCTTACCCCCCTCGAGGATCGAGCTCAGAGAATCCGATGCCGGGAAAGCGCCTGGAGTTGGCCCGAGGAATCGAAACATCGTGCCATTGAGCCCTTTGGCCCTTTCGCCATTTAGCCTGTGAACCATCAGCTTTGTCAACAACACCGTGGTCCGGGCTCGATCATTCAAGGCCCCATGACTCAACGGCCCGATGACGGCAAAGGCGCAGCGGGTCAATGGCTCAGAGGTCCAATGACTCAATGGCGCAATGGCTCAATGACTCAATGTGACAGGCCGCACTAACGTGTGAGTGGCGTGGCCGCAACAAGCTTGTCATTCATCGAACGATAGCAGAGGCCATGGTTCTCAACCACCACTTCCAGAACTGAGGGAGGGTGAATCTCCCCCTGGATTAAAGCCTCCGATAGCGGGTCCTCAACATACTTCTGGAGCGCCCGGCGTAGCGGACGCGCGCCATAGGAACGGTCCTCGCAAGTCTTTTCCAGAATCCATTGGCTCGCCTCGCGGGACAGGGTAAGCGAAATACTCTTGTGCTCCAGGTTCTGGTTCATCTGCCCCACCAGGAGTTCCAGGATCTGAATGAGGTCATTATCAGTGAGCGCATTGAACACGATGGTTTCGTCCAGCCGGTTGAGAAACTCCGGATTGAACAGCCGCTTGACCTCCGCCATCACCATGTCTTCGGCTTTCCGCTCACTCGTCCCCTCTGCTGCCGACTGGAACCCCAAGTGCGACCGGCGTTGCAGGTAGCGGGCCCCGATATTCGAGGTCATGATGAGGATGGTGTTCTTGAAATCCACCGTGTTCCCCAGTCCGTCGGTCAGGTGTCCGTCCTCGAAGACTTGAAGCAGAATGTTGAACAAATCCGGATGGGCCTTCTCAATTTCGTCCAAGAGGATCACCGAATACGGCGCGCGCCGCACTCGCTCCGTCAGTTGCCCCCCCTCTTCGTAGCCCACATAGCCAGGAGGCGATCCGATCAGCTTGGAGACGGAGTGCTTTTCCATGAACTCCGACATGTCGAAACGAATCAGTGCCCGCTCGCTCCCGAAAAGAAACGCCGCCAGCGAACGCGCCATCTCGGTCTTGCCGACCCCCGTGGGTCCCAGGAACAGGAAAGAACCCACCGGCCGCCCCGGAGGTTTCAGGCCGGCACGGGAGCGGCGAATCGCCCTGGCCAAGGCTGAGATGGCTCGATCCTGGCTGATAATCCGCTTGTGCAGCTCTTCTTCCGTCCTCAGCAGTTTCGAACTCTCCTCTTCCTTAATCGAAGTCACCGGCACGCCCGTCCAGCGGGAGACCACGTCCTCAATGTCCTCGCGGGTCACGCTGCCCATGGCCGTTTCGTCGATGTTGTATTTTTCACGAAGCAGCCTGAGGTTTTCGCGTTCCTTCCGTTCCTCGTCCGAGTAAAAGCGCGCCTTTTCGAATTCGTGATTGGCGATGGCATTTTCCATGCGGTGAACTACGAATTTGATGCGCTTCTGGACGTCAATCATCTCTTCGGGCAAGGAACTCTGCCGCAGTTTCACCCGTGCCCCTGCCTCATCAATCAGGTCCACCGCTTTGTCCGGCAAGAAACGGTCTGGAATATAGCGGCTGGAGTGGTACACCGCGGAGCTAAGGGCCTCGTCGGTATAAGTGACCGCGTGGAACTTCTCGTACCGGTCCTTGATTCCGAAGAGAATCTTGACCCCTTCGGCTTCCGATGGGGGCGCAACTTTCACGGCTTGAAAGCGCCGCTCGAGTGACCGGTCCTTTTCTATCGACTTGCGGTATTCGGCTGGAGTGGTGGCGCCGATGCACTGGACTTCACCTCGAGATAACGCCGGCTTGAGGATATTCGCGGCGTCCAGCGAGCCTTCCGCCGATCCTGCTCCCACCAGGGTATGCAGCTCGTCGATGAAGACGATCGCGTTCTGCGACTCCATCAACTCTTTCATGATGGTTTTCAGACGTTCCTCGAACTGACCGCGATATTTTGTGCCCGCCACGATCAAAGAAAGGTCCAAGGCCAGGATTCGCTTGTCAGCAAGAAAGGAAGGTACATCGCCATCCGCAATCCGTTGCGCCAGGCCTTCCACGATGGCCGTCTTGCCGACTCCCGGCTCGCCAATAAGGACGGGGTTATTCTTGGTCCGCCGGCAGAGGATTTGGACGGCCCGCTCCAGTTCGGCTTCGCGGCCGATCAGGGGATCGAGTTGGTTCTCCATCGCGCTTTGGGTGAGGTCGCGGCTAAACTCGGAGAGCAGGGATGCCTCCTTAGGCCGCGAGCTGGAAGCCTTTTCGTTCTGCGCCCGGTTCAACTCTTCCCGCAGCGCAGAGAGGCGCAGCCCGCGTTCATGCAACATTTCCGCCGCAAACGATTTGTCCTCGCGCAGCAAACCCAGCAGCAGATGCTCCGTCCCGATGTGTTTGTGCGAAAGGCGCTCGGCCTCTTCCGCCGCAAACGCCAGTACCCGCTTGCACTCCTGGCTCAAGGGCAAATCCACAGAAGTCGAGACCTTCTCGCGCACCGGGGTTCGTCCCTCAACTTGTTTACGGATGGATTCAATGGAGGCGTGAGAGCGCAAGAACCGGTTCGTGAGCGCCTTATCCTCGCGCAGCAACCCCAGCAGCAGATGCTCGGTTTCGATGTAGGGGCAGCCGAATTGGCTGGCTTCGTAGCGGGCGAAGAAAATCACACGCCGCGCCTTTTCCGTATACCTCTCAAACATAGCTCCTCAGCCCTCTCGGGAACCTTCCCCCCGACCCCAACTGCTTGGGGTAATCCGGTCATTGAACTATCGGAACAACGATCTCAGTCAGATTTCCATTTGCCAGGCGCAAAATCCGTTGCGCGCGCCGGGCCAAGTCTGGATTGTGGGTAGCCAGTACCGAGGTCAAATGATGATCCCGGTGCATTCTTTCCAACAACTCAATCACCCGCTGGGCGGTGCGATGGTCCAAGCTGCCCGTCGGCTCATCGGCCAGCAGTACAGCTGGCTCATTGGCTAACGCCCGGGCCAGAGCGACTCGTTGTTGCTCACCCCCCGAAAGCTCACCCACGCGTCGCATCGCAGCATTTGCCAGCCCCACTTCGGCCAAAAGTTCCCTGGCGCGCCCCTGGGCCAAGGAAGCATCACGCCCGCTGATTAACTGCGGAATTACTACGTTCTCGAGCGCGCTGAATTCCGGGAGGAGATAGTGCATCTGCCAAACGAAACCGACACTCACATTGCGATAAGAGGCACGTTCCTCCGGGCAAAACTCACTCAATTTCTGCCCCTTGAAGTATACCTCACCCTTCGTTGGGGTGTCCAGAGCAGCGAGCAGATGCAGCAGCGTCGTTTTGCCCGTTCCTGATTCACCCACCAGGGCCACGAATTCTCCCTCCCGAATTTCCAGATTTATTCCCTCCAGGACGACGATCTGCTCGTCGCCGGAACGGAAAACCTTGGTCAGGACGTCGGTCCGTAAGAGCGCGGGTTGGGAAGATTGAGCCATCGGGTCATTGAGCCATTGAGTCATCGGTTGATTGAGTCATTGAGCCATCGGGCCATCGGGCCACTGACTCATTCTGGCCATTGAGCCATCGAGTCATGCTCTCACCGCCTGTCAATGGCTCAATCACCCGATGGCCCAGCGGCTCAACTCTCAATGGCTCAATGGCCCGATGACTCATTGGCTCAATAATTTCACTCGTAGCGCAGGATCTCCACCGGGTCTAATCCGGACGCGGCTAGTGACGGATAGAGCGTCGCCAGAAGGCTGATGCTAAGCGCCGCCAAGCTAATCCAAACCCCGTCCCACGGGCGCGCATGAAATGGCACCGAAGATAGCGCGTAAACGTCGGGCTGAAGCGGGAACAGCTTGTAACGGCCCCCCAGCCAGGAACTTCCATAACCCAAAATCAGGCCCAGCAAAGTCCCGAAGGCCCCGATCAACAACCCGTGAAGAGTGAAGACCGCCCACACTTGCCTCTTTCTGGCGCCCATGGACATCAGCACAGCAATATCCCGGTTCTTTTCCATCACCATCATGGCCAAAGTAATGAAGATGTTTAGGGCGGCAACCACCACGATCAGGCCGATAGTCAGGATAGTTACCAGTCGCTCCAAGCGCAGTGCGCTAAGCAAGGAGTGGTTCTGCTCCATCCAGGTGGTGGTCATATATCCCTTTCCGGCGGCAGCCCGAATCTCCTCGGCTACCGGGGGGGCCTGGTAGATGTTATCAATCTTGAACTCAATCACGGAAACCACATCGGCCAAATCCAATAAGCGTTGCGCCGCGGGGAGGTTGGTAAACGCCCAGTTGGCGTCAAAGTCGTAGAAGCCCGAGTCAAATACCGCCACCACCCGGAAGTGGCGGTATTTGGGAAACACCCCCTGGGGTGTCAAATAACCCTGAGGGCTGGTTATGAGGATAGTGTCTCCCACGTATGCCCCCAGCGACTTGGCCAACTCCTTGCCAAGAATAATGGGATCGGCGCCGGCAAAGCTCTGCGTAAGGCCGCTGAGGGTCCCTTCTCGCAGCTTAAGAAGAAGATCGCCGACGTGGATTTCACGCTGCGGGTCGATGCCTTTCAGGAATATGCCCGAAGCACGGGAGCGAAATGAAGCCAGGACTTCTCCGTAGAGTGCGGGAGCACAGGCCACCACATGAGGGAGCCTGCCGAGCCGAGCGGACAACGCTTCGTAATCTTTGATTCCCTCGTTTTTGGATTGGAGAAGGTTGATGTTTGCCGTCGCACCCAGCAGGCTCTTTTCCAATTCCTCGCGGAAACCGTTGTTGATCGCCAGCGCCACCACCAGAGCGCAGACCCCGGCCATGACTCCTATGATCGAGATTATGGTGACTACGGAGATGACCGATTGTCTCCGCTTCGCCTTCAGGTACCGCAGCGCCACGAAAAGCTCAAAACGCATATACCACTAACATTACCAACATTTGTGTCGGGTCGGAAGGAGATTAAGGGCGTCTGTTGTCCGTGGTCAGTAGTCCGTTGTCCGTTATCAACCGACGACGGACCACGGACCACTGCTTAGTACGTCGCCCGCCCACCTGATAGATCGTAGCACTGCCCGGTAGTAAACGAGGCGTCTGATGAAACAAGAAAATGAACCAGTGCCGCGACCTCCTCGATCTTCCCAGTCCGCCCCATGGGGATCTTGCTGATCATGTACTGGACGGTCTCCGGCGCGATGGTATCTAGGATCTTCGTCTTGACCACCCCGGGGGCAATGCTATTCACGGTGATGTCGCCTTGCCCGGCAACCTCTTTGGCGAGAGCTTTGGTCAGCGCAATCACCCCCGCCTTGCTGCTCGAATAAGGAACGAGGGTGGGATTTCCCTCCTTACCGGCAATCGAAGCCACGTTCACGATCCGGCCGTAACGCCTCTCGAGCATTTCGGGAATCACCGCCCGGCACATCAGGAAAACTCCTTTGAGATTCACTGCATAAACACGGTCCATGTCCTCTTCTTCCAACTCCCAGAGCCGCGCTGTCTTACCAGAGATTCCCGCGTTGTTCACCACGATGTCGATGGGTCCCAGTCCATCCCGCACCTTTATAATCGCGTCCTTCACCGAAGGACCAGATGCGACATCGCACTTCACTGCCAGTCCCTCAATCGAATGGGCAACCGACCTTGCGGCTGCTTCGTTCACGTCCAGAACCGCTACCTTCGCCCCAGCGGCGTGTAAGCGCGTGGCAATTCCTTCCCCGATCCCTTGCCCGCCGCCCGTCACTATGGCAATGCGATCCGTCAAGCTGAAGAAATTCTCTTGGTCCATTTTCGTTCCTTCTCCGGCCCTGGCGTGCAGCGCCGAGCCCGCGCTTGTGGTGTCGGCAGGTGCAGGTGGCCCCTGCGGAACCAGAGCTACGAGTCAAATTACGGCATCACCGGCCACGCACTGGACTTTACATTATTTCCGCTCATTTATGAAGCCGGATAAAACCTCATTTGTGTTACTGTGTGAGGTCGGTGGGGTAGCGGCGATCTTACAACTGCGGGATCGACAAATGGCGGCGTTACGACGCCTCTACATCGAAATGTGGAGAGACTGAAATGGCAACGTTTGGTTTGATTGAATATGAACAAGCCAGCCCTGAGGTGCGGGCCGTCTACGACGATATCATGGCCACACGCAAGACGGATCGCGTGAACAACTTCTGGAAGGCCATCGCCCACGACCTGCCCACTCTGCGCCGCACCTGGCAAAGCGTAAAAGAGGTCATGATTCCAGGAGCTCTGGACGCGCTAACCAAGGAGATGGTTTACGTGGCGGTCAGCGTCACCAATCAGTGCAGCTATTGTATCGCCTCCCATTCCGCCGCGGCCCGCAATGCGGGCATGACGGATTCCATGTTTGGCGAACTCATGGCTGTGGTCGGAATGGCGAACGAAACGAATCGCCTGGCCAGCGGGTACCAGGTGGAAATCGACGAGCAGTTCAAAGTGTAGGTCGGGTTCGCGAACCGCCCCTACGCCAGCTTGCCGACCCGAAGCGTATAGAGGCCGTCGCGTTTGACTTCCTCCAACACCTCCTGCAGCTTCGCCAGGTCATCAGACAGGCTGAGGAAGCGCCCCGAAAGCGCATCCGCCCTCCCTGCTGCCAGTTGCACTACCAGTTGCGCGGGCTTCTCGGCGGGCACGTCCCGGCCCCGATCAAATAATTTCCGGAACCACGGCAGCCACTTTTTCCCTGCTTCGGATTCAAGCACCTGGCCGGTCATGGCGGTGCGCACGGTCCCGGGGTCGATGGCGAACACGTAAACACCGGAGTCAATGAGTTCTGCCGCCAAGTTCTCAGTGAGGCGAATAAGCGCCGTCTTGGCGATGACATATGCGCCCATGTATGCCACCGCCACGGTGGCGGCGCCGGTGGAGACATTGATGATCCGGCCGCGGCGGCGCGCGATCATTCCGGGCAGCAAGGCACGTAAGCAAAGGTAAGGGCCGAGCAAATTCACCTCGAGCGAATGCCACCATTCGCCCGCGTCAGCTTCCCACATCGGCCCCAACGGGCCTACCGTCGCGGCGTTGTTCACCAACAAGTCCACGGGCCCCAGGGTGCGCTCGACTTCGAGCGCCATGCGCTTGACGCAGGCGGCGTCGCTCACGTCCGCCACTACGGCCAATGCCTTCCCTCCTGCCTCCCTGACGCTGCCTACCGTTTCCGCGAGCTGCTCCGCGGACCTCGCCACCGCACCCACGAGCGCCCCCGCCCGCGCCAACCCTAACGTCATGGCGCGTCCCAACCCTCGGCCCGCGCCCGTTACGATCGCAACCTGGCCGCGCAGTTCACCCAAAACGGTATCGGTGTCCATCATTCTCTCCTGGAAACCGGAAAGTCAGGCGGCGCGTCAATCGCGCCTTGGGGCCCGGCCCCTATTTCTGTCGGCGCTTACCCGGCACCGAAGGGAAACAGGGCTCGACATAAAGTGTCAACGGGAACTGACAGGATTCGTCTTTCAACTCATCATAACTCAACTTATAAGCGTATCGAGCCGCCACTTTCAGTTTTGAAATAATGTTTAACTAGTACCAGCAGACACCCCGGCGTTGGCATGGCCGTTCAGGTTACTGCCAGAGCACCTGTTCACTTAAGCCTCACGTCCACAACTGATCCACGTCTCTTCCAGCGGAAAACGAGCGCGTCTAATTCACCCTGCAACAAGGCAAGTGAACACATCCCACCCGTCAACAAGGTACCTAGAAATATAAATGGCAATCAAACTGCTCTGTTGCTCGGTTTTGTCCTGATTTGAGACGTAGCGCTGTCTTTCAGATCACAGGTTGCTGGCCCCTCAGGCGCAGCGTCGGCGCTAGGTCGAAATTGGGATACAGCCCGTCAAATGTATTCTCCCAGGGTCGGGACACGCTCCGGGTCAGGTGTTACTCCAATCTGATGGCCGACTCGGGTGTGCACAAAGGGGGGCCAACCCACTGCAGACCCTCGCGTGGGGAACCCTTCTCTAGGATTCGGCTGCCTCCACAACGCAGCGAGCCAACCCGCACGCCGACAACGAACTTGAATGGAGCGTTATCAAGTATGAAGCATGGGACAAGCAGAGAGAGGGCCCTGCTGAGAGAAGCATTCGACCTTCTACTGGAGCTTCGTAGACGGCCCCAGGCGCAAAAACTGTTGGGCCAAGCGGTAATCTACCTGCGCCACCTGGACCACCAGGGAGAGCCTCGCGGGCTCCCCCTCGTCATATCTGTCCAGGTGGTGAAACTACCGAATTTCTAGGCCGGTTTCGACATTGCCGCCCAGACGGGATCCGAGACCCGTCACGCGCCGCTTATCGCAGCACCCGGAGTGACCAAACTCGTGCTTGCCGCCCCGCCGTTGGTGAGGCTTGCCCCATGCCGCCGGCTATGCAGTCGCTGGCGGAGTTGGGCTGCTTACCGGATCGGGCGCCGCAGTCGATTGGCCCGCGCGCAACTTAGCCATTTCCCGCTGCAGCTCCGTTGCCAAATCCTCCAGGATGCGCAACTGTTCGTTCCGTCGTTTCAAAGTTGATTCCAGTTTCGCCACCTGTTTCCGCAGCTTGTTGTTGTCTCTGCGCAAAAGGATCAGGCTCTCGCCCGGTTGGGGCGGAGTAATTCTCCCGCCCGGTCCCGGCTGGCCAACCGGCAACGGCGCCACGTGCGCCTGCGTTTCCTTGATGAGCGTTTCCAGTTCCTTCCGTTCCACACCTGCCGGACAGAGTTGCCGCAGCGCCAGCAGTCGTGCCAGGTCGGGACGGTTCCGGCCCCGCTCCCAGTGTTGCACCGCCCCCTTGGTGGCGTTCAGCAGGCGCGCCAAGCCCTCCTGGCTAACCTCCAACCTCTGCCTGACTTTTTTCACTACTTTCGCGGCGTTCATTTCTTCCATGGCACATCCTCCTCTACTTGTCAAAAAAACACTTGACATTTCGGACTATTATAGGCTACAATGCTTGAGTCTTTCAAACGCCGCCGCCGTTTAACAGTCGGCTACATTGAAAGGCACAGCCTCCGCCCTTCGAGTCGTGACGCCACCTCTCGCAGGTTGGGCGGCGGCTTTCCCAAGCGGCTGCGGGCCTCGAACCTTGCCGGCCCGCTCCCGCGCCTTCACCCAGGCCTTACCCTCAATTTCACTGGGTGCGGGCAGGGTTTTGGTTTCTGAGCTTACTCTTTGCTATGCTACTCCTGCGTTATAAACATTCTTCTTATAATCACTTTATGGCACCGGCGCCTCTTGCCCGCGATCGCTGGCCGGCTCTTCCCGCGGCATTCGTGGTGCACCATAGCCTCCTCCCCTCGCGCCGCGTCTCCTCCCCCTTATCGGAAGTCATGGACATGGACTTGAAGAGTAGTGGCCTACTCCCCTCGGAACCTTGCTCGGCTACCCAAAACTTAGCCTACCTCCCGTGCCGTATAGGAAGAGATAGTAGCACAAATCCTCTTTTTTCGGGAGGGGGTGCTGCGAAAAAAATTTTCAATGCCCGCAACACCCTAAAACCCGGTTCGCTTCCGGCTTTATGGGCGGGTTTACCCCCGCCCCCCCAGTCTTCATTTCAAGGAGCGCTTCGATGCGACTTAAAAACCATCGGGATGCTGCAAAGTTGCTTTCCTTTCACCCTCGGGTGTTTTGCCCGGCGGCACCTCCACGAACTCCCCGCACGCCGCGTCACGCGGCGGCGGGGGCTCGGCCGCTGCCGGAGCTTCGCGCTTCCTTGCGTGCCCGGCCCCAGGTGCTGGGCCAGGAACCCTTCCCGTCGCGCTGCTGCCAGAAGGCGTGCGTTTTTCCTGCACAGCCGGGCGGGCGCGGCGAGTGCGTGTATCACTGCCGCCAGTCTCTCGAGCCTGGTTTCTTCCAGTCAATGCAACCCTCGTCCTTACTTCTAGACCAAGCCAAATTCGGCCTGCCGGATTCCGAGCCCGATGATGGGTGCGTCAGGGACCGGCATCGCCTGGCGGCGGAACGCATGCGATTCATGCTCGGCGACTCGGCCAGCATCGACGGGCACGGCCCTGCGTGAGCGGCTGCGGCTCCCGCGTTGTAAACTTCGCCGGAGGATTTCTCGCCATGGTACCCTACGCCCCGCGACCCTCGAATCCAACCCCTCTGGGGCCGAATTCCAAACTGCCGTCCTCCACCTTGCCCATGCTCACCCCCACTCATGCCTGGCGTTTGCTTTGCCGGCGGACTGGCGACAGTATTTCCCGCACCACCTTCTACCGCTGGATCAATTCCGGCCGAGTCGGCGCCGTGCGCGTGGGATTCCGCTACCTTGTCCCGTTGCCTTTGCTCGAGGAAATCATCCAGAAATGCCTGGACGGCGAACGAGTATGAGAGAGAATGCGCGGGCAGGCCGCGCGCGCTTCTCAGGCAGGTGCACAATTCATTGTCAAGGGGTCAGCGCGAAAGGGCATTAACCCGCCGGCGGGCCTGACATCAGGAATTCCTGCCAATTCATAGCCGTCAGGTCCTGTCGGCGGGTGAGTGCCTCGTCCCCAGCCGCAGTACCGCCTTGTGACGAATGTGAACTCTCCCCCGGCCCGCGACGGCTGGTGAAAGCGCCCTCGCGGCCCGCCCTTTCCCCGAAGGAGAGGGCTTCGCTTCGGACTCCTGTTTTCTGCCGACTGCCCGCTGCCTACTGCCCACTGCCTACTGACTCCTGACTCCTGAATTCTCATTAAACCCCTTTTACTCCCCGACGGTTTCTGGCAGACTATGCGCTTGTAGTTTTTTCACGAATTGCAATCCTTAAAGGAGGCCTTGTCTATTATGAAGAAATATTCGTTCAGCCGGCGTGAGTTCATGCAATTAGGTGCGGGCGCGGCGGCGGGCGTAGCCGCTAAAGTTACACTTCTGGAGCCCCCGAGCTTATGGGCAGCGCGGGGTCCCGTGCCGCCGTCGGACACAGTCCGGTTCGGCATTATCGGCACGGGCACGGAGGGCTGCGATCTCTTGCGCGCGACCTTAGCCGTACCCGGCATCGAGTGCGTCGCCGCAGCGGATCTGTACGACACTCGCCATATCGCCGCCAAAGAAGCTCTGGGCGGAAAAGAGATCGAAACCACCCGTGATTACCGCACTATTCTCGATCGCAAGGATATTGACGCGGTAATTGTGGCCACACCCGACCACTGGCATCGCAAGGCGGTGATCGAGGCGGTGGAGGCGGGCAAGGACGTTTACTGCGAAAAGCCCATGTCGCACAGCGTCGAGGACGGCCTGGCCATCGTCGAGGCTGTCCAAAAGAACAATCGCATACTTCAAGTGGGCAGCCAGCGCGTCAGCTCGATTCTTTACGCCAAGGCGAAGGAAATCTGGGATTCCGGCAAGCTCGGCATGGTGGATACCATCGAGGCGGCGTGGGATAGGAACACCGACAGCGGCGCCTGGGTCTATCCCATTCCACCCGACGCCAGCGAACAGACCATCGCTTGGGACACTTGGCTCGACGGCGCCCCCAAGCGGCCGTTTGACCCCACACGCTTTTTCCGCTGGCGCTGCTACAGGGATTACGGGGCCGGCTTGGCGGGCGACCTGTTCGTTCACCTGCTCTCGGGTATTCATTTTGTGACGGGCACCAACATGCCGCCCCAGCGCGCCCAATCCACCGGCGGGCTCTACTACTACAAAGACGGCCGGGAGTTTCCGGACCTTCTTTGGACCATGTACGATTACGCCCACTTCCAGGTGGTGCTGCGCTGCAACCACAACAATAATTTCGAGAACGAATTATTCGCCTTCTACGGCAAGACGGGCACGATGCTCATCGGTGAGACCACGGTCACTTTCAGGCCGCAAGCGTCCTGCCATCAACCGGAGGATTATTCGATTGGCAGTTGGCCGGCGAAAATGCGCGAACAGTACCTGGCGAACTGGCGCGCCGAGCACCCCGCGCCGCCGCCGGGAAAGTTCGACATCCAAGCCGAGGATGACGTCTACACTACACCACCTCATTACAGCGACATGTCTGACCACGAGGCGAACTTCTTCCGCGCTGTGAGGACACGCCAGCCAGTCGTCGAAAATGAGGTATTTGGAAACAACACAGCTCTCGGCTGCCACTTGTCGAATTACTCATATTTCCACAAGACGGCGGCCGTCTGGGATGCGAGCGCCAAGAAGATTACCTCGTAGCAGTCGCAGTTCGACATGCCGTAGCACAGGCACTCTTGCCTGTGATCGTGGCGCCATGAGCTAACATAAGTGGACAGGCACTCTTGCCTGCGATCGAGGCACGCCCAGTTCACCCACGAGCACAGGCACCCTTGCCTGTGATCGTGGCACGATCAACTCACCCACGAGCCCAGGCAAGAGTGCCTGTGCTACGATAGATTCAAACGTCCAGGAGGTTATACCCAATGAGTAAGCAGCCGATTTCGAGGCGTAAATTCATGCAGGCGACGGCGTGTGTAGCGGGCGCAACGCTGGCAGGCCGGTCTATTCTTTTGGACCCAGGGCCGTCCTATGCTTCTCCCCGGCCGCTTCCAGCCGGCGACACAATTCGGATGGGCATCATCGGCGTAGGCATGCAAGGCTCGGGGCTGCTTCGCACCAGTATCGGGCTCCCCGGAGTCGAGTGCGTGGCCGCTTGCGATTTGTATGACGGACGGCGCGAGTTGGCCACCGAGATCGTCGGCAAGGAGATTCCCACCACGCGAAAATACAAGGAACTCCTCGACAACAAGGAGATTGACTGCATCGTGGCCGCCGTCCCGGACCACTGGCACAAGCAGATTGTCGTGGACTGTTGCAGCGCCGGCAAAGACGTCTACTGCGAAAAGCCCATGTCCCACACGGTGGCAGACGGATTTGAAATGATTGCGGCGGAACAGAAGAACCAACGCATCGTCCAGATTGGCAGCCAGCGCCGCAGCGACATCGTCTACACCAAAGCCAAGGAACTTTACGAACGGGGAGCGGTCGGCGAGGTCTGCCTGGTCGAAGCCCAGATGGGCCGCAACGACCCCTGCGGCGCTTGGGAGTACACGGTGCCGACGGATTTGTCACCGGAGACGCTCGATTGGGAAACCTGGCTGGGTACGGCGCCCAAGAAGCCTTTCAATCCCCTTCATTTCACCCGCTGGCGTTGCTGGCAGGATTACGGAGAAGGAATCCCGGGCGACCTCTACGTCCACCTCTTGACGGGCATCCACCACATCGCCGGCATCACCGCTCCGCCCAAGCGCGCCATCTCCATGGGCGGACTTTTCCGCTGGCATGACGGGCGCGACGTCCCCGACTCGTTGACCACCGTCTACGAATACCCTCAATTCCGCGCCACCCTGCGCGTGACCTTGAACACAGAGACTGAAGAGGTCACGCGATTCATGGGCACACGAGGAATGCTCGAGATCCGCAACGGCGAACTGACCCTGCTGCCCCAGCCCGGCATGGATTTCGGGCCCTGCACTCCGGGCTGGCCCAGGAAAATGCGAGCCGATTTTGCGGAGGGGTGGCACAAAGAACATGAGTCGAAACCTGCCTCCTTCTCCACGGTGGAATCGACACGCTATTATGCCCCACACGACTACAACGACGACCGCGAGCATCTTTGGAACTTCTTCGAATCGGTGAGAACCCGCAGGCCTTCAGTCGAGGATGCTTCCTTCGGAAACAACACGGCCATTTGCTGCCATATGGCCAATTACTCATACTTCAACGGCACGATAGCCTATTGGGACGCGAACAAAAAGAAAATACTGGGCCAAGCCGCGTCGTGAGGCGCGTTCAGGCGTAGTCACCCATGCATGGGAAGGTGTGAAAAAATCAAAGCGGCTCACGCAAAGGCGCAAAGGCGCGAAGTACCGCAAAGTGGAACACCTTTGTTTGCTTCACGACCTTTGCGTACTTTGCGCCTTGGCGTGAAACCTGTTTGTCCTTCTATGAATTACTTCACAGGTTCTGGGCGTGAGTGTAGGTCAGCCCGCAAGGAGGTAGATTCCCGATCCCCCGTTTCCCCGGAGGGCAAGCTTCGCGGGAACGACCAGGAACGAGCGCTGATCGGGATGCGGAAACGCCCATAGAAAGAAACGGGCCCCTGAAGAGGGGCCCGAAGTGAAGAAGAGGAACTCGGTCCCGCCGCGGTCATGCCGCGAAGCCCTGGGGGCAAGGTCCTCTCGACGAAGATCCGATGCTCCGGCGGGACTCAATTAATATTCACCCTGGAGGGCTTGAGCAGTCCAATCGTTTCTCTTTATAGTCATCATCAAAAAAACCGTTGCGTCGGTAGCGCAGACCTGCCTGCGGGCTGAGGCCCTTCGGTAGGCGTAGGCTTGCCTCCCAAGGTCTGCGGCTTTCCCGAAATTCGAACAAGGAATTGAGCATGGAGGAGCTTCTGGGCAGGGTGGCAGACCGTGATGTGGAAGCGCTTGGGAGCTTGTACGACATATTTGCCTCCAAGCTCATGGGGCTGCTCACAAGGATTCTGTCCTCGAAGCCCGAAGCCGAGAGCGCCTTGCAGGAGGTCTTCCTCCGACTGTGGAAGGAAGCCCCCGGGATTGTCCAAACCAGGGGGAGCGTCGCCGCATGGCTTGTGCTCATGGCCCGGCATGCCGCCATCCAGCGCCTTCGTGCCCAGCGGGCAGCCGTGGCTAGACCCGCCCAAAGTCCCCATGCGCAGGGCCGTGCGAAAGAAGAGAAGCCTGTGGACAAATCGGTGGATCCGGCACCCGAAGAACACAAGCCACGGGAGCGCCCTTCAACCAGGCATGAGCCGCAGACGGTGTCTTTCCTCGCCGCGTCTCCCCACCTCTGGATGCCAGGGCCTGAGGACATCGCGCGGGTGGATGCGCGCTTGGGCCTGCTTCAAAGAGCAATTGACCAAATGCCTAAGCCGCAACGGCGTGCCCTGGACCTTGCGGTTTTCGACGCTTATACCGAATCCGAAATCGCGGCGCACCTCGGCGAGCCTCTGGGCAAGGTCAACGCGGGGTTGCGCGCCGCTTTTACATTCCTGAGGCACCGCCAACACGCGGTGTTGGGAACTTGGACTGCCGACATCTAGAAAACATTTACGAATTGTTCCTGCTCGGAGCGCTCTCGCAGGAGGACTCGCTGCAACTCCGCGAACACCTTTCGCAGGGTTGCAACCAGTGTCTGGAGAGACTGAAGGAAGCCGCGCGAACGGTTTACCTGTTGAGCCTCGCTGTAAAACCCGTCTCGCCCGGGCCGAAAGCCAAGGCCAACCTCCTGCGGCTGGTGAAGAATAAGTAATCAGTTGTCCGTCGTCCGTGGTCCGTTGTCCGTAGCCAGGCCATTTATGTGTGGCCTTAGGTGCCTGAGGGACAATGCTGTGACAGGTTTCTAAGCACAGACGACGGACAACGGACCACGGACGACGGACCACGGACGACTGACCAACTGAGAACTGAGGACTGAGGACTGACAACTTTCTTATGGCTCTGCGTCGAGAACTAGGGTTGATTCAAGCCACCTCACTCGCCATCACGGACATGGTGGGAATCGGTCCTTACATCACCATTCCGCTTTTTCTGGCGACCATGGGCGGTCCCCAGGCCATGCTGGGCTGGTTGGTGGGGGCGCTGCTGGCTTTCTGCGACGGCCTGGTTTGGGCGGAGTTGGGCGCGGCGATGCCCAAAGCGGGGGGGAGTTACAACTATCTGCGCGAGGCCTATGGGCCGGGCCGCGCCGGACGCTGGTTCTCGTTCCTGATGGTCTGGCAGATCATGTTTTCCGCCCCACTCTCGGTGGCTAGCGGCAGCATCGGCTTTGCGAATTATCTTCACTACCTCTTGCCCGGCCTTTCACCCCTCGGCGTGCGCGTGATCGCGGCGGTTTTCCCCCTGTTGCTGGTGGCGTTGCTTTACCGCCGCATCGGCGCGCTCGGGAAGGTCTCGGTGGTGCTGGTGGGCGGCGTGATCCTGGGATGCTTCTGGATCATCTTCTCCGGACTCCCTCGCTTGAGCGCGGCTCGCCTGATGGATTTCCCCTCCGGAGCCTTTCACCTGAACTGGATCTTCTGGGCGGGGCTCGGCCACGCCACGCTTTATGCCCTCTACGACTATTTCGGCTATTACAACGTTTGTTACCTGGCGGAAGAGATCCGCGACCCCGGCCGCGTGATTCCCCGCGCCATCATGTTTTCCATCCTCGCGGTGGGTACTCTCTACGTGCTGATGACCGCCTCATTCCTCAGTGTGATCCCCTGGCGCGATGCCATTCACAGCCGGTACATCGCCTCCCTCTATATCGAAACACTCCAGGGCGCAGCCGCGGGCAAAGTGATGACGGTCCT
>Ga0326728_10014847_pt1 | contig 16383 bp, 18 predicted proteins | sample MB3enrmetagenome_FD_207602 | JGI IMG/M metagenome (GOLD analysis project Ga0326728, IMG submission 207602) | Lab enriched peat soil microbial communities from McLean, Ithaca, NY, United States - MB31MN | ecosystem: Environmental > Terrestrial > Soil > Wetlands > Peat | place: USA: New York...
ACACATAGGAGAACAGAATGACGAAGTACGTGTACTCGTTCGGCGGCGGCACAGCCGACGGCGACGGCAAGATGAAGGATGTGCTCGGCGGCAAGGGCGCCGGGTTGGCGGAGATGTCTCGGGCGAATCTTCCCGTGCCTCCCGGCTTCACCATTTCAACGGACGTTTGCAATCTGTATTTCGAGAGCGGCAACAAGGTGCCGGCCGAAGTGGATGCGCAGATGAACGAAGCGCTGGCCGCGCTCGAAGCCAAGATGGGCCAGAAGCTCGGCGCGAACGACAACCCGCTGCTGGTGAGCGTGCGTTCGGGCGCGAAGTTTTCCATGCCTGGCATGATGGACACGATTCTGAATCTGGGTTTGAACGACCAGTCGGTCCAGGCGGTGGAGCGCAAGAGCGGCAACCCGCGGTTCGCGCAAGATTGTTACCGCCGCTTTATCCAGATGTTCGGCAATGTGGTGCTGGATATCGAGAAGCACGACTTCGACCAGATTTTCGACGCGCGCAAGAAGAAAGCCGGCGCGAAATACGATACCGATCTTACGGCGGACGATCTGAAGGCCGTCATTGTGGATTACAAGAAGCTGGTGCAGAAGAAGACTGGCAAGCCGTTTCCGCAGGATGCGCGCGAACAGCTCACGATGGCGCGCGACGCCGTGTTCCGCTCGTGGAATAACGACCGCGCCATTCACTATCGCAAGATGAACCAGATTCCCGACAACCTGGGAACCGCCGTCAACGTGCAGACGATGGTGTTCGGCAACCTGGGCGAAACTTCGGCTACTGGCGTGGGCTTCACGCGCAATCCCTCGACAGGTGAGAAGGCATTTTACGGCGAGTTTCTGATCAACGCGCAGGGCGAAGACGTGGTGGCGGGCATTCGCACGCCGCTGGATATAACGGAGCTCGACAAGGTGATGCCGCCGGTCTACAAGCAGCTCCGCGAGATCACGACCAATCTGGAAAAGCATTACCGCGACGTGCAGGATTTTGAATTCACCGTGCAGGATGGCAAGCTGTACATGCTGCAAACCCGCAACGGCAAGCGCACGGGACCTGCGGCGGTGCGGATCGCGGTGGACATGGTCGGCGAAGGTCTCATCAGCAAAGAAGAAGCCGTGCTGCGTGTGGACCCGCAACAGCTCGATCAACTGCTGCATCCGGTGCTCGATCCGGCTGCGAAAAAGACGCTGGCGCTGCTCGCCAAGGGCTTGCCGGCATCTCCCGGCGCAGCGGTGGGGCGCGTGGTGTTTACAGCGGATGAAGCCGTGGTGCAGTCGGCGAAGCAGCCCGTCATCCTGGTGCGTGCTGAGACGGTGCCCGATGACATTCACGGGATGGAAGTGGCGAAGGGCATTCTGACATCACGCGGCGGCATGACCAGCCATGCAGCGGTGGTGGCGCGCGGGATGGGAACGCCGTGCGTAGCGGGTGCTGGCGAGCTCGAAGTCAACGAGCGCAAGAAGGAGTTGATCGTCAATTCGAAGGGTAAGAAGTTGCTGCTCAAGGAAGGCGACTGGTTGTCGCTCGACGGATCGACTGGCGAAGTTTTCGCGGGCCAGGCTCGCACGATCGACGCCGACCCATCGTCCGGCATTCTCAAAACCTTCATGGAATGGGCGGATTCTTTCCGCGGCTCGTTTGGTGTGCGCGCCAATGCGGATATTCCGCGCGACGCGAAGGCGGCTCGCCGCTTCGGCGCCGAGGGCATCGGCCTGTGCCGCACCGAGCACATGTTCTTCGCCGCGGACCGCATTGAGCACATGCAGGCCATGATTCTGGCGCACGACGAAAAGACGCGGCGGAAAGCGTTGCAGAAGCTACTGCCCATGCAGCGAGCCGATTTCGCCGGGCTGTTCAAAGAAATGGACGGCCTCCCGGTGACGATCCGCACGCTCGATCCGCCGCTGCATGAGTTCCTCCCCAAACGCGAGATCCTGATGGTGGACCTGGCGCGTCTTCCGCACGCCGATACCAAAACCAAGAAGGAAATGGCGCAGAACTACGGCATTCCCGTGGGCCAGTTGAAGAAGGAGCTGCCCACGCTGCTGGCGCGGGTGGAAGAGTTGCACGAGTTCAACCCCATGCTGGGCCTTCGCGGCTGCCGGCTCGGCATCATGTATCCGGAGGTCACCGAGATGCAGGTGCGCGCCATCTTCGAAGCTGCCGTTCAAGTAACGAAGAAGGGCGTGAAGGTGATTCCCGAGGTGGAGATTCCGCTGATCGGCAGCGTGGAGGAACTGGAAAACCAGAAAAAGATCGTGGTTCAGGTTGCGAAAGAAGTCCTGGATAAAGCGGGGATGAGCAACTTCAAGTACAAGGTCGGTGTCATGATCGAGATCCCGCGCGCGGCGCTAACCGCCGATAAAATCGCCACCGAAGCGGAATTCTTCAGCTTCGGTACCAACGACCTGACGCAAACCACCATGGGCCTTTCACGCGACGACTACGTGAAGTTCCAGAAGGACTACGAGAACGCGAAGATTTTCAAGAATGATCCGTTTGCGGTACTGGATCAGGAGGGCGTCGGCAAGCTGATGGAAATGGCCGTGAAAGCGGGCCGCTCGACGCGCAAGGATCTTGAAATCGGCATCTGCGGCGAGCACGGCGGCGAACCGAGCTCGGTGCAGTTCTGCTATCGCGTGGGCCTGAACTACGTTTCGTGCTCGCCCTATCGCGTGCCCATCGCGCGGTTGGCCGCAGCGCAAGCAGCCATTTCCGGCGACAAGTCGGAAACCACGCGTACCGCCTAGACCCTAAGAGCGGGCCGCGCCGAAAACGTGTGCCCGCTCACTCTCGCTTAACTGGCACGCTTACTTCAGCGTGCGCACAAAGGCCACTACGTCGTCCACCTGCGTGGCGGAAAGGCCGGCAACCGGCTTCATCTTGCCTTTGCCTCCGGTAATGATTTTCTTCAGGTCTGCGTCGGACTGGGCCTGCACTTCCTTGGACCCGAGCGCGCGCATCTCCACCTTCATCATCTTGGCCATCCCCGGATTACCCTGCCCCGAGGCGCCGTGACAGGCCTTGCACTTCGAATCGAAGACCTCCTTGCCTTCCGATGCCCCCGCGAACGCCGGAGCCATCGCCACGCCGAGTAACACGGCACAACTGAGAATGCGAGTTTTCATATTCCAATGATTGTTGCACGATCGAAGGAGTTACGCTATTCACATGAACCGACTGCTCCTTAATATCAGCCTTATTCTTGCAACCATAATTCCGGCGCTCGGCCAGCCGCACGCATTGCGCGGATACGATCCATCGGCTCCGCCGCGGGGAAGATCAGAAGCCGAGAAGAAGATTCTCGCGGTGCTTGACGATATCGTGAAGTCTCACCACACCTACCTCAGCGTTCCCATGGTGGACGGGCGGGCGCTGCGTTTACTAACGGAAGCGGCGGCAGCGAAGAACGTTGTCGAGATCGGCACGTCCACGGGTTACTCGGGCCTCTGGCTGTCCCTGGCGTTGCAGGCTACCGGTGGCCACTTGACCACGTTTGAATACGATCACGGGCGTGCGTCCATGGCGCGCGACCATTTCCGGAAAGCCGGCGTGGAGCAGGCGGTCACGATCGTCGAAGGCGATGCGCATGAGAACGTTACGAAGTTGAAAGGGCCGATCGATGTGGCGTTCATCGACGCCGATAAAGACGGTTACATGGACTATCTGCACAAGGTGCTGCCGCTGGTGCGGCCGGGCGGGCTGATCCTGGCGCACAACGTCGAGATGGTTCCCGATTACGTCAAGGCCGTGACCACGAGCGCGGACCTGGAAACCGTGTTCTACATGGAGGGCGGCGGGCTGGGAGTGACGCTGAAGAAGCGGTGAGGGCTCAGCGAAGGCCGTAAAATGCCGCTGCCGTATAGTCGATGCGCATAGGTCCAGGATATAAGGACCAGAACTGCGATGGAATCGCAACAGTCTGGCCGGGCTGAATCGTTTCGAGGGCCTGTAAGATCGCGCCGACCAGCGGCAATAGGTCTTCGAGCCGATTGGTTCGCGGGCGAACCAGAATAACTGAGAGCCGCCGGCCAGCGAAGAATTGTTGGTGAGGTATTCCCTGGTCGACCGTCAGCAGAACGTCATAACCGGCAACTTCGGCATCCCGGAGCAACTCGCCGTTCTTCTTACCCTTCAAACCGGCCCATTGGGCAGTGTGGGTGTCATGATTGGGAAAGCTGTGCCGGAAGTCGAGTGGCAGGCACTCGTCTAGCAGAATTTTCACACGATGCTGGCTAGCAGCGATTCCTTCGCTTCCTCAAGCGCCTGGACTGCCATGTCGCGCGTAACCGTGGGAAACTGCCGCAGAAACTCTCCTAAACTGTGGCCGCCTTCGAGGTAGTCAATGAGATTCTTAAATGGAACACGCGTGCCACGAAAACAGGGCGTTCCGTTTAAGACATCCGCGTCGATTACAATAACGGGCTCAGACATTGTTGACAGTTCATTATATCGCCGGAAGCAGATGTGACGGCTGGAGCTTTAAACTTCGAATGCCGCTGTAGGACAAATCCATGCATCCCGCGAGGTTTGGCAGAAAAGCAAGCGCGTGCGCAGTAAGTGATTCCTGCTCGCAACGGCCTATTCCTGTGGCCAACTCCGCGTGCAGGATGCGAACAGGTCTAATCCCGTGATCAGTATCTCAGTCAGCGAAGCAATTTCATCAGGCGACCACTCAGGAACGTATTGGCTGCCTTGCGGCGTCATGGACGGTAGATTATTTCCCCAGAATAGCTTGCGGTAGATAGCGAGGAGCTGAGAATCCAGGTGTTGAAAAGCGATTCCCCTGCCGCCAACGGAGGCCGCCACATCGCCGAATAGGTTCCATGCAGCTAAGGCCTCCTCGCAATTAACAGGTTCGGCCGGCGACTTCGTCCACGCGGCAACGCAGTCCAAATCATGGAGGATCGGCTCCCCACTCTGCAGGGAGTAATGGTTAGTGTCTGCGTATTGACGAAGAAATGAGTGATCCTTGAAAGTTGGGATGAATCCCCCGGCCTCGACAACCACGGAGTCCTTCTCGTCTGAAATCCAGATTAGATAGCCGTCCTCAGAATTGAACCGATACCACAGGGGGAAGTATTCCATGGTTCCATCCTAGCGGCCTTAATGACGCACCGGCGGTAATGAGTGCACCTAACTATCGAAAACCCGATCGCTCGAACGCACTGCCTCCCCTCATCCCCCATAATAGAAGGAACCGCCTTTACCACCGGCGCGTTCCTTTCAACGGATGTCCTTCGCCATCGAGACCGAGGGCCTGATCAAGATCTTCCGCAGCCGCTGGTCGGGGAAAGAGGTGCGCGCGGTGGACGGCATCTCGCTGCGCGTCGAGCAGGGTTCCACATTCGGGCTGCTCGGGCCCAATGGCGCGGGGAAAACCACGTTTGTAAAAATGTTGCTTTCGTGTACGCACCCGACCGCGGGCCGTGCAGCGATTTTTGGCCGTGACGCGCGCCACCCCGAAGCTCGCCGACCCATCGGCTACCTGCCGGAAAACCACCGCTTTCCGACTTACATGACGGGCCGCAGCATGCTGGATTTCTACGGCGCTCTGTCCGGGATGGACACGGCCGCGCGCCAGAAACGCATTCCTGAGCTGCTCGCAATCGTCGGTCTGGCGGAATGGGGCAACGTGCGGCTGGGCAAGTATTCCAAGGGCATGCTGCAACGCGTGGGCCTGGCGCAAGCGCTCATGCACGCGCCCAGGCTGCTGATTCTCGATGAGCCGACCGACGGCGTCGATCCCATCGGCCGCATTCAGATCCGCGAACTTCTACAGGGGCTCGAGCAACAGGGCGTGACTATCTTCCTGAACTCGCACCTGCTCTCGGAAGTTGAGCTGTTCTGCCGCGACGTCGCCATCATTCATCGCGGGCGCGTCGCGCTCGAAGGCAAAGTGAAAGAGCTCACCGCCGGCAGCGGTTACCGTGTCGAGGCCGAGCAGGTGCCCGACCGCTTGCAGGATGAGCTCCGCGCCAGGGCCCGCGCGGTGGCCCAGCGCAATGGCAACGTCGAATTTGTGTTCGGCAGCCGTGAGGAGGCCAATCAGGCGGTCGACCTGCTGCGCTCCGAGCATTGCGCGATTGAAACCGTCGCCCGCTCGACCAATACGCTCGAAGAGGTTTTCGTGAAGGTGATTCATGAGCAGTAGATCTATGCGCGTCACCGCGGCGCTGGTGCGCGATACGTTCCGCGAAGCCTTCTCGCGAAAAATCTTCTGGGGATTCTTCGGCTGCTCGACAGCGCTGATTCTGTTCTTCATTTTCATTCTCCGGATCGACGTGGTGCAGGGCGCCATCGCCACCATCTCGCTGTTCGGCAATACCAGCCGCGCCGAGAACGTGCAGCGCCTCGTGCGCCAGGTGCATGGCGCGATCGCCGCATTCCTCTTTACCGCTGGAATGTTCCTGGCTGTGTTCGCTTCCGCGGGGCTGATTCCATCGGTGTTCGAACCCGGCCGCATTGAGCTGTTGCTCTCCAAACCCGTGGAGCGCTATCACATCCTGATTGGCCGCTACATCGGCAACCTGCTGGTGATCGCGGTCAACGTTATTTACCTCGTCTTCACCGTGTGGCTGATCTTCGGCTTGAAAACCGGTGTCTGGACGTACGGATTTCTCTGGTCGAGCGCGCTCACGCTCTTCGTTTTCGCCGTTCTGCTCACTGTTGTGGTGCTGATCGGCGTGCTGTGGGAGAGCGCGGTGGTTGCCACCATGGTCACGTTCGGCCTTATGCTGGTGAGCCCGATCCTGGCGCAGAAGCCGCTGCTTGAGCGCCTGTTGACGTCGGAAACGTCGCGCAACATCGTCCGCACGCTCTATTACGTGCTGCCGAAAGTGTTCGATCTCGGCCGCATGTCCCGCGCGTTGGTGATCGGAGAGCCGATCGGGAGCTGGATGCCCGTGTGGAGCTCGGCGATTTTCGGCGTTGTAGTTTTCGGTACGGGATTGTATGCTTTTGCGAAGAGGAACTATTGATGCCGCGATGGGTGGTTGCCATTCTTCTGATCTCGCTCGTAGCCGGTTGCAGTTCCGCGCCAACCGGCCGCACGTCCGTTGACTCCACGCTCGCGGCACTCATGCCGCCGGATGCCACCATGCTCGCTGGCGTCCGCATGGAGGCCGTCCGTTCTACTCCTCTATATAAGAAGTTGCTGGCGAGCCAGTCGCTCCAACAGCTCGATGACTTCGCGCGCGAGACCGGTTTCGATCCGCGCCGCGACGTGCGGGAGTTGCTCGTCGGGTCGAACGGCAAAGACTTGATCATTGCGGCGCGCGGCACGTTCCCCGAGCATAATCTCGAAACGCTCTACGCGCGTGGCCAGGGCGGTGTAGCACTGATCGACCGTTCCACGGCCGTCGCTGGAACTCTGCCCGCCTTGCGAGCCGCGCTCAGCCGCCACCACTCCGGCGATCGCGCTCGTCCCGACGACTTACTCGCCCGTGCGCGCCAGATTCCCGCGCCGAATCAGATCTGGTCCGTCGCGAACGGGTTCGACAATCTGCTCACAACACTCGTTCCCGAAACGGGTAACCTCGGCAACGCCGGCCGCATCCTCCGCGCGCTTGAGAACACCACCATTGCCGCCGACGTCAGCACGGGCATCAACGGTTCGCTCACAGGCGTATGCCGCACCGAGCAAGATGCCAAGAACCTGGGAGACGCCGCGCGAGGGCTGATCGGACTCGGCCGCCTCAGCGTTCCCGAAAAGCAGCCCGAGCTGTTACGCCTGTGGGACGGAATTAAAGTAGATCAACAGCAGCGCACGGTCAATATTACGGTTGCGGTGCCCGAGGATTTGGTGGAAAAGCTGCTGGATTTGCTCGGAACGCACTCTGGCGTGCCGCGCCTGCCCGTTAGGCAGACGGTGCCGTCCCGGCCGGCTGCGCCTTCTTCGGACCCGGGATCGCATCGCCCAGGATAGATCCGCCGCCTTCGCTGATGTAGTTGCGGTTCCACGCCGGGATCTCGACCACCACGTCGCCGGTCACGATGGCCTGGCAGCCGAGCCGCGAGTGCGGCGTCAGATCGGCGGCCATGTCCACGCGATCCAACTCGTCTTCACTAGGCTCGGTCAGATGCGCATCCCCGCCGTCCTTGACCACCACATGACAAGTGGTGCAGGCACAGTTGCCGCCGCACGCATGTTCCAGATGGACGCCAAAATTCAGGGCGATATCGAGTAGCGATTCCGGCTTGCCGTGACCCTTGTAGGGCAGCTTGCCGGATTCGAATTCGACCGTCTTGCCCAGCGGGAGGAAGGTCACCTTCGGCACAACAACATTATACTGGGGTGGGGACCTGGGGATCAAATGTCCCTATTCCCCATCGAGATTGTATAGTACAATCGGAAAAGCGAGTTTTCATGACCGAGTCGAACGTCCGCAGTCTCGCCAAGGCTATCAGTTACCGCTTGCTGGGATCGGCCGGCACGGCCCTGGTGGTCTACGTTTTCAGCGGCAATCTCCCGCTCTCCGCGGGCGTCGGCGCCTTGGATGTCTTCCTGAAGATCGGGCTTTATTTTGTGCACGAGCGGATCTGGAACTACATCCCCTTCGGACGCCCCAAACGCCCGGAATACGAAATCTGACCCATCACCCGCGCAACACCGCCAGCAGCGCTTTTTGCAACTCCCCCTGCTTTTCGGACGTCAACTTCCGTCCCTCCGCGGTGACATAAAACACGTCGATGGCTTTGTGCGCCTCGGTGTCGATGAGTACCACATCGATGCTCGTTCCGCGTGAGGAAATCGTGGAAGCGATGTCGTAGAGCAGTCCGGGCCGGTCCTCGGCGACGACCTGAATCAAAGTGGAAGATTGCGACGCCTGGTCGTCGAAGTGGACGGTGGGTTCGATGCGCGCCTTACGGCTGGGCGGCGTGCTACGCGGCCGACTGCGCAATAACTGCTTCACGTCGGCGCGTCCCAGCACGGCGCGCTCGACCGTTGCTTTCAGCCGGTCCATTTCCGTTGGATTCAATTCCAACGTACGCAGCGGATCGGCAAAGGAGAACGTGTCCAGCACCGTGCCGCGCCGGTTGGCGAAAGCTTCGGCCTTCAGGATATTCATGCCGAAGCTGGAGAGTGTCCCCGCCACCGTCGCAAACAGGAAAGGACGGTCTCCGGTCACCAGAGTCAAGCGGTATATGCTGCCGGATTTCTCCAGCGCCACGGCTACGCCGCGTGGGCGGCCTTCCAGCTCGAGCTGCATGTGCCGCGTGACGTCGGCTTCGGAGTGCGTCCGCAGATAACGCTTGGGAAAGCCTTCCAGAAACGCCGTCTGCTCCGGAGAGTCGGCTTCTTCGATGCGTTCGGTCTCCAGTTCGCGGGTCAGCTCGTTATAGGTCAGCAGGTAAAGCTGCCACAACTGCTCGGCGCGCCACGCCGTCATGACCGCCGGATTCACCGCGCTGATATCGGCGTAGGTAACGAGCGTCAGCCGCTTGAGATTTTCCACCGTGCCCACGGCGTGCGCGAAGTCCCGCGCGGTGGAGGGATCGAACGGATCGCGCCCGTTCATCGTGACGGACATATCGAGATGGTGGCGGATCAAAAACCGCACGGAATCACGCTCAGCCGCAGGCATTTGGATTCGTTCCATTGCCCGTTCGGCCAGGCGCAGCGAAGCGTCTATATGCCCTTCCCGCGGGCTGCCTTTTCCCACATCGTGAAACAGCAGCGCGAACACCAGCAGGCTAGGCTGTTCGATCTCCGAGATAAGTCCCGCAAAGGAAGACGCCGGCGGGGCCTGCGCGCCGCGCAATTCAACCAGCGTTTGAATCGCAACCAGCGTGTGCTCGTCGACCGTATAGCGATGGAAAAAGTCGCGAATCACCAGACAGTCGATGCGTTCCAGCTCCGGAAACAGAGCCGTCAGTACTCCCGTTTCATACGCCACGCGGAGGGCGAGAGGAGCGTGCGGCAGCGATAGCGCTTCCAGGAGAGCCGGCCAAACCGGCCGCGGCGCAGCGAAATACTGGCGCACGGCCGCGAGTTGCGGCGCCATCTTCTGCTCGGCTTCGAGCGACAGGCGCATCCCGTGACGCCCCACGAATTGTAGTAGACGCAGCGCCAATTCCGGCTCCGCGGCAAGCTGCTGGGGCGCCCGCAGGTAGATTCGTTCCCGCGCCACGGTGAAGTCTGCGTTCGAAACGCGGGACCGGCGGTCCCGGAACTGCGCGAACAGCGAACTGGCGCGCGCTTCTTCGCTTTCGAGAGCGCCTAACGCCGAACGGTGCACAGCTCGGGCGCTGCGGAAATAGCCGCGCATGATGGCGGTTTCTTCCACACCCATCAGCTCGGCGATCCACTCCTGTGCATCGAATGTCAGAATATTGGAATCGCGCTTGGCCTGGTGATGCAGATAGCCGCGCAATGCGAACAGCGTGCGACGCGCCTCGTCCAACTCCGGCAGATGCACCAGCCCCGAGAATGCCTGGGGTGTTGTCCCCGCGATCTGCGCCAGCCACGAAACCAGTTGCAGATCGCGCAGCCCGCCGGGCGCTTCTTTAATGTTTGGTTCCAGATGGTGAAACGTGCCGTTGAACCGCGCATGCCGTTCGCGCGTCATTCGCGAGAGGTGCCGGACGAGCGCGTCCCGTTGCCCGTGCACGAATCGCGGCAGCTTAGCGAGCATCGTGCCGTAAACCGCCGCATCGCCCGCCAGGTACCTCTGATCCAGCAGACTGACGCTCAGCTCGATATTGCCCTCGTGCAGCTCGCAACATTCCGCCGGCGTACGCACGGATTGGCTCACCCGCAGACCGGCGTCCCAAAGCTGCTGGAGGAAGCTCGATATTTCCTCTTTGTGCGCCGCCGCGGCTTTATCGCTCGCAAACAGCAGCAGCAGATCAATATCGGAATAGGGAAATAGCTGCCGCCGTCCGTAGCCACCTACCGCCAGAATCGCGGCGCCTGTTGGTACTGATAGACCGAGGTGCCGCTGCCAGGCGTGCAGCACCTGCGCATCGACCGCCGAGGTCCGCTCGTCGAGCGCCCCTATGGGATCAAAGCGCAGCTTCTCCCCGGTCATCATTGCGGATCCGTATGGCTTCGGCGACGTCGTAGACGAACACCTTACCGTCGCCGATCTTGCCCGTGCGGGCCGCGGTCGTGAGCGCGGTCAATATTTCGTTCAGCCGCGCGTCTGCCACCACCAGCTCAACCTTGATCTTGGGCAGCAGGTCCACGTTGTACTCCTGGCCGCGATAGACCTCTTTGTGGCCCTTCTGCCGCCCGTGCCCGCGCACCTCGGTGATGGTCATGCCGTCGATGCCGATGTTCTTTAGCGCTTCCTTGACCGGTTCCATTTTGAACGGCTGAATGATGGCTTCGATTTTCTTCATCGCATGCTCCTGTGGCGCCCGCGGGCTACGCCTCGAAGAAGTACCCTTCTTCCCCGTGTTGGCTCAGATCCAGACCGTCGATCTCCTGATCCTTCGTCACCCTCAGCCCGGTTACGGCATCGCAGATCTTCAGAATAATCAGCGTCCCCACAATCGCCAACCCCCACGCGATCGCCGTACCGATCAACTGGTTGATGATCTGCCCGGGATTGCCGTCCACCCAACCGAGCGGCAGCGTCTTCCCTGCGGAGTCCTTGAAGCTGTCGTTGATCGCGTTGGTCGCAAAGAATCCCGTGAGGATCGCGCCCAGCGTTCCGCCGGCGCCGTGCACACCGAAGGCGTCGAGCGAATCGTCATATCCGAACTTCGCCTTCACCAGCGTCACCATGAAGTAGCATACGATGCCCGCGAGGAACCCGATCAGCAGTGCCGGAAACGGTTCCACAAACCCCGAGGCCGGCGTGATGGCCACCAGGCCCGCGACGCAGCCCGAAATTGCGCCCAGCACGCTCGGTTTTCCCGTGCGGATCCATTCCACGAAGATCCAGCCCAGCGCCGCCGCCGCCGCCCCGAAGTGCGTGGCCACGAACGCGCTGGTCGCGAGACCCGAAGCCGCCAGCGCGCTGCCCGCATTGAAGCCGAACCAGCCGACCCACAGCAGGCACGCGCCGATCACGCTCAGCACCAGGCTGTGCGGCTTCATCGGCTCCTGCGGGTAGCCACTCCGCTTACCCAGGTATAGCGCGCAGATGAGCGCCGAAACCCCCGACGTGATGTGCACCACCGTTCCGCCCGCAAAATCGAAGCATGGGAACTTGCCGCCGAGCGACGCGCTCAGCAATCCGCCCTTGCCCCACACCATGTGCGCCATCGGGAAGTAAACAATGAGCGCCCACAGCACCGTGAACAGCAGCATGCCGCTGAACTTCATGCGCTCCGCGAACGCGCCCGCGATCAGCGCCGGCGTGATGATGGCGAACATCAATTGATAGATCATGAAGGTTTCCTGCGGGATGGTGGCCGCGTAGTCCGCATTGGGCGCGACGCCCACCCCGCGCAGAAAGACGTAACGCAGGTCGCCGATTAACGGCGAACCCTCCGCAAACACCAGGCTGTAGCCCACCAGCGCCCACAGCACCGTAATCACAGCCATCAGGATGAAGCTCTGCATCATGGTGCCCAGCACGTTCTTGCGCCGCACCAGGCCGCTGTAAAACAGTGCGAGCCCGGGGCCGGTCATCAGCAGCACCAGCGCTGCCGAAGTCAGCATCCAGGCGTTATCGCCCGCGCTCTGCGCCGATTTCACGGCCGTATCGAGTGCGGCCAGTTTCGCATCCACACTCTGCGGCGTCTGCGCCATCGCCGCCATGGAAAACACCAGTAGCGTCCAAACTTTCATGCCAGATTCCTTTGTCGGGTTACAAGCAGACCAGTGTTCTATTATTCCGCGAAGCATCGTGGTCACGGGAAAGAACGTTTCTATGGGATCGATTGAAAATTTTGATGGATAGCGGTACGGAAATCAAAGCCGCTTGCCGCTAATTAGCGTTTTTCAGGCTGGAAATATCCGCGTTTAGTCCGCTGCCACCAGGTGCGCCATCCGCGCCGAATGAGACGACCTCTGGTGTTGCACCCGGCGCCCTCCGGTATACGTAGTGATGACCCCACGGATCGACCGGCACGGCCTTTTGTAAATACGGACCGTGCCAATTCGGAACGCCGGGATCAGACACGAGCGCGTCCAAACCCTGCTCCGCGCTCGGAAAATCGCCTACGTCTGTCCTGTAGGATTGAAGCGCCACGACAAACACGCTGATCTGCGTGCGCGCAGCGAGCCAGCGACTCCCACAATGTGTACAAGTGAAGCGACCCAGCATTATGAAAAAGCAGACCACCAGCATCAGAAATCCTACCAAGGCAAGGAGGGCTGCCAGCAGCTCACGGACTGTCTTCCAGATCCATCTCACTCTACGAGGGACGCCTGCACGCCCGAAAAAAGTCGATCCGAGATGCAAGACAACAAAATCAAACGGAAAGTGTGACCGTCAGGCGGGATTCTTCCCCTCGACAATCCTCACGTACCGGTCCACCGGCACATCCACAAATCTTTGGACCTTCCCGCTCGGTAGCGGCCACTTGATCTCCAGCCAGTCGAGTTTCGCGATGGCTCCCAGCCCGAGCACCTCCCGCGGATCGTGCGAAGACAGGTAACTGCCGCCATTGTTCTTCAACTTGCTCCTGGTTACGCCGCCCACCGACCACGTAAGCCGCGCACCGATCGCGTCGCGATTGCAGTCGACGCCTTCCAGCCGGATGCCCAGCCAGTGATTGCCCGGCCCGCAGCGATTGTGCAGCAGAACCGGCGGGCCGCCATTCTCCCCCACCAGCACGTCCACAAAGCCGTCATTGTCGTAGTCCCCTATCGTTAGCCCACGCGCCGCCAGCGGCTTCGTGAAAACCGGCCCGGCCTGTGCACTCACGTTGTGCAGCAGGCCCTTATCCTGATGGAATAGCAGCAACGGCTCTTTATATTTCACCTGCTGCGAGTACTGTTCGACCATATCGTCGGGATGGCCGTTCGACAGAATCAAGTCGGTAAACCCGTCATTGTCATAATCGAAAAATTTCAGTCCCCAACCGCTGAGCAGCCGCGTCGCCTGCGCGACCCCGTGCCGGTGCGCCGAATCCGAGAACGACTCGTCCTTGTTGTTAGTGTAAAGCGAGAACATTTCCTGGTCCACGTTGGCCACGAACAGATCTTCCCAGCCGTCCGCATTGACATCGGCCGCGTCCACGCCCATGCCCGAGCGCACCTGCCCGTTTTCGCTGAAGCCCACCTCGGCCGCCAGCCCGATCTCCTCCCACTTGCCGTTCCCGCGATTCACGAACAGAAAGTTCTGTACCGTGTCGTTGGCCACGAACAGGTCCATCAGCCCGTCGTTGTTGATATCGGTGGCGACCACGCCCAGGCCCTTGCCCATGGCGCGCTCGATGTCGGTTCCCTTGGTGACGTCGGTAAAGGTTCCGTCGCCGTTATTGTGAAACAGAAAGCTGTGCGTCGGCCGGAACACCCGCGGGATGCAGTAGAAGTGCTTGCCCAGCTTGTTGTCGCCGCACGAGAACTTGCTCGTGAAGTCGACGAAGCTGCACACGAAAAGATCCAGGCGGCCGTCGTTGTCGTAATCGAACCACACGGCGCTGGTAGTCCAGCCCGGCAAAGCCAGCCCCGCTTTGTCGGTGACGTCACTGAACGTGCCGTTGCCGTTGTTATGGTACAGAATGCAGCGGCCGTAAGCCGTCACGAAAAGGTCCGCGTAGCCGTCGTTGTCGTAGTCGCCCACCGCTACACCCATACCGAACGTTGTGCCCGCGCCTACGCCCGCTTTTTCCGTGACATCGGTGAATGTCCCGTCCCGATTGTTCTTGTAGAGCGCGTTGCGCAGCGGCTTTTTCGGCGTGTAGAAATCGGACGGACCGCTGTTGACCAGGTACAGGTCCATCCAGCCGTCGTTGTCGTAGTCGAAAAAGGCGCAGCCCGGGCCCAGCGATTCCGGCAGATACCTGTCAGGCGACATCGCGTTGTCGTGAACCCACAGAATCCCGCTGGTTTGCGCCGGAACCTCCTCGAAAATAAGGCCGTCCATCCGCGCGGCAGCGGCGCGCAGGATCCCGCCCCGGCGAATGCCGGACAGTGCCAAGGCCGCAGTCCCGGCTAGAATTTGCCGTCGTGAAAAGCCCTGGGGCCGCGCACCCATTCTGTCGATATTCTCTCACCATCACCCGCCGCCTCAGTACCTCGCACCGCCTGGTTCCATAAACCCCGTCTCCCGCTTCGCCGATACAACTGTTGAGAGTGATCCCGTGATCCAGCTCACCCGCCTCAACCACATTCCGCTGGTTTTGAACTCGGATCTGATTGAACACATTGAGATTACTCCAGACACCGTGATCACCCTGACGAGCGGCCAGAAAATCATGGTTCTCGAAGCCGCAACCGAAGTGGTCGAGCGGGTTGTGGCTTTCCGGCGCTCCATTCTCAGCGGCATTCTCAACTGCCCCATGCTGAAGAGGGAACCGGACGAGACACCATCCGGATTGGAGACGGTGTAATCCATGGCCGAACAGCCCCCCAAGCATTTGCCCGTCCGGGTAGAGCCCATCGTTTCCCGGCCGGATTTCGCCACCATCGGGGGCCTTATCGTGGCTTTTGGTGGAATCCTGGGCGGTCTGGTGCTCGAGGGCGGCCGGATCAAAGACGTCGCGCAAATCACGGCGGCGTGCATTGTTTTCGGGGGTACGTTCGGAGCCGTGATGGTCACCACGCCGTTCCCCGTGCTGCTTAGCGCCGCCCGCAAATTGAATCAGATTTTCTTCGATCGGGTGCAGGCGCCGCACCGGGCCACCGAAGAGATCATCAGCTTCGCCGAAGCTCGCAAGCACGGTATCGTGTCGCTCGAGCAGGACGCCGATAACGTTCCTGACCAGTTCCTCCGCAAAGCCCTTAGCTTGGCTGTGGACGGCACCGATCTCGACGCCCTCCGCCAGATGATGGAACTCGAAATCTCCATGGACGAGCATCGTGCCGAGGCGGAAGCCAAAGTCTTCGAGTCGGCCGGCGGCTACGCGCCCACGGTGGGCATCATCGGCGCCGTGCTGGGCCTGATTCAGGTCATGAAACACCTCGAAAATATCGACGAAGTTGGCCGCGGGATCGCCGTAGCGTTTGTCGCCACCGTATACGGCGTGGGTTCGGCCAATCTGTTTTTCCTTCCCGCAGCCAGCAAGTTGCGGTCGCGCATCCACCGTGCCACGCAGGTCAAGGAGCTGATGCTCGAGGGCGTGGTCGCCATCATCGAGGGCCTCAATCCTAAGCTCATCCGCATCAAGCTGGAAGCCTACGCCCGTGAGGCCAATAGCTTCGGAAGTTCCGCAAAGTAGGGCTCGGTGCAGTGGAGCGGATTTGAGTTGAGCGGTAGGCAGCGTTGCTGGTCGCCGTTGAGCGACGGCGGGGCTCGGCGGGGTATCACTCCACGG
>Ga0326728_10014848_pt1 | contig 16383 bp, 15 predicted proteins | sample MB3enrmetagenome_FD_207602 | JGI IMG/M metagenome (GOLD analysis project Ga0326728, IMG submission 207602) | Lab enriched peat soil microbial communities from McLean, Ithaca, NY, United States - MB31MN | ecosystem: Environmental > Terrestrial > Soil > Wetlands > Peat | place: USA: New York...
GCCTCTTCACGGCAGGGCGGCGCCGATGAATCCATCCACCCGCCGGATCCTCGCCTCCTGCCTTCTGGCCCTTGGGCTCCTCGCCTCCGCCTGCTCGCGCTCCAAGGGCCCCAACAGGACCGTAATCCAGGATGCCGGGTCCGACACCATGGTGAACCTGGCGCAGGCCTGGGCCGAGGAATACGCCAAGGTGGACCCCACGGTCTCCGTCGAAGTTTCCGGCGGCGGATCGGGAACCGGTATCGCCGCGCTCTCGAGCGGCACCGTCGACATCGCCAATTGCAGCCGCCGCTTCGAGCCGCAGGAAATCGAACAGGCCAGGAAGAACACCGGCAAAGCGCCGCGTGAATTCATGGTGGGCTTCGATGCCCTGGCAATCTATGTCAACAAGAACAACCCGCTGAATGAAATTACCATCGGCCAGTTAGCCGATATCTATGCGGAAGGCGGTAAGCTTACTAAGTGGTCAGAGCTGGGCGTGAAGCTGCCCGATGGCTCCGATGAAATCATCCGCATCAGCCGTCAATCCAACTCCGGCACTTACTTCTACTTCCGCGAAGCCATCCTGGGCAAAGGGCGCGATTTCAAGCTGGGCTCGCGCGACATGCAGGGATCCAAAGACGTAGTGGAACTCGTCGCCAATACGCCCTCCGCCATCGGCTATAGCGGCATGGGCTACAATACCCCTGCGGTCAAGCAATTGCGCGTCTCGAAAAAGGCCGGCGAACCTTCTTACGCGCCTACCGTGGAGACCACCTTGAATCATACCTACCCCATCGCCCGGCCGTTGTTCATGTACACGCTGGGCGAGCCCACCGGCGCCGTAAGAAAATATCTGGATTGGGTGAACTCCGAGACCGGCCAGAAGATCGTACTGCGGAGCGGTTACGTTCCGCTGCCCAAGACCGGAAATTAGCAGATGCCTGCCCTTCCCAGACGGCCCCGCGTGGAAATCCTCGCCGAACGCGCCATCGAAGTGCTGATCCGCTTGTGCGGCATCAGCGCCGTCCTGTTTGTCTTCGGTATTTTCTTCTTTGTCTTCCGCGAAGGCTCCCACCTCCTCTTCCACGGCTTCAATTTCCGCGAGTTTTTCTTCAGCCCGGAATGGTATCCCACCTCGCAGAGCCACGTGCGCTACGGGGCGCTGGCGCTCATCGCGGGCACCGCCAGCGTCACCCTGCTGGCCATGTTGCTGGCCGTGCCGTTTGGCATCGGAACGGCCGTTTTCATCTCGGAATTCTGCGGGGCGCGCACCAAAGAGACGCTTAAGATCACCATCGAGTTGTTGGCCGCCATCCCCTCGGTAGTCTGGGGCTTCGTCGGGTTGACGGTGATGAACAAGGTCATCATCCAACTGTTCCATACCCCCATCGGCCTCAACGTGCTCAACGGCGGCGTGATTCTGGCGCTCATGAGCGTGCCCATCATCGTGTCCATAGGTGAGGACGCCCTAAAGGCCGTGCCGGATTCCTACCGCGAGGCAGCCATTGCGTTGGGAGTGACGCGCTGGCAGTTGATCCACCGGGTGTTGGTGCCGGCGGCGCGCAACGGCCTGTTGGCGGCAGTGCTGCTGGGCGTTGGCCGCGCCGTTGGAGAGACCATGGCGGTGCTCATGGCCACCGGACACGCCGTCAAGATTCCCACCAGCCTGTTGGATTCGGTCCGCACCCTCACCGCCACGATCGCCGCGGAACTAGGTGAAGCCGCGGTTCATTCGGATCACTACCAGGTGCTCTTCATCATTGGCATTCTTCTCTTCACCATCACCTTCGCGATCAATCTGGCTGCCGATTTGATCGTGCGGGGGGTGCGGCGCGAATAATGTTCCAGGCAACCCGATTTACGCTCAGGAAACGCCGGTATGAACTGCTGGCCCGCGCCGTATTTTTCCTAATGACGCTGTTGATTGTCACTCCGCTGATCCTCATTGTGGGGTATCTGGTCTATCAGGCATGGCCCATCCTCTCTCTCGATTTCCTTTTCACCAATCCGCGCAACGGTATGCGCTCCGGCGGCATCTGGTCGCCCCTGCTGGGCACCATCTACCTGGTAGTCATCTCCCTGCTGGTGTCCACGCCCATCGGCGTGCTGGCCGCCATTTCCCTCAACGAATATGCGCGCGAAAGCTGGATCACTCGCGTCATCAACCTGGCCGTAGTGAATCTGGCGGGCGTCCCCAGTATCGTGCACGCGCTCTTTGGCCTGGGCGCGTTTGTGCTCTTTGCCGGCCTGGGTAAAAGCATCCTGGCGGCGTCGCTCACGTTGGCCATCATGACCCTGCCGGTGATCATCGCCAGCACCAAGGAAGCGCTGGCCTCGGTGCCCGTGCCATTCCGCGAGGCCTGTTGGAACGTGGGCGCCACCCGTTGGCAGACCATTCGGCACGTGGTACTGCCGAACTCCGTCGGCGGCATCCTCACCGGCGTGATTCTGCAAGTATCGCGCGCCGCCGGTGAAACCGCGCCCATCATGTTCACGGGCGTAGTTTTCTATAAGGCCATCAAGGAAGGCGATCCTTTCGCCTACGGCCTGTTCGACCAGTGTATGGCGCTTTCGATGCACCTCTTCACCATTTCCACGCAAGTGCCCGACGTACCGAAAGCGCTGCCCTACGGCACCGCCGTAGTCCTCTTAGGCGCCGTGCTGGCCGTCAACGCGCTAGCGATTCTAGTCCGTCTCCGCCTGCGTTCGAGGAGAAAATGGTGACGCCGCCCAAGATGATCGAGATTCGCGATCTCCGCGTCCGCTTCGCTCGCCACGAAGTCCTGAAAGGCGTTACTCTCGACGTCTGCCGCAACGAAGTCCTCGGCATAATCGGCCCCGCGCAATCGGGCAAGACCACCTTTGTCAAAGTCATCAACCGGACCATCGAAGACAGCCCCGAAGTGTCCGTAACCGGCTCCGTCCGTGTGAATGGCGAGGACATCTGGAAGCTGAAAGACCTCCCCGCGCTGCGCCGCAAGATCGGCATGGTAGCGCCGCTGCCGGTGGGCCTGCCGCTTTCTATCTTCGATAATGTAGCCTTCGCGCCGCGGATGGCGGGCCTCCGCGACCGCAACGAACTGGAAGCTCGCGTCGAGCGCTGCCTCCGCCAGGCGGCCCTCTGGGACGAAGTCAAAGACCGGCTCGATAGCCTGGGCACGCGCCTGTCCGGCGGCCAGCAGCAGCGTCTCACCATCGCCCGCGCCCTGTCGCACGATCCCGAGGTTCTCTGCCTCGATGAATTCTCCATCGCCATCGACCCCGTCACCACCATGCGCATCGAAGACGTACTCAAAGAGCTGCGCTCACAGATCACCATTGTCCTGGTCACCAACCTGGTGCAGCAGGCCCGCCGCCTCGCCGACCGGACGGCCTTCTTTCTCAATGGCGAACTGGTGGAAGTCGACCGTACGGAAGCGATTTTCTCGGAAACTCCGGCCGATTTGAGAACTTTCCAGTACGTGCGGGGGATTTTCGGATGACGCCTTCGATCCAACCCGACAGCATTCAGACCCGCGATCTGAACCTGTGGTATGGCAACTTTCAGGCGCTCAAGAACGTCAACCTGAGCATCCGGCAGGGGCAGATTGCCGCGCTCATCGGTCCTTCCGGCTGTGGCAAGACTACTCTGCTGCGCTGCTTCAATCGCATCAACGAACGCTACGGATACGTCCGAACCACCGGAGAGATCAAGATTCTCGGGCAGGATATTTACGCCCCCGATATTTCGCTCATCGAGCTGCGCAAAGCCGTCGGCATGGTCTTCCAGCGGCCCAATCCCATGCCGATTTCGATCTACGAAAACGTGGTATTCGGCCTGCGCATTCACACTCCGCGCGGCCAGTTGCGAAAATCCGAGCTGGACGGCGTGGTGGAGAAGGCGTTGCGCGAAGTGAACCTCTGGGATGCGCTGAAAGACCGGCTGTGGACGCGCGCCACCTCGCTGCAATTGGCGGACCAGCAGAAACTCTGCATCGCCCGCCTGCTACCCTTGAAGCCGGAGGTCATTCTGATGGATGAGCCGTGCTCGGCGCTGGACAGCGCGGCCACCCTGGCGGTGGAAGAGTTGATGCTGGCACTGGCCGGCCGCTACACCATCCTGGTGGTGACCCACAACATGGCGCAGGCGCGCCGCGTGAGCAAGGAATGCGCCTTTATGCTGATGGGCGAGGTAATCGAGTACGACCGCACCGAAAATCTCTTCCTGACGCCCGCCGATAAGCGCACCACAGACTACGTCGAAGGCCGATATGGGTAACATTTCGATCCTCCGCAAGCTACTGCTCTCTGCGCTGCTCCTGATTCTGGTCGCGCTCGGCAGCGCGGCCATCTTCCTGACGCGCTATACCGCGGCCAGGGAGCTGCAGCACGCCGAGGACACGATGGCGGCGCAGGCGCGGATTCTGAGTCCGGCCCTCGCCGCGACCGAACCGCAGTCGCTGGAAGCCTGGACCAACCGCGCCGGCATCGAGAGCCGGGCGCGTGTCACCATCATCGGCCGCGACGGAGTGGTGCTGGCCGATTCCCAGCACGACCCTTCCACCATGGACAACCACGCCGGGCGGCCCGAAGTCCGCCAGGCGCTCGCCCGCACAACTGGCACGGCTGTGCGCCATAGCGCCACGCTGGATGTCGACTTGTGCTACTTCGCGGTGCTCGCGGATTTGCGGACTCTTACCGGGCCGCGGCCGTCAGGGAGTGGAGCATTTCCGGGACAGTCCGGCGCGATACTCCGGCTGGCCGTGCCGCTGCGGCAGATCGACGTGGAAGTGGCCGCCGTCCGCTGGCTCATTCTGCGGTCCTCCCTGGTGGCCGCCGCATTCGCGCTGGTGGTCGCGTTCTTCTTTTCCCGCGCCTTCGGCCGGCGTATCCGGCGCATCCAGACATTCGCGCAGCAGCTCGTGAACGAAGAGTACACCGGCTCGCTCGCCAGCGAATCGGATGACGAACTCGGCTCGGTGGCTCGCTCGTTGCGCGGTATGGCGGAACAGTTCCGGCGCATGCTGAGCGCCTCGGCAGAGGAATCAGCTCGCCGCAAGGCGTTGCTCGCCGGCATGGTGGAAGGCGTTCTGGCGGTCGATCACGATCTGCGCATCACGTTTTGCAACGGCTCTTTCGCCCGCGCCGTGAACGCTCGCGAACCGCTTCCAGAGCGGATTCCGGTTGTGGAAGTGGTGCGCGATCCGGAATTGCTGGACTTGTTGCGGGGGGTCATTGCCACCGGCGAACCGGCCCGCCGCCGGCTGACGCTGGCAGCCGCCGAGGGCCGGGTTTTCGACGTGCAGGGGGCGCCTGTGGGGCAGCGGCCTGCGGCGGGATCCATCGCCGTGCTGCACGACGTGACCGAGGTGGAGCGCCTGGAACGCGTACGCAAGGATTTCGTGGCCAACATCTCGCACGAATTGCGGACCCCGCTGGCGGCCATCCGCGGGTATGCCGAAACCCTGTTGGATGGAGCGTCGGAAGATCCGGCGAACAGCCGCAAGTTCCTGGAGATCATCTGCCGCAACACCGTGCGGCTTGGCGATATGGCCTCCGATCTGCTTGCGCTTTCCGAGCTGGAAACGGAATGGAAACCGCCGCCGGCCGAGAACGTTTCCGTCCGCGAAGTGGCCGGCTCGGCCCTCGGTGCCGTGGAACGCGAGGCTGTCGCGCGCCACGTGAATGTCTGCGCCGGCGTGATCGAAGATGTTCACGTTATGGGCCAGCGGTTCCGTCTGGAACACGCGTTGGTGAATCTGCTGCACAACGCCATCCGCTTCAACCACTCCGGCGGCGAAGTCCGGCTGGAGGCGGCGCTGCGGGGCGATAAGGTGCGGATCGAGATCGGCGACACCGGAATCGGCATTCCGTTCCAGGACCTGCCGCGCGTCTTCGAGCGGTTTTATTGCGTCGACAAAGCGCGCTCCCGCGAAACCGGCGGCACCGGCCTGGGCCTGTCGATCGTCAAGCACATAACGGAGAAAATGGGGGGCACAGTCAGCGTCGAAAGCCGTTTGGGGAAGGGCAGCATCTTCACCCTGGAATTCCCCGCGGTAAGCCAGTAGGTCGCGCCGGCGAACGTTCGTCTCCATCACGGATGCTCCCGGCCCGCGGGCTTACCCGATTTCCACATTGACGTGGTTTCCGTGTTCTGCCACGAACCGACAGTGCTAGAATCGGGCAAAGTTAATGGCGGATTCGATCACTCGGAAAGCCCTCCTGATGGCCGTTGCCGTGGCCCTGTTTACGGCGCTTGTCGTCCACTTTTCGGCCGCAGGCGGCGTGGCCCGGTTCGCATCGCTGGTATGGGGTGCTGTGCTGATCCTGGTTTCGTGGCTGCTGGCGCGATCGCTGGTCCGCCGTATCAATCGCCTGACCGATTTCGCGGATCGGCTGCTGGACATGAGCGTTCCGCGCCCGCGGTTGCCCGCCAGCAACGACGAACTTGGGGTTCTGGCGCGTTCTCTCTCCCGGATGGCGCCCCAAATCGAAGAGCTGGTTAACCGTCTGAGAAACGAACTTACCCGGCGCGAGACCATTCTGGCCAGCATGACCGATGGAGTGCTGGCAGTGGATGCGCGCCTCAATGTCACATTCTGCAATCGGGCTTTCACTGCGGTTGTGGGCGGTCATGGCCCCGCCGAGGGCGTCCCGCTCATTAAGATTGTTCGCGACCCGGACCTGTTCCAGATGGTGAAGCAGGTGGTGGATTCGGGTGTGGAGCAGCGCAAGCGCCTGCAGTTGTCTACACAGGGAATGCAGTCCTTCGAGGTTCATGCCGTTCCACTGGCAAGCACGTCCTCGCGCGGGGCCATAGCCATCCTGCACGATGTCACGCCGACGGAGAAACTGGAACGCGTCAAGCGGGATTTTATCGCCAATGTGTCGCATGAAATCCGCACCCCGCTCTCGACCATTCGCGGATATGCGGAGACGCTGCTGGAAGGCGGCCTGGAGGATGAGCACAACCGTCGCAAGTTCGTTGAGATCATTCAGGCTAACGGCGTGCGGCTGAACAATATCGCCGCCGATTTGCTGACGCTGTCGGAACTCGAGTCCGGCCGGCCGGGCGCCCAACCCGGCCCGATCTCACTGAACGATGTATTGAGCGGAGCGATCCGGGCAATCGAGCCGGCAGCCCACTTGATGAACGTGCAGCTCCAAGCCGACCCGATCCCGGACTTGTACTTGTCGGGATACGGGATTCGTTTGGAACAGGCGCTGATGAACCTTCTGGATAACGCGGTGAAGTTTAATAAACCGAACGGCGAGGTGCATGTCCAGGTGCACGACCGGTCCGGGAGTCGAATCGAGATCCGGGTTTCCGATAACGGGGTCGGAATACCGGCGGAGGATCTATCCCGGATTTTCGAGCGGTTTTACCGGGTGGACAAGGCGCGTTCCCGTCAGGTGGGTGGCACCGGCCTGGGCCTTTCGATTGTTAAACATGCAGTGGAGCAGATGGGTGGGACCGTGGCCGTAGAAAGCGAACTCGGGAAAGGCTCGACCTTCGTAGTGATGCTGCCCCAATGTCCGCGTCCGCAAGGAAGATCTTAACCGTCTAGTCATCGAAACATAACAATCCTCTAGTATTCTCGGCGCTTGGCTCCCAAAATAGGAGTTGTTGTGCAAGCTGTTGCTCCCGGTGTGCTCCATAGGTGCAATCTACTTCAGCCGGACAGCGGGAGCCAGAACCAGACCATACCGGAAGTGAATCTACTCTCTTTCCACGGAGGTTAGTCATAACGATGAGATTCAGTACAAAGACGGTTGTATGTTTGTCGATGGCGGCGGTTCTGCTGGTCCCGGCCTGGGCCGCAGATCCGGCAACGGTCCCCGCCAACGCGACTCCCGCCGCGGCCACACCGGCGGATATCGCGAAACTGAAAGCCCAGCTCGATCAACAGCAGAAGCAAATCGAGCAGTTAATGGCCGCGTTGGCGGCGCAGCGCCAGATGCTGGAGCAAGCTGGATTGGCAACCCCGGCCGCGGACCAGGTCCAGCAGCACATCACCCCACCGGATCGGCTGATTGCTTCCACCACGCCCATGGTCCTGCCGCCCGTACCGCCGGCGCCGAGCCCGGACCCCTGGGCCAGCCCGGCGCAGGCTCAGGCGCAGGCTGCGGCCCCCGCCGAGGCGTCCTCTCCGCTGCAACTCAAGCTCGGCAACGTCACCATCATGCCGGTCGGCTTCATGGACTTCACCACGTTTTGGCGCGACAAGGACGCGGCGAGCTCGATGGGCAGCAACTTCGGCAGTGTTCCTTACAACAACGCCGTCCAGGGCAACCTGTCGGAATTTCATTTCAGCAACCAGAACTCGCGTCTCGGTTTCCGCGTCGACGGCAACTGGAAGGGCGCCCATTTCATCGGCTATAACGAGTTCGACTTCAACGGAACCAGCGGCTCGACTTCCCTGGCTGTTAGCAACGGCGCCATCGTTCCCCGCCTTCGTCTGTACTGGTTGGATGTGCGGAAGGGCTCGATTGAGTTCCTTGCCGGACAGAGCTGGAGCATGCTGACGCCCAACCGCAAAGGTCTGTCAGCGCTGCCGAGCGATCTGTTCTATAGCCAGGTTATAGACATCAACTACATCGCGGGCCTCACCTGGACGCGCCAGCCCGGTCTGCGTATCCTTTTCCACGGTCCGCAGGACAAGGTGAATTTCGGGATCTCCGTGGAGCAAGCCGACCAGTACATCGGTAATTCGGGCGGTGGCGGAACGATTACGCTTCCGTCGGCCCTCAGTGGGCTGGTGCCCACGCAGCTCGACTCGGCCGGCAATATCAGCGGCGCAAGCTATCTGCAATCGCCTACCCTGACGCCGGACATCATTGCCAAGGTGGCATTCGATCCGAGCTCGCGATTCCACTTCGAACTCGGAGGCATCCTGAGCAGCTTCAAGACGGCCACGCTCGCAGCGCCGTGGTCGCACCACACCACCACCGGCGAGGGGCTGACATTCGGCCTCAATGCGGGGATCGCGAAAAACGTCCGCTTCGTCGCCTCGGGACTGCTGAGCGACGGTGAAGGCCGCTACATGTTTGGCGCGGCCCCGGATATCATCGTCCGCGCAGACGGATCTCTCAGCGCGCTTCATGCCGATGGCTGGGTTAGCGGCCTGGAAGGAACATTCAAGAACACGCTGCTCTATGCCTACTACAGCGGCGATTATATCGGCCGCAATGTGGCGATCGACGCCAACGGCACCAGCCTGATCGGCTACGGGTATCACGGCGCGGCCAACAGCCAGAACCGCTCCATTCAGGAAATCACTTTCGGCTTCAACCAGACCATTTGGAAAGATGCCAAGTACGGCGCCGTCAACCTCATGGGCCAGTATGAATACCTGATGCGCCTTCCCTGGTATGTCGCCGTGAACGCCCCCAAGGGCACGCACGACAACACGATCTACTTCAACGTGCGGTACACGCTTCCGGGCGGAGCACCGGCGATAAAGTAGGCTCGTAACTGTTCGCTAACCGATCCGTAACTGGATTGTAATATTCGCATGGGAAAATGAGGTAAACGCATATGAAAATGAAGAGAATGTCATTGGCCTTGGCTGGCCTGATGGCGGTGGCCGCCCCGTTGGCGACGGCCCAGCAGAGGATCAATGCCGCGGGAGCCACCTTCCCGGCCGTGATCTATCAGAAGTGGTTTGACGAGTACCACAAAATGCACGCGGACGTGCAGATCAACTACCAATCCATCGGTTCGGGAGGCGGCATCGCCCAACTGACGGCCGGAACGGTGGATTTCGGCGCGTCCGATATGCCCATGACGGACGAGCAGATTTCCAAGGTGGCGGCGAAGCCTCTCCATTTCCCGAGCGTGTTGGGAGGCGTGGTGCCCACCTACAATATCGCGGGCGTTACCCAGGAGATCAAATTCACACCCGAGACGCTTTCGGGGATCTTTCTGGGCACCATCGCGAAATGGAACGATCCGCGCCTGGCGAAAGACAACCCCGGCATCAAGTTTCCCAACGAGGACATCCAGGTTGTGCATCGTTCGGACGGCAGCGGGACGACCTTCGTCTGGACCGACTACCTTTCCAAAATCAACCCCGATTGGAAAAGCAAAGTGGGAGCGAATACTTCCGTAAACTGGCCCGTGGGCCTGGGGGGGAAGGGCAACGAAGGCGTGGCGGGCACGGTAAAGCAAACTCCGAACTCGATAGGCTACGTGGAACTGATCTACGCCGTCCAGACCAAAATGGCCTATGGCAGTGTGAAGAACTCATCCGGGAATTTCGTCAAAGCCGACTTCGACACTGTCACCGATGCGGCTGCGGCCGCGGCCAAGAACATGCCGGACGATTTTCGGGTTTCGATCACCAACCCCGCTGGCAAGAACGCGTACCCCATCTCTAGTTTCACCTGGCTCCTGATTCCGAGCCACATTCCGGATGCGGCCAAGGCCAAGACGATCAAGGCATTTTTGCAGTGGATGCTGACCGATGGTCAAAAGTATGCAGCCGGCCTGTCCTATGCTTCGCTGCCCAAACCAGTGATTGCCAAGGAGGTCAAGCAGATCGCGAAGATTCAGTAATCGCGGATTCGATGTGGCAATATGGCTACTCCGGCAGTTGCAGACCCGACCGCCATCCGGCGGCGCACGACTCAGACGGGCGACATTGTCGCCCGTCTGATCACGCTCGTTTTTGCCGCGAGTATCATTCTGATCACCATCCTGCTGGTGTGGCAGTTATGGTTCCAATCCGCGCCGACCCGCCACAAGTTTGGTTTCGCTTTCCTGTTTACGAGCACCTGGAACCCGGTGACGGAAGAATTCGGCGCGTTGCCGTTCGTGTATGGCACCGTCGTCACCTCGGTCCTGGCGCTTCTGATCTCCGTGCCTTTGGGGTTGGGCTCCGCAATCTTCCTCTCGGAACTGGCGCCCGCCGGTGTCTCCAGCGCACTGACCTTTCTGATCGAGCTGTTGGCCGCGATTCCGAGCGTCATCTACGGCATGCTGGCTCTTTTCACATTAGTTCCGCTGATGCGAGACTACGGCGAGCCGTTTCTGAGGTCCACGCTCGGGTATCTACCGCTGTTCAAGGTCAAGGGTCCTCTAAACGGTTTCGGGCTCCTCACCGGCGGGATGGTTCTATCGATCATGACCGTCCCCTTCATCATTTCAGTGTCGCGGGAGGCCCTTTTGGCCGTGCCGCGAGAGCAAAGAGAAGCGGCGCTCGCGTTGGGAGCTACCCGCTGGGAGAGCACCTGGCAGATCGTGGTGCCCTACGCCAAACTGGGGATCATAGGATCGATCTTCCTCGGTTTGGCGCGCGCTTTGGGCGAGACGATGGCGGTCACCATGGTGATCGGAAACGATCCCAAGATCAACGCTTCCATCTTGGCGCCGGGTTATTCGATTGCGGCCGTGATCGCCAATGAGTTCTCCGAGGCAACCGGACAAGTCTATCAGTCCGCTCTGATCGAGCTTGGACTGGTCCTGTTTCTGCTCACGATTATCATTAACGGCCTGGCGCGGCTGATGATCGTGGCGACAACCCGAAAAGGCTCCAAGAGATGATGCACGGGAACATAATCTGGCGCAAATCCGTCAACGCCGTGATGCTCACCGTGACCGGCGTATTCACTGTGCTCGCCGTCTGCACTCTCTTCGTCATACTCGGATACCTGGTCTATTACGGCGGCCGGTCGCTGGATTGGAATTTCTTCACCAAGCTGCCGCTTCCGCCCGGCGAAATAGGCGGTGGCATGGCCAATGCGATCGTCGGAAGCCTGGAAATCGTAGGCGTGGCGGCTCTCATGGGGCTTCCGGTCGGGTTTCTGGCGGGCATCTACCTGTCTGAGTTCGAGGACAAGATGTTCTGCCCGGTGGTCCGTTACGTTGCCGATCTGCTGAACGGAATTCCCTCCATCGTAGTAGGTCTCTTAGCTTGGACTCTGGTAGTGGTGCCGACGCGGACGTTCTCCGGCTTGGCTGGGTCGGTTGCTCTGGCCGCCATGCTGATTCCCATCGTAACCCGCCAGACGGAGCAGTTCCTGCGAGAAGTACCGCTTTCGCTCCGCGAGGCCGCATTGGCGTTAGGAGCGAGCAAGTGGAAGACCATCGTCACCGTGGTAGTGCCCGCCGGCAGCAAGGGAATTATGACCGGCATGATCCTGGGCGTCGCACGCATCTCCGGCGAGTCCGCTCCTCTGCTCTTTACGGCATTCAACAATCAGTTTTGGGGTGGAGGAATCACCCAGCCGACGGCTTCTTTGCCGGTCATGATATACACTCATGCGATTTCTGCTTACGACGATTGGCACCGCCAGGCCTGGGCGGCAGGACTGGTGCTGATCAGCATGGTCTTAATCGCCAACATCGCCGCTCGTCTGGTGCTGGCGCGAGGTATTTCCGTTCCACGTGCCTAGCAGGCCGATATTTATGAACACCGTACCCGAATCCGCTTTTCAGCCGTCCAGCCGGCGGGCAAGAGGGACCCATGTGCCAATGCCAACGCCAATTGCAGGCCCTAAGCTGCGCGCCACCAACGTCAATTTCTTCTATGGCTCGTTCCAAGCGCTGTACGATGTCTCGCTGGACATGCATGCCAACAGGATTACGGCGCTGATTGGCCCTTCGGGCTGCGGCAAATCCACGTTTCTGCGGAGTCTCAACCGCATTAACGACACGATTCGCAATTCGCACCTGGAAGGCCAGGTCCTGCTGGATAACGAAAATGTCGGCGAGTTGGACGTCACCAGCCTGCGGCGGCGCGTGGGCATGGTCTTCCAGCGGCCCAACCCCTTTCCCAAGTCGATCTTCGACAACATCGCCTACGGGCTGCGCATTAATGGGATGGCTTCGAGGGGAGACATGCGCGACAAGGTCGAGCATAGTCTGAAGCGCGCCGCGCTGTGGGAAGAAGTGAAAGACAAGTTGCACGACTCGGCCTACGCCTTGTCGGGGGGCCAGCAGCAGCGGCTGTGCATCGCGCGAGCGCTGGCCGTCAATCCCGAGGTTCTGCTCATGGACGAACCGTGCTCCGCTCTGGATCCCATTGCCACCGCCAAGATCGAGGAGCTCATGTTCGGCCTGAAGGACCAGTGTACGATGGTGATCGTGACCCATAACATGCAGCAGGCCGCACGAGTCGCGGATTTCACCGGGTTCTTCCTGCTGGGCCGCCTGATCGAGTACGACCAGACGGATGTGATTTTCAAGAACCCCTCGTGCAAGGAGACGGAAGATTACATCACCGGAAGATTTGGGTAGCCCGGAAAGGCTTCCATGCGCGGCCGGCTGCGGGGGCCGGGCCAGTCCGGGAAGGGAGGCATAGTTCTTGCGACATTTTACCGCTGAACTCGAAGAACTGAACAACAAGTTGTTGGAGATGGCTGGGCTGGTGGAGTCGGCCATCAGCCGCAGTGTCCGCTCCCTGGTGGATCAAGACAGGGAACTCGCCGAGCAGGTGATTCGGGACGAGCCGAGAATCAATCGCATGGAAATGGAAATCGACGGCATGGTGACGCGCCTGCTCGCGCTTCGGCAGCCGGTAGCCAAGGATTTGCGTTTCCTCACCTCCGCGCTCAAGATCAACACCGATTTGGAGCGCATCGGCGATCTGGCCCAGCATATCGCGGAACGGTCGCTCTCCCTCATGCACCATCCGCTGGTCAAGCCGATGGTCGATATTCCCGCCATGGCGTCACTGGTGCAATCGATGCTGCTCAAGTGCCTCGACGCGTTCGTCAATGGAGACGAATCGCTGGCTCGCTCGGTGCTGCTGGCGGACGATGAGGTGGACCATTTGCGCGATGCCGTTTACACGGAATTACTGGCGATCATGCAACGCGACCCGGGCGTGGTGCCAGCCGCGGTCGATTTGATATTTGTGGCCCGCAACCTGGAGCGCATCGGCGACCACACCACCAACATTGCGGAGGACGTTGTTTTCCTGATCAAGGGAGTCGACGTCCGGCACCACGCCGAAGAAGGCGAAAAAGTCTGACAGGCAAGCCGGACCCGGCAGATTCAGGCGCTGAGAGCTCTCGGCTGGTCCATCATTTCGAGAACCCGTCCCAGGAACTGGGCCCTGCGGAAGGGCTTTGGCAGGAATCGGCGGACGTGTCCGGGCGATTCGGTCTCGGGGACGGTCTCCGGGTTGCCGTCGGAAAGGAATAGCATTCGGACGCGTGGGGACATTTCGTGCAACTGCTTCGCCACCTCCAGCGGTTTGATTCCCGCCGCCGCTGTATCGATTACGGCTAAGTCCACGGGTCGATGCCGCCCCCGGCAGCGGTCCAGCGCCGCTCGACCATTTGCCGCGGTCACCACCACAAATCCGACCTTCCCCAGCGTAACTGAAACTTCCTTCAGGACAGCTCCGCGATCGTCGCCGACAACTACCGCGGTGTTTAGCGAATCGTCTGTGTCCATAACTTAATTATATCGTCTATCTACACATACCGGACGAACATTACAAAAACATTACATTCCGGTGAAGAATCCGGCGGGGTCCCAGTATGGGGAATCGAATCATGCGGCGTGCGTTTCAGATTCCTCCGTGCGTGCGAGCTCGCCGGCGTAACGCTTCAAGTCGGCCGGCAGGACGGTGACGAGGTCTTTCTCCATGTCCTCGCCGCTTTGTACCACGTGCAGCAGGTGCAGGGCCGCCAGGCGGGCGCACCAGGGGTCGTCCATGTTGCGGCCGGTCTCGCGGCTCAGGTCGAGAAGGCTGGCAAGTGGGAGCGCGATGGTCTTTTCGGTCCGCGCGCCATTCTCATCGGTCAGAATGAACCTCACATCCACGGTGTCGGCGTTGCGCAGCGAGATGGCGGTTTGCAGCCATTTGAACATCACCTGGAACTTGCGGCCGAAAGGATCCGGTCCGGCTTCGAACTCACGGAAACCGAGCATCTAACTGCTATCCTACCGCAGAGACGCAGAGGCGCAGAGCAAGACAAGGGAAAAAGAAGCACATGATTCAGTGGGGAGGGTGCGTCTTCCCCGGGTTAGCGCGCAGAGGCAGCAGAGAGCGCCGAGAAACTATTCATTGAATTCTCTGCGTCTCCGCGGTGGCTACTCGCAACCGCAATCAAAGTGGATCAGGCTTGGAGGTAGGCCGGCTAACAACCGCCAGGCTTCCTGCCAGGCAAAGACGGACTCGGGAGCATCCGGCTTCTGTTGGATGAAGCGCTCAAAGTGCCCGACAGCAGCATTGCGCTCCCGCTCCATGGCCGCACGCGTGAGCTGAAGATGCCGTTCTTCCGGGTCGCCCCCCGGATAAGCGAGAGAGAGCTTGACCGCGTGTGCGCGGGCGACGGCGAAATGAATCCAGGGCGCCCATTGGTCAGGGGGAAATTCGCCCAGTAATTTCTCACCCTTTTCGACGATCAGATCGGGCCAGGAGCGGGCGCCTTTGACGGAACAGGGATACGCCAGACTTGAGATCTCCGCCAGTTCACCGGCAGGGCCTTGGGGATCGATCTTCTCAGCCTGGTCACGGAAATTGTGGCTATAGGAAGGCCCGTCCTGAGGACAGCCGGCTTTGAATTCGGCGCCCAACCGGCTGAGGGGTTGGGAGGATGCCGGTGTACATGCGACATAAGCGTCCGCGACCAGCAGAGCCGCGGCTTTCCGCGGTGGCGGCAAGCTGCTGGAGGCCTTGAGCCACTGGTCGAGACGGCTCGCCTTGAGGGACTCCGCTTCGGTCCTCCGGCCCGCATCGCATTTCAAGACGGCTGCGGTCAGCGTCGAATCCTGTGCTGCAATTTGAGCGGCGGCCTCAGCCACCTGAGTTGCGATCGCGTCACTGAGCAGCCATTGAGCAAAGTTCGGATCGCGCGGGCTGTCTCTCCTGGCATAGACGATCAAGCGCCGCCCGCCGGCGCCGTCGGCCCATCCCTTGGGGTCGTCGGCCACCCAGACGTTCATGCCCGCCCGATGCCACGCCGCGATGCCCTTCCAAAGTGCCCACCCTCTGATATCGGGTTCCGTGGATTGGTCATTCGGCCGGCCCCAGGAAGACGAGAGCTCGCGGACCACGGCGTCAACGGAAACCGGCGCGCGAGTCTCGTACCAGATTGCCTGCATTCGACAAGCGCGTGTGAGCGTGGCGTCTTCCTTTTCAGGCAGCGGCGGCGATGCGCCGCGGGCTATCGAAGGCACATAGAACAACGCGGCGCGAACCACCTGCGCCGGTGAATGACTGACGGAGGCGGCGCACCAGCGGTCGAGGCGGATGAAGTCCACTTCGTAGGGGTCCTGGTCTGTTTCGTAATGAGCGAGTTCCAGCTTGCCGGCATGCGATCTCTGCCATGTCCCGAGCGCCGGTTGAGAGGCCAGAACGGCCACATCGGTCCGCACCTGGCTGGCGAGCGCGGCAGCCAGCTCACCCTGCGCTGGAGATGGATGAGCCAGCGCGGTGGCCAGGAGCGCGAAGAGTGCCATGCGCC
>Ga0326728_10014850_pt1 | contig 16381 bp, 14 predicted proteins | sample MB3enrmetagenome_FD_207602 | JGI IMG/M metagenome (GOLD analysis project Ga0326728, IMG submission 207602) | Lab enriched peat soil microbial communities from McLean, Ithaca, NY, United States - MB31MN | ecosystem: Environmental > Terrestrial > Soil > Wetlands > Peat | place: USA: New York...
AGTCCTAGCAGCACCAGCCATCGTCAACGCTATCGACAACGCAATCGGCGTCAGGATAAGCGAGATACCTGCCACGCCTGATCGAGTACTAACTGGTTACAAGAGACGAGCAGTGCAATAATTCTTAGACACTACAGTAACAGGTGTTCAACAGATTACGCTATGTAATTGGGTGATTTGCTGATTTCAGCCGCCCGGACATCCAACGTCTAAGTCTTTTCGTCCTTCTTCTGCTTCGCTAGATCCTGAATACTCACGACCCCCAATGGTGGGAATCCCATGGAAACTCCTGCGGTCGGTGTGTTTGTCGGGACCAACATCAGGGTTCCTTTGCTTTGCAAGCCTAGCTCGTAGAGTATGTTCATCCAACGCAGTTCCAAAGCCCGTATATTCTTCTCGTACATATTGGCAGCGTCCACCATCTTTTGTGCTGCCTCAAACTCGGCCATAGCCAAGGTCACCCGCGCCCTTCGTTCGCGTTCAGCTTGAGCTTGCCTAGACATGGCATCCTGCAAAGCCCCTGGAATTCCGATATCCTTGACCTCAACAGAGGACACTTTAATCCCCCAATGCTCTGTTTTCATGTCAATTATGTTCCGGGCCTCGACGCCAACCTTCTCGCGTTCAGCAAGTAGTTCGTCAAAACTCACTTTGCCTATAACCTCTCGCAAAGTTGTCTGAGCAGCCAAAGTGGTAGCGTCTAGGAACCTTTCGACGTTCAAAATCACTTTCTCTACATCTACAGCTTGGAAGAACATTATTGCGTCAACGTTCACGGGAACATTGTCTTTGGTGAAAGTTTGTTCGGTTCTAAACGGAAACGTTTGTACGCGCGTTGAAACGATGTTTGGAATCCGATCCACGAAGGGAATTATGTAAAATATACCTGGGCCCTTCAGTCCTGTATAGCGGCCTAGGCGTAGAACAGGCGCCCTTTCCCATTCCTTGATAACCCTAATGCCAGAAGCGACGATTACGACAACGAAGAGTAGTAGAATAGCTCCAGCGATGAACTCAGGACTAAGCAGCAAGTCCTCTAACGCCATAGAACGCACCTTCACTAATTCCCTTGCTTTGGCTTTACTCTTAAGAGTAGCCCTTCGCGTCTGACGATCTCAACCTTCTCGCCTTCTTTCACTTGTTCGCCGAGGCTTTCCGCTCTCCAAATTTGGCCTTCCACCTTAACCTCACCCCGAGGCGTCAGTGCTGACACAACCGTCCCGAACTGTCCGATCAGCCGCTCAGGCCCAGCCTTAACCCTCATTCGCCTCGCCTGAGCTACTTTGAAGACTACTAAGCCGAAGATTCCAGACATGACAAGAGCTACAAGAATTAACGTTTCCCGTGCCGATTCAACAGATTGTGCTGCAAGCAATTCCCAGCCCGGCAATGGAAATTCCATGAAACTACCAAGAATTATCATGCCGATTCCTGCGATGGCAAAAATACCTACGTGAGTCTTTATTTCAATCAAAGTCAGGGCGATTCCCAGGATAAATAGCAACATGGCTGCCAGATTTATGCCGATAACGCCGAAACCTATGAGTGCAAGCAATACCATCAAAACACCTGCAATCTCAACGCCGAAACCTGGGGTTTTGAATCCGATTATCACGGCGTACATGCCTACGAGGAACAGGACTATGGAGATTATAGGGTTCGAGAGGAACTCGAGAAGTTGAACACTGAAGCTTGGCGAGTAATTGTACACCGGTGCCTGAGACAAACCAGCAAAATCATATCGAGCGGTGTAACCGATGCTGCCTACTGACGAGGTAGGAACCAACTTCCAGACTGAGGTGCCCATTTCACCAGTCGTTAGAATAAGGCTGTAAGGTTCGAGTTTCGTTAACAAGCTGTCTAATGTGTCGGCAGCAAATTCGATAATGTGAAGCCTAAGGGCCTCCTCAGGGCCGAGGTTAATGTTTTGAGTGACAAACTGCTGCGCGGCTGTTTCATTTCGGTCATGCAATCGAGCATTGTCTCTCATCAAACCCGTCAGGGCGTTGATGATTTTAGATTCGTTTATCGGCTCACCTGTAGCTGTAACGGGTTGTGCCGAGCCGATTGTTGTGCCCGAAGCCATTACCGCGACGTGTGAGGCCATTAAGATGTAGGTCCCACCACTCCACGCCGTCGCACCAGAAGGGGTAACCCACACGACGATAGGGATGGGGGAACTGTTGAATTGATTCATTATGTTCGTTATGGAGGTTAAGTCTCCTCCTGGCGTGTTTAGTTCATAGACAATCAGGCGCGCTCCACCGGCTGTCGCTTCATCAATAGAACGAGTAACGAGCTCCACAGTTGGTCCCGCAATGTCTGAGCTTATGCTCACGACGAGTACGCTGCCCTGGGCTGAAGCAGCAGGTTGCACCGCCATGAGTATGGCAACCGCTAGCACCACGGCGAGTATTACGACTCTCAATTTGGTTAGGCGTCTCTTGATTGGCTAGCAAGAGACGGGCCTTTAAACTATCCTTCACAAGGAATAGGAACGACCCAGACTAAGCCGGAAAGAAGCTCATGCCACAATCGACTGCAGCAACCCAATCGTTAATGCTCCGCATCATCGAGAAGGAATTCCCGGTAAAGGTTTGGAAGGCTGGCTCTCCATTCGAGACCTTAGTTCAAACCATACTCTCGCAAAACACTAACGACCGTAACAGCGAAGCGGCCATGAGAAAACTTCGCAAACGTTACAGGATCAATCCCAAGGCTCTGGCAAAAGCGAATGTGAGAGAGCTCATACCTTACATTAAGTCGGCTGGATTGTACAGAACGAAAGGACCGAGGATCATTGAAGTTGCACAGATCATTCAGGATCGATACGGCGGGAGACTTGCACCTCTTCTAAACCTTCCATACGAACAAGCGAAGGACAAACTCATGACTCTGCCCGGAGTCGGTCCTAAGACGGCTGACATACTGCTTGCGTTCGTAGCTAAGAACCCAATAATTCCAGTCGATACGCACATTTCTCGCGTCACCAAGCGGCTTGGAATCGCTAAACCTAATGCAAATTATGAACGGATCCGCGTCCCATTGGAGAACTTGATTTCTCTACACAAACGAGTGCGTGTGCACCTCTCCATTATTGCTTTCGGGCGTGAAATTTGTCGAGCTCCTAGACCGCGTTGTGCGATCTGTCCTGTCAACAAATGGTGCCCGAGCAGCAGCGTCTAGCACGAAATCCGCGAAAAATTGTCGTCAACAACTTTTTTAGTAGATTGTAAGTTTCAGCATGCTGGTGGCTGATCGTTAACAACTGAAAGTGCAGAAAACGACATACCCTTCTTCGCCGAAGTGACCGCCGGCGGGAGGATAACCATTCCTGAAGAAATTCGTAAGATATTTGAAATCAAAGATGGCGATGCTGTATTCTGCAGATTGAAAATCATGCCGAAGAGGAAGAATAACAGCCAGGCGAAGGAAGCTAAACAGACGGCTTAGGTGGCGCCGTGGAAAGCAGCGTACGCCCCAAGGCAGTTAACTTCACTCTTAACCTACCGCGTTTTCCCCGTTCCACTTCCACGAGGCCCAACTCTTCCAACCCCTTGCTGTCCGGAGACCCTCGAATGTGGTAACTCAATAATGGCTTGCCATAGTTGGCAATCTGACTCAACTTTTCTAGGCTTTCAACATCGCCACCGGATCGTTCGATAGAGCGAAGTATAGCCAATTTCGGTTCCGTCACTGCTTGCGTATAACTGAATTTCATAACCGGAAGTATCTCAAGCTGTTCGCCAATTATATCGAATGCCTTGATTCCGTGAACGAAAGCTGCCGTGACACCAGCGCAAGTAAGGTGCTTATCGGCAGGTCCCACATTGATAAGAAAATCCTGGAAGCCGCTAGTTTCCTGAGTGACGATTCGCCCGACCGCGTCGAGCATCGTCTGCACGCTTTCGTCCTTGATGTGAACTATGCCCACCGCGAGTTTCAAAGTGTCAGTGAGCTTGCTAGCTAACTGGTCTGCTTGCTCCTTGGTCCCAGCGGAGGCGATCAGAATGAGTTTGTGAGCTGGAAAGTTTCGAAGTCCAACGAATACTGCTTCATCATTGCCGCCGAGAATCGCGATTTGCAGAGTCCTTAACGGCATGCCATCTCAGGTCCATTCGCATGTAATTAAACGCTTACAATTCGACTTATACAGAAGGGGGCAGTTGTCATCTGGAAACTAGGGGAGGAGGTTAGAGCATGTTCGCCAAGAGACTCTCGTTGGCCGAATCTGTTCTCTCTGCAACTCCCCTCTACGTCTCCGTGTTCCTGATGAGATTTAGTTTCGGACTTGTCCTCTTCACGCTACCAATCTACCTTCCGAAACGTGAATTCTCGAATTTTGTTGTCGGGTTGATCGCGGCCGCATACCCCGTCACGGAAACAATCTGTGGCCCAGCGATCGGGATTCTAGTGGACCGTTTGGGAAGGCGGAGGTGGATCTACCTCGGGCTAGTGATCTCCACAGTCGCATTATTCGCGTTCACTCTCAGCACCAATGTTCCGTATTTGATAGCCGTACATGCAGTGCAAGGAATCGCGGCAGCTATGATAATTGTCAGCACCCTCACGATAGTAACTGATCTAACTACAACAACGAATCGTGGACGAGAAATGGGCGTCTACGATTTCGCGAACCTCGGAGGTTACATGGCGGGCATTCTCGCCGCAGGCATCTTGACTCGAGTGGGCTCTAAGCTAGCTCCCTTTTACTTCGCTTCAGCCCTCGCTGGAGTAGCAGCTATTTTCGCTTACCTCAAGGTCAAGGAACCCAGAGGGCGAAGCAAACACAGCGCTTCCTCTCCAATTCAGACACTCAAGGTTCTGCTGGCTCACAGACGTTCTGCGGCGATGTTTCCGATCTGGTTGGCTGTGACGACGTTTCTCGGCATGGCATTGACTTTCGGACCAAGAGTAGGACCATCCCCTCTGGTAACAAGTTTCTTCTTTGCAGGCGCGGTTCTGGTATTGGCAATTACGCAACCATTCTTCGGTTATCTGTCTGACAGGTACGGTCGGGACAAACTCATGACTGTCGGTATGGTTTCAATCCTTGGCCTCTTCTTCACGATCATAAATGTTCTCAGGGGTAGGCTGTTGTTTTCGTCTGTTCTACCATTCTTGGTGGTTTTCGGCGTTGGTAGTTTCGCTTTTGCTCCGTCGGCTTTGGCGTCTCTGGGTGACATTGCCCCAGAACGAGGTCGGGGAACGACCATGGGCGTGTACAGCGTCGTAATCAGCCTGGGAACGATAATCGGTCCTCTTCTAGGGGGCTACTTACTCGATCGGTATGGGATGACGAGCTTGTTTTACGCCGGCCTGGTCATACTCATTGGCGCCTTGACTTTGGCGATTCTCATAGCGGGCTCTAATCTGCCAAGATCACGACGGATGTCTCTTCGGTGAAGAAAAGGAGTTTAAGTTTATTCTTACTAGCGACGCGTTCCCGATGAGGCCGAGGATATTCTCATGGCACTACGAAGTTTCCTGGCCATAGACTTCTGCGTCTGATGCCTATATCCTGTGCCCGTACAAGTTTGCATAATCGATAAATTGACCGGCTCCCTCCTCGACCGGCATGGAAGCGGTATTCCTCGTTCAACCTTGGGTTCAGAACCGCACCGCCATGGACTGCTGCCAGTTATGCTACCAAGAAAGGGAAACGAAAGATCATCTAGAATGCAAACGAGCTAATCTAGCCGCGTACAATTCGCTGTTAGCAGTTCTAAAACTCGAAAAGGGTCCTGAATTTGAAGGGTCCTTGAAACAGTTGGAAGAGGCGAAGACTAAGTGCCTTTCCCAGGCTAAGCCTGATGGCGATTGTCACCATCAATCTCAAGATGCCTTAAAACACACCCTAGAGATTTATGACAAAATCTTAGACGATTACAGAAGGAAGCTACCAACCCGCACTCCACCACGACTCTAAACGCCTCGACCAAACCCTGGCATTCTCGCGTCGCAACGCAAACGAGTTTCATGTCATGGATATGACACAGCATTCGATGATAATTCGTCCGGCATCGAGCATGTTTAATGCAATGGAACTGACGTAGGATCGAGTAGTGACATGCAACCGCAGGAAACCACCAAGATACATTGGCAGGATTGGAGTGACGAGGCTTTTCGAAGAGCCAAGTCGGAAAATAAGCCTGTTCTGTTGGACATCAGCGCTGTATGGTGTCACTGGTGTCATAGACTCGACCAGGACACGTACTCAGTTTCGGACATAGCTGAGTACATTGAAGCTAATTTCGTTCCTATTCGAGTGGACACGGATAAACGGCCAGATATTAATCGAAGATACAACTTGGGAGGCTGGCCCACAACCGCCTTCCTGACTCCCGACGGACGCGTTATTGGGGGAGGAACGTATTTTCCACCGGAACAAATGCGCCAGGTTCTCCGCGACATCCGGTCGGCTTGGAAGAAGCCCCAGACCCAACTCTCTCCTGTGCCTGAGATGCCTGAACCTGAGAAGTTGCGAGTTGGAGAATTATCACATTCCATAGTTGAGGAGATTGTAGGGGAGGCGGCAAACAACTTTGACCCACTCTACGGCGGTTTCGGGTCGCAACCGAAGTTTCCGAACACCGAAGCCCACGAACTCGCCCTCATGAAGTATCATTACACCGGCAACCGCGAATTCCTCAAAATCGTAGCCGTCACATTGAACAATGTTGGAAAGAGCGGCATGTACGACCAAGACATGGGGGGCTTCTTCAGGTATTCAACCGTCCGGGATTGGAGCATCCCTCACTTCGAAAAGATGTGTGAAGACAACGCCAAATGGCTGCAACTATACGTGCACGCTTACGAAGCTACTGGAGAAATCTTCTACGCTGAAATAGCGAGGGGCATTATTGATTACGTGAACACCTGGCTCAGTGACCAAGAGATAGGTTGTTTTTTTGGAAGCCAGGATGCGGACGAGGAATACTACAAACTGACAAAAGTTGAACGCCTGAAACTGAATCCCCCTTACGTTGACAAACATATCTACACGAATTGGAACGCTATGATGATCTCAGCCTACCTAGAAGCGTCCCCCATGCTCGAAGACACATCTGCGAGGGACTTTGGGCTCAAGAGCTTACGTAGACTACTCGAGCTGAATTACAAGAAAGGCGAGGGCATGTTCCATTTTAACGACGGTCAAGCACATCTGCCAAACCAACTAGCCGACCAGGTGACCACTGCCAACACACTACTTCACGCGTATGAATGTACGGGAGACGAGAACTACCTCAAGACAGCTGAGGAAATAATGGAACATGCGATAAGGAACTTGCAAGACTCAGAAGTTGGCGGCTTCTACGACATGGTGGCAGATAGTTCCGCTCCCGGTTTCCTCAGTAGACCAGCGAAACCACTAGAGGAAAACAGCATTACAGCCCAGGTCCTCATGAAACTAAATCAGTTGACCGGAAATGAAACGTACCGTAAGCATGCGGAAGACGCGCTGAAACAATTCGTGGAAATATACCCTAGCCATGGCTTCATGTCGGCCGAATATGGACTGGCAGTGGACGCATTCCTCAACGAGCCGACCATAATACAGATTGTGGGTTCCACGGACAGAGCAGAGACGAGAGAGCTACTTACAGCAGCAAACCGAATCTTTGAACCGCGAAAAATCATCAAACTCCTAAATCCACAGAAGGATGCTACCACCATCAGCGAGCGCGGCTACCACGTCACGGACCAGCCAACCGCTTACATCTGCATAGGCAGGGTCTGCACGGCACCAATAACCGAGCCAAAGCAGATCGCGACGGAACTACAGAGAATGCTTGCTAATCAGGGGAAAAGGTAAGCTTCAGATCGTCAGCTTTTAGCTTCATCCTAATCTCTTCCATCTGATCTGGCTTGATCAGCTTCCTCGCAGTGAACCCGGCGCTGTCGTTTGGACTTCGAGGGATTATGTGAACATGTACGTGCGGTATGAGTTGGTTTGCCGCTGCGCCGTCGTTCACTGAGAGGTGTGACGCAGTCGCCCCAAGCTTGGAAGTTATGAGACGGTTCAATGCGTGCACTCGCACGTACAGTGCACAGAATTCCTTTGGGGACATCTCATTCACCCGTTCGAAATGTCTCTTCGGAAGGGCGAGCGTGTGCCCGATGGAAATGGGGTACTTGTCAAGAAACGCGATATGCTTTGCATCTTCGTAGATGATGTGGGAAGGCGTTGTCTTGTTTATTATGTCGCAGAAGACGCACGCCATAGCTTGGACTATCCTTTGCAGGGAGTTAGCATAGAAGAGTGCGAAAGTTAGATAAAATCACTCGTAACTGATACATGCATCGATAATTCCTGGGAGGAGACACAAATACCACGGAAAAAGGCTGGACCAAGGAGACGACGAACCCGAACAGCGAGAAGAAAGACGACCGCTCGAACTAAGCGACAGCACGCCGTCGTGCGCGCCCGGTCGAAAGAAGCACATTTGAATGCGCTGCTAGTGTTCGTGATGTTCCTGTACATGCTAAGGCTTATAGACGAGAAAACTCTGAGAAAAATCAAGCGAGACTTGAGCCCCAAGAAGAAGCGCACAACAGCACACAGAAGACATCGAAAGTAACCCGCATATCAGAGGGGCAGAGAACGACACGATCATTTCGAGAAACTGGCTAGCCGCATTGCTTTACAGCCATTCTGCGCATTTCGCAGTCCAGTGAACATCAACCGTTTGACGATGAACAGCAAGTCGCCTAGCCCCAATTTCTCAATGAGATGGCTCTACACTTTGTGAGGAACTCGTTTGCTGCCTGCTCGTCCCTTTTAAAGGACGATCACAGGCATCCTATTCGATAACGGTCTAATCATTGCACGGCTTACGTTAAGACTTTGATATCTGACTCTATGAAACACCTTCTAGTCACGAGTTCCAAATATTGTTGCTGATGCCAACGTGCGGGCTGACTCACCATGCCAATCTGGTACGGAAGTCGACTGATTATTGCAGGGGGTCATGTGAATTTGGCTACGGTTGGTTTGACTAGGTCAACTAAGACATGCGTCCTAATCTTCACGCTCTTCGTGTGCGACCCTGGGTTGAAGTAGACATATTCTTGAAGTAAGAGGGCTTCATCAAAGAATGTTTCGAAGTTGATAATGTTCCCGAGTGGGTATACGCAGCCCACTGAACACCGCGTAACCGCTTCTGCCTCCTTTTTTGGGGCCAAGGAGACTGGAAGTGACTTGGCAATTGTGCCTAACCGGTGAAAGTCAATCTTCTTATTTCCTGGAAGAACAGCGAGCAGAAACGTCCCGTCGCTTTTTCTCACTATCATTGACTTGGCAATGTGCGCTTCATCGGTCTTGAGGAACTTCGCCATCTGTGGGCAGGTGTATACGGGGCCGTGTTCGAAGACTTCATATTCTATGCCCTGTGCCTTGAGGAAAGAAAAGATTTCTTCTTGTATCTCAACCATGTCTGCCTAGTTCACGACCTGTTTTAGTTGTTCGAGCACAAAAGTGGACTTAAAACATGCCTGATCCACTTTTGCCTTCATACTGCTTCCAGCTGCAGCTAGTTCCGCGGGTTCGTTGGCGACATCAACGAGACTATTGCGCATCCACTGAACTGTAACGACAGTGTTCATTCATCCGTTTTGTGATTTAAAGACGCACACATGCAACCTTGCACGGTGTAGGTCTCCTGCGGTAACATAAAATTGGACCGGGTTATATGCCGTCGACGAAGATGACATTTGCCAGTCTCTAATCGGTCTCGGAACATGATTTCGCGGAGCATCGGCTTCGTGGCGACGGTTGTTCTTTTGTTTGCGATAATTGTTCCTCCTTTTGTCGGTTCTGCGAGCCTAGTCGATAAGATCCAGCCATATCTCTCGACCATCTCGCAAGAAGTCGCTTCGGCCCAGCTTCCGTCATTGGGAACGCTGTTCAGCTTGACTGGATTCCTCTTTCTCACCGTCGGAGTTCTTCTCGGGCTGATATTTTTTGGTCTTCGGTTCCGTCCTAGGAAGGCGCGTGCGGGAATGGTGTTGTCTGCTGTGGGACTACTATTGGTCACGTTCAGCCTGTTTGACTTCAGCGGGGATGTGATCTCTGGGTTATTCTCCGTGGTACAGGTCGGACCCTGGCCGAGTTTTGGTTTCTTCGGAACGGGTTATCTGGTCGCGTGGCTGGCGATTCTTGTCGCTCTCGTTTCAACTAGAACTCGGATTGAGGTCACCCGGTCGATTCCACAGATGCAGATCCCTCATCCCCAGGTAGTGGAGGATACGATTCCGACTGGCTATGTGACTTTAGATAATATTCTGTATGGTGGTCTACCTTTGGGTTCGAGCATAGTTCTCACGGGTCCACCGTGTGACGAAAAGAACCTGATCCTTACTCGATTTGTGGAAACTAGCTTAGCAATGGGGCGCAAATGCGTTTTCATTTCAACCTCGCTTGATCACGTTCGCAATTTGCTCAGGTACAGCAAGAGTTTCTATGTGATTATCTGTAACCCGCAGGCGGATATGATTGCGGCAGGTCACCCTGACGTTGTTCGGATGAGTTCTGTTGATAGTCTGACGGCGCTGAATTTGGAGTACGATAAGGCTGTGACCACGATGCGATCTGAGAAGCCGGCAGTCCTTTGCTTGGAGATACTGGACGATATCCTGTTAACGCATCATGGCGGGTCTAGACGATGGCTTATGGACATTTTGGGACGAAACAAGACGAATCAGATTACTTGCTTGGCAACGTTCAACCCGGCGATGCATCCAGCAGGGGAATCCCAGGCAGTTCTTGAGACGTTCGACGGTCACATTGATCTCTACGAGGCAGAAGTTCAAGTGCGGCCGAAACTTATTCGAATTAAGAAGTTAGGGGGCCGAAGATTCCTCGACACTGATATACGAGTGGAGAAGGACAAAATTTGAATTGGCTAATTCCCCACAGCCCTAGAACGGGACCTCTCAATGCGACGCTTGAGATTACCCTAAAACTTTAGATTTTTCAACTTCATCCAATTCACACTTGTATCAGAATAAGCATCCTGCTTGCCGTTTGCACTTCAGATCAGACAAAGGAATAACGCTTGTATAAACCGGAAGGCATACTGAGTCACAGAAAACAGTAATCTTTGGCTGGACAACTGATTGGAGAAGGGTCCCCTAGACGACAGTGGACAATTCGGGATCATACTGAACGCCGTTCAGACTGGAATTTTGATGGTCGATGCGAACAATCACCGAGTCATCTATGCTAATCCAGTCGCTCTGCAGGTAATCGGACGGCCAAAAGAACAAGTGGTCGGAGCAGTGTGCCATAGTTTCGTATGTCCGGCAGAAGTTGGTAAATGTCCCATCACAGACCTTGGGCTTGCCGTAGACAATGCCGAACGTTCTGTAATCAATGCGAACGGGGAGCGCGTCTCCGTGATCAAAACCGTTGTTCCTACGATAGTAGATGGGCACAAGTACCTCATAGAAAGTTTCTTGGACATTAGGGAAAGAAAACAGGCTGAGCAACGGCTTCTCTCTGAGAGATTGAAAGCTATTGAACAATTGGCAGGCATGGTCGTGCATGATCTCCGCAGCCCATTGCAAGGTATCCTAGCGGCAGTTGGTGTTCTCAAAGGTACATCGGTCAAGTCTGACGAAGTAGCGGAGGAAATGATTCAGCTAATAGAGAAGAACGTGGGGTACTCCGATAGAATCATCCGTGATCTTTCTGACTACTGCAAGCAGGTCCACTTAGAGACGGCCAAGATCAATTTGAAGCAGGTTCTGCTAGATGCGTTAACGTTTGTAACATTCCCGAACAACATCAGACTGGTAGACTTCGTCACTCACGATGATGTGCTTGTTGATGCAGATCCTGACAAGATCAAGAGGGTCTTCATCAACATTCTCAAAAACGCGGTCGAAGCTATGCCTAACGGAGGAACGATCACACTTACAAGCAAGAAATCTTCAAACAATGTCGAAATCATTTTCGGCGATACGGGAATCGGCATGACTGAAGAAGTCTTGAAGAATATTTGGACGCCACTCTTCACCACCAAGTCAGCAGGAATGGGATTCGGACTGACCATATGCAAAAAGATAGTTGAGACCCACGGAGGCTCGATCAAAGCGGAAAGCTCAATTGGACACGGCTCAACGATTACTCTATCTCTTCCCATCACCAAGAACAATCTTGGTGAGAATAGCACTGAATAGGTTCACCCAGCTCTCTTGCTTATCTTTGCAGGGGGTCTTTTGTTCTTCTTGAACAAACGTTGCCACTGAGACCTTTACTCTTGAAGACTTTGGGCAGCGAAGCCCGGTTAAGAATTCTGCTGGTTTTAGCCCGGAACCGGGGTGAGGATTTGACGATTTACAAGATTGCGAAGTTCAGCGGGTTGGATAGGAAGGTTATACGGAAACATTTGGGAAAGCTGGTTGCAGCAAATCTGGTAGCCATAAAGGCCTACGGCCCAATATTCGTGTACAGTATAAACAGTGAAAACGGCGCCGTCCAACGCGTCATAGATCTATTCAACGAGGCCAGGCTACTCGCGCAATCCCCAATTCCAACCCCGACCATACGCTGGTACGAGATACGAGCTTAACACAAAACAGATGACGACTACATGAAGTACATATGAGAAATCGACGTGATGTCTAGACTATGTTATACACCCGTCTATAGACCACTGGTCTGGCGAGTTAATTGCTTGGTTATGGCCTGCGTAGGTTGTGGAGTAGTTGCCCGGTTTTGTTGTAAATTTTAATGTCGAGGGGCATCTGCCCCGGCAGAGTGTGAGTTGCGCATCCGTAGCATGGGTCGTAAGCCCTGAACGCCATCTCAACCATATTTAGTATGCCGTCTGAAACGTCTCCTTTATGAATCAAGCCCTGAGCGGCCTGCTTAATGGACATGCTAATGGCTGCATGGTTGTTGGTCGTTCCGACGATTAGATTCACGCTCTTCACGAGCCCTTTCTCATCTGTCTTGTAGTGATGAGTTAGCGTGCCCCTGGGTGCCTCGACACAACCAATTCCTTCATCGGGTGTTGCGGTTGGGAGTGTGCGAACATTCGGGTTCGTGATATCCTTATCCCGGCTTAGTTCGAGCATGCGTTCCGCTGCGTAGAGAAGCTCAACTAGGCGAGCCCAGTGAGTTGCGAGGGTAGCGTGGACGGGTTTTCCGCCGAGGGTTTCGTACATTTTCTTGTACTCCGCTTGAGCTAGCGGGGTCGCCATGCCGTCCGCTACGTTCAGGCGTGAGAGTGGTGTTGCTCTGTAGACTCCGCTATCTTTTCCTCCCACGAAACCTTTCCAGCCAATGCTCTTCAGGTATGGGTACTTGAGGTATGTCCACGGCTCAACATGTTCGGCGACGTATTGCTGGTAGTCCTTCGGGTGGTACTTCGCGAACTCCTTCCCCTCAGGATCAACTACCCTAATTTTTCCATCATAGAAGTTGACGTGGTTCTGTTCGTCTACCGTGCCCATATAGTAGGTTTCTGTCGCGTATGTTTCGCCCGTTATCAGGTTCACGTATTCTTTGTTCTGCAGCACGACTTGGTCGAATAGTTGGAGTGTGAATTTTGCGAACTCGACTTCCGATTCCGCTATTTGCTCGATCCTGGCGCGCTCCTCTTCCGAGATTGCTCTGCTCACTCCGCCTGGGAGTCCGCAGGCTGGGTGTATTCTTTTTCCGCCAATTATCCCAACCACATCAAGGGCGTCGGAACGGTGCTTGATCACCGAGGTACCGACTTCTACTCCCACTTTCGATATGACTCCGAGAATGTTTCGTTCCGCTTTCGGAGCATTGGGACCCATCACAAAGTCGGGTCCTGCTAGAATGTAGAAGTGGGTTGTGTGGTCAGCGACGAAGAAGGCGCTGTACAGTAGCTCTCTCAACTTCTTTGCAGCTGTGGGTGGATCAACATGAAAGAGAGCGTCTAGGGCCTTTGTTGACGCTAGGTGGTGTGCTTCGGGGCATACGCCGCAAATCCTGCTCGTGATGTCCGGCATCTCCTCAACCCGCCTACCCTCGCAGAATTTTTCGAACCCTCTAAGTTCTGGAACTTGGAAGTATGCATTCTCAACATTTCCCTCATCGTTGAGGAATATGGAGATCTTGCCGTGTCCCTCAAGCCTGGTGATGGGGTTTATGGTGACAGCTTTCATTGTTTCGTCCTCCTTAGGAGCGATTTCGCTAGTCCGTAACGGTAGAATGTCCCAATCGGATCGACGACACCGTCAGCGAGTTTCTGAATGGTTTCTTCATCATCCGCGTCCAAGATTGATGCGAGGGCTGAGAGCATCTTCGCTCCCTGATCGACAACGTTGGGTAATGGGCCGTAACAACCCTTGCAGGGATTGTTAGCATCCATGCAGATAGCTCCACAACCACCCCGCGTCGCGGGACCCATGCAAACGATCCCTTGCTCTAGCAAACATTTCTTGGGATCCGGAATTGTCTCGTAAGTTCGAACGAGTTTCGCGACTCTTCTGTCAGTCTTCTCTAGCTTGCATTCGTGGCATAGTGACTTGTCAGATGCCCCTAGGACTGCACCCTTTGGTGGAAGCTCACCGCTTAGAAAAGTTCCTACAACTTTTTCGACCTGTGGTCCGACGGGTGGGCAACCGGGGACGGAATAGTCGACATCAACCACCTGTCCCAGCGTTTTAACCGTGTTATACAATTCTGGAATTGTAAGTTCTCCTTCCGGTGCCTGGAACTTGGGTTGTGGGATAACGTGTTGAGGATTTTCTGTGGTGGGGGTTTCCTTGTAGGATGAGTCGAAAATCTGCTCTTTGCTCTTGGTGTTTGCAAGAGCGGGGATGCCGCCCATGTATGCGCAGGCTCCGAAAGCTACCAGTACTTTAGATTTGGCTCTGAGTAGTTGCGCCAAGTGTTCGTTTTCGGAGTTTTGTATTGCTCCGTTGAAGAACGTGACATCAATGCTCTGGTCTGGCATGCTCTCTAAGTCTGAGTACTTGAAATCCATTGCAGCGGGCCAGAAGACTATGTCAATCTTATCCTTTAATTCGACAAGTTTGGTTCCGAGTTCTAGGATGGCGATTTCGCAGCCGCCGCAGCTGCTAGCCCAATTGAATGCGATCTTAGGTTTTGTCATGCGATCACTTCCATACTACGTTTCCAATTGAGTGGTCCAATGTTGCGTATCTCCTCAGTCATACTCCTAACGACACTTGCGTAGCGCTCGCCTTCAGAAGCTGAAACCCACTCGAGTCTAATCCGTTCTCTCTCTATTCCAAATTGGTCGAGGAGATTTTGAAGAAGTTTGAATCGTTTAATGGTCTTCATGTTACCGTTCGTGTAGTGGCAGTCCCCTGGGTGGCAGCCGGCGATCAGCACGCCGTCAGCTCCCGATGCGAAAGCCTTCAAAACGAGGGTTGGGTCGACGCGGCCTGAGCAGTTGACGCGTATTGGGTTTATGTTTGGCGGGTATTTCATTCTGCTTGTTCCAGCAAGATCAGCTCCTGTGTACGCGCACCATTTACAGAGAAAACCAACAATTCTTGGTTCGAATCTTTCAGTCAATTTTCTTCGCCCCCTTAACTACTGACCGCCTCAACCTCGGCTAGGAGTTGGCGGTTGGTGAAGTTCTGCTGTTCGATCGCTCCTGAGGGACAGGCCGCTACACAAACTCCGCATCCTTTGCAGAGCGCTGCCGTAAGTACCGCAACGCTTTTTCCGTCGTCGAAGGTTATCGCATGGTACGGACATAGTTCTGGGCAGATCTTGCAGCCCGAGCAAGCGTTTTCGTCGATGATCGCGATCGTGGGCTCTAATTCAACTTCTTTTCTATCAATCAAGGATAGAACGTTCGCTGCAGCTGCGCCGCCTTGCGCAACGCTATCGGGGATGTCTTTGGGTCCTTGGCATGAGCCTGCGATGAATATTCCGTCGGCGGCTGTGGAGACTGGTGCAAGCTTGGGGTGCTTTTCGAGGAAGAAGCCATCTTTGCTTCGGCTTATAGAGAAAATGTGTGCCACATCAACTGCATCTTTCCTCGGCTCAAGACCGACGCTTAGTATGACAAGGTCGACTGGGACACGACGGACAATTCCTAGTAATGTGTCCTCTGCAACGACTATGAGCTTACCTTTCTCAGATGGGTTCTGGGCTACGTCTGTTACTTCAGCTACTCTTCCGCGAATGAAGGTTACATCCTCTTCGAGTAGTCGCTTGTAGAACTCCTCGTAACCCTTTCCAAATGCGCGCATGTCAATGTAGAATTCGTATACCTTCCCCTCGGTCTTCTCGTGAACCAAGTGGGCTGTTTTTAAGGAGTACATGCAGCAGACGCGGGAGCAATACTCGTTGTAGTTGACGTCACGGCTTCCAACGCAATGTATTATCGCGATGGATTCCGGTTGTTTGCCGTTTTTGAGA
>Ga0326728_10014851_pt1 | contig 16380 bp, 16 predicted proteins | sample MB3enrmetagenome_FD_207602 | JGI IMG/M metagenome (GOLD analysis project Ga0326728, IMG submission 207602) | Lab enriched peat soil microbial communities from McLean, Ithaca, NY, United States - MB31MN | ecosystem: Environmental > Terrestrial > Soil > Wetlands > Peat | place: USA: New York...
GCATTCGAAAGAACCCGGACATCGCCGCCCGCCTGCGATCTTTCGCCTACAACTTGATCAGAGCCGATGGCGGCCTAAACGTCCGCAACACCCGATGGCGCGCCGCCCTCGATCTCAACTTCGTGCCCAAAATGCCCAACTTACATGAGAACTGAACAGCCCTGGATCCATGACGTGTCGTTGGGCGGGCAACTGGAGTGCGTTGGCCGTCCTCGGATTTCCGGGCGATTGGAACGCAAGAGGTAGTGCTCGCCGATCTCGAAAAGAGCCCGGCCTCAACGCCGCGACGGCGAAGCTGGTCTATGATTTCTTTCACGAGCCTGGCAGGAGCTGAGCGAGCGTGGTAGGGGCCGCTTCCCTTCCCCCGCAAGGGGAGAAGGGGAGTCGCGCTTGAGGATCCCCCATGCTTGAGGGCCCGCCCCCCAACAACGCCGCGCATAAGCTGCGCCTCGTCTGCGATGAGGCCCGCGCCCGCGCCGTCGCCGATCTCATCGTCGAGAGCTTCGAGCCGGCCGAGGCCGCCGCGAGCGCGTTCGAGACCGACGAGCGATGGCCGGACGGCGGCAAGGCGTGGCTGGTCGAGGCCTATTTCGGCTTCGCGCCTGACGAGGAGTCCTTGCGCGAACTCGTCGCCGTCGCCGCGGGGGAGGACGCGGCTGGCCAAGTCGAGTTCGGCGTCACGGAAAAGCGCGACTGGGTCGCCAACGCGCTCGCCGGCCTCACGCCGGTGCGCGCCGGGCGCTTCGTCATCCACGGCGCGCATGACCGCGCGCGGGTTCGCGCCGGCGAAGTCGGCGTCGAGATCGAGGCCGGGCTCGCCTTCGGCACCGGGCGCCACGGCACCACGCGCGGCTGCCTCCTGCATTTCGATCGCGTGCTCAAGCGCCGTCGGCCGCGAAGCGTCCTCGACGTCGGCTGCGGCGCCGGCGTGCTCGCCATCGCCGCCGCCAAGGTCTTGCGGCGCAGGGTCCGGCTCGGCGACATCGATCCGGTCGCGGTCGAGGTCGTCAATGAAAATGCGCGCCTCAACGGCGTCGCGGCGTATTGCAAGGCGGTCGTCTCGCGCGGCGTCGAGAATCTGAGCTTGCGCGAAGGCGCGCCCTACGACCTCGTCTTCGCCAACATCCTCGCCAAGCCGCTGCGCCTGCTCGCCCCCTCGCTCGCCGCCGTGACCGCGCGGGACGGCGAGGCGATCGTCTCGGGGCTGCTGCTCGGCGACGTGCCCGGCGCGCTGGCGGCGTGGCGCGCGCAAGGGTTTTACCTGGCCGAGCGGATCGACCTTGAGGGCTGGGCGAGCTTGCGGCTGAGGCGGTAAGGAGCGCGCGACCGGAGTGGCATTTTCGGTCAGCGGAGTCGCCTAAAGGCTTGCCTTCGCGGAATATCTAGCGTAGAATATACGCATATGCGCTAGGGAATATCCAATGCCGCTCTATATCCGCGACGACGAAGTCGACGCGCTCGCCGTCAAGGTTCAGGCGGTCACCGGCGCTCGCACGAAGACCGACGCCGTTCGCATCGCCCTACAGCACGAAATCGAACGAAACCGCAGACGCACCCCGTTACGCGAACGCCTGGCGGCGGCCAAAGCAGTCGCGCAACAGATCGGTCCCGCGGACCCGACCTTCGACATGAAGACGTTCACCGACGCGTTGTGGGACGGGGACTGATGTTCATTGACGCCTCCGCGATCGTCGCCATTCTCAATCAGGAGCCCGAGGGCGAGGCCCTGGAGGCCTGCATCGAGCGGGCCGACGAGCCCGTGACCTTCTCGCCAATCGTTCGCTTCGAGGCGATCGTGTCCCTCGCCAGAGCGCGCGCGAAAGCGACGGGCGCCGCCGCCAAGCCGACCGCCGAAACGCTCGCTCAGGCAAGCGCCAGCATCGACCTCTTTTTCGAGGCGATCGAGGCCGAGGAAGTCCCGATCACCTCGGACATAGGCAGGATCGCCGTCGCCGTGAGCGCTCGATTCGGCAAGGTCGTCGGCCACCCGGCGGGTCTCAATTTCGGCGATTGCTTCGTCTACGCCTGCGCCAAGGCGTGCGAGGACTCGCTGCTGTTCATCGGCGCCGACTTTGCGAGGACAGAGTTGAAGAGCGCATTGAGCGCGGCCTCGCCGTGAGCCGCTTCGCCTGCGCGGGTTCGCTCTGATAAACGCGCCTCAGTCACGCGCCCTGACCGCAATCCCTCCGAGGTCGGCCTCTTCCGGCACGATGAACGGGCCCTCGAAGCATTCGGTCGAGAAGCGCGAGGCGGCCATCGTCGCCGACCAATGGGTCGGCGCGACGCCCATCTTCCTCTTCAGGAAGCGGACGAAGTCGGTCGGCGAGGGGACTTCGCGCCAGACGCTGGGCAGGAACAGGCCGGCGGCGCGGCCCTCGCGCAGCAGCAGGCCGTCGCGGTCGGGCCTTAGCTGGGCGATCAGTTCCTGCTCGCTGCGGCAAGGAATCGGCGTCGCCGGCGAGAGCACCGAGATTTTGATGGTCAGATCGGACAATTCGTCGCGCGTCAGCGGGGGAAAGCGCGGATCGCCGAAGCCGGCCCTAACCGCGTTGACGCCGACGTCCTCGGCCAGCGGCCGCCGCGGAAAAAGCGAGCCGACGCAGCCGCGCAACGCCGCGCCGCGCTCCAGCGTGGCGAAGGCGGCGCGATGCGCCGTCAGGCTGGGCGCCAGGTTCGGCTCGACGACGATCTGGGGCGTCGCCCCGCCGCGGGTCGAGGCGAAGTCCAGCGACGCCGAGGCGACGGCGACGAGACGATCCTGATCGGCCTTGTCGAGCCGCGCCGCGCCCGGATATTCGAACGCGAAGGCGCCATAGCCGACGACGCGCTCCCTCGGGCCGCCCATCTGATCCGAGGTCGCGAACGCTGCTCCGGTCGCGCGCATGCGAAGGTTTTGCGCGCGACGGATCGCGCCCTTGAGGCCGGCGTAGCCGCAGGCGTTGTCGGGGCCGAGTTCGCTCCAGCGGCCGCTCTCGATCAGGCCGCGGGTCTCGGCGTCCTTGGCGCGCGCTTTCGCCGCGGGCAGGAAATGCGAAAGATCGGAGGAAATGCAGATCGTCGTCTCCGGTCCGCCCCACAGGCGGCGTAGCGCCTCCTCGACGAGCTCGGGCGCCGCGTCGCCGACCAGCACCGGCGCGATCTCCAGCCCCGGGACCAGGCGCTGGAGAAAGATCAGCGGCATTTCCAGGCTGTGCTCGCCCTCGAACGGCGCCAAGTCGAGCGCGACGCCGTCGAGCGGCAGGATCGAGCGCAGCGCCTCGCCGGCGACCGGCGCGAGGCCGAGCGGGGTCGACCACGCCGCTGCAGGGTGAACGGCGAGGCCGCGGAGCGGCATGCGGTGATTGGGGCCGAAGATGACGGCCCGGCGCAGCCCGCCCGTCAAGTCGAGCGCGCGCAAGGCCTGCGCGGCGACCGCCCCGGAATAGTCGATGCCGGCGTGGGGAACGACGACCATTTTCGCCCGGAAGGGCGAGGGAGGCGCGGCGGCGAAGGCCGCGTCGATCTTGGCGGCCAGAATCGCGGCGTCGTCGGGGTAGAAGAGCCCCGCGACCTGGGCCGGGCGCACCGCCGGCGTTTGCGGCGAAGATTTCTTCCTGCCGTCCATCGGCCGAACTCGCGAAAACGGCGCCGAACGGGCGCCTTCCCTATATAGGGAGTGGTATCTTCAAGGGGATCGTCCCGTGCGCATCGTCGATCATTTTTCCCGCCCGCTGCCCGAAGGGCGGATTCTCTGCGAAGTCTGCCCCCGCGCCTGCAAGATCGGCGTAGGGCAGCGCGGGCTTTGCTACGTGCGGCAAAACGTCGACGGCCGCATGGTGCTGACCACCGACGGATTATCCTCCGGTTTTTGCGTCGATCCCATCGAAAAAAAGCCGCTCTATCACTTTTTCCCCGGCAGTTCGGTGTTGTCGTTCGGCACGGCGGGCTGCAATCTCGCCTGCGCCTTTTGCCAGAACCACGAGATCTCCAAGAGCCGCGAGGTCGACACGAGCGCGCAACGGGCCGCGCCGGAGACGATCGCGCGCGCCGCGGTCGAGCTCGGCTGCAAGTCGGTCGCCTTCACCTACAACGATCCGGTGATTTTTTACGAATATGCGATGGACGTCGCGGCGGCGTGCCACGCGCGCGAGGTGAAGACGGTCGCGGTGACCGCAGGCTACATGTGCCCCGAGCCGCGCGCCGAATTCTTTTCTTGCGTCGACGCCGCCAACGTCGATCTGAAGGCGTTCACCGAAGACTTTTATCATCGCCTGACAGCCTCGCATCTCGCCCCGGTGCTGGACACGCTCACTTATCTCAGGCGCGAGACCGACGTCTGGCTGGAGATCACCACGCTAATCATTCCCGGCGAGAACGACTCGGTCGCCGAAATCGACGCGCTGACGCGATGGATCGCCGAGGAACTGGGGCCGGACGTTCCCCTGCATTTTTCCGCTTTCCATCCGGATTATCGCATGCTGGACCATCCGCCGACGCCGAAGGCGACGCTCGACCGCGCCCGCGCGCAAGCAATCGCCAATGGCCTGCATCACGTTTACATCGGCAATTGCCGCGACCCGCAGCGCCAGACGACGATCTGCGACCTCTGCGGCGCCGCCCTGATCGGGCGCGACGACTACGACGTCACCGCTTACGCGCTCGACGCCTCCGGCGCCTGCCCGGAGTGCGGGCGCCCGCTCGCCGGCCGCTTCGCGGCCGAGCCGGGCCATTGGGGCGCAAGGCGCAAGCCGATCGACATCGAGGCTTTCGCTTAGGCGCGGCGCCGCGCGCGACTTCGCCTCCAGGGTCCAGGTCGGCATGGTCGGCGTCAACGCGCCGATCCCGGCGCCGGTCGCCTACTACACCTTCGGCGGCTGGAAGCGCTCCGCCTTCGGCGACCTCAACCAGCACGGCCCCGATTCGATCCGCTTCTACACCAAGATACACCAAGACCAAGACCGTCGCCGCGCGCTGGCCGTCGGGCGTGAAGGACGGCGCGAGCTTCGCCATTCCGACGATGGGCTGAGCGGAGGGCGGACGACGGAGGACAGAGGGCGGAAGTTGGACTATATTCGTCCATGCTCGGTCCTCCGTTCTCCGAATTCCGATGTCCGCCGCGCCGAAGCCGAAAATGACCGCCGACGAATTCCTCGCCTGGGCAAACGGGCGCGAGGAGCGGTGGGAATTGGTGGATTGCGCGCCGACGCTCATGGCGCCGGAGCGCGCGATCCACGCCCTGACGAAATTCGCCGCCCAGCGCTCGCTCGACGAGGCGATCGCGCGCACCGGCTCGCCTTGCCGGATGTTCCCTGACGGCATGACGGTCCGCGTCGACGCGGCCAATGCTTTCGAGCCGGACGCGCTGGTCGTTTGTGGCGGTCTGCCGCCGGCGGAGGCTATCGAAGTCGCGAATCCCGTCATCGTCGTCGAAGTTCTGTCGCCCAGCACGGCGGCCAACGATCACGGCCTGAAGCTCAGCGGTTATTTCTCCCTCGCCAGCGTTCAGCATTACCTCATCCTCGATCCTGATCGCCGGGTTTTGATCCACCACAAACGCGGGCAGGGCGAAGCGATCGAGACGCGCATTCTGAGCGAGGGCGTCCTGCGCCTCGATCCGCCGGGGCTCGAAGTCGCCGTGTCGGACATGTTCGCGGCGCAATAGGCGTTGGGATGGGAACAATCTCGAATCTGAAGCCGCCGCGCGGCTCGGCGAGATCCGCGCCGATATCGCGAGCGCCGCGATGAACGAGATACGACGCTTCATCCCTCAGTTTTTCGAATTGGCGGACTTAGCGGCGCTGGCGTTCGCGTTGGCGCGCGAACTCGATCATTCGGCCTACGACTGTTTCTATCTCGCGCTGGCGCGCCGCCGCGCCGCGCCGCTCGTGACGCTTGATCGCGCCTTCGTGGCCGGCGTCGCGAAAACCCGCTACAAGCGGGATGTCGTCCGTCTCGCCGATTGGAGCTGAAACGCGTCGCCGATGTTCGCCCTCGCCGCCGACCACACCGCCGTCCGCGGCACGGCGCCCGCGGCGAAATCTGAATGAATGTTCAGAGTATCATGGTCGGAGCGTACAATTCTCGTTGATCGGTCGATTTCGGCGCCTCGGCGCCTCGTTTTGGGCAAATAGGCGCCGATTTGTCGGCGGAGTCTTCGCTCGAGCGTCAGAGGGTTCCGCAAGGCCGACGCCCGCGAAGGCAGCGCCGTTGCGGCGCAAGGTTTGGAAGTTGGAGGCAGCTCATGCGCGCATTGTTGTACAAGTCGACCGCCATCGCATTGACGGCCCTGTTTCTCGGCTTCGGCGTCGCCGCCGCGACTTCGACGCCCGCCGAGGCCGCCCCGCCCGGCGTTTGGCATCACGGCTATTGGGGCGGCGGCCGTTGGTACGGCGGTTGGTGGGGTCCGGCGGTCGGCTTAGGGATTCTCGGCCTCGCCGCCGGCGCGGCGATCGCCTCGCAAGGCCCCTACTACGGCCCCGGCCCCTATTACGGCCCCGGCCCCTATTACGGCCCCGGCTACTACCCCGGCCCGGATTCCTGCACGGCCTATCGTCCGGTGTACGACCGTGGGGGCGGCTATCTCGGCCGCCGCTGGGTCGACATCTGCCAGTAAGCCCGAGTCGGCGGCGCCGTTTGGGCGCCGCTCGTCTGCTTTGCGCCGATCGCGTTCGCCTCCGGCGAACGCCGGAGGCCTCTCACGTCAGATCGACACGGCCGGCGGGTTCGCCCCAAGAGCGGCGGCGAAGCGCGTGCATGAAGCGCGGGCGCCGAGATAGCGATCGCGACGCAGGCAAAGGCCGTCGTCGGCGCGCACCGACGCGGAAGCCGAACTCAGGCTCGCAAGTCCGGGCGTCGCCGCCTCCAGATAGGCGGGATCGTTGCGGAAATGTCGGCACGATCCGCAGAAGCCGCCGGCCGCCGTCGAAATGCGCGCGTCCTTCGCCGGGCGCGCGCGCAATCCCAAGACGTGGCGGAAGTTCCTCAGCGGCCGCATCGATTCATCGCGCCAGGTTCGCCCAATAGGAGGCGAAGACGAAGACGGAGAGAACGAAGCCAAGCAGGACGTTCACCGCCACGCCGGCGCTGAACGCGGCGAACGGCTTCCTTCCCGCCTTCGCCAGTTCGCCGACGCGCGTCGTCAGGCCGATGCTGAAGAAGCAGAAGATGAAGGTCCAGGTCCTCAGGTCCTTGATCGGCGCAACAAGAGTCGGATTGACCGCTTTGTTGAACTCCGCCAGGGCATAGCCGCGCGAAGCCCAGGTGACGATCAACGAGGCGATGAGGAAGCCAAGGACGAATTTCGGGAAGCGGCGCCAGATCTCGGCCGCTTCCGGCTTGCTTCCGCTTTCGCTCGGCTCCCAGCGCGTCGTCGAAACGATCGCCAGCGCGAGCGCCCAGACGCCGATCCAGACGTCGCGGCCGACCACCTTCATCAGCGTGAACGCCCAGACGGCTTGATCGGCCGTGCCGGCGACGCCCGAGGCCGGGCCTGCGTATGCGCCATAGGTCTGCGCGGCGGCGAAGCCGGCGGCGTCGGCGAATTCGGAGGCGCCGATCCAGGCGCCGGCGACGCCGGTCGGCAATTGCAGCCATTTTGCCGCGATCGGCAGCGCGAAGATCATCACGATCGCCCAGAAGATCACCACCGTGATGGCGATCGGCGCGTATTCCTTCTTGGCGCCGACGGCGCCGGCGATGGCGATCGAAGCCGAAACGCCGCATACGGCGCCGCCCGCGCCGAGCACCGCCGACAATTGGCGATCGAGTCCCAATTTCCGCGCCGCGAAGAAGATGACCAGAAACGTCGCCACCGAGACCAGCGAGGCCTGCAAGATCGCGATCGGACCCGCCCAAGCGATGAGCGAGAACGGCAGCGTCGCTCCGAGCAGCACGATGCCGGTCTTGATATAGAATTCGACCCGGAAGCCCGCATCCATCCATCGCGGCAGGCCGATCAGGTTCGAGATCAGCAATCCCGACAGCAGCGCCACCAGCGGCGGCTCTAAATTATAATAATTCGCCTGGGTCCATTGGCCGAGCGCGAAAATCACCACCGAGAACGCATAGAGGAAGACGAACGAGGGGACGAAATCGCGCGCTGCGAAGCCGAGCGCCGTCAAAGCCGCTGCGAAAATCACCAGCCAGGCGGCGAATTGCGCGAGGTAGCGGAGCCAATTGGCGGCGAACTGGCTCCCAAGCTGGCCAAGACTCGACCACTTCTCGGGCGTCACGGCGATCCACTTGAGGCTCGCGCCGTTGGCGAACAGGATGTAGCCGACGACGACGATCCCCAGGCCGAGCCAGATCGCCCACCAGTCCTCCTTGAGCCAAAGTTCGCGCCACCCTGTGGTGAGCGAGGGCGATCGGTCGGCGTTCGAAGCGAGTTGGTCAGCGCTCATCGTTCTTCTCTCTCTCTTAGCCGGCCGCGCGGCGAATCGCGGCCGAGCGCCCCTCGGAGGAGCAACGTGACCAATATTATCTATTGAATTTATCGACTGATCAATCCAAAATCGGCTCGCTATCGAAAATTGTTCCGAATTTCCCTTTCTGGTTCGCCGAGGGCCATGTCCAGATTTCCTTTCAAACGGATCGTCATCGTTGGCGGCGGGGCGAGCGGGGCCTTGATGGCGGCGCATCTGCTGCGGAGCGACCCGAACAACCTCAGCGTCACGATTGTCGAGACGCGCGCGCAACTCGGGCGCGGCCTCGCCTACGCGACCGGCAATCCGAGCCACCTGTTGAATGTGCGCGCGGCCAACATGAGCGCCTTCGCCGACGATCCCGGTCACTTCGCGCGTTGGCTGTCGAGGCAGGCGGAAGCGCCGGAGACGGCGGGCGACCCCGGTTTCCGCTTTGTCTCGCGCAGCCTCTACGGGCGCTATCTCGAGAGCCTGGTCCTCGAACATTTGTCCGGTCCGGAAGAGCGTCGCGCGCTGACGGTGGTGCGCGACACGGCGCGCGGCGTGAACGTGACTCCGAGCGGCGTCGCGATCGCCCTGAGCGCGAGGCCGCCGCTTCACACCGACCTCGCCATATTGGCCTGCGGCCATGAGAGCGTCGTCGACGAAGGCCCGCTCACCGTCAGCCCCTGGGCCGAACCGGTCGGCGCGGGCGCTCCGAGCGGCGCGACGCTCTTGATTCTGGGAACCGGGCTGACGATGGTCGATACGGCCCTGGCGCTGCAGGAGCAGGGCCATCGCGGGCGGATCGTCGCCTTGTCGCGGCGGGGCCTGCCGCCGCACGCGCATCGCGCCGTCGAGCCTTCGCCCATCGACGCCAACGCCGCGCCGTTCGACCGGGATATCGCGACGCAGCTGCGTTGGCTGCGGAGCCTCGCCCGCGAGCGCGAGGCGCAGGGCGGCGACTGGCGCAGCGTCGTCGACGGCCTACGTCCCCACACGCAAGCGATTTGGCGCGCGATGACGCAGCGGCGACGCGAGCGCTTCCTCGAACATGCGCGGCCGTGGTGGGACACCCACCGCCATCGTATGGCGCCGGAAGTCGCGGCCCGCATCGGCGCGATGGTCGCCAGCGGACAACTTGAAATCGTCGCGGGAAAAATCGTCGAGGTCAGGCGGAACGGCGAAGGCGCCGACGTCGCTTTGCGCCGGCGCGGTTCGCAGGGCGTCGAAACCCTTCACGTCGCGCGCGTCATTTCCTGCAAGGGCGTGACGAGCAGTCCCGGCAGAAGCGCGAATCCGCTGGTGAAATCGCTCTTCGCCAAGGGGCTGGCGCGCGCGGACCCGCTGCGCATCGGCATCGACGTCGCCTCCGATTGCGCCGTCGTCGACCACGAGGGACGCCCGTCGCAACGCCTCTTTGCAATCGGTCCGATGAGTCAAGCCGCTTTTTGGGAAATCATCGCGATTCCCGATATTCGCCTGCAGACGGCCGCGCTCGCGGCTCGGTTCACCGAACGCTTGGCGGCTTCGCGCGAGGCCCCGGCTCACATTCCGAACGCGTGAGCGGCGGCGCCCGAATTCACCACGTATTGACATGGGGTGTCAGTTAGTATAGTTATTTCATAAACTAAATGTGTTTATCTTTCGATCAGCCACTCGGAAGGAATGGGCGCCGTCATGTCGCATTGGTATCAAGATAACTCGCTCTCCATCGGCCATACGCCGCTGGTTCGTCTCAACCGCATCGTCGACGGTGCTCGCGCCACGGTCCTCGCCAAGACCGAGGGGCGCAATCCCGCTTATTCCGTGAAGTGCCGCATCGGCGCGGCGATGATCTGGGACGCCGAGAAGCGCGGCCTGCTGGGGCCCGGCAAAGAGCTCGTCGAGCCGACCAGCGGCAACACCGGCATCGCGCTCGCTTTCGTCGCCGCCGCGCGCGGCGTCCCGCTGACCCTGACCATGCCCGAGACCATGAGCGTCGAGCGCCGCAAGTTGCTGATCGCGCTCGGCGCCAAGCTGGTGCTCACCGAGGGGCCCAAGGGCATGGGCGGCGCCATCGCCAGGAGCGAGGAGATCGCCGCCTCCGACCCCGGCCGTTACGTTCTTCTCCAGCAGTTCAAGAACCCGGCCAATCCCGCGATTCACGAGCAGACCACGGGGCCGGAGATATGGAACGACACCGACGGCGCCGTCGACATCTTCGTCTCCGGCGTCGGCACCGGCGGCACCATCACCGGCGTCTCGCGCTACATCAAGCATAGGCAGAAAAAGCCGATCGTCTCGATCGCGGTCGAACCCTCGGCCAGCCCCGTTCTCACCCAGGCCCGAGCCGGCCAGCCGTTGAAGCCCGGCCCGCACAAGATTCAAGGCATCGGCGCCGGCTTTGTCCCGGACGTGCTCGACCTCGCTCTGGTGGACGCGATCGAGCAGGTCGGCAACGAGGAGGCGATCGACTTCGCGCGTCGTCTGGCTCGTGAAGAGGGCATCCTGGCGGGGATTTCCGGCGGCGCGGCGGCCGCCGTCGCCGTACGCATCGCCAAGCGGCCCGAGAACGCTGGCAAGACCATCGTGACGGTGCTCCCGGATTCGGCCGAACGGTACTTGAGCACGGCGCTTTTCGAGGGCGTTTTCGACGCCCAGGGCCTCGCCGCGTGACCGCCGCCGACGCGGGCGTTCTCCGGGATTGCCATCGCGCGCGCGTCAGGCGAGCTCGGCTTCAGCCAGCGCCTCGGCCTGCCTCAGCCCCAGCGCGGCGACGTCGAAGCCGTCGATCGTCTCTTCGAACAGGCGATGGAAGTTCATCGCCGCGCCGAGGCGCAGGAAGACGCCGCCGAGGCCGATCGTGGCGCGGTCGAGGAAGACGAATTCGCGCGGAACCCTCAGGGCGCCGCCTTCGGCTTTCAGCGCCTGCATCACCGTGAAGATCTCGCGCCGGCCGTAATCGCCCGGCCTGACCCCGTCGGCGATGGTGCGCACGCGATCGTCGATCAGCGGCCCGTAGACGAAGCGCGCCCAGATGTTCAGCGCCGCGATCGTGGCGCGCGACAAGTCGCGAAAGCCCCAGATTTCGTAGGCGTGGACGATGCGCGCTTCGTCGGCGCTTCTGAGCGCCCGATAAAGCTCGACGACGCCGCCGACGAACTCTGCAGGGAAAATGCGCACGCAGCCGTAGTCGAAGAGATTGACCGCCTCGACTCTCTGCGCCTCGCCCTCTCCCGCCGCGACGACGGAATAATTGCCGAGATGCGGATCGCCGTGAATGACGCCGAAGCGCGAAAACGGCCGCCACCACGCCTCGAACAAGGCGAGCGCGATGCGCCGACGCGCCTCGGTGCCCGCGCGCTCGAATTCGACCAGCGGCGCGCCCTCGAGCCATTCCTGCGTCAGCAATCGCCGCGTCGACAGCTCGCCGAACACCTTGGGCACGCGCACGCGCTCGCGGTCGGCGAGCATCGTCGCGTAGAGCCGCGCCAGCCTGGCCTCGCGCTGGTAATCCAGCTCCTCGCGGATGCGCGCGGCGATCTCGACCGCGATTTCGCGGGTGTCGATCGCCGGTCCCATGCGACGGTGGAACTTGAGCAGGAATTCGAGCTGCGAAAGGTCGACTTCGACGGCCGAGGCCATGTCGGGATATTGCAATTTGCAGGCGAGCTTGACGCCGCCGAGGCTGATCGCGCGATGCACCTGGCCGAGCGAGGCGGCGGCGGCCGGCGCGAGATCGAACTCGGAAAAACGCGCGCGCCAGTCAGGCCCCAGTTCCGCCCGCATGCGGCGGCGCACGAACGCGGCGCCCATCGGCGGCGCCTGCGATTGCAGCGTCATCAGCTCGCTGGCGTAATCGGCCGGCAGCGCCTCGGGGATGGTCGCCATCATCTGCGCGACCTTCATCAACGGCCCCTTGAGCGAGCCGAGCGCCTCGGTCAAGGCGCGCGCGTTGCGGCCGCGCTCGCCGCCGATCAGGCGGCCGGCGCCGACGCGCGCCGCAAGAGCGCCGGCGTTGACGCCGAGATTGGCGTAGCGCCGCGCGCGGGCGGAAAACCGATCGGCTTCGTCGTCGCGCGTCATCAGGTCGTTCTCCGATGCCTTGCTTGCGCTGTCTTAGGCCCATTGCTCGGGGTTGAGCGAGGCGAATTTGCGGCGCCGCCGCGCCCGCCTCGCCGATGATCTCCATCGACAAACTGGCCGAAGGCTGCGAGGATCGGGCGCCCGGGCGCTCCATCGAGGCGCGCCAAGCGGGGCGCGACGAATTGCTCGTCGACCTCCTGGCGCAGGCGGGTAAAATATCGGCCGCAGCCGAAGAGGCGGGCCGATCGATTCTGATCGGGGGAGGGCGTCATGCATCGCGACGAGCCGCTGCCACTCTACGAGACCGAAGTCGCGGCCGACTGGATCGACTACAACGGCCACATGAACGACGCGGCCTACGCCTTGGTGTTCAGCCGCGCGCTCGATGCGCTGATGGACCGCATCGGCCTCGACGCGGCCGCGCGCAGGGCGAGCCGGCGCACGCTCTATACGCTGCAGGTGATGCTGCACTATTTCAAGGAAGCAAGCCAGGGCGAGGCCCTGTTCGTGCGCGGCCGCCTGTTGGAGCACGACGACAAGCGCATGCGCGTGTGGCTGGAAATGCAGGCGGGCCGGGAGGGCGCGAGCCTCGCCGCCAGCGAGCAATTGCTGATCTCCGTCGATCAAGGGGGAACGAGCGCGCGCGCCGCGCCCTGGGGCGCCGAAACCATGGCCGCGCTCGACGCCCTGGCCCATGCGCAGCGCGGCCTCGAAGTCCCGCCGCTGGCGGGGCGCGGCGTCGCGCTGAAGCGCAAGTAGAGGGTGTGTTGTGGGCTGTCAGGAAGCAAGCGCTTCCTCTATTATTGCGAGCAAAGCGAAGCGATCCGCGCTTAGGTTTGCGGCGGCGGCCTAGTCTGGCGTCATGGTGATGCAAACTCCCTAATTCAACCCCGCCGGTCGCGGCGTGGCTTGCGCCCCGGTGCGCCCGGCCGGACTTTTCGACCCCGTTTCTTCTCGACGATCGCGGCCTTCGGGTCGGGCGGCGCAACGCGACGGTCTTCGATCAACGTCGGGGCGGGAGCTACTTTCGCGCCTTTTGCAATCGGCGCTTCCAACGTTCGCCCGGCTTGATTTCGGCGCCAAGCACGTAACGCTCCAGGATGCGGCGATGCCTGGCCTGGCGCGCCCCGGCGCTCTCGGCCGTCGCGTTCTCCGACGCCGCGTCGGCGACGGCGGGCATGGCCTCGGCGAGCGCGCGCGCCGCGCGGAGGCCGGCCGGCGCTTTGGCGGTCGCGACTTCGCGCTTGGGCCTCGCGCCCGGCGAGGCGATCTTGGCCTTACGCCCAGGCTCGGGCGCCGTCCCCCCCGTTTCCTCGATTTCCGTCGACGCCGACCAGAAGGGCGGTGCGATTTCCCGACCCGCGTCTTTCTTGGTCCGCCTCTTGGGCTTGGGCGTCGCGGCCGAACCTTCCCGCCTGCGCCGAGGCGAAGCCGCGGCCTCCTCGAAACGCGGCGCGATCGGTTCGAGGTCGGCAAGACTGGGAAGAATCCGGCCCTGCGGGCGCGCGGGCGGCGCCTCGGGGGCGAGCGGCGCTTTGGCTTCGGCCTCGAACAGCGCCGCCGCGCCGGAAGGGCGCCCCGGTCCCGGCGCCGGGTAGGCGAGCGGCGGCGCCGCCAACCAGGTCTTGGCGCCCGCATTCGACGATCGTCGTTGCCGGCGAACCTCGACGACGAATGTGGGGGGCGGTCGTTTCATTGGAGCCTTCGACGTTCAGGGTTGAGCCCGGCCGAGCGATCTTTTATGGGCGAGTCGCAATCGAGTCGGCGCAGCGCCAATGCTGAAGGCCAAACCGGGGAAAAAAGCAATATGCTTCGAACCGTTCTCGCCTTCGCCGGCGCGCGTTGTGGTCGATTTTGTCGCGATCCGCTCCAGCCGCGCGCTAACCCATCATTAACCCTATCGCGGGCTTAACTGAACCGATAAAATCCGGGTCCGGGCGAGCCCAAGTTTTGGCCCATTTACGGCGCAGACCCACCCGAAGCGAGCCAACGGCCGTTCCGCCCGAACATGAAGCCGTCCCCCGCTCCCCCAAGAGGTTCCCGCGATCATGAACACAGACGCCGCCGCAACGGTCGCCGCCAATCCCGAGACCACGCTGCTCGCCATGTTCTGGTCGGCGCATATCGTCGTCAAGATCGTCATGGTCGGCCTGCTGGCCGCCTCGTTCTGGAGTTGGACGATCATCGTCAACAAGACTTTGCTGTTCGCCAAGTTCAGGCGCGCGATGGACGGTTTCGAGCAGATCTTCTGGTCCGGCCAATCGCTCGAGGAGCTCTACGGATCGCTGTCGCAGCGGCCCAATTCGGGCGCCGCCAGCCTGTTCGTCTCGGCGATGCGCGAATGGAAGCGCTCGTTCCAGACCCCGTCCGCCTCCTTTCGCGGCCTGCACGCGCGCCTCGACAAGGTGCTCGACGTCTCCATCGCGCATGAGATCGAGCGGCTCGAATCCAACCTGTTGTTTCTGGCCACCGTCGCCTCGGCGGCGCCCTTCGTCGGCCTGTTCGGCACGGTCTGGGGCATCATGACTTCGTTCCGCTCGATCGCCGCCTCAAGGAACACTTCGCTCGCGATCGTCGCGCCGGGCATCGCCGAGGCGCTGCTGGCGACGGCGATCGGTCTGTTCGCCGCCGTTCCCGCGCTGATCGCCTACAACAAGTTGCAGGGCGACGTCGCCCGGGCGCAGGCGCGCATGGAAAGCTTCGCCGACGAATTCTCATCCATTCTGTCGCGGCAGATCGATCAGCACGTTTCGGGCGACAAGGCTGCCTGAGGCCGGACGGAACGGCGAGGAGCGGGCCGATGGGCATGACGGTGGGCGCGGCGGGGCGCAAGAGCGGACGCGGGCGGCGCGGCGTGCCGCGCTACGGCGCGATGGCCGACATCAACATGACGCCGTTCATCGACGTCATGCTGGTGTTGCTCATCATCTTCATGGTCGCGGCGCCCTTGCTGACCAGCGGCGTCGCGGTCGACCTGCCGCAGGCCAAGGCCGGCGCGCTCAACGTCGAGCAGAAGCCGATCGCCATCACGCTCGACGACCAGGGGCAATTGTTCCTGATGGATCAGCCGATCGCCGAGGCCGAACTCGCCGACAAATTGCAGGCGCTCGCCACTGACGGCGCCGACCACCGCATCTATTTGCGCGCGTCCAAGGCCGTGCTCTATGGACGGGTCGCCGAGATCATGGGCGCGGTGACCGCGGCCGGCTACAAGAAGGTGGCGCTCGTCACGGAACCCGAAAAGCGGTGAAGCGAGGACTGGGGTGAGCGACCAGCCGTCGAAAACAGGGCTCTACGTTTCGAGCGCGCTTCACGCCGCGCTGCTCGGGTTCATCGTCTTCGGCTTTTCCGCGGCGCCCAAGTTCGAGGACGCGTCCGAGTCCATTCCGGTCGACATGGTCACGCCGGCGCAATTCAACGAAATCATGAAGGGCGAACGCGACGCCAAGCCGGTCGAGAAGCCTCCCGTCGAGCCGACGACGCGCCAGGCCGCGATCGAACCGCCGGTCGCGCCGACGCCCCCGGAGCCGCCGCCCGAACTCAAGAAGGCCGACGAACCGACGCCCGCTCCCCCGCCCAAGCCCGCGCCGCCGCCGGCGCCGAAACCCGTCGCCGAGGACGCGCCGACGCCCCCCGTCAAGCCCAAGGAAACGCCGCCGGAGAAGTTCAAGCCCGACGCGGTCGCCAAGCTGTTGGAGAAGGCCAAGCCCGACGAACCGGCCAAGCCGCAGAAGGCCTACGATCCCAACGCGATCGCCAAGCTGATCGGGCAAGCCAAGTCCTCGGCCGATCCGACGCCGACCGGCGCGGCCACGCCGCAGGGGCTGCCCGACCAGCACGCGGCGCGCATGTCGCCGTCGCTTTCGGCCGCGCTCGACGCCTGGCTCCAGGACGCCTATCTCAATTGCTGGACGCCGCCCCCGACCATGCCGGA
>Ga0326728_10014852_pt1 | contig 16380 bp, 13 predicted proteins | sample MB3enrmetagenome_FD_207602 | JGI IMG/M metagenome (GOLD analysis project Ga0326728, IMG submission 207602) | Lab enriched peat soil microbial communities from McLean, Ithaca, NY, United States - MB31MN | ecosystem: Environmental > Terrestrial > Soil > Wetlands > Peat | place: USA: New York...
CTGATTCTTTTGGAACTGAAGAACGCGCGCATGGTGGAGAGCGTGCGCGGCGCCAACGGCGGATACCGCTTGCGCCGCGATCCCGCCGATATACGCTTGAGCGAGATTATTCGTTTGGTGGACGGGCCGCTCGCGCCGTTTGGCGACGCCGATCAGTTGCGGGCCCTGATCGATCGCGATGCCGACCATAGCGCCCTCTACAGAGTGTTTCTCGAAGTGCGGGATGCCGCCGCCAAGATTCTCGAGAACACTACGCTCGCCGACCTGATCGGCCGCGAGCCTGAGGCCGATTCCCATCCCAAGGCCATCAACCGGAAGGCCGGCAAGAAAAAGAAATCCGAACCCAGTGTGATGCCGATGTTGGCGGCGGGCGAGGGCCACGACTAAGCGAACTGCATGGTGGAGATTCAGTTTGGAAGTTGCGCTAGCTCTCTTTAAGTTGTTGTGCCCGCGAACGAGGGCTAATCGCCATCCCTTCCAGTGGCGACGCAATACGGCATCGTCCAAGATCACGTTGCCTACGCTCTCCGATCGCCCGCTTACTTGCGAAGAAGATAATATTCGTTGATGGGCCGGTCATCCTGAAGAGCGGGAGTCGCGGGCGCCAATGCGATCATTTGATCCGTGGTCGTTTCCGCCGAGAGCATGAGGTTGAACTGCTCGTCCGGCGTCTTCGCCGGCCCCCATTCCATCATATCGGTAACGGCCTTTGCCGGCATACGCGCTGCAAGTTCTGCCGCGCTGCGATTTTGGATGGGGTGATCGCTGGCAAAAAAGTGCCACCCCCAATGTTCGACGGAAGGAAAAACGCGGACATAGGAGAAGGAGTTTCTCAGCGCCCGGGCCACCGAGGCTTGTACGGCAGCGTCGCCGTTGGGCAGCCACTGGGCGAGGATTCCTCCCGGCTGCAGACGCTCCTTAACCACCGCGTAGAAGTCCTGCGAATACAGGAGGCTCGAACCAGCCGCCTGGACCGGTGGCGGAGGATCGATCATGATGACGTCGTAGCGGGCAGGGTTGCGCTCCAAAAAGTGGCGTCCATCATCCGCTACGATGTGCGCCAGCGGCGATGCGAGCACTTGCGCCGCATCGGCATGGAAGAAGTGGAAAAGCTTCGGAACGCTGGGAACAAGATCGACCGCGGTAACCTGAATTCCCCAGGAGAGCGCGGACCGGAAGGTCGTGCCCATGCCGAAGCAAATCACCAGCGCCTCGCGGGGCGGATGATCGAGCGACGCCAAGGGGAAGTGAGCCATCATCTTGGTGATCGGTGTCAGACTGGTCATGCCGACGCCGTTGACCAGGAGCTGCTTCTCCGTCTCCGTTCCTGACTCGGCGGAGACCTCGGCGGCGATCACCGTGGCTGTGCTGTCGCGCAGAACCTCGCGTTTCGGGAATTGGGTTTCGTAATTTTGAGTCAGAAAGAAAATTGCGATCGCGGCCAACAGAATGACGGCAGCGGCCGAGCGGGGCGCCCAGGCCATCGCACGCGTGCCGCGGCTCGGGAGCGCCATTACAAACCAGGGCAGCATGAATAGCAACAAGGAGAGATGTTCTCCGGCGAGTGGCAGCAGAATGAAACCGGAGACTAGCGGCCCCACGATGCAACCCACAACGTTGACGGCATAGGCTCGGCCAGCGCGGTTGGGATCGCCTCCAGACCAACGGTCCACAAGCATTGGGGTGAGGAATCCGATTACGGCCGAGACCGGCATCACGCCGAGGAAGACGCGATGGAGAGGCACCAACTGGATGCGGCTATCGGCCATCCAAAGTGGCAACAATCCGAGCAGGGCCAGGGAAATCCAGGCGAGCCTGCTCTCGTGGCCATGGCTGCGGCTCCACGAGCGATACACCCGCGATCCGGCAAATGTCGCCAAGAGATAAGAGCCCAGAATACCGGCAAAGGCGTAAACAATCGCGCCAAGGTATGGGGTGAAGAGGCGGATCCAGACGACTTCCATCCCCATGGTGACCAGGCCGGTCATAAACAAGAGCACCAGGACACTCTTCCGCCGGTCGAACTCCGAATGAACCGGCTCCGCGGAAACCGGATTCGCGGAAACAGGAGCGGCGGATTGCGAATTCATTTTCGCCGCGCGGCCCTGGGAGGCCCGGGTCACAAGGAAGGCTGAAGCGGCAATGGTGACGTTCAACAGCGCGCCCACTCGCAGCGTACCGTGAAAGCCGTAAAGCTCAATGAGGAACAGCGGCACGGTCGCTCCCGCAACCGCCCCCAGCACATTGGCCAAATACAGGAAACTGAACGAGCGCCGCGCCTCGTAACGCCCGTCGCTGCGGATGGCAAACATCGCCACTGGAATCGTGGCTCCCATACAGGCGCACCATGGCACCAGAGTCAGCGCCATCCAAGCGCCCGATATCACGTAAGACAGACCAGAGGACAGGGTGCCATGGGCTGCAATTGCTTCAAGAATGCGGTGTCCCCAGGCCAGTTCGAGTGGGACCGCGAGCGCCGAAACTCCGATCAAAAGCTCGGTTAGCGCATACAGCCGGAGCGGAGGAACCCGAATCTCTTCCCCATGCCGGCGAATCCATGTCCCGGCTGCCACCGAGCCGATCCCCAGACCCGCCATGAACATCGACAGCACGATGGACACAAATGCCGTGGTGACGCTGAACTGCGCCATTGCCAGCCGCAGCCAGATCAGCTCATACAAAATGCTGCAAAATCCCGAAACAAAAAAAAATGCGAAATACCACGCCATTCAATTAGCCTTTCTGCAAATGGGGATGACCGATGGAGCGAGAACAATGAAGCGGAATTTCCTTTAAGCCGGAATTTCCCTTTTGAAGTCGGAAACCAAACGATTGTACGCCCATCTCACCCCAGATCGACCAGACCTTGCACTATACCCATCTCGACCAGGAGTTGAAAGACATGGGCATGAGGGACGAGTGGGACAGTGGAAAGCGCGGAAGAGAGCAGTAGACGCGCGTCCTGTCGTAAGATTTCCTGTGCTTGTCTTCTGGATTCTGTTCAACCTGTTTGTGCTGGCGATGCTGGCACTCGATCTGGGAGTTCTCCATCGTCGCTCCCACCGCGTCGGCTTTCGCGAAGCACTGGCCTGGTCGGCGCTCTGGATCGCGCTCGCTATGGCCTTTGCAGTGCTCGTGTTGTTCTGGCACGGACGCGCTCAGGCGCTCCAGTTCGTTACCGGTTACGTCATCGAACTGTCACTCAGCGTCGACAACCTCTTCGTCTTTCTGGTCGTCTTCCACTATTTCAAAGTGCCCGGCGAGTATCGGCACAAGGTGCTGTTCTGGGGAATTCTAGGCGCGATGCTCATGCGCGGCGCGTTCATTCTGGCGGGCGTGGGCCTCATCCACCGTTTTAGCTGGATCACGTACGCATTCGGCGCTTTTCTCGTTTATTCGGGATTCAAGCTGCTGCGCCAGGGCAAAACGGAAATCGATCCCGACAAGAACCAAGTTCTACGTTTGTTTCGCCGAGTTTTTCCGGTCACGAATGAATATGTGGGCGGGCAATTTTTTGCGCGGCAGTGCTCTATGCGAAAGCACGGTCTTTACGCGACTCCGCTGCTGGTGGCGCTATTGGTCGTCGAGACCAGCGACATTATTTTCGCGGTCGATTCCATCCCAGCCGTTCTCGCCATCACCCTCAACGCCTTCATTGTCTACACCTCGAATGTGTTCGCCATACTCGGCCTGCGCTCCATGTATTTTGCGCTGGCGGAAATGATGGACCGGTTTCACTACCTTCACTACGGACTGTCGGCGGTGCTGATTTTTGTCGGCATCAAAATGCTGGCGTCGCATTATGTGACCATTCCAACCGGATGGGCGCTGACGGTTGTGCTTTTTGTTTTAGGAGCTTCGATTTTCGCTTCGTGGGTGAATCCGCAGAAGATGCTGGGCGGGTAACCCGCTCGCAACTACACAAAGTCAAGATCTTAACCACAGGGTGCACAGAGGACACAGGGGAACGCATCTTGGCCGTGCGCTATGATGGATGCTCATGATTAGCATTCCAGTCGTTACCTCGTCGCGGTCTTATGAAGTGCTCATTGGAAGCGGTTTGCTTGCTCGCGCCGGAGAGTCGCTCGGCCAGATACTGCAAAACCGCCGCGCGTTTGTCGTCACCGTTCCACCCGTGCGGCGGCGCTGGGCAAAGGTCCTGCTGAAATCGCTCGCGGCCTCGGGAATCGAAACACAGATCCTCGAAATGCCCGATGGCGAGCGCTCGAAACGTCTCGCCACGCTCGAGAAGCTAGCGGAGAAGCTCGTGAAGCTGGGCGCGGATCGCGGCGTAACTCTGATTGCTCTCGGCGGCGGTGTGGTCTGCGACGTGACCGGATTTCTGGCCTCGATCTATATGCGCGGCGTGGATGTGATCCATGTGCCGACGACCGTGTTGGCGCAAGCGGATGCGGCAATCGGCGGGAAAACCGGAGTCAATCTCGTATCGGGGAAGAATCTGCTGGGCACGTTCCATCAGCCGCGCGCGGTGCTGGTCGATCCCGTTGTGCTGGAGACGCTGCCATCGCGTGAATATCACGCCGGCCTTTACGAAACGCTGAAGTGCGGCATTATCGGGGATCCCGGTTTGTTTAAACTTTTTGAAGACCGCCGTCGCGAAATTCTCGATCGCGACCCGGTTGTGGTGGAGAAAGTGATTGCCGATTCGGTGCGACTGAAAGCGTCGGTGGTAGGCGCCGACGAACGCGAAGGCGGCTTGCGGCAAGTGCTCAACCTTGGCCACACCATCGGACACGCGCTGGAAGCCGAGACCCACTACACCGAGTTGCTCCACGGAGAGGCCGTGGCCTGGGGCATGATCGCGGCCACGCACATCGCGCTCTCCACGGGCAAGCTGGACAGCGTGACGGCGGGGCGCATCACGAACTCGGTCCTCGGCTTCGGCCGCATGCCGCGCATGACGTTGCAGACCGCGAGCGTCTTGAAGCGCCTGCGTTCCGACAAGAAGACGCGACAGGGAGTGGTGCACTTTATTCTGCCGCGCGAGATTGGCAAGGTTGAGATCGCGGGCGATGTACCGGAAGCGGTTGTGCGCTTGGCGGTTGAAGAGATTCGGAAGCTGGCGCGGAAGTGAATGCCGCCAAGTCGAGATGACGTCGCGATGGATCCAGACATGAATGAGCGGATCGTGGGTGCGGCTCCCGCCGGTGCGCGAGACCGCGAGTTGGCGGCAGCGGCTGTCCGGGAGATGTTTACCTCGATTGCGCCGCGCTACGACCTGCTGAATCACGTTCTTTCGTTCAACATCGACCGCTGGTGGTGGTGGCGAACGGCGTGGAAATTCGATGCGCTTCTGAAGCGTCCCGGCGTTCGCGCGCTCGATCTCTGTTGCGGCACGGGAGACATGACTTTCGCATTACGCCGGCACGCTGGTTCGGGAACTGCGCAAATTCTGGGTGCGGATTTTTCTCACGCCATGCTGCAGCGCGCGGCAGCGAAGGCGGCAGAGAAGGCGCCTAAGAACGACAAGGGAAGAGGCGCGCCGCTCGGCTGGATCGAAGCCGATGCGCTGCGGCTGCCATTTCCCGACGGACAGTTTCATCTGGTGACCTCGGCGTTCGGTTTTCGAAACCTGGCCGACTACGACGCGGGTTTGCGTGAAATTGTGCGAGTGCTCGTTCCCGGTGGAGAATGCGGCATTCTCGATTTCGGAGAGCCGGACGGATTCATCGGACACTTTTACCGTTTCTACTTCAAGAAAATTCTTCCCGCAATCGGGACGGTGCTTTCGGGAGTGCGCGGCCCATACGCATATTTGCCGGCGTCCGTCGAGCGCTTTCCCGCGCCCGATGAAATGCTTGCGCGCATGAGTCAAGCGGGGTTTTGCGAAGTTTCCTGGACTCCGTACACGTTTGGCGTTGCCGGGCTGTACCGTGGAGTGAAAGAACGCTGAACCGCCGAGACGCCGAGGAATTCCGAGAAAAGCCCAAAGTTTCCCCTCTGTACTTAGTGTCCCGGGTGGTTCAAGATTTGGATCTTCTCGGCGTTCTTCGCGTCTCGGCGGTGAATCAGTTTTTCTGGAACGAATCCGCGAACGCCTCGAAATTCGTTTTCTCAATCACGTGTTCGTAATCGCTGCCGAGAAATTTCTTCAGGCGGTCGGTGTTCATGATGTACTGGCCGGTCATGTAAGGAGTAGCGTCCGGCGGAATCGTCGAGATGTTCCAGTCCCACAAGAACTGCAGGGCGCGACGCATGGCCCAGCGTCCGGGCACGCGCAGCAATTTGGCGTGCGCCATTTCTATACACTGCGCAAAGGTCAAAGGCTCGCCACGCCCGGCGACGTTGAGGATGGTCAGCCGTTGCGCTTCCGGCTCGCGCTTGAGAATCCACGCGAGCAGCCGCGCCATGTCGTCGATATGGACGAACTGAATCTGGTTGTCAAGATACTTCTGGCCAAAGGGCAGAATGCAGGGCAGGCGTTTCGCCTGCTGGCGCATGCGGGCGGCGCGCGCGCCCTTCCCGTTGGGCGTTCCGCGGAACGTGCCCATCAAGTAATTATCAACCGTGCCTCCAGCAAAAATGTGGGGTCGCAGGATGAAGACGCCGCAGCCGCGCAGGGACGGCGCGCGCTGCTGCACGACTAGGTCACATTCTTTTTTGTGGATGGCGTAGGGCAGGGTGTGAGCGCCGAGAGGCGAGTCTTCAGCGACGGGAGCGGGCAGGTCGGCGCCATACGCCAAAACGCTGCCGGGAAAAATAAACTGCCGAATGGTGGGCTTGGGGTTCCGGTTGGCTTCGGCAACGGCTTCCATCACGCGGGATGTGCCAGCCACGTTGATCCGCCACATCCGGTCTACATCCAGGACCCCGGAACGCTGGGGAGCGATGACAAACGCCAGGTGCACAACCGACGCAGGCTGCAACTCGCGCAGCAGCAGGAGCAACTCGCGGGTGGATTCTTCTCGTCCCAGGTCGAGCGGGACGAAACGGTCAACCGGGGAGTGAGTGGGGGGCGTGACATCCACGCCCACCACTCTGTAATCCGAGAGCTGCGGCAAAAGCCGCTGGCCAAGATTGCCCGAAACGCCGGTGACCAAGATGGTTGGTCTTGTATCCATTTAGTCGTGCTTTGGGGCCTGTGGAACAGGCAGTCTGCCTCCCATGATGCTGCCAGGTTTTTGCGCGGGGCCGAAGTAGGCATCGTTGAAATCGACATCGCCCTTAAAGCCTTTCATACTGTCGTCCAAGCGCTGCTTGGAAAGTATATTCTGGATGTCCTTTTTCACGGTATCCAGAGGTATCGTCTCCTTGCTGATCAGCTTGTAGATGTAGTAGCCGCCGTTGGGAATTGACAGCACCTCGGATACTTCGCCGGGTTTGAGGTCCATGACCGACTGTTGGTTCGCCGGCAGCGTGATGCGGCGAGTTTTCTCCAGCTTTGTGGAAGGCGCGTCTCCCGAAAGACCGGCGGCGGCGTGGGCCTCCTTTTGCAGCTTTTCGGGGTCTTCACCCGCAACCGCACGGGCGCGGAGAGTATCTGCGAGTTTCGTCATTGCCTCCTCGGCAGCTTTTTTTTGCGCCTCGGTTGGCGGCGGCGGTGTCACGTTGGTATTCGCAGAGGCCTTCCCGCCTGGTTTCGTGGTGTCCTTGGCATCGGCCTTGGGCTTTGCAGGGGACGTCACGATTTGCTTGGTGCGGGGAACATAAATCCGCGCGAAGGTGGCTTGCTCGTAAGAGGCTTCGTTCTTCTTGTAATAGTCCTCGATATCGGCGTCGGAGACCTTGCCAGAGTCCTCCTGTAGCGTGCGGGTCAGTATCTGGGCAAGAGTCTGGATGCGCGCAAAGCGCATCATCTCATCGAATGTGGGTCCTTTATCGAGGCCGCGCTTTTCCGCCGCGACCGACATCCTAAGGACCTGCGCATAGAAGTTTGCCAGTTGCTGACGCCTGGCCGGCGGCATTGACGGTTGCAACGCATCGGCGAGCTTTTCAAATTGCGTGCGAGTAATCACGGTTTTGCAAGCGTCGCCCTGTAGAGTGGTATCGGGGCAGAAATCCTTGACCGTAATTACCGCATCGTCGGGTCCAACTTTTACTTCGGGGGCCTTATCGGGCGTGGGGGAAGCGTTTTGCTCCGCCTTGACTGCGGCGGCGGGAGGTGTGGCTGGAGGCGCGGCTTGTCCGAAGGCGAAGCCCGCCAGCAAGAGACATACGAGACATACGAGAGACTGGGAACGCATGAAGCAAGATCCTCCAAGGAGAAATTCCAACGCTTGCCATCGTAGCATGTCTCGCTACAGACTGGCCAAGGCGTGACCAGGAGTTGGCGGCGGGCGAATCCAAGGCGATAATGGCGTCTATGCCAGAAATTCGGGCTACCTTCAGTGCCGAGTCGATGCGCCGGGAAAAGCGGGCCGTTGCCGGGAACTCCGTGCTGGCGGCTTGCGTGATCACCAGCCTGAAAATTGTGGTGGGGATCGCAACCGGATCGCTGGGAATTTTGTCGGAGGCGGCGCATTCCGGTCTGGATCTGATCGCGGCCCTGGCGACTTTTTTTTCGGTGCGGGTTTCCGACCAGCCGGCGGATGCCGATCATCAGTACGGACACGGCAAATTCGAAAATTTTTCGGCCTTTATCGAAACCGGACTGCTGCTGCTGACCTGCGTCTGGATCGTCTATGAATCGATCAGGCGGCTGTTTTATTACCAGGTGGAAATTGAGCCGAGTGTGGCTGCGTTTCTGGTCATGTCGATGTCAATGGCAGTCGACGCCTGGCGTTCCCGCGCGCTCGGACGCATTGCGGCGAAGTACGACAGTCAGGCGCTGGAGGCCGACGCGCTGCATTTTTCCACGGACATCTGGTCGAGCGGAGTCGTGGTCGTGGGTCTGGCGCTGGTTTGGGTGGGACGCAGTTACCGGGTGGGATGGCTGCGGCAGGCCGATCCCGTTGCCGCGCTGTTTGTGGCGGGCGTGGTGGTTTCCGTGAGCTGGCGGTTGGCGCGCAGAACGGCGGACGCGCTGCTCGATGCGGCGCCCGTCGGCGTGCGCAGCCAGATCCTCGACCGGCTCGCGACCGTCGATGGCGTGCTGGAAGTGGAGCGGCTCCGGTTCCGCAAAGCTGGGAACGGCTATTTCGCGGACGTTTCCGTGGGGCTGGAACGCAATTTCACGTTTCAGCGATCGGAGCAGGTGGCCGACGCGGTGAGGGCTTGCGTGCGCGAGATTTTGCCCGACGCCGACGTAGTGGTGCACTCGGTACCGCGGGCCCGGCGGACGGAAAATATTTTCGACCGTATTCGTGCCGTCGCTACCCGCTACAACTTCAATGTGCACGACATCAGCGTGCAGAATTTGAACGGGCAGTTACATGTGGAGCAGCATCTGGAACTTGGCGAATTACTCACCATGAAGCAGGCGCACGACGAAGTTACCCGGCTGGAAACCGAGATACGCACCGAGGTCCCGGAAATTGCGACCATCCTTACGCACATTGAAAGTGAGCCGGCGACGATTGAAACGGGCGAGGAGATCGTCCGCGAGCCGGAGCTGGAACAGCGGCTCAAGGATGTTGTGAAGGAATTTCCCGAAGTCATGGACGTGCATGAATTCCAGTTTAAGAGGGTGCGCGAGCGGCTCTATGTTTCCTGCCACTGCACGCTGCCCGACGACATGCCGCTGGCGCAGGTGCACGACCTTCAGACCTCGCTCGAGATCCGCTTCAAACACGAAGCGCCGGAACTGTTCCGCGTATTGATTCATCCCGAGCCGGGAACGGACAACCGGAGGTAGGCAGTGGCTCGTCGCTGCTAGCTACTCCAGCCTCTTGCCCTTTGTTTCCGGCAGCTGGGTTGCCATCAGACTCGCCAATAAGAAGGCTGTGCCGCACAGATAGAAGGCCCAGCTTAGTCCCTTGGCCTGGCCGGCGCGTCCAATTACATAGGGAGCGATCGAACTCAGAGTGCGCGCGCCGTTGTAGGTGAATCCCAACGCGCGCGCCCGCACCCGCGTGGGGAATATCTCGCTTCCGATGATGCCCGAGCCGGAAAAGAATCCCGTCCCGAAAAACGCGACAATAGTACCCAGCACGAGCAGTAATACCGGTGAACGCGCCATGGCGTAGAGAGGCACGAGAAGCGCGGCGGCAAGGGTGTAGAACATGAAAGATTTGCGGCGGCCCAGATGATCGGCGACCCAGCCGAAGCTGATGTATCCGGGAAACATACCAAACAGGTTGAGCACGATCAGCAGTGTGGTGGTGCCCATAATGCCGAAGCCGCGTCCGCCTTGTTCGACGGGAAGCGAAAGATAAGGCGGCATCCAGGTGAACAATCCCCACCAGGCAAACAGACCGAAAAAGTTGAGTAAGAGAAGGACAATTGTGCTCTTAAGATAGGGCGCGCGGAAAATGAGTAAGAAGGAATCCTCGTTAGAAACATCGTGCGCGGATAAGCCGTGATCTGGAGTCTCATGGCGCTCCAGCCACATTTGCGATTCCGGCACGCGGCTCTGTATCCAGAGCGTAACGATGGCGGGCAGAATTCCGACGAAAAACACCATGCGCCAGTTGGCGTAATGCAGAACGATGCCTGCGGCCAGCGCAGCCAGCGCATAGCCGATTGCCCAGGAACTCTGTACTACGGAAATCGCCTTGGCGCGCAAATGATAGGGCCAGGTTTCCGCGACCAGAGTTGCGCCCGTGTTCCACTCGCCTCCCATCCCCAGTCCGAGGATGAAACGAAACACCGCCAGCATAAGTACGGTGGTCGAGAGGCCGGAAGCGAACGAGCAGATCGAGTAAGTCAGAATGCTGAGCATCAGGGCGCGCTTGCGTCCGATGCGGTCGGCGAGAAATCCGAAAAACACGCCGCCGATGCCGGAAGCCAGCAGCGTGAGCGTGTAGAGCAGACCGGAGGCCGCCTTCGACATGCCGAGATCGCGCATCACATACGTCAGGACAAGCGCGTAAAGCATGGCGTCAAAGGCGTCGAGCATCCAGCCAAGAGCGGCTGCCAGCAGGGTGCGGCGCTGCCCGGGGTTTGCTTGCCTGAGAAGTTGGATGGGGCCGATTGCCATTTGGGGAGCGATTGTATCAGTGGGCGAGCGTGGAGATTTGTCAGAAATTATCGCAGGAACCGGAAGTAACGATTCCCCTTGACCACGTCGCGCCCAATCTGCTCTCTCAGCGCTTCGACGGAAGGAAACTTGACCTCATCGCGAAGGCGATCGAGGAAGTGGAGTTCGACTTCGGTTTCGGCAGTAAGCTCAATGGGATGGAAATTGAGCAGATGAGACTCGATGGCAAAGGAATCGCTGCCGAACGTCGGACGATTGCCGATGTTAGTGACCGAATCGAAATGCTCGTTGTTATTGCCGGCGCCGATGCGGACGCGAGTGATATAGACGCCGTCTTTGGGGACTAACTCTTCGTAGTGCGCCAGGTTGATGGTGGGCACGGTGTACTTCGATCCGTAGCCGCGCCCGCGACCGGCAGTGGAGAGAATACTGAACGGGCGCGCCAGTAAGTGGCGCGCGCGGCTCACGCGGCCTTCGGCGAGCAACTTACGGATGTGGCTGCTCGAAACCCGCTCGCCGCGCAGGCGCATCTCGGGATAATCGTGCACCTCGAATCCCATTTCCCGCCCTAGATCGCGCAGCGATTGAATGGTCCCCGCAGCTTTGTGTCCAAAGTGGAAGTTGTAGCCCTCGTGGATCTCGCGGGCGTGCAGGCGCTTCTTTAGAATTTCGTGGGCAAACTGATGCGGCGTCATCAGCGAAAGATCGCGCGAAAAAGGGAGCAGCAGGACCGCGTCAATGCCGGCGGCTTCGAGCAGGCGCAGTTTTTCCGGAAGTGGAGTTAGCAGCTTTAAGTTGTGATCGGGGCGCAGAATGCGGGCGGGGTGCGGCTCGAAGGTGACCACCACCGATTGCGCGTTACCGGCCTTCGCTCGCCGCACGATCTCGTCGAGAACATGGCGGTGAGCGCGGTGCACGCCGTCGAAGTTACCGACGCTGACGAGCGCAGGGCCGAAGTCGCGGGGAACGTCGTCGAGTTTGTGGAAAGTCAGCATTCTTAGTCATTTTTCACCGCCGAGGCGCCGAGGACGCCGAGAACACTGCAGATCCCTCGCTTCGCTCGGGATGACAAATTAAGAAATAGTTGCAAAAAACTCAGATTTCAAACTCCAGCTTCAGTCCGTCAAACGCCAACTGCACTCCAGGCGGCAACGCGGCGTTGGTGGCCTGGTGCGGCAGGTCGTGGCAGATGTGGGTGAAAAATGTTCGCTTCGGCTTCACTTCTTCCGCAATCTTCAGCGACTGCGCGACGGTCGAATGCGTGGGATGCGGTTTGTAGCGCAGCGCGTCCAGAAACAGGATGTCGAGGCCGCGCAGCTTCTCCAGCGTTGCAGACGGGACCGCGCTGTGATCGGTCAGATAGGCGGCCGATCCGAAACGGAAACCAACGATCGGAGTTTCGCCGTGGATCACCGTCACCGGCTCAAAGCGCGCGCCAAACAGTTCGACGGGGCCATCGATTGGCTGTAAGTCGACCAACGGCAGTCCGCCGAACTTATAAGTCGCTTCAAAAATATAGCGGAACATATTGCGCAGGAAATCGCAGGCGCGCGGCGTGGCATACAGTGGCAACTTACCGGGTTTGTGCCGGAAAGTAAGTGGACGCAGGTCGTCGATTCCGAGGATGTGGTCGGCGTGCGTGTGAGTGTAGAGCACGGCATCGAGGCGCGCAATGTTTTCGCGCAGCGCTTGTTCGCGAAAGTCCGGCGTGCTGTCGATCATGACCTGTCGGCCGTTGTAGGCGATCATCACGGAAGGGCGAGTGCGCCGGTCGCGCGGATCGGGCGAGCGGCAAACGGCGCAGTCGCAGCCGATGGTGGGAACTCCCATCGACGTGCCGCTGCCCAATACCGTCAGAGTCGCGCGCATTAGCCGTTAGTACCTGTAACTGGGCCGGGCGCCTGCGGAGAACGCGCGAGAGCATTGGTTACTTCGACGTAGGCCATGCGCAATTCGTAGAGGCAGTTCTGCAGGAACCCCTGTTCTTTCGGAGTTAGATTGCCCTTGGTCTTTTCGGCGATCATGCCGAGCGTGTCGATGGTCTGGCGCGCGCCGATCAAGTCGACTCCGGGCTGTCCGCCCTGTTCGTGCATCAGGCCGAGCTGCATCATGGCAGTCATGTAGAGCGAAGCCATGAAGCGCTCGAAAGTCATTTCGAGTTCTTTCGCCGAGTGTCCGCTGAGTTCGACGCGCGTGTCCAAATCGCGCGACGACTGCTTATAGGCGTCGTGTTGGGCCTGCTGCTCGGAGGCGGTGGGAGGTTCGGGGATGTCCGATTCCAGAGCGGGAGCGGACTCTGCGGGCGCGGCTACCGGGATTGCAGGAACGGGCGCAGCAGGCGTTGTTGCGACTGGAGCCGGTGCTTGTTCTTCCGTGGAATCGCGAAGGTCGCCGTCGGCGGTGAACAATCGCTTGTCGCTTACTTTGAATTCGCTTTCTTCTTTTCTTTTTTGGGCCATAAGGTTTACCTGGTTTCCAATGATACCGATTTCTTGAATTTTTTCTGAAATTCAGTCGATCGGGAGCGATGCCGGTTTCAGCGTCGCCGTTCCCGCGCGTAAAAGTTTTCCAGCCGCCTCGCGCCGCAGATAACCTAACGCAACCGGGCGATCTCCGCTGGGCAAAGGCAAAATGGCGCTGCTGGTGATCTCGCCGCCTTCAGTTTCTTCGTCTTTCTCCACGGCCAGAATTTTCGTGCCCGGTCCGGGCAGCGTGCCCTCGACTGTGAACGCAGTAAACTGCCGGTGCACTGCGCCGCGCGAGCGGATGCGCTCCACGATCTCCTGACCGAGATAACAACCTTTGGTGAAACTCAATGCGCGTGTCAGCCCGGTTTCTTGGGGCAAATCGCGTTCGCGGATGTCTGCACCGAACTGCGGAATGCCGCGCGAGATGCGGAAAAGATTTAGCGCCGCCGTGCCAGTGGGCTGTGCCCCCGCCTTGACCAGCGCGCTCCAGAGTTCGCCGACGCGCTCGGGAGCAAGCCAAATTTGCCAGGACTCGCGCGCTTCCTCGCCCGAGCGCAAGAGCGTGACGGTATGTTGTTGCCACGCAACATCGGCGAATTGCAAGTACGCGAGATCGGGGACGGCAATGCCGGCGCGTTCGAGAACGTTGCGCGATTCGGGCCCGGTCAGGCCGAGCGCGGTGAGTTTGCCGCTGATGTCGGCGATCTCAACATCGTCGGAGATGATGTAATGATCGAACAACTGCAAAACTTTTTCTCGCTGCCGTAGTTCCATATCCACCAGCAGCCAATCACCGCGCTGGAAGGCGTAGAGGTCGGCCTGAATATGGCCCTGCGCATTCAGCAGGAAAGCATAGACCCCATGGCCGGGGGCGAGATCGCGAACGTTGTTCGTGACCATGCCATTGAGCCAGCGGACGCGGTCGCCGCCGGTCACCGCGATCTTGGCGCGCCAGCTCAGATTGTAGAGGCCGCATCCTGAGAGTAAGGTCAGAAACTCAGCGCGAGGATCGCCGAAATCGGGCGCGGTGATCGCGCCGTTCTGTTCGCTCGGGTTCGCCTCAGGCAGTGTCGTCGAAGTCATAGCTCCAACTGCGATTATAGCGAAGGGTGCGATTCGACTGTTACACGACTTCGTACGGACGGATTACGGATGTCGAGATCGTCGAGGGCGCGATCGGTTTTACCAAGAGATCGACAACTATGCGACAGTATAAACTCGATAGCAATGGATAATGTCAAAGTGATTGCTCAAAAGCTGCCGCGATGGTTTTGTGCTTTTGCTCTGCTCGTGCTGTTGTTGGCCACGCTCTGGGGGCAAGCTGCGGGTGGGAGTGTTGCGGGGCCGCAGGATCAAAATCGCGATCAGACGCAGACCGCACCAACCCAAGCACCCGCGGGCGAGGGCGCCCGCGCCACACAGGCCACACAAGCCACACAGGCCACGCGAGAAACCATCGTTTCGTCCAAAGAGGCGAAGGAACTTTTTCGTTCGGTGGACGAAATCTTGAAGTTCGCCAGCGACGATACCGGTCTTCCGATCAAGCATGAAGTCAAGCGCAAGCTGACGAAGCGCGACGAGGTGCAGTCCTATATCCAAAAGAGCATGAAGGAGGACAAGGACGCTAAGCGGCTGGAGAGGTCGGCGGCGGTGTTGAAAAAGTTCGGATTACTCCCGCGGAACTTCGACCTGCCGAGTTTTTTGGTGGCGATGCTGCGGGAGCAGGTAGCGGGATACTACGATTCCAAAACGAAGACCGTGAATCTGCTGAACTGGGTGGACGCGGAGCAGCAGAAGCCGGTGCTGGCGCATGAATTGACGCACGCGCTCCAGGACCAGTCGTTCGGCATCGAAAAGTGGATGAAGGGATCGGCGGAAGATATTGATAAGAAAAAACGCGATCCCAGTCCGGATGACATCAAGAACGACGAAGAAACGTCGGCGCGGCAAGCAGTGGTTGAAGGGCAAGCGATGGCCGTGTTGCTCGACTATTCGCTGGCGCCCGAGGGGAAGTCACTGCTCGATTCGCCGCAGATTGTCGACGCGCTCAAGCAGCAAATGCTGGAGGGGACGACGGATTCGCCGGCGTTTCGCGACGCTCCGATTTTCTTGAAAGAGGAGCTGACATTTCCGTATCGCTATGGGCTCGACTTTACCGGCGCGCTTTTGCAGGCGGGCGGGAAGGAACTGGCCTATGCGGGCGCGTTCAAAGATCCGCCGAAGACGACGCGCGAAATCATGGAGCCGCAGACGTATCTTGCGCACGAAAAGTTGGAGCCGATGAAGGCGATCGACATGGAGCGAGACTTCAAGGGCTACGAGGCTTTCGATATCGGCGCGATGGGCGAGTTTGACGTGGATGTGTTAGTGGAGCAGTATGCGGGCCGGGATGAGGCCGCGGCGATGTATCCAGCGTGGCGCGGCGGTTATTACTACGCGGGGCGTGCGAAAGGCGATAAGTCGGCGCCGATTGCGGTGCTGTACGTTTCCCGCTGGTCGAGCGCGGCGAAAGCGGCGGAGTTCGCGGCGGTGTATGCGAAGTCGCTGGCCGAGCGGTACCAAAAGCACCAAGGGCTGGGTGCAGACGGCAAGGTTGCGGACGACGCGCCTCCGGCGGACTCCTGGCGCACGTTGCGCGGGCGCCATGCCTGGCTGACGGAAGAGGGAGTCGTGATGATTGAAGTGCGCGGCGACGAGATATTGATCAGCGAAAGTATGGACGACGCGACGACGAAGAGAGTGGAAATGGACTTTTGGCCATCGGAAAAGTTGGAAGAAAAAGCAGTGCCCGCCAAGCCGTGAGTTCCCGTCTTGTATAATCACGAGTTCCGCAGTCATTTCGTCATTCGTCATTTCCAGGCCATCAGGAGTGCA
>Ga0326728_10014854_pt1 | contig 16379 bp, 11 predicted proteins | sample MB3enrmetagenome_FD_207602 | JGI IMG/M metagenome (GOLD analysis project Ga0326728, IMG submission 207602) | Lab enriched peat soil microbial communities from McLean, Ithaca, NY, United States - MB31MN | ecosystem: Environmental > Terrestrial > Soil > Wetlands > Peat | place: USA: New York...
CACTAGAGGCGTCCGTCGACTGATCGCGCCGGCTCGGACTCGCGTTGTGCCGGCCCTGCACCGGGGATAGCGATCCAGCCCTGGCGCACGAGTCGCGCGTAGATGAGCTCGGCCAGCAACGCGTGGCCCGCCTCGTTCGGATGGACCAGATCATACGGATCGAACAGGCGTGACTTGTCGCGGCGTTCAAACTCGGCATCGGCATCAACCAACGGCGCGCCCGAAAGCCGCGCAACGCGTCGCATGGCTTCGTTGTATCGTTGATGGATTGCGATGAGGGCTTCGTAATCTTTCAACCCATTGAGCGACCACGTCGGCATGGCCTTCCCGGTGCGCATCAGCTCGGAGTCGGGCCCGGCGGGCTCCGTGATCAGCAGCACCTGGGCTCCACGTGACCGCACCTCGCGGACGAGCTCGGTCAAGTTGTACTCGAAGTCATCCAAGTCCACGCGTGGCTTGTAGCCCGCTGGCCGCGCCCGCTGCTTGCTGGCGATTTGTGAGAGCGCAAGAGCGGTGAGGCCGGTCATGGTGCGATAGCTGGCCAAATGGGTTGCGCCATTGGCCACGGCGCCCAGCACCGGGGTGCGCAGTTCGCGGCCCTCGAAGCCTTGCAGGATGCCGTGATCGTTCCAGCCGAACATGGCGGTCACGACGTCCGCATTCAGACTCTCCAAATACGTGCGATAGTAGCGCAGCCCCTGCAAGGAGCTGTAGCCGTACACGCCTGCATCGATGACTTCAAAGGCATCACTGCTCGAGCGTTGCCAGAGCAGCGCCTCGAGCGCGGATGGGTACGGGTTATGGCGGCAGAATCTCCCATGACCGCAGGCCCACAAGCCGTACGTCACGGAATCCCCAAGCGTCAGGATCCGGGTCGTGCCTTCAGGCTTCGTCCACTCGATTTCTTTGCCGACGAACCCCAGCGAATTGATGTGCCCGATGCGCCCCGGCAGCCAGCCGTTGGGTCTGAGCCGCCAGGAAAGCACCGGGTCGAATACTCGGGTCGTGAAGAGCCCTTCGCCGCCCTTGGTAGGCGCTGGATACAGCCGCGCCGAAACGCGGCCTGCAACGATTTGCTCCAGCCCCGTCGCGCGGACGAATACTTCCAGGCCACCGAGCAAGATTGCGGTGGACAGCGCCATCAGCGCGAGTCCTTGACCGATCTTCTTCGCTACTACACACACGCGTGTGCGCGTCCTGACGCTGGTGAACGCGACTGGTTGGACTGTTCCAGTGCTCATCTAAGATCAGACCTACAGATGGCGCAAACGGCGCCACCATGCAAGGGGTAAGGCGTAAGGGGTGGTGAACGCCTTACGGTTCACGGCCTTTTCTTGACGCCCTCAAGGGCCGGTGTAAGATCAGGCCCAATGGCACTGGATCCTGCATCGCTGAGACCGCTATTCGCGTCGTATCCGGTGATCGCTGCCTACCTGTTCGGCTCACAAGCCAGCGGCGCGACCACGCCGCTCAGTGACATTGATATTGCGGTGCTCCTCGAGCCGGACACCCCATCGCCCGGCAGGCTCCAGGCCGAGCTGATCTCGGATCTCATGCTCGTGCTGCGGCGCTCGGACATCGATGTCGTTGTCCTCAACACCGCGCCGCCGCTCTTGAAGGCTCGCGCCATTTCCGGCCGACTGCTCTACTGCCGCGACGAGCTTGCTCGCGTGCGGTTCGAGGTCGCCGCACGCCGGGAGTACTTCGACACGAAACCCTTGCGCGATGCCCAAGACCGCGCCTCCTCGACCGCTACAGCCGATGACCGATCGCGAAGCCATCTGCCGCCGGCTGCATGCGCTCGAAACCTACAGCACCGAGCTCGAGCGCCTCGCCTCCACCGTGTCACGCGAGAGGTTCACCAGCGAAATCAGCGCGCAGTGGATGATCGAGCACGGGCTGCAACTGGCCATCGAATGCGTACTGGACATCGGTAATCACCTGGTTGCAGGCGAACAGCTCGGGACGCCGCAATCCTATCGCGAGATCGTCGAGTTGCTCGGACAACGCGGGATCCTCCCCGGAAATTTCGTCACCCGGGTACGTGGAATGCCCGGTTTTCGCAACATCCTGGTGCATGACTACCTGGCGGCCGATCCCAGTATCGTTTGGGACATGCTCCGGGCTGGCCCCGCGCAATTCCGCGAATTCATCCAGTACGTCGCGGCTCATCTGCGTGCTGGTGAAAGTGAGAAGTGAGGCGTAAGGGGTAGTGCACGCCTGACGCCCTTTTCCTGGTAAGGGGTGAGACGCTTTACCAGACCCCCGCGATCGTCTAGAAGAAGTTCCGATGAAGAGCAAGCGCCGTTCGAAGGTGCCGTCTCGGCTCCGGCGAGCACCGCGCACCCGCACGTTCGTGTTGCGCGCGACCGTGGCACGTGACGAAGACGTCTTCCACGCAGCTTGTCCCGCCCTCCCGGGCTGTTTCTCCTGGGGCCGCACCGAACGGGAGGCCCTCGACAACCTTCGAGAAGTTGCCCGTCTCTGGATTGAAGCGAAACAGGAAGTCGGAGAACCCATTCCGGTTCGTGAGATCGACCTCCAGGACGGTGTCACCATCGGAAGCCCCACCGTACGTACCATCACGATCGCGGCATGAGTGCGATCCCACCGTCGCTGCGCGCCGTCACCGTACGCGAGTGGATCAGCGCGCTCGAACGCGATGGTTTCGCATGCGCCCGGTCCAGTGGGAGTCATCGAATTTACCGCCACTCCGACGGGCGAATGGTACCGGTCACGTTCCATCATCTCGACGACACATTCCGCAGGAAGACACTGAGAGCGATGCTGGCATCAACCCAGTGGACCACGGCAGACCTTCAGCGTCTCGGCCTTCTGCCGTAGCTGCACCGGACCTCCTCCTCTGGCGCCTGGCGACTTACGGTTCACGGCTTTTTCTTCGTGAGGCGTGAGGGGTAAGGGGTGCACGCCTGACGCCTTACCCTTTACGCCTTACGCTTTACGCCTTACGGGTTTCTCAAGACGTGGGTGGTATCGGGGATCGCGAACGGCGTAACCGCCTCGTCCACCTGGCGCACCTTGCGGCCGATGGCGATCAACGCCATTCCCCACCTCGGCTGCCAACGCCGTTCGAGCCCCAGCCAGGGCACGATCCAATCCGCCAATCGCGCTTGGAGCCCCGGGACCGTCCGGCGCCGCAGGATCACGAAATTGAGGTACCATCCCAAAGCACCGGGAAGGTTGAAGTAACTGACCTCGACCGGCTCGAAGCCGTGCGCCGTCAACTTGCCGGTCAGCTCGTCGCGCCCGTAGCGCCGATAGTGTCCAATGGCGCGATCGATCTCGCCGTACAGCCAGTGCAGCGCCGGCACCTGCAGGACGAGATGGCCCCCGGGTTCCAGGAGCTGAGCGAACATCGCCAGCGCCGCGTCATCGTTCTTGATGTGCTCCAGGACGTTCAGGCACAGGATCGTGTCGAAGTGGTGGGCCTTCAGGGCCGCGATATCCGGATGCTCCCAATCGATGTGTTGGACCTGGACGTTGTCAGACCGCTCGAAGATATTGCGGACCAGCCGCAGGTATTGCTCGTTGTTGTCGGTGGCGACCACCAGCGTGCGGTTCCTCAGGAACTGGGTGAAGTTGCCGACGCCGCAGCCGATCTCCAACACGCGGTCGCCGACATGCGGCGCCAGCCGACTCCACACCCATTCGTTGTACCGCCGCGCGTAGCGCACCCGCTGCAAGGTCTTGTAGCCCGCGTCGCCGTTCTCCAGGTCGTCGACCACCGCGTACTTGAAGATCGTCCAGATCGCCGCGAGCCCGTCGCGCCAGCCGATCTTCTTCCCCTCCCAGTACTCGCGGCCGTGATAGCTGATCGGCACCTCGTAAATGCGGCAGCGCAGGCGCGCAAGTTTGGCGGTGATCTCCGGCTCGATGCCGAAGCGGTCGGAGGTCAGATACAGGCGCCGCAGCACATCGGTGCGGAAGACCTTGTAGCAGGTCTCCATGTCCGTCAGATTCAGGTCGGTGCAGAGATTCGACAAGAAGGTCAGCAACCGGTTGCCCACCGTGTGACGAAAGAACAGGACCCGGCGGGGACCGCCGAGAAAGCGGGAGCCGTACACGACGTCGGCGTCGCCACTGAGAATGGGCTCGATGAGTTTGGGATACTCGTCGGGGTCATATTCGAGATCCGCGTCCTGGATCAGCACGATGTCGCCGCTCACCTGGGCGATCCCCGTTCGAATCGCCGCGCCCTTGCCGGCATTCTGCGAATGAAAGACCGCGCGCATCCGGTTCATCGGGTCGTCGGGAAGTCCAGCAACAATGTCACGGACCACCGCGGTTGTCCCATCCGTCGATCCATCGTCGACGATGATGATTTCCTTGCGGATCGGCACCGCCACGACCCGGTCCAGCAGCTTACGCACGGTGACGCGCTCGTTGAACACCGGCACGATCACAGAGAGGGTCACGTCACGGTAGTGCATGCCTGACGGCCTTTCCTTCGTAAGGGGTAAGGGGTGCACGCCTGACGCCTTGCGCCTCACGGCTTCTTCTTCGTCTTCCACCTGACGCCTGACCCCTCACGGTTCTTCGCTTCTCACTTTTCACCGGCTAGGCAGATCGCCAGCAGATCGAGCGAGCCGGCGCAGTCATCGCTGATCTGGAAATCGTCAGGGCTGATCGCCGGGCCGGCGTTGTCGGCGGCGATGTTGCGCCGCACCAGGCGGGCCAGGCGCGGGTAGGCCCACGCGATGAGCGCGCGCGGCAACAACCGCCGCAGGCCGAGCGGATCGAGCCGCAGGATCTTTCCCGCCTGCGCGCCGCGGGCGCGCTCGAACGCCATCACCCGCTCGTTGCCGCACACACCGCGCATCTCCACCTCGGGAAACACGCTGCGCAGCAGCGCGCGCAACTCGCCCGCCACGTACTCGTGCACGTGGTACGGGTTCTCGACGAAGGAGTTCAGCCGGTTCGGCGTGGTGACGATCAGGCATCCGCCGGGCCGCAACACCTGGCGCACCTGTTCGAGGAACGGCTTGGGATCGGGCAGATGCTCGATCACCTGGAAGTTGCACACGACGTCGAACTGCTCGCCAAGTTCGGTCAGCCGTTCCAGGTCGCAGGCGCGGTAACGCAGATTGGGCCGCTGGTAGCGCTGCGCCGCGCTGCCGATGGTGTCGGCGCAGCGGTCAACCCCCAGCGCCCGCGCCGCCGTCTGCGCCAACATGTCCGTGCCGTACCCGTCACCACACCCCGCATCGAGCACGCTCTTGCCACGCACCTGGTCCTGGGCAAAGCGATAGGCCACGACATGCCGGCTGATGTCGGCCGCGAACAGCGGATCGTCCGCGATCAGGCGCTCGCCGGTGAAGGACGGTGAGGAGTGAGGAGTGAGGAGTGAGAGGTTCATAGAAGAACGGAAGACCGTGAGGCGTAAGGCGTAAGGGGTTCAGAGAAGAACGGAAGAACGTGAGGCGTTGGGCGCAAGGGGAAAAGCCTTAAAGCGTAAGTCGTAAGGCGTCAGGCGTGCACCCCTCACGCCTTACCCCTTACGTCTTTTCCGTTCACTTTTCACTTTTCACTTCTGACTTCTCACTTCTCACGATCCTTTGTATGGCGCGGCGCGCGAACAGGGCGACCTGGTCGTCGCCGTCGTTCTCCACCCGTTGCAGCGCCGCCATGCTGTCCGACGCGCCGAGGTTGCCCAAGGCCCACGCCGCGGCCATGCGCACCTCCGGTAACGGGTCAGCGAGCCCTTCTTGCAGATCGTCGGCCAACTCGCCGTCGTGCAGGCCGGCCGCCACCCAGAATGCGGTCCGGCGCGTGGCGTCGTCCTTGGCGGCCATCTGTTTGGCCATCAGCTTGCGCCCGGCCTCAGGGTTCTGCGGGTAGACCGCCACTATCAGGGCCGCTGTCGCCGTCGGATCCTTCGGCAGCAGCCTGATGATCCCCCGCAGCACCTGCGGGCCGTAGCCGAGCTGGACCAGGCTGCTGGCGGCCTGCACCCGCAGCTCGGTGTACTCGCCCGGATCACCGAGGAGCCGCACCAGGAACGGAATGACGCGGGGGTCATTCCGCCAGCCGGCCGTGTGGATGGCGAACGACCGCAGCGCGAGCCACTCCCAAGGGTTATCAATCCACTGAATCAGATCGTCGGTGCGCACAACCTGCCCGATGGCGGCTGATTGGCGGGGTTTTGATGGTGCGTACCAGTAGTCCTCCAGGGCCGTCTTACTGGCGATATTGAACACCACACCCGACAGGTCGGCCCGTACCGCCGGCGTGGCATCCTTGAGCGCGTCCACGATCGGCGCCACGGCGCGGGCGTCACCGACCTCGATAATGACGCGGGTCATCAGCTGGTAAAGGGGATCGGGCAGTTTGTAGTCGTCCAGCACCACCGCGAGTGCCGCCGCGCCCGCCGCGCTGCGGCTCTTGCGCACGAGCAGCGCCACCACGCGTTGCGCGGCCGGGTCGAGCCTGCCGATCTGATGCGCGAAGGTGTCGACGCCGGCGTCACCGAGGTCAGCCAGCATGGCGGCCACCCGCCGGGCCGGCGCCCCGTGGCGGTACGAGAGTTCCGCCCGCCACAACGGCACCGCGTTGCGCAGATCGTTTTCTTGCTCGACGACCGGCGCCGGCGCTGGCGAGCTCCCTGCCGCCGGCCGCAAGATGTCAAAGGTCCCGATGCGACGCTCCAAGGTGTAATACGTGGTGACGTATTCTCGCAGGTTGAAGTAGTAGATGGGAGCGGTTGCGAAGAACAGGGTGTGATCGTGCAAGGCGACGATGTAGCGCGGCGGGCGCGCCCGCAGCGAGTCCACCACCTCCGCCTCGACATCATGGCCGGGCCATCCCGGGAAAAAATAGCCGTGCCGGGTCGGATTCTGTCGGTCCGAAAGGAAGCAGAGGATATCCAGGATGGGAAATGTAAAGACGAACTCGTCCCGACGCGTATGCTCCCGCAGGTAGTGCGCGGTCGAGGCCAGATTCAGGAGGGGGCGCGCCGCCGACGGCTCGAGCACCAGCGGCGCTCGGTTGTTATCCAGCACCACGGTTGCGGTGTGGTCGTTCCTCCACCACGCCCGTGCCAAGTACTCGATGCGCCCAACCGCCGGCATGATCAGGGTGACGATGAGGACGTATACCGGCGCGACCACGACTGCGGTCACGGCCGCCCGCCCGGATGGCGACCGCGCCATGCCGCGCGCCCAGACCTCCGCCAGCAGGCTCAGCAGCCAGGCCCCGAGCACTAGGACGCCCGGTGCCGCCGTGACCAGGTGCATGAAGTCGGTGCGGGGGTACAGCTGCATATGCATGAGCACGCCGGAAAGCAGCAGGATCATCAGAACACCGAGCTGCAGGCGGGCCGGCTGTGAGGACGAGACGGTCTCCGAGGCGCGCACCGGGAGCGTCATCGCAACTGCGAACACCCTTCCACGTGCCGTCTGCACGATGTAGGCCGCCAGCGCCACCCACTCGGTGACCAGGATCAGCACGAAGGCCATATCGCGCACGCGCATCACCACCGAACTCTGGAATCCTTCGACCATCGGCGGCGGGTGGCGCAGCAGCCAGAGCGCCGCCGTCACGGTTGCGGCAATGATGCCGGCGCTCACCAGAACCGGTGACACCAGCCGCCAGCGCAGCAACAACCCTACAGCGAGCGCCGCCGCCATGGCGCCGGCGAACCCGAGCCCCCATGTCCCGATCACCGGATACGGTATGTAGTAGAAGCGGTCGAATCCGGTGCCAATGAAGAGGATGGCACGCAGGAATCCTCTGGCGCCAAGATGCGCCCAGAAATAGACCGTCCACGGCAGCGTCACAACCGCAAATCCCAACCCGAGCAACAGCAGATTGCGCCACAGGGTGAACGGCGGCGCCGTGCGCGCCAGATTTCTCCCCGCCTGGAAGATGAGTTGGTAGGCCACTGCAACGATCAGCGGCAGGCCAAACAGATAGACCTCGCGCAGTCCGGCGCCACGCCCGAACAGCAGGGTCAGCGCCACCGTCAGGGCCACCGGAATCAGCCAACGCAGGGTGTACTCGCGCCGCGCAAGGAAGCGCACGAATCGGTTGCCGTGGTTGCGCCCGCTGTCGGCGGGCCGCTCCAGCACCGCCAGGGCGATCAGCAGCGCGGCAAGGTCCAGGAGCCCGCTGTTGGGTTTGAACGCAAAGACCACTCCGGCACACAGACCGGCCGGCAGCCACCAGGCCCGGCGCCCGGTTTCCCACCAATGCACCACGCAGATGACGCCGAGCAACCAGAAGAGGGTCGTGTACCAGATCGGATACGGGATGTTGAAGGCCGCGAACTGGCCGTCGTAGAAGGGAATGAACGCGAGGTAGAGGAACCCGGCTGCCGCGGCGCTCAGCACGCCGGCGCCCAAACGGCGCGCCAGCCAGTACAGGCAATAGACCGTGAGCGCGTTGATCACGGCCAGGGACAGCCGCAGGACCACAACGTTGACCCCGAACAGCGAGAACAACGCCGCGTTCCAGTAGAAGAGGCCCGGTGTATAGCCGACGTGAAAATCAACGTAGAGCAACTGACCGAGATAGGTGCGGTAGATCTGGTAGAGCAGGGTGCCTTCGTCATCGATGTTGAGACCGTAATGGACCAGCGGCAAGAAGTACGCCAACGCGAGCAGGAGAATAACGCCCCCCGCCGCTCGTACACCGCGCTTTATCGGAAGCACCGCCATCGTCGTTTGGATCTCGGGGTCTCGTACTAGGAGAGGCAGCCCCATTTCAAGGCGACGAACAAGGTGGTTTCGCCCATCTCATCCCGTCGCCCTGCCCTCTCGCAGAGGGGAGGCCAGAAGGCCGGGGCGACCGAACTATGTTTTCAGGACCGGGATGCATCGTGCCCGCGCAATTGGCGCAGTGCGCTCTCCGCAAAGCTGCGTACGCCGGGATCGCTGTCAGACTGTGCCGCCCGCAGCGCCGGCAGCACGGCGTGGTCGCCGAGGCAGCCCAAGGCCCACACAGCGGCCAGGCGCACGCGCGCTTCGCGCGCGCCGGCAGCTTTCTGCAGTGCCGGTGAGAGCACCGGCCAACGCAGGACGCTGGCAATCCACGCCGCCGTCTCCCGCTGCGCCGCGTCGCCGTTTTCCAACACGCGGCTCAGCAACGTCACGGCCGTCTCGGGATGACGGCGGCTCCACTCCGCCGCCAGACTCGGCACCAGGCTCGGGTTCGCGGGCGCCAGGCGCAACAACCGGTCCAACGTGTCGGTGTTCGACCCGAGCCGCACCAGCGCTGCCGCCGCGGCCACCTGCAGGCCTGGATTTGCGTCGTCCAGGAAACGCCGCATCGCGCGGGCAACGCCGTCGCGGTCGCCGGCGGGTAGCTCCGCGACGCTGAGCGCCCACAGTGCGAAGAACCGCAAGCGCACGTCGGTATCTGCCGCGTCGAGCCACGCTTTCAACTGCCCGGCGTGGCCAACACCGCTCTCCGCGGCCGGCGCCCCGGCGGCCACCGCCCCGGCGGCCACGAGATGCACGAATTGAAATGGCTCGATCATCTCGCGGACTGCCACATTGAAGAGCGCGGTCGCGACCGCGTCGCGTTGCGCCTGGCTTGTCGGTTCCGGCGCTTTCATGAGGTAGGCCCCCGAGCGTGCATCGCCTTCCTCGCTCACCGCGCGCAAGGCCAACAGACCGGCCGTTTCCGGCAGCTCCGGCCGCGCCAGCCAGCCGCTCGCCCAGGCCTCGCTCAACGCCGCCGCGCCACTCGCGGACTCCGCCGTCCGCACCTGTTCAATGAGGTTTCGCACCAAGTGCCGATCCCCGCGCTGCAGGCATTCCCGCAGATCCGCTCGCCCGCAGCCGACAGGCGACCACTCACCCGGCGCGGCCTCCCGCATCCCCGGGGCCAGCGCAAACGGCGCCGCCTCCGCTCCGTCGCGCAGGAGGAGGTCGTAATGGCCGGCGCGTGCCCACAGGCGATAATGGGACGCGATGAAGTCGCGCAAGAGGAAGTAGTATGCCGGCGCGTCGGCGAAGAAGAGCGGCGCCTTGTCCGCAACGACCATGAAGCGCGGCGGCCGCGCCGTCAGCGCCGCCACCACCTCGGCCTCGATAACGTGGTCGGGCCAACCGGGGCTGAAGTATCCAATCTGAGCCGGGTTGTTCCGGCCCGTCAGGAAGCAAACCAGATCGAGATCCGGAAACGTGAACAGACCTTCGTCCGCCCCGAGTTGCCGGCCGAGATATTCGACAACCGGCGCCAGTTCGGCCATGGCGCGCCCGCCGCCGCCGCGCTGCACCAACACCGGCGCGCGGCGTAGATCGAGACGCACGAGGGTGTCGCCCGCGCTTGCGGGGCGCAGGTGATGGCGGGCCACTTGAGTGCACAGCGCCAATTGCGGAGCCGCCAGGATCAGCAGCAACAGGCCTGCAGATGCGAGCGCCACGCGCTCGATCCAGGGACTCGCCGCGGCCGACACCGCTTGGCGCCACAGGCGCAACAGCCAGTCGAGCACGACCGCGCCGAGGACCAGGCTCAGCGGCACAGCGCAAATGAGATGAAAAAAGTCACTCCGTGGATAGGTAGTCAAGTACGTGAACAGGGCGAAGACGAGGACGACTTGAAGGGTCTGTCGGCGCGCGTGCTCCGCCGGGTCTCCACGCTTCAGCCATACGGCGGCGATCACCGCCCATTGGATCAGCAGCACCAGCCCGAAGCTGGCGTCTTGAACGCGCGACAAGACCGAGCGCTGGAACCCTTCAGGCATGGGCGCCACCAAGGCGAGCCAGGCTACCGCCACCGCCGCCACGGCAGTGAAGGCCATCAGGAGTCGCCTCTCCGAGACCCACCGGCGCCGGCACGCCGCCGCCCCGAGCGCCAGCGCCGACAGGCCGGCGGCCACCACCACATCGCGCCACGCCAACGGGCGGTACGGCAGATAGAAGAACTGCTCGTACCCGGTATTCACGAACAAGACGTCGTGGAGGAAACGTGCCGGGCCCAGTTGGGAATAGAAATACAGCAGCCACGGCGCCGTCACCGCAGCAAAGCCGCCGCCCACGAGAATCATCGGCCGCAGCAGGCTGCCATCCGCTGCCCGCTCGCGGCCTGCGCCGGCTGGAAACCCGCCGACCCCCCACGCCGCAATGAGGGCGGCGATCGGCGCCACGAAGATGGCCCCTTCGCGGCCCAGCAGATGCCCCCGAAAGACAACCAGCACGCCGCCGAAGGTGGCCACCACAATCGCCCACCACAGCGCGCGGCTGCTCGCACTTTTCGGGTCGCACGCGCCCGCGACACACAGCACCGTCGCCGCCAGCTGGAACAAGCCGCTGTTGGGCTTGAACGAAAAGCTCATGCCGGCGAGCACGCCGGCCACCAGCAGGCACGCGCCCTGCCCGGAGCGCGTCCAACGCAAGAGCGCATGTATACCGAGCAGCGTGAAGAGCAGGGCGTACCAGGATGGGTACGGGACGTTGAACGAACACGACGTCGACGGCACCACCGGCAGCAGCGCCATGTACGCCAACGGCGGCAGCAGCGCCCAGCGCGCCACCAGCAGGCGGCGGCCGAGCGCATACAGCAGCAGCACGGAGGCGCCGTGCACCACCACCAGACAGACACGGATGGCGAGCAGATTGGCGCCGAACACGTACAGGATCAGCGCGTGCCAGTAAAAGTAACCGGGAGTGTAGCCGCTGATGAAGTCGATGTACGGCCGCTGTCCGCTGAGGGTGCGATAGATGAGGTACACCGTCGCGCCCTCCTCGCCGGTGTTCAGCCCGTACCCGGCCAGCAGGCCGAAGTACGCCACCGCCGCCGCCGTCAGGCCGACCGCAACCGTCCAGTCACGCCGCGGCGTCGCCTTCGCCGTCATGCGTCCTGGCCGTGTTCACGAGCTGCCCCCGGCCGAGCGCCGGGCATCGATCACCGGCGGCACGGGTTGCCCGCGCGTGGAGGGATCCAGGGACTCAATCACCGCCGCGATGTCGGCGCTCGAGCGGTCCCAGGAGAAGTGTAGTGCCCAGGCGCGCGCCCCGGCACTCAAGCGCCGGCGGTATTCCGCATCCTGCAAGATCCGCTGGACCGCAGCCGCCAGGCGCGGGATGTCGCCGTGCGGCACCAGCAGCCCGCTCTCTTCATGGCGGACGGCGTCGCGCAGCCCTGGCACATCGCTGGCCACCACCGGTACGCCGCAGGCGTTGGCCTCCAACACCGTCAGCCCCCACCCTTCCTTGTCCGACGTATTCACCACAACGTGGGCGCGCCGGACGTGCGCCAGCTTTTCGCTTTCTGAGACGAACCCGGTAAAGGTCACGTGGCGGCTCACCCCAAGCTCTTCGGCCTGCCGCTTGAGCGACTCCAACGCGCCGCCGCTGCCGACAACGAGGACCTGCGCATCCGGCAGCGCCGGGAGCAAGCGCTGCAGGGCGCGAAAGACGAATTCGATGCGTTTGTAGAACTCGACCCGCCCGAGCACCAGCACGGTCGGACGCGCATCGGGCGCGCGCCCACGGTCGTGGTAGTGATCCGTATCCAAGCCGTTCGGAACGACGGTGATCGCCGATGGCGGAATGCCGCGCGCAACCAGATCATCACGGGTGCTTTCCGACACGGCAATGAAGCGGCGGCCGCGGTACACGAACGGGATGAGCTTCTCGGCAAGATAGACGACACACGCCACCGGAAACGGCACCTGCCGGAACGCCGTCGCGCCGAACAGATGGTGCGTGAGCAGCAGCACCGGCGCCCGCGTGTACACGGGCGTGCAGAACGGCAACTTGTTCAGGTGCTCGACGATGACCGTGCCCGGCGCCTTGACCTCCTGCCGGACGACGAAGGGCAACGTCAGGTAATACGTCAGACGATTCCCGAAGCGCCGCACGCGCATCCCGTCCTGCATCTCTTCAGCCGCGGCGCCGCGACAGCGCGTGCACAGCAGGACGGGCTCGTAGCCGAGCGCCGCGAAGCGCTTGCCGGTCTCGCTGATGTTCAGCTCGGACCCGCCGGCCCAAGGATGGCAGCGGTCGCGTTCGTTCAGGATGAGCAGCTTGCGACCCATGCGGATCAGGGGATAGGCAAAAGGCAAACGGCGAAGGGGAAGAGCGGAGAAGTGCGGCCGCGTGGCATCGGATTGGCGCGCCGGTAATCAGAGCCGCCCCACCAGGTCCATCACACGCAGCCACCACACGATCCACAGCGCCTCGAGGGCAATGCGTTTGTTCATCTTCGAGTCACCCGTGGTGCGATCCATGAAGATGATAGGCAGCTCCTTGATGCGGTGCCCGATGCGCCACGCGCGATAGGTCATCTCGATCTGGAAGGCGTAGCCGTTCGAGCGCACGCGCTCAAATGAAATCCGTTCCAGGGTTTCGCGCCGCCAGCACTTGAACCCGCCGGTGACATCGGCCAGCGGGAGCCCGGTCACCCGCCGGGCATACCAGTTGCCGAAGTAGCTCAGCAGCAAGCGCTCGATCGGCCAGTTCACCACGGTGATGCCGGTAAGGTAGCGCGACCCCAATACCATGTCGTAGTGCGGGATCTCCGCCAGGAACTCGTGCAGCATGGCCACCGGGTGAGAGAAGTCCGCGTCCATCTGCACGATGTACTGGGCGCCATCAGCCAGGGCCTGTGCGAACCCCGCCTTGTATGCGGGCCCGATGCCCTGGCGCTGCGGGCGGCGCAGGAGCCCCACGCGCGCATACGCGGCGGCCAGATCCTGAACCACCTCCGACGTGCCGTCGGGCGAGTTGTCGTCAACTACGAGCACCGACAGATTGCCGTTTTGTTGGAGGATTTCCGGGATCAGGCGGCCGATGTTTTCACGCTCGTTGAACGTCGGGATGACGACCGTCGTCCGTTTCGCCAGATCGTTCAACGCACTCTTCTCCACCGCGTTTTGACTGCCAGCAACGCCAGCCGCACCGGTCCTTTCAGCCCCGTTCCACGTAGCTCCGCCGCAATTGCTCGGACGCGAGCCGGCAATTGTAGGTTATGTAATCCGCGGCTTTCGGGTTTTGCAAGCAAATCTTGGTCGCGGCACAAGTGGTGCTTTGATTCCCCATGTCGTCTGTTGTAAACATGGCTCGCCATGCGCGCTGCCCTGCGGGAAATATTCACGGCGAGTGTTGTCGCGAAGCGGCGGTTCCTGCGCGACCATGCGGACACGCTGGTGGAGGTCGTGGGGCTCATCGCCGGCGTGCTGCGCGCCGGCAACAAGCTGCTGTTGTTCGGCAACGGCGGCAGCGCCGCGGATGCGCAACACATCGCGGCCGAATACGTCAACCGCTTTGCCCTCGACCGCGACCCGCTGCCTGCCATTGCGCTAACCACCGACACCTCGGTGCTCACCAGCATTGCGAATGACTTCGGATACGACGAGGTGTTCGCCAAGCAAGTGCACGCCCTCGGACGCCGGGGCGATCTCGCCATCGCCATCTCCACGAGCGGCGGCTCGCGCAGCGTGTTGCGCGCGGTGCACGTCTGCAAAGAACTCGGCATCCGCACCGTCGGGCTCACAGGCGGTAGTGGCGGCGAGCTCGGGGCGCTGGTGGACCACCACCTCTGTGTGTGCTCGACCGCTAATACCGCACGGATTCAGGAAACCCACATCCTCATCGGACACGCTATCTGCGAGCTGGTCGAGCGGCTCCTGTTCGGCGATTTGCGATCCATCGCCGCGCCGCCCCCGGCCTCGCCGGGCCGGCGCGGGCCTGGGGTAAGACGGCCCCGATCCCGGTAACGGCTCGCGGATCGTCCGTGGTCCGGAACGGCAGGCGATACACCGCGCGCTACGAGCAGAATCTTCAGAATTGGCGGCGCGCCGCCTCGATAGTCGCCTCTTCGTCGTGATGCGGCGCCCAGTTGCTGCCGGCCTGGCGCTTCAGGCGCAATGGGTCGCCCTTCAACCGCATGACGATGCCAACCGGCACGACGAAGATGAAGTAGACAGACACCATGAGGATGCGTGTCTGCACCACGCCGATGGCACGGGCGATCTTCTTCCAGCGCGTCCACGCCACACGCAGGAAAGCCAAGGGCCCGGCTGACGCCGCCCGGGCCGGGGTTTGGGTCTCCATCGCCGATATGCCATCACTCATATGTGGTTACCTTATGGCACGACCCAGACCCGGATCTCAAGCGATAACCGAACCAGCCCGGTGGCGGCCAGGGTGGCCGCTCGTCGCCCTGCTGTGTTTCGCCGCGCTGTGCTCGAACGCCTGCCGTCATCCGCCTGCCGGTGTCCTCACGCTCGCGCCGGCCGGCATGCACACCACGGGCGCCTGCACCGCGCAGGCAGACGGCACACTCACGATGCCCCCGGGCGCGACCGCCGATTCGGTCGTCTACGTGGATGCCGGTGCGGTGACCATCACCGTCACGGGGGCGCCCTCATCCCTCGAAGGTCATCCGCGGATCGAAATGTGGTTCGCGGGCGAGAAGGTCGGTGCCGTCGCGCTGGAGTCAACCGAAGCTCATTCGCTACCCTTCCGCGTGCAAGCGCACGCCAGCGGCCCTACCCCCCTACGCCTCGGGTACGTAGTCGAGACCGGCCCACGCGATGGGCTCGGGCCGACACTGCACGTGGAGAAAGTGGTGATTACCGAGCCTTGATGAAAGCATAGTCGAGCAGGTGCGAGCCGACACGCTCAGTCGCGTGGCGGGGTCCGGTTCTATGCCGCCCCCACGAGATGACCGGGGCGAAAGATGACCTTCTTGTCCTTCACCACCAGCTGGTCGTTGAGAAACAATTGCACCGCCTGCGACAGCACCCGTGCCTCCAATTCTTTGCCGCGTGCTTTGACGTCGTCGAGTGTGTCCTCGCCGACCCGGATGTGAAACACGTCCTGCAGAATGATCGGGCCCTGATCGAGCTGCTCGGTGACGAAATGGGCTGTGCACCCGGAGACGCGTACGCCTTCCTCGTAGGCTTGCTTGTAGGCGTTGGCACCCGGGTGATACGGCAGCAGCGAGGGGTGAATGTTGATGACGCGGTCGCGGTAGCGCTCGACCAGGGGAGGGGCAACGATTTGCATGTAACGCGCCAATACCACCAGGTCGACCTGAAACTCCTTCAGCTTCTCCAGCAAAAAGGCGTCGTGTGCCGTCTTATCGGTCGAGGGTGACCAGAAGAACGGGATGTTGTGGGCTGCGGCCACCGGGCGCAGCGTCTCATGATTGGAGAGCACCACGACCAGCTCGCCGTTCAGCGCGCCGTGCTCGCGCTCGGCGATCAGCTGCTCCAGACAGTGGGGCTCTCGACTGACCAAAACCGCGACGCGCTTCGGCTCCCTGCGCCCGTGCAGCCGAATGCTCACGTCCATGCGGATGTCTTCCCCAATGCGCTTGAGGCCGAGGATGAGCTCGTCGAGATTGATGCTCAGGTCCCGCAGGTCCACAAGCATGGTCATGATGAAGAGCCCCTCGACCACCCGCTG
>Ga0326728_10014855_pt1 | contig 16378 bp, 20 predicted proteins | sample MB3enrmetagenome_FD_207602 | JGI IMG/M metagenome (GOLD analysis project Ga0326728, IMG submission 207602) | Lab enriched peat soil microbial communities from McLean, Ithaca, NY, United States - MB31MN | ecosystem: Environmental > Terrestrial > Soil > Wetlands > Peat | place: USA: New York...
GCGATCCAGGTGGAGTGGCACCAGATCTCCGGCTTCTATCACGTAGCCAAGCTCGGCAGCTTTACCAAGGCTTCCGAGGCCGTGTTCCGGACGCAACCGGCACTGACCCAGCAGATCAGATCCCTTGAGGAGGAGTTGGGGTGCCAGTTATTCGAACGGATCGGCAAGCGCAAGCTGATCCTAACCCCGGCTGGTGAGCGGCTGCTGGATTTTGCCGAAACCGTCCTGGCCAGGTATGACCGCCTGATTGAGGACCTGGATGAACTGAAAGGGATCCAAAAGGGGCGGCTTTTGATCGCTGCACCCTACACCACGCTTTACAACCTGCTTCCAGGCGTGCTGGAATCGTATACGGAGCGGTTTCCCCTGGTGGAACTGTCTCTGTTCGACCGGCCGCACGCCGAGATCATCGAACTTGTCAAAGACGGAGAGGTCGATTTCGGAATCACGCTGGAATCGCTGGCGCCTGCCAGCCTTGGCAAGCTGCGCTGGAAGCAGGTGGAGCCGGTGCTGCTGACGCCGCAGGGGCACCCGCTGTCACAGTCAGAACCAGTTACCATTAAGGAGATTGCTGAATATCCCTTGATCTTGCCTCCGAAAAGCAAAGAATACTCCGGCCGCAGCAAGCTGGAGGACCTGTTCAAGGAGCGTGGTCTGCAGTTTCGGGTGATCATGGAGTCTTCAAACGTGGAACTGAGTTCCCTCTATGTCGAGATGGGGCTGGGCGTGACCTATGCGACCGTGGACCGGGATTGCCTGCCCAAATTCCAGGGCCGGAAACTGGAGTTCATCTCGCTTACCCATTATCTCGAAACGGAGCACATTGTCGTGATCTTCAGGCAAGATCGCGAACAGAAGGCGTATAGGAGAGCCTTCTTGCACCTTCTCTCGGAGTAAAAACTCTCCTGCAAAGACATTCGGTCCAGCTTAGATCAATTCGTCGTCGTCCAACCCTCTTTGCACCGCATCGGCATCGACGGTGGGACTGTCAGGGATTGAAGCGGAGTTCCACAGTCTTACCGAGCAGGTCCTCGTCCACCTCGTACAGATTGCCGTAGATCTTCACCGCTCCGAGCGAACTCACATCCCGCTTCTCCCGCCACAGGAACGCCTCGCGCACGGTAGCTGCCTCAATGCGCCGGGACATATCCAGGTGATTGGCCTGCGCCCTTTCTAGTGCCTGGCGAGGGCTCATCTTCAAGGTGCCGTGGCGCCGGTCGTGGTAGCGCCGCACCAGCCAGGCGGCAAAGAAGTCATTGACATCTGCCGATCCACCCGTCAAACTGGCGCAGCCAGGCAAGGAGCAGTCCGGTGGATTCACCGGCATCAGGCGCCAGCAATGGCAGTATCGTCGGCATCAGTTTAAGGATGCGCCGGATGGCCTGGACAACGATGATTGCAGCCTGGACAAAGGTCAGATGGATCCACCGGGACACGGTCCGCGGATCGTAGCCGATCTTTGATGCACTCTGGCGGATGCTGCTTCCCGCCAGGTTCTCTACCACCACCTGCTCTATGGTCTCCAGTGGCTCTCTCCGGTAGGGCAACACCATAGCTGGCCAGTAGCTGATAGTCTCGTGGCACGGCTTGCAGTAAGCGTTGAAGATGGGCATTCCGGTGGCATGAACGTGATCCAGGATGATTCCACGGGTCCAGTGCGTATTCCAGCAGGGCGCATGATTAGGATTATTGAGGCAGACAGGTTTGGGCGGAAGATAAATCTTCGGATCTTCCAGATACCACTGGCAGTAAATTGGTAATCTCATCTTAAGTGGGGGCTTCTAGCCACCATCTTGTGGGGCATAGGGAGAGAGCCGCCAAACTCATTAACTCCCTATGCCGATGATGAAGAAGCCATCTCCTTGTCAGTCTTTCCAAGGGATGGCTTTTCTCTTTTATCGCCAATATTCATGCTTCTTCGCCAGGCATTTATTGCCGCCAGAGGCGGTGTGCCGCGCCCCTCTTCCGTTCAATGATTGGTTATAGTCAAGCTCAATGCGTGTTCATAGGAAATTATGTGGCCCCTTGGGGTCAGCTTCCAAGCATCCTCCTTATGGGAAAGATCCGTTAACTTCTTTGCCGTTAGTTTACCAAATTGTTTGGCAACCTCTTGCAATGTAGCGAATTCCTCTTCAGCGAAAAGATGATCATCCAGCTCCGTCTCAGCGCATATGAGATCGGCTTCGTTGCCGTTCGAGAGAATCAAGGTTTCGATTGTCACAGCGCCAGCATCGGTAGCAGCTTGCAGGCATAACGGCCAGTCATCCAATGCAGGCCCATATGGTAGGGAAGCATATCTTGCTCCGCTTATTGAGACAGAATGCTTCTTAAAATGCATGAAATCAGCATACCAAAGGAGCTTCATCAGAGCTATCTTCGATATTTGGCGTCTTGCAGCAAAAAAAATCATCATACCGGCCAGCTTTTCAAAATCAAATTCCCGAAAGCCGTTTTCGAGGTCAGGCCGAGAGTTGGCTCTCTTTTTAAGCGCCGTAAGGGGTGCCGTTCTTTTCTCGATTTCAAGTAGTCTCGATAGTTTTTGATTCAACCGGGAGCGCTCCCGTGGAGAAAGGACGTTGCCTCGGCTTTTTAGGAGATTCGACACCTCAGAAGGCCCTGTCAGACCCTTGAGGGTTTCTCCATGGGCAGAAGTAGGCACTGCCCCCTTTTCGTACCGATAAACGGTCGCACGACGGAGGTTTTTTTACTTTGATGAAATTTTAGGTCTCTTTTAGTCCTGTTCAGTATCTTTTTGAGAAAACTATCCCCAAATTATCCCCAACCGCCGATTTTATTCAATCGTTGTATGAAATCAAAAACCCCGCATCGCCTGCGGGGCTTGATTTTTTCTGGAGCTGATGCTCGGACTCGAACCGAGGACCTGCGCATTACGAGTGCCTGTTTTTATGTTTTAGAGAATACCCATCAGTCCATTAAGTATTAAAAAGTCCACAATTTCAAGGGCTCTCGGCCTAGCCAAATATTTTCCAGTCCATATAGTCCACCGATAATTTATCTTTTCCAGGTACATTTGCGTTACTTTTTGTGTTACTCCCCTACGCCTACCTGACTACGATACTTTCTACCCAAGCAGTTGACATAGCTGCTTAATAAAAAATCTCTGATTCTTATTTCCTCGGGCATGAAGCCCGAGGTATTTGAGCGGAAGATTTTTTGAAACTTGGTGCGGCATTCATTCATCCCGACCCACAAGGGGTCAGGTATTCTGCCGCAGTCGTTATAAAGCCCTGCATCCCGGCCCGAAAAGATTCAGCAAGCATTCGGACGTTGCTTTCGAACGACAGTTTCTTGATATTACACCACGTATGATGTATAATTTGATTGCAGCAGAATACAATATAGGTGAGGTACCTGATGCCAGCTTTTCATTACCATACAAGCGGAGGAAAAGACTTAATCTTAGAATATATAGACAGCTTGCCAAAGAAACAATCAGCGCTTGGCTACGTGATATTGGATAGACTGGAAAAGGACGGTTTTGACGCCCTGGAGTATTTGGACACAAGACACATCAAAGGTAAACTATGGGAAATCAAATTCCCCAAGTACAACCGGATATTTTATGTTGCGATTGAAGAGAAAGCTATCTACCTCCTTCACGCTTGCAAGAAGCAGAAAGACAAGGCAGAATTATTCGAAATTGAAACAGCCGAAAAAAGAATGAAAGAAATATCTCCAATTAGCAAATTGCTCAAATGAAACATTATTAATCGATGCATATTTTAAAGGAGGTATTCGCCATGCCATTTAAAGAGGTTAATATTAGCAAGATAATACAAGAAAAGGGCGAGAAAGATCCAGAGTTCAAGAAGGAATTTCAAGATGCAAGCGCAGAATTCGATTTGATTGCTCAGATCGTTAAAACCAGAAAAGCTAAGGGGTTGACACAGAAAGATATTGCAGAGAGATCTGGTTTAACTCAACAGATGGTATCCCGCATTGAAAAGCGGGAATACCCACCGAATTACAAAAACATTGCTAAAATAGCTGATGCTCTTGATAGTAAATTGCAACTTGTTTCAAAATAATATTCGTTGATAGAATGGTGATCGGACATAGCGTAATTCCCAAAAACTATCGGCTTAGGAACAGCTTGCCGCAGAGTCCAGGCCTGCCGGATCTTTGTTTTAAGGCAGGGATCTTTTACTCATATTATATTTAACGTATATTGCGGGCGGCTTTTTGGCAGAAATTTTCACACCTTATTACCCAACTATGCTCAATAAAGCAATTACCCCAAAGCAAAGAATGATCGCCCCCGAGACTTTATTTATCCATTGTAATTTATGTGAAGTCAACCTTGCAGTCAAAGCGCTTGTGACAAGGGCTAAAAAAACCCACCAGAGAGCAGAACCAAGGAAAACTCCTATCACCAGCGCAGATGCCAGTGTATAATTTCTGTCGGTATCCGTTATTCCCAAACCAGCGAAAACTCCTGTGAAAAAAATGATGGTTATCGGGTTAGTGACGGTCAGGAAAAAGGTTGAAACAAGAGCGCTGAACAACCCCTTCCTATTTGAAAATTCTTCCATTGTCGTCTTCGGCTCGGAATCTATGGAATTGCCTTCATTTTTAGCTGGAGAGTTCTCAGAGAGGTTTGTCGTCTTTAAAAAGGTGCGCACGCCTAAATAGAGGAGAAACAACCCGCCCACCAAACGAATTAGGGACTTGTGACCGAGTAGAAATCCCGAAATGAAGGTAAGTCCAAATCCTGCTATAGCCCCGTATAGTCCGTCAGCAAGCGCAGCTCCAAGTCCTGAGACCAATCCACGAGCCCTTCCCTCCATGAGAGTTCTCTGTATGCAAAGAACTCCGATTGGTCCAACAGGCGCTGCTATTGATAACCCAATAATAAGTCCCCTCAAAAAATATGGAACATAAGTAATAAAGCCCATCGCGCTCTCCCATTCTCATGTTTTTTCCCAAAGTTCCGGCCCTTAGAGAAACGGCCTACTCCCAGGAAACATTCGTTGTTCCTTGCAAAGAACTGGCGTGAGCGTCCAGCAAATTCAGTATAGCCTGCTCTACGGCCTCTTTGATTCGTGTCGGATCATTGGCTAAGGAACGAAGAAACCCGAATTTATGTTTCGTCTGGCTAGCGCCAGCTAGGGACTCGGAGTGATCGTTGTAACATTATTACCAATAGGCCCAGGGCCACCAAGGTCTGAAATTTTCCATTGTCCGTTATCACGGCTAAAAGAGAAGATATCATTACCTGTCCCCTGAGTTTTCGCATAGCCCTTCGGTACCTTTACTTCAAGGTATTTTGAGACATACACATTAGCAACAGCACTGTTTCCTGCAACCGTTAAGTTATTTATCTTGATCCAGTTAACACCACCGCCGTAGTCAAGCTTGTAATTGGCGTTGTTAAAGTTGGCCTCGACAATTTCTTGAGCCGATTTCTTGTAGTTGCCGGTAAAAATTCTGTTGACCAGGGCGATCTGGTTGTTGTGCATTTCCTGAAGTACAGAGCCGGGGATAATGCTCTTGCCCCGGTATGTATCGGGGGGATTCATCATGCGCACCGACCATGTTTCAGCCTGCATGATCAGATCGCTGAATACCTTGTCGCCCGCGTATGCATCAGGTGCATTTTGCCGCGGAACGTTATACAATGAAACGGCCACAAGCAGCACAGCAAACAAACTGATCACAACCGGCCCGGACCATTTAACTCTCATCCTCTGTTCATCCTCTCCTTAGAGCTAAAGAATGGCTGCGATAACCTGCCTGCAAGCATACTCCCGCATCGGCGTTTACCTATTGCAAACCCGTGAAGCTACCGGCGATCTTTACGGCATCTGCGATGTTTCCGGCATACTGCAAGCCATATTCATATTGTCCGTCTGAAGTCACCCAACTGATGGAGGTGAACAGGCGATTGCCGTCGTCACTCACAAGGATCTTACCGCTCTTGGACTGCAAAGCCTTTAATTCTCCTGATTCTTTAAAGCTCCCGGCCAGTGCCAGGGCATCATTCATAAGGTTCCCGCCCGAACTAAGAATCCCGCATCTCCATCCACCACTCTCCCAATAAAAAGAGACGGGCGTCTTCCATCCATTATAGCCCTCGACAACCGACGGCGTTCCGTCCTGCGGTTTCTCCATGACAAAGCTTGGTGCAAAGGAGCCGGGCACGCCGCCTCCAAAACTGCCCCATGGCTGGCCTGCTGAATTATCGTTCAATGCCGGGCTATTCATAGACAAGCGTTCGGGTGTGGCGTAGATGTTGACGCTATAGCCGTCTGGCCAGCCGTTATACTGTAACCCATAATATTGAGCCTGGCCTGATTGCGCGGGCGGGACCGGCGGCCAGTACTGTGGAATCACCACCGGAACACCGGTGAGGAAAATGAGCTGTTCGACCAGCGGCTGCTCCGTAAGGGGCGGGGCCGGGGTCACATGCCTGGGGATGTCGGAGTCCGCTCCTTTTATCAGGTACTGCGGCACCTCGGTGGAATAGAGCGTGTAATACTTGGCAGCCCTATCCCCAATGTCGAGGAGCAGCATGAAACTGCTGGGGTCGACGCGCCCACTTCTCAATAATCCCTCAGCAGTCTTGGATTCCGTAATATCCATGATGCACTGCACGTAATATTTACTGTCTTTCATCCTGATGACCAGATCGACCGGGTAACCGAAGACATGTGAGTCCACTTCCTGCTGCGTGGCCGGGCGTATGCCGGTGCTGCCGTTAAGCATCGCCGCGATCTGGTATATCTTGGCACGATCGCTCCCAGGATACAAGACGCTCCATACCTGAGGGGATGGCAAACCTCCCGTCCTGGTGATCCATACCACGTCTGCGGGGTTGATATGCAGTTGACTGGAGACGATTTTCATCATGCTGCCGGTCGTTATGACCGGGCCATACACGACACTGGCCAGAACGAGTCCGATCAAGATCACTGACAGACCCCACATTCTGAATTTCATAATCATAGACCACCTCGTCGTCGTTACTTTTTTTGAAAGCTGGTGATCAAAGCGTAGCCGAACACGACGGCTGCTACGGAAAAGAACTGCTGCGGCAGCCAGGCAGGCAAAATGGGCTTACGGATGGGGCCAATAAAATACATCGACCAATAAAAGGAGAAATAGAGGCTCGGGAGGCCCAGGAAGATCAGCCTGACGATCGCGACTGACCAGGCTCCACCTTTTCGGGTTTGCCGGACGATATGTTCAAGCCCCAGCAAGCAGCCAAAAATGATATAGCTGACCGGTACGGCTAGTACAATCAGCCAGGTAATATTGAAGTATGTCGAATTGTACCGGACTAGCGCCAAGTCCAGATAGTTCACCAAAAATAGGTATCCTAACAGTAGCACAGCATAGAGAAGGTGTCCCAGAACTTTCAAGCCCGGCAATTTGTTTGATTCCATATTTACCCTTCTCTCATCGTGAGCTCAGCGCAACGTTTCAAATAGAAATTAATACCAATTAACGTGGTTGCAGGTTGGGTGGCAACGGAAAACTCTTGATATGCTCAAATTTTACGATATCGATTTCAGTGGGGCTGATTCTCATTGTGATGTGATCAATGCCTACTTCATCGTGGGGACCGGTATAGGGTTCAACCTCAAGTCTAAGCTCGTAAGTCTGATCGGCGGTGGGTCTTGTTGCTCCCATGACCTGTACTACATAGGGAGGGGCGAACACCCCCATCTTGCTGTAACCGTATATCTTACCGTAATACTCCGTTACTGACTTTTGAATGTATGGGTCGAGGGCGGTGATCAGCATCTCTTGGTAGATTTCCGTTTCCGTTTGTCCGGGAGGCGCCTGCGTCATGTCCGCCTTGCTATATTGACCGACTCTATACGCGTGGGCACAAACAAGCACTGACGCGGTCACCAATATCACGATGATCGCTGCCAGACAGACCTTCATTGACTGCTGTTGATTCATAGATGCCCCCGCATATATTTATTGCTTTAACTGGTTCATTTTATTGTGTTTGAAAGGCTGGCAGTTTCCATCCCTTGGAAAGTCCCAATAGCTCAGAAGAAGCATCGCTCGGCGAAACATTTACTAATATAGCTTGGATGGCATAGGTAAACTGTCTATCCGCGTTGTTAGGATCAGGACGCAACGCTATTAGCCAGCGCTCGCGGGTAACTGTGTTGGAACCGGATGCAGCGGGTGGGGTACGATCCACCATGACTAGTATAGCTGACCCAATAGTAAGGGTTACCGGTTGTAGATCTTGTGCAACAATGCCAGTATGATTGCCTACAATTTCCATGACAAGACTAAGCAGGTTATCTTTTGGCGCCAGCCCTGTATAGAGCTGGATGTTCAATCCTTTCCAATAGGTTGGTTGATTATCTCCTGGAGTAATAACTTTCCCATTTGGCAACACCAAACTAGAGTATGGCCAATAACTATATTTCTGTTGAGCTATTGTTGGTACGGACGTTGAAGACTGTTTTTGCGGCGCCGGCGTAATAGCAGTGTTGGTCTGGCTCGTCGCAATCTGCTGGTTTTGGGAAGTTGCAGGCGCAGGTGTGGGTGTATTGGTCTTTCCATAGCTGCTGCAGCCGGCCATAACCGTGAGCAAACAAACAACGGCAAGTATAGCAACCTTTTTCCCCATAGTTGGCCTCTCTTTCCATAACATTGTTATATCTAAGAACCGCAGGCGTGCTTAGATCTACTTCTGGATGGTTCTGTGAAAAGCAACAACCACAACAAGAGCACGGATTAACTCGGCCAGCAGATACTCACCGAAGCCGGCAGGTAGTTGCCGTAGTATCCCGCATCCACATCGATGCTCCGGCATCTCTTGACCGCCGCTCGGTGGCGCCATGGGGCTATCTATTTCGACCGACAATTCTTGTTCCGCTACCGGTAAACAAGACTAAATCAGGACCGCCAAGCTCTCCGCTCGCACCCTGGAAATTTGCTTCCGTCAATGAGGTTGTGTACACATCAATGCTTCGCCTTTCGCCAGGTTCTAAGGTAAATTGTTCTGAATCTTTTGCGCCATCTTCCTCATTCAATATTATCCCTTTCGGAAAGATCACTTCACCCGGCGGCAATGTGTCGTCCAATACCTTGATGCCAAAAGTAACCGGGCCACCTCCGAAATTGGTCAGAGCGAGTTGGCCTGAGACTGCTAAAGTATGGTTATCTGTTTCGCTGGCATAGTCTATCTGGCTGCTATGAGGATCATAATCAATGGCCCAGATGCCAGAATGTGCTTTATAGTAGATCACTTCAATCAAGGATACAGCCTTGGGCAACAACAATCCGCATGCAATAATCAAAACTAGCAGGCCCTTACCGCCCAGTTCTCTTCCAACCCAAATTGCTCCTATAACGAGCAAACACAGCGCTAACATTCCAGGATAATACAACCCAATTTGACCGTTTGACCATGCCGGTAAGCCAACCAGGTTAAATAGCTTATCGCCAAGCGAGAATCCAGATGGAGTACTCATGCCAATTAGACCGGCAAAGATCATTAGCAGAATCGGAGCTATTCCTCTTTTTAACAGTTTCGTCATATCGATTTCATCCCATGAATCCATGCTTGCCGCAGCCAGTCAAAAAGGCAATCAAACAGGTTAAGAAGAGCAACGCAATCTTTTTTCCCACGGCTAACTCCTCCTGTTAATCCTGTAGATAATGAAGATAAAGAAATAAAACAACACCAGCGCTGTAACTGATAAGACGAAGTAATCGGGTGCGGTTTTAACGGTGGGGGTTGATACGGCAGGCACACTTACATCGTTATTGCTCGTCTTCGAGCTGTTGGTTTTCGACTCATAACTTACAACCTTGCTATCGCTCAGTCCGTTGCTGTCCCACACGGTTAGGGAAATCCGGTAGTCACGTCCGGAAACGGGCGGACCGAAGTAGTCTATATCTTGTCGTGTGTAACCTTCAAATTCACCGGTGTCGTAGTTGTAATAAATGCCTCCTGTTGGCATTCGGTCCTCCCTATCAACAACCACCTCCCCATTCTCCTGGTGTGACACTTTGAACTCTTCAATTGCCATATCGCCACCGGGGTCTGTGACATTTGCCACAATCATGCCATTGTTTACTGGAACCTCACTTACGGTAATATCGCTAATGTGCGATGGTTCGCTTTGCACCGCTCCGTCTGGCAGCCTGCTTAGAATGTAGGCTGCCATAATCGGATAGTTCTCCTGGACCGCATTTCTATATTCCTGGAGCAGTTCCGATTGATTTAGGCCCGTCAAGTTTGTCATCAGTGCCTTGAATCTTTTAACATAGGCTAGCGGGAGGTTCGACTGATCCATGTAGTATGCAATATCCAGGTCAAAGTCAGGTTTGAAGTTCGACCGTTCGAAAACGAGATCATTCCCCTGTAACCGGTAGCAGTTCGGATACAGACGGCTCAACTGGTAGGGCTGGATCTCGCCCATCTTAAATGTGATTTTAGCGTGACCGATCGGCCCCTTCCAGTACTTGCCTGTCTGCAAGACATACCCGGCAAAGAAGCCGGCACTGCCCAAACTCAATTGCATCCGGTAGGTGTTGCGAACCTCTCTTGTCTCACCGGCGGAAAATGGCACGTTGAAGGTGTACCAGGAATAATATAGCACTTGGCCGGAGGGGTAGCCTATCGTATTGATCCCCCGCGTTTCCTGAACAGCGACCGGGCTTCCGTCGGCATATGACTTAAAATCTTGCGCTATCAGGGCGTCGTATTGCTTCTTAAATGCCTCAGGCGCTGATTCTTTATCCTCATAGCCTGGCCCAATGGCTGGAAATCCCATGAGGACATCTCTAGCCTCTCCGGCATTCTTGAAGGTGAAATGGCAGTCGACCGCGGCGGTGCTGCCGTCTTCCCCGATCGTCACCTGGACGTCTTCGTCCGCCATCGTTATCGAAGCGTCGTTCACCGGATACACCCCGTCTGGGGTGCGGCCCATACTGCAGGAATCGGCAAGGACAGCGTGCGCCGATCCGAGTGCCAGTGCCATGGCCATGGCCATGGCTATGATGAGGCCGATTTTACGTAGTGTCACCAATATCGTTGTCCCCCAGAATCAGTTTCCGTCCACGAATTCGAAGGTCTTGCCGATCCTTAGCCAGGCGTCATTTGCCAATTGTTCGTACTCTGCCGCCTCCTGGCCCTCGTAATCATTGACGATGGATGGATACAGCAAAAAAACGAGGCCATCACGGGAAGCAAGTTCGATCCCGTAACCAAAGGGGCCTTGTTTCTCCTTTAGCCATTGGCCATCTGTCTCTACATCGATGCCGAATATGGGATCGCATACCGCCGGAACTTTCTTGCTTGAAGTAGGGCTCTCGTTAACGTAAAAAGGCTTATAGAAGTAGAAGGTGGCCATATCCAAAACAATCTGGTTCTTTGATTCCTGGACAGTATACTTACCACGCCAGGTTGCGGGTAGCTGGATCCGGTAGCTGTGGCCGGGAGAATATGAATGGGTGAAGATAATATCTTTATTATTGGCCGGCGGTTGGCTCTCAGGCTGCTGGATAGTTGTCGCTGGCAACACTCGATTGGTGGCCATTTGGTTTGTTGTAACCTGCTGGTTCTGAGGAGCCGTGGGCTCAGGCACGGACGCTCGACTCACATGACTATTAGTGCATCCGGTCATGGACACGAGCAAACAACAAGCGATAAACAAGAAAAGCTTTTTCCCCATAGCAACATCCCCTCTGATGCCTGGCATCAGCCCTCGACGGTCTTCACATGATGGTAACTGCGACAGTCTTGAGTATTAAAGGCGCCCTTGGCTTTGGGATATCCGGTCTAGGGGTAATCTTCAGGGAAAACTCCATTCCCGCGATATCATCGGGCAATGGCGGGGTGACGGCAAAACTGTATTGCATACCTCTGCCGCTTCCGCCTCCAGATTCCTGCAGACAGGTATATTCGGGGCCAATGGACAAGTCCACCCAGGCATGCATTATCCCCACGGTTTCGTCATCGGTCTCCAGCGATATTTCAATGTTGACCACACTCATATTGGTGTATTGTTTTACATGAGTGACAGCATAGACAACCCCATCCAGTTTGACAAATTTGGCGATCGGGATGAACCGACTAAATCCGGCGGGCATGGGCCTGGGCTGGAAATGATCTTCGCCGTAAAGCTGGCCAAAGACGTGCAAGGTCATCTGCTCGTTCAACCCGTAGTGTTGGCACCATCCCGAAATGCGGTCCACACCCGGAAATCCCGGGTTATTGCCGGACACCTCTTTGCGTTTGGCGATCAATGAGCACAGTTGCTCGTCAATGGGTGCTAAAACCTCGCAATAGTAATCCGTTGGTGGATGGAACATCGCTCTTGCTATTCCTATACTGTGCATAACCGATCACTCCTTTTCCGGTAGACCTTCCCTATCGACTGAATCTTTATCATACCTCATTCTATTATCCATCCCATGTTATACTCAGAAACCTCTGGAACGCTTACGGTGTGTATAATCAAATTAAGTTCATCAAGACGTTGTGACTCCGTCATGATTCAGGCCCATCCGGCATCTCAGGCTGAAGGATTCCTTTTTGCCGTCCCAATGAATCGTCACTTCAATGGTGTCGTCGGCCCTGATCAGCGCCCCGTTTCCACCACAGCCATCGCCCAGATCCGCAAAGCCGTTTTTGTCTGTGCTCTCTGCCACGCTAAGGCTCTCCTCAGGCGCTTCAAAACTACATCCAAACCGGATAGGCGATAACTTTTTCAGGTTATCGCCCTGGTAGATGATCCAGGGGTGTTCTTTGTCCCAGTTCTCGTATTGCAACCTGCCACTTGGGTCCGGGAACCAGTACTCATAATACGCGTAGACAACTTCCGCTTTCCAGGCAGTGCCCTCTCCCCGAAAGACCAGCACTTTCCCCCCGTTCAGCCTGAAGAATACAATATCGCTCAGGGTCTGCAATCGCTGGTTTTGCATTTTAAATTGTTCCAAGCCAGGTGTTTGTACCGGCATAACAACGATCAGGACGTTCCTGGCTGTGAAGAACCAGGGTAGCAAGTTGGCCGTAGAAAAGGATGCCATCAACCGATCGTCAATGCCGCCATCCGCTACCTTGCTACGGTCGCTGACTGATTTAAAAACGTAGATATACAAGATGCCATGAGTATTTACATCACTGTAGATCTTAGGGGATATGCCACCAAGCTCCGGCGACGCTGAAGGATGCCCGGTGAAGACCAACAGGTTGAAGCCTCCGACTCTCAAGGATTCGGTGATGTCCCCCAGGGCAAAGAGGCCCTTCGCCGCTGCAGCATCTACCTGAGCGCTAGGGCTTAGGTAGATCGAAGCCAGGGAACCAACCACAGCAATCAGCACGCATAAAACATAAGGATACGCTTTTTTCATGCCTCTCCTCCCGCCAAACCACATATCCCATAATATCCAGAGCTACTACTTGACTCTTTTATAAAAACACAATTATGGTTTTTTCATGGTCCGTATTTATAGATCAAGCGGTTGTCTCTATCTAATCCCTGAATGTTTTTTACCCGTTTACACCGTCCCGCTCGTAGCTGTTCATCCTTCCTTGTCAAGTAGTAGGCCGGATATATTACTACAGTCCGGTATCGATTGGCGGTTGAAACATGGTTTTGACGATAGAGTATGGCATACTCTGTCATACAGTTCTATAATCTGGATTAAATTCCTTCTTATATATATACATGACAGATGTTCCCAATAAAAGCAACAGCCAAGAACCATTTATTTATTGATATGGGTGAGCTATGGTAGTTTTCCTGGTGCGCTCTCAATACCCGGTTATTTATTTAGTCGGAGTTTACCAAATATCTTTCACGTAGAAAGGGTGCCGGAGCAAATTAAATACTGGAAAATACCACGAAAGAGATATTTTCTTAGGGCGTTTTTTGCTAGCAAACTTAAGGCAGGATAAGGGGCGCGTACACCCAAGGACACACACACCCGGCAAAGCCGGGTGGGGACTATAAGAAAGGCGTATCCACATCGGGGTACGTTTTTTATTTTTGTGTCTGAACTGTATCACAGTGTCGTTGCTTTCCCTTCTGTGGCAAGGCTTTTAGCGCGCTACACAAGCGAACACGCATAAAAAAAGGGGTGATAAAGATGAAAATGCAGGTAATTCATGTTCGTGTTTCTCCGGGCATTTACAACCAGCTCAAGACCTTGGCAACTACCCGGGGCGAGTCTGTTGCAGAGGTGATCAGGCGTTTATTGGAACAGGGATCGAGCGTCGAGATCGCTGCGCAGGGCTTGGAGACAATTACCACTGCCATTCGCAAAACGATCAGGGCCGAACTCAAGAGCACTGAAAACCGGATGGCGAAGCTGTCAGCAAAAGCCGTTAAATTTGCCGGAGCCACTATACACCTGACGGAATCTCTGCGGATCTCTTCATCGAGCGATAAAAAGGCTGCTTCTGCTTCCAGCGCAGACCGGATCAGAGAAGCTATGACGTGGGCAGCCAGGCAAATGGTGCATCAGGAGGAGGATGACAACAACGATGAGTAGGCGCGCAAAAGGTTGGATTCAAATAGGCGTGTTGCTGCTACTAGACCTGTTCGCCCTGCCCTGGGCGCTATTGTTTCTGCTGGCCGTCCAGCTTCACGGTGGCCAGGCGCTGGCGATCTGGCTGCACAGCCTGAGCTTATTCGGTGGCATCCAGGTAATCCCCAGGGTGTGCTTCACCTGGTTCTCGTTGCAGATCATAGTCTTGGCGCTGGCGATCCTGGTGTATTACCTTAGTGACCCTGACGGTATGCCGATCACACTGAGACGGTGGCTGGGCACCGACCCGGAAACTCTGATGGGCATTGTGCAACGGCCCATCGATCAGGCCATGACTGCCGCGGTCAGAGATCTGCCTAATAAACAAGAGGTTTATCGGATCGTACGGCAAGTGATCGCTGACTACCGGGCAGAGCTAAAAACGGCCGCTTATGCTGAAGAAGCTGCGCAGCCCGCAGGCGGCGAAGATAAATTAACGGTACGAGTCAGGGATTAGCTTTAAGTTGTGGGCGAAGACACAGTACAGACAGCGCTAGCACTCTTCCATCCGGTTCTCAATCTTTTTTACGGTTGCCTTTACAAGCGGAGTGTGGGCTTCAGTGACAACAAAGTGCTCATCAAGCGATCTGTATGCCTCGATATCGTCTATCTGATCAACAATAACAAACGCCTGAAATGCTTTCTCAATTGCCTCTTCTTCAGAATCTGCCTCAACCTCAAGGCCAACAGACCCAGCAACAGGAAGTCTCACGCAGTAGAGGGACATAGGGCTCATTCCTCCTCAGTTTGATCCTATTAACATGGTAACAGAAACCCTCCGGCCAGGAAAGGCAGGACTTGAGGTATTGAGGTACAAACAACAGAGGTACAAACAACCCCCCTGCTTAGCAACAATATTCGGTGATATAATAAGGGTATTCGGGATTTGTTGTTGATCAAGGGAAGAATGAACCGTTTAGTATCTTTTGGATCAGTGTGTATATGTCTGAACCATGATCCCTGATCTGGTAATCCGTGCCAGCCTCGGAAACAAACATATCCATCATACTGGCAATACCGCTGGGGTGGCGGTTGAACTTGGGCGTGCTGACCTTACGAACACCATCGCTGAACAGTATCTTGGCTCTCAGCACATCGAATTTGTAGCCCCTGCCATTCTTGTTGATCAGTTTGATGAGGTTGTTCAGGCACTCTGTGTAGGCGTTCGTGACGGGGTTGAGGAGAAGATCGAAGTAGGCAAATATCCCTTCATGCCAGTTCTCCACAGCCCTCGTCAGGGGTTCAAAGTAAGGCTTGATATCAGGTGCGATGCGTTTCAGCCAGGCGCCATATTCCTGCTCAGCCGCTTGTCTGCTGGGACTGTTGTCGAAGAGATCATAGAAACTCTCTTTCAGTTCATAGGCAAGCTTCATGATCGGATACCCCAACCAATGGTTCAGCACCAGGTACTCATGGGCATTCAGCTTATCGGGCCGCTTCAGGAGCGCAAACCTGTCATGTATCAGACCCTTTCGCTGTTTATCGGTCAGGGTTTTGCGAAGCTCCTTCCTGGTGGCATCCAGGGCGTCGGAGGCATACCTGACGATGTGAAACTTGTCGATGACAATTTTCGCTTCGGGAAGGATGGCTTTCACGGCATCTCTGTACGGCTGCCACATGTCTATACAGACTATCTCGATCCGGTTCTTGTTCGGCATCCCGCGGAGATAGTTGGTCACAGAAATAGCGCTACGGTTTTCAAGTAGATCGATGATCGTCCGCTTCTCTACGTCGGCCAGAACACAGCGGTAGCGGTGAAATAGGTGGGCCTCGTCTTATGAAGGCAAAATTCTTATGCATTGTTGAACAGATAGAATACTGACCAACCCAGCATTTCTAAGAA
>Ga0326728_10014857_pt1 | contig 16377 bp, 8 predicted proteins | sample MB3enrmetagenome_FD_207602 | JGI IMG/M metagenome (GOLD analysis project Ga0326728, IMG submission 207602) | Lab enriched peat soil microbial communities from McLean, Ithaca, NY, United States - MB31MN | ecosystem: Environmental > Terrestrial > Soil > Wetlands > Peat | place: USA: New York...
CGCCCGGTCCGCCTACTTATTCCAATTCACTTTCAAGATGAGACCAATTCGCTTGTCCTTTGGGCCTCTGGCTTCCGCCTTCGCTGAGGCTACGGCGGACAGGTCGTTGCTCGCTCGTTACGTATCGCTGCGGATATGCGCCTCGCTCGCGCCTCGCCAGAGGCCCAAAATCCTGCGCGCCTTGGTCTCATCTTGAAAGTGAAGTGGAATTGACGAACAAATGCCGGTCCAGTTGACTCCACAAAGCTCGCGGGCGGCGGTGTTTCATGGCGCCGGGCGGGCGCTGACGCTCGAGCGGTTTCCCATTCCGGCGTTAAAAGACGGCGAGGTGCTGGCACGCATCCGCTGCGCCACGATCTGCGGCTCGGACCTGCACTCCTTTTATGGGCGGCGGCACGCGCCGGAGCCGAGTGTGCTCGGCCACGAGATGGTGGGCGAGGTGGCGGGCCTCGGTCCGCGGGGCGGGCGTGATTTCAGCGGCAACCCGCTGGAACTCGGCGACCGGGTCACCTGGTCCATGGTATGGAGCTGCGGGGAATGTTTCTATTGCGGCAAAGGGCTGCCGTCCAAATGCGAACGGCTGATGAAATTCGGCCACGAGGCGATTGTCCCGGAGCGGGCGTTGCTCGGGGGCCTGGCGGAGCACTGCCATCTGCCGGCGAAGACGGCCATTTTCAAAGTGCCCGCCAACCTTCCGGACCTGGCTGCCAGTCCGGCGAACTGCGCCACGGCCACGGTCTGCGCCGTGTTTCGTCATGCGGGGCCGGTGGCAGGCCAGACGGTGCTCGTCTTTGGGGCCGGAATGCTGGGCCAGACGGCGTGCGCGATGGCGGCGGCAGGCGGGGCGGCGCAAGTGCTCGTCATCGAGCCCGATGCCGCGCGGCGCGCGAGCGCGTTGAGATTCGGGGCGACAGCGGCCCTGGACGCCGCCGCGCCCGAGGACCAGGCGCGGGCGCGCGTGCTGGAATTGTCCGCGGGCCGGGGGCCGGACATCTGCCTGGAATTCTCGGGCCATCCCCGGGCCATTGAGCGCGGCGTGGAGTTGCTGCGAGTTGGGGGCCGGTTCGTCATGGCCGGGGCCACGTTTCCCGAGCGGCCGGTCCTGCTATCGGGCGAACAGCTCGTGCGCCGGATGCTCCAGCTCCTCGGCGTCTATAATTATCGCCCCGACGACCTCGATAGCGCCTTGCGATTTCTGTCTCAAGCCGTTGGGCAGTATCCCTTCGAGGAGCTGGTTGGCCCGGCGTTTCCGTTGTCTGAAGTCAATGCGGCCTTCGAGCACGCGGAACGTCAGCGCCCGCCCAGAGTCGCAATCATCCCTTAAATGAGCACTTCACAGCAATCCAGTCCCCGCGGCGTCCGCGCCGTCCTCTTCGATGTTTCAGGCACGGTCCTGGACTATGGCAGCCGCGGGCCGGTGGCCGCGTTCATCGAGCTGTTTGCCCGCCATGGGGTCAGTATTTCCAACGAGGAAGCGCGCCGCCCCATGGGCACGCACAAGCGGGATCACATCTGGACGCTGCTCACCGACGCGGCGATTGCCGCGCGCTGGGAAGCGGTCCACAAGACCCCGCCCACGCGCGAATTGCTGGCGCGGCTCTATGCCGAGTTCACGCCGCTGCAAAGGGAAGTCCTCAAAGGATACAGCGACGTGATTCCGGGCGTGCCGCGGGTGGTGGCCGAACTGCGGGAGCGCGGCATCAAGATCGCCAACACGACCGGCTTCGACCATGCCATGATGGTCGAACTGGTGCGCCTGGCCGCCCAAGGCGGCTATTCGCCGGATTTGTGGGTGTGCCCCGATGACGTGGGCCAGGGCCGGCCCGCGCCCTGGATGGCCTTCCACGCCGCCCGCCAACTCGACGTCTATCCCATGAGCGCCTTCGTCAAGGTCGGCGACACCCCGGCCGATGTGGCCGAAGGCCAGGCCGCCGGCACGTGGGTCGTCTCCGTCATCCGCTCCGGCAACGAGGTCGGGCTCTCGGAGGCCGAATTGGCGGCGTTGCCCGCCCCCGAGCGCGAGGCGAAGCTCTCCGCCGCCCGCGCCAGGCTCGCCGCCTGCGGCCCGCACTACCTCATCGACACCGCCGCCGCCCTGGTGCCGGTCATCGATGAGATTTCCGCCCGCATCGTCCGCGGGGAGCGTCCGTGACCGCGGACTACGGCCCGAAAAACACCCGGCCGCTCTGATTGGTGGCCAGGAAGTAGCCGGTCCCGTTGGTCAGGCTCGGCAGGAGCGCGCCGTAGAAGGGAACGGTCAGCCGGTTGGAGATGTCATAGAAACTGCCCTGGAACATCCCCGACGAGGGGGTGAGGCTCAGGTTGAGGTGGTTGGTGCGGGTCAGGTCGGTGACCGTGTTGTCCGCCGACAACAGCACCTGGTTGGTCAGGTTCAGATTGTGGGGCAGGCCGCCGCTCTCGATGATGACCTGGCCCTGGCTGAAATTAAGGGCGCGCGTGCCGTTGGTGAAGGCATACACCGCCCCGATGGTCTCGGTCTGGAAGGTATATCCGCCGGGATAAAGCCGCTTGGGTCCGGGATTGGTCTGTTTGAACCAGATGGCTTGGCCGCCGAGGGTCTCGAAGCCCGGCGGGGCGAACGAGAGCCAGCCCAGGATCGAGCCGCGGGTCGAATAGAGCGAGGCGTAAAGCGGCCACTGGCCCGAACTGAAGATCGTGGTGGTTTGAGTCACTTTCGTGCCGTCGCCCAAGGTCCCGGTCAGGAGCAGGTTGCCGGAGACATCGTAGGTGAGCGTCGCAAAACCGTCCCCGCCGGGCGCCGCCAGAGAATTGGCGCTGCCGGGGATGCGGAGGATGTATTTGCGGCCCGCCCCGGGCGCGGGGTTGGCGGGAGAAAACAGGGGACGGCAGGCCGCCAGCGGCACGGTCCATATCCCGTCGCTGATTTGGCCGGTCATCCGGTTGGTGGCGCTCAGGTCGAGCTGGAGCTGGACCTGAATGTCGGTGAGCGGCCTGGTTCGGGGGATGACGCCGTAAAACGTCCCATTGGTCGAGAATTGGCCGGAGATCGAGTAGCTCGGCCTGCCGGGCCTCAGCGACGCGCTGAACGCCCCGCCCGTGGCCAGCGTGGCGGTGAACAAGCCCGAACTCTCGAAATCCAGGTTGTTGGTCTCGAAAAACAGGCCGGTGTAAGTGCCGGCGGCGGCGGCAAACGGGCTGGGCACGAAGCTGGCCTCGAGCACCAGCCCCTCGGCCATAATGAAGCTCAGCGTGGCGGAATTGGTGTTCGCGTCGCCGCTCCAGCCCGCGAACAGGAACCCGGGGTTGGGCGTGGCCGTCATCTGGTAACGTTGGCCGACTTTCAGGCTGGTCCCGTTCAAATTGGGCGCGACCGTGCCTGGGCCATTGACGACCACCCGCAGCACGCTGCCGCCGCTCCCGCTGAAAGCGGCCAGCTCGGTAATCGGCCCGTTCATGGTCACCGTGGTGGGATTGTTCGAGCCCGAGAAGGCCCCGGCGCCCGTCCCGGCCCAGCCGGCAAACGCCGAGCCCGGGGCGGCTGTGGCGCTAATCGGAACGACTGTCCCGGCGTCATACCAACCGCTGCCCGGGTCCACGCCGCCGCCGGGCGTCGAGTCCATCGTCAAATAATACTGCGTGGTGAAGTCGGCGACGTAGTTGGTGATGGGGCTAGCGGGACTCACCTGGTTGGAGATGAGCCCGCCATTGCTCCAGGAATTCCAGACCAACCGCGTGCCCGGCGTGCCGTCTTGCACCGGAATCGTCGTGAGGAAATGCCCCGAGCCGAAGACCCAGTTGGTCAGCACGGGCGCCACGTTGGTGAGCCCATCCACCACCAGCAACAGGTTCGGCGGCGCCGTATTTACGGTCACCGCCGCGAAGGCGTCGGCAAACTGCACCTTCGCCAAAAAACCGTCGCTATGGCCGACCAATACCGGTTGCAGCGGGTCCAGCACCGTAAACTCCCCCGAGATGGTCTGCCCGCAAACCAAGGCGTTGCCGAAGCGGTCCACATCGATGCCCAGGCCGAAATCGTCCCGCAGCCCGCCAAACATCACCGCGTAGAGGTTGGTCAGCACCTGGTTGGTGAAGACCACCGGCACATAGACCAGCGTTTTCCGGCCGTCCACCAGGGCATTGGTCAGGATTAGGTTGGTGCCCACCAGGGTCGTGGGCGCGAACGAGGCGACGAACACGTCGTTGCTCCGCGTGTAATTGGTCTGCGCCAGGAACGGCGCATTGGTGGCCGAGAACGGCGAGGTCGGGAAGTTGGTCGAGGTGGTGGTGCCCACGATGAAGATGTTGGTCGTGAGCGGGTCCAGGGCCACGTCCCAGGCGGTTTCGTTCGCCGGCCCGCCGAAGAGCAACGAGTACTGGATGACCGGCACGTTGTCGGTCTCGACGATTTTCGTCAGAAACGCGTCGCTGTTGATATAGTTCACGTTGGTCATGCCGTGCGGCACGATGTTGGTCATCGAAAGCGGGACGATCGGAAAGTCATAGGAATAGGAGGACCCGGCCACATAGACGTCCCCCGCGGCATCCAGCCGGATGCGAAAACCGGAGTCGTTGTTGGTGCCGCCCAGGTAAGCGCAATAGAGCAGGTCCTCCCCGAGCGGGGCGATCTTGGCGACGAAGGCGTCGTAGCGGGGCTGTTTGGTGCCGCGGAATTTGTGTACCGCGTTGGTGGTGTCGTTGAGCCCTCCCAGCAACGGGGCCAGCACCACCGTGTTCGGGAAATTGGTCGAAGCGGTGTAGCCGGTAATGTAAGCATTGCCCGCGCTGTCGGCCGCGATGCCCTGGCCCACGTCGAAGTTGGTCCCGCCCAGGTAGGTGGAATAGACCAGGCCCGTCCCGGCGGGAGCGAACTTGGTCACGAAGACGTCGTTGCTCCCGTAAAGGTTGGTGAACGTCAGGACCTTCGAGGAGTGCAGCGGCTGGACCACCAGCGCATTGGTGGTGGGGAAGTCGGTCGAATAGGTGTAGCCGGTCACATACACGAAATTGCTCGGGTCCAGCGCAATCCCCAGCCCCATGTCCCGGTCGCTTCCCCCCAGGTAGGTCGAGAAGACCAGCGCCGACCCGTCGTGGCTGATTTCCGCCACAAAGGCGTCGGTGAAATAAACATGGGCGGGGGTGATGGTGCCGCTGATGTTGGTCGAGTTGCGGAGGCCGGGCACGCCCCCCGGCGGGGCGCACGGAAAGTTGGTCGAGTCGGTATAACCCGTGATGTAGGCGTTGCCCGCCCCGTCCAGCGCCAGGTCCAGCGCCCCGTCATCGCCCATGCCCCCGAGAAAAGTGAAAAACAGGAGATTGGTGCCGGTGCGGTCAACCCGCGCCACGAAGGCGTCGCCATTGATCGTGCCCCCGCCATTGGTCGGCTGCGCCCCGCCCGCCGGCAGCGTAATCGGGAATTGGCTCGAGAGCGACTGCCCCGCGAAATACACCGACTCGTCCGCCGGGTTGACCTTCACCGACCAGGCAATGTCGTCCCCGTTGCCGCCGAAATAGGTCGAATAAATCATCGTCGGGTCGATCACCAGCGGCAGGGAGCGGTCATGCCCGCCCGCGGCCAGGCTGACGGTCCGGGCATCCTTGAGCACATAGCCGCCGGGGACGCGTCGGCGTTGCCCGCCGGCCTCCTGGTAGAGCACCGGTCGAGGCTGGCGAAGTTCCTCCGCCCCGACGCCCAGGGCCAGGTCGCCTCCCTCATCCAGCCTCAGCCGGTCCACCCCTTCAAAGCGCATCTCGATCACCCCGGCATCGACCCCCGGTGCCAGCGTGAAATCATATTCCAGCCGCCGCTGGTTGCCGTAATAAACCAGCGTAACGCCCGGATACAACTCCTCGACCCGCAGCCTGGCATAGGTCTCGAGGCCCGTGCGCCACCGCGCCGGGTCATTGCCCACCAGATAATTGATCTTCCCCGGCATCAGCCCCTCCCCGGATGCCCGGGCCCGCGGATTCGCCCCGGCGAACTCCATGCGCAAGGCCCGCGTGCTCGTCAAATGCAATGCCCCGGGGTGCGCGCGGTCCGTCAAGGGCGCGGCGGCGCCCGTCCGGCCCAGGACCATTTGCACCCCGGCGGCGCCGAGCCGGAACTGGCATCCGGGGCCGTGCGCCAGGAAGAATTCTCTTTGGCCATCCAGCGGCTCGAAGAACAGCGGCAGCGCCAGCAGGGCTTGGGGGGAAAACGGACCCGCCGCGGCGCCTTGCGCCAGGACAGTTGGCGCCGGGCGGAGCCCGAGCGCGAGCAGCAAGGCCGGCCCGATGAGACTCTTACGCAGGCAGTATAACATAACGTCTAATAAATCCTGCTGAAGCCGACGCCAAACTGGAACTTGCCCGAGCTGCTGTTGTACTGGTCGTGGTGGATGGGAATGCCGTAGTCTAGCCGGATCGGGGCAATGGGCAGGTTGATGCGCAAGCCCACGCCCCAGTTGTCGTCGTAGTTGCTGGTGCTGTAGCTGTACGAATCGGAGTTGACCTTGCCAATATCGTAGAACACCGCAAAGCGCAGGCCCAAGCCGTGCTCCTGCTCGATGATCGGGATGCTGTACTCCGCGGAGCCGAACCAGTAGGTGTCGCCGCCGATGGGCTCGTTCAACCCGGGTTGGCGCGGGCTGATGCTGCGGTAGTTGAACCCGCGCACCGAGTACATCCCGCCCAGGTAGTAGCGCTCGTAAAAAGGCACGTCCCCAGAGTTCAGGCTATGGGCATCGCCGGTTTGGCCCACGATCTCGAGGACGTGGCCCGGGGCGAATCCCTTGAAGTACCAGTCGCTGGTCAGGTCCAGCTTGTAGAATTCCTTGTCGAAGCCGAGCGGACCGCCCACAAATTCCGTTGCCAGGCTGGTGCGCTGGCCTTTGTTGGGCAGTTGGCCGCCCCCGCGGGTGTCGTAGGCCAGGGACGCGCCCGCCTTCGAGAGCACGTGGTAGCCGGTCTCATCCAGGATGGCGTTGGGGATATTCGGTCGGACCGCCCCGCCGGGCAGGCCGCCCGAGGAACCCAGTCCGCCAATGGTGCCGGGCGAACTGGGCGAGGTGGGGGTGGGCCGGTTGCCCTGGTTGACAAACCCGTGGAAGGGCGGGTTCAGCACGATGCCCACGTCCTCGAGCGTGTAGCTGACGCTGCCGATGATGAAATCGTTGTTGAGCAGCGTGCGCGACAGGCTCACCCGCCCGCCCGCCCGGATTTCGTCATACACGTTGTTGAGGCTCTGGTAGGCCAGGTTCCGGTAGTAGAGGTCCACCCCCAGCGCCAGCTTGCGCCCCAGAAACCAGGGCTCGATGAAGGACATCACGTAGTCCTGCTGCAGCGTGCCCAGCGCCACGTGCAGCCGGAACTTCTGGCCCGCGCCCGTGAACTTGGGCGGATTGAACAAGTCAAAATTGCCCTGGTAATACTCCGCGAACCCCACCAAGGCCTCGAGCGAGCTGTAGCCCGCCCCCACGGTCACGTGCCCGGTGTGGCCCTCATCCACCGCGATGACCAGGTTCTTCATGTTGGGGATTTCGGTCGGCTCGGGGTGGGCATCGACCTTCGAGAAGTACTGCATGTTCTCGAGCCGCACCCGGCTGCGGCGCACCCGCACCATGTCGAACACCTCGCCCGGCGCCACCGCCAGCTCCCGCCGGATGACCTTGTCCTTGGTGATGGTGTTGCCGCGAATCTCGATCCGCTCGATGGAGGATTGCTGCCCCTCGTTGATCTGGAACTCGAGGTCCATCGTGCTGGTCTCCGTGTTGGGGATGCGGATCACCTTGAGACTCCCCGAGGGGCCGCCCGGCGTCGTCACATCGATATACCCGCGCGAACCGTAGAAATCCTGCACCGCCTCCACGTCCTTCGTGTACTCCTTGGGCTTGAAAATGTCCCCCACGTCCATCGGCAGGCCGTTGGGGCCCAGCTTGGTCTTGCCCCCCTTGGCCTGGTTGAGATCCCTCATGCCGGCGATGATTTGGGGCGTCGTGAAGATTTTGTTGCCGGTGAACTTCACCGCGCCCACGCGGTACTGCCGGCCTTCATAGACCCCGAGCCGCACCACCATCGTCCGCGGCGTCGGATTGACCACCTGCACGTCCTTGATCTCGAAATCAATGTAGCCGTGGTCGTGGTAGAACTCGGTGAGCCGGTCTTTGTCATCCTCAAATTCCTCGTCCTTGAGAAAGCCGTGGCCGGTAATCCAGGAGAACATCCAGTGCCGGCGGGTCTTCTTGAAGGCGCTGCCGCTCACCAGGAAGCCGCCGCGCAGTTTGCGCTGGCTGAACGCCTTGGCCCCCGCGAACTGGACGTCCACGATCTTCACCTTGGGGCTCTCGGTAATCTGGAAGGTGGCCGTGGCCTGCCCCGCGGGCTCATCGATCTCCATTTTGTAGATGACCTGCGTGCGGGGATAGCCCGCCTTTTGGTAGAGCTTGAGGATCTCCTGCTGGTCGGTGAAGAGCTTGCGCTCGTCCAGGGGCTCGCCCACTTTGGAGCTGAGCTTCTTGGTGAGCTTGGCCACGCGGTAGCGCTTGTTGCCCTCGAATTTAATCAGCTTGATCCGGGGCTTGGCCTGCACCACGTAAGTCAGCACCAGGCCCTTGGGCGTCGGCTCGGCCGTCACGCGGATGTTGTAAAAGAAACCGGTCGAATAGAGGCTGTTGATGTCGTCGCTGGTAACCGAGGACCCCGGCACATAGGGATCGCCGGGCTTGACCCGGATGTGCGCCCGGATGAGTTCGTCGCTGACCGTGACGGGGCCGACGGGGGCGATCCTCACCTCGGCGACCGTGTTGGCGGGGGTCTGGGCCCTGCTGGCCGGCAGCCCGGCGCAGAGCAGCAGGAGCACGCAAAGGCGTAGCGAGAATCGCATGATGGCGAGGTTAGTTGGGCAGGTCTTCGTCGCTGACTTTGGCTTTGCTCTCGAAGCGGGTGAAGGAACGCAGGAAGGTCAACTCGACGTCGCCGGTCGGGCCGTTGCGCTGTTTGGCAATCAACAGGTTCAGCGGCATGGCCTCTTCCTCCGCCCCCGGGCCGCCCCCATCTTCGTCGTCGCTGCTCGGCCGATACAACAGCCCCACCAGGTCCGCGTCCTGCTCGATCGCCCCCGATTCCCGCAGGTCCGAGAGCCGCGGCTTGCGGTTCTTCTCCCGCTCCAACTCGCGGTTCAACTGGCTGAGCACGATCACCGGCACGCCCAGCTCCTTGGCCAGCGACTTGATGCCGCTGGAAATGTCCGCAATCTCTTGCTGCCGGTTTTCCGCACGCCGCGCAGTAGAGTGGAGGAGTTGCAGATAGTCAACCACGAAAAGCTTGATGCCGTACTGCTGGTGCATCCGGCGCGCCTTGGCCCGCAACTGAAGGATCGAGAGCGCCGAGCTGTCATCGATGAACAGCGGCGCATTGGCCAGCTTGCCCGCCGCGCCCGTCAGCTTGGGAAAATCCCGCTCCGCCAGGAATCCCTCGCGCACGTTGCGCAGGTTGACTCGCGATTGGGAGCAGAGCATCCGCAGCACCAGCGATTCGGAGGTCATCTCCAGGCTGAACACCCCCACCGCCAGCTTCAGCCCGATGGCCACGTGCTCGGCGATATTCATGGCCAGCGAGGTCTTTCCCATGCTCGGGCGCGCCGCGATCACGACCATCTCCCCCCCGTGCAGCCCGCTGGTCATCCGGTCCAGGTCCGGAAAGCCCGTGCCAATGCCCGTCAGCGCCCCCTGCCGTTGGTGGAAGCTCTCGATCGTCGAGATCGCCTTCTTGACCAGCTCCTTGATCGTCGCGCTCTCCCCCTCGGCCCGCGATTCGCTGATGCGCAGAATGTCCCGCTCCACCTCATCCAGCAACACGTCCACTTCCCCCTCGTAATCATACACCCGCCCCACCACCCCCGTGCAGGTTTGTATCATCTTCCGCAGCAGGTACTTCTCCTGCACGATGTCCGCGTAGTAGCTCAGGTTGGCCGCGGACGGCACCGCGTCCGGCAGCGTCGCGAGGTAGGCGATGCCCCCGATCTCCTCGAGCAGCTTGTGGTTCTTGAGCCGCTGCTGCACGGTGATCAGGTCGATCCCCTCCCGGCTGTCGTACATCCCGGCCAGCGTGTGGTAGATGGTCTTGTGCCGCAGGTCGTAAAACACCTCGCCCCCCGCCTTGAACCGCTCGATGCACATCCCCATGCACTCGCTGGGCGACTGCAGGATGCACCCCAGCACCCCTTGCTCGGCTTCCAGCGAGTGCGGCGGCAACCGGTCCACCCGCTCCCCGCCAGCCCCGCCCGCTTCCCGCCGGCGCCCGCCCTTCGACTCGGGCGGCCCGCCCCCATCCTTCGAGGCCGAATCATTCATGCCCCCACAAGACGATATTTGCCGCCCCCGGGCAATTCCGAAATGTCCATTCTTGATGACAGCAGGGAGGGGGGATGCGTGATTTTCACGCATAATGCGTGAAAATCACGCATCGATGCCCAGCCGGGGAGGGCATTTCCCCAGCATTTTGGCCTCTGGCGAGCCTGGCACCATCAATGCTCTAGAAAAGTGAAAAATCCGGTTGACAGCATCAGCGGTTGCCAGTTAAAGTTCGCGCACTGTCTGCCAGAAAACAAAAAAACGAACCAGCAGAGACTATGAAGAATCAACAGAAGAAAACGGGGGCCTTTACCCTCATCGAATTGTTAGTCGTCATCGCCATCATCGCCATCCTGGCAGCCATGCTGCTGCCGGCGCTGGCGCGAGCGAAGGCGCGCGCCCAACGCGCCAGTTGCGCCAACAACCTCAAGGAAATCGGACTGGGCTTCAAAACGTGGGCCTTGGACAATAACGATGCCTTCCCGATGGTAGTGCCCACGGCCAGCGGCGGCCCACCCAACCAAACGGCCATCTCGGCGGGCACCGCGCAGGGCGCGGAGTACATTTACCAAGTCTTCGGCGTGATGTCGAACGAGTTGAGCACGGCCCGCATCCTGGCTTGCCCGTCGGATTCGGACACCGTCACCCACTCGAACATGCTAATCATGCTAGGCGCCACGGCGAACCAAGAGGTTACGGGCGCCGGAGGCCAGTACTCCCTGTGTGACCTCAACTGCTCCTATTTCATCGGCCTGGAGGCGAACGACAACAGCCCGCAGATGATTCTCTCGGGTGACCGCAACATCTACGGCAGCACGGCCGAGCCGAGTGGCGCCAATGCCACCGCGAACAACGGCTACGGCAATGCCCAGCACGGCACGCCGGCCGCCGTCATCGAGGGAACCAACTTCGCCAATACCGCCACGGCCCCGTGCTGGACCGCCAAGATCCATCAGCAGATGGGCAACCTCCTCCTGGCCGACGGCAGCGTGCAGCAGGAGAGCAGTTCCAACCTGCGCACCCAGCTCGAGAACACCGAGGACTCCTCCCAGTCCCCGCTCGGCCCGAACCTTCTCATGTATCCGTGATTAGTGCTGTCACCTGTCATTCCTAATCCGTAATTCGTAACCAAGGCGCCCTGGCGGGCGCCTTTGTTGTTATGAACACCCCCAACCTGACGCCGCGCTGGCGGCTGCCGCGCTCCGGCCTGTTGTGCGCGCTGCTGGCCGCGGTCACGGCGGCGGCGTTTGCGCCGGTGTTGGGCAGCCAATTCATCCTTTGCGACGACCCCATGTACGTGACGGACAACCCGCGCGTGCTGGGCGGGTTGAGCCTGGACAATGTGGTCTGGGCCTTCGGCGCCGGCGCGGCCAGCAATTGGCACCCGCTTACCTGGCTTTCCCACATGCTCGACGTGCAACTCTTCGGCCTGACGCCCGGCTGGCACCACCTGACGAGCCTGCTCTTGCACGTCGCCAATACCCTGCTGCTGTTCCGGCTGCTCGAGAACCTCACCGGCGCGCCCTGGCGCAGCGCGATGGTGGCGGCCCTCTTCGGCGCGCACCCGCTGCACGTCGAATCGGTCGCCTGGGTCGCCGAGCGAAAGGACGTGCTCAGCACCCTTTTCTTCCTCCTTACGCTCATGGCCTATGTCCGGTACGTCCGCGGTGCCAAGCGGGATTATCTGCTTTCGCTGGGGCTCTTTACCCTGGGCCTGATGAGCAAACCGATGCTGGTGACGCTGCCGTTCGTCCTGATGCTGCTCGATTATTGGCCGCTGGGGCGCCTCGGGTTTGAACCGCAGCCCGGGCTCCTGCGCCGCCTGCGCCCGCTATTGGTGGAGAAGGTCCCCTTCTTCTGCCTGGCCCTGGGGTCCTGCACCGTGACCTACCTGGTGCAGCACGCCTCGCACGCTACGACCGCCGTGCTGCCGCTGGCGCCGCGCCTGGCCAACGCCGTGGCCTCTTACTTGAAGTACCTCGGCAAGACCTTCTGGCCGGCCCGCCTCGCCGCCTACTACCCCCACCCGGATACGCGCTACCCGCTCTCCCACCAGTGGCCAGCCTGGTGCATTGCCGCCGGCGCCCTCCTGCTGGCCGCCCTGACCTGGCTGGCCTGGCGCCGCCTCCGGCGCCAGCCCTGGCTTGCCGTGGGGTGGTTTTGGTTCCTGGGAACCTTGGTGCCCGTCATCGGCCTGGTCCAAGTGGGCGGACAGGCCATGGCTGACCGCTATACTTACATTCCGCTGATCGGGATATTCATCTCGGTGGTCTGGTCTGCGGCCGAGGCCCTCGGCGGCCGGCCCGCCGGCCAGCCGGCGCTGGCCACAGCCGGCGTGGCCGTCATCGCCGCCTGCGTCCTGGCAACCCAGCACCAGGTCGAGTTCTGGCGGGACGATTCCGCGCTCTTCCAGCACGCCCTGGATGTCACTACGGACAATTTCATGGCGCACATGTTCCTGGGGGACTGGCTGCGCACGCATGGCCGGGCGACCGAGGCCATCCCTCATTTCAAGGCGGCCATCCAGGAGGCGCCCGAGCTGCCCGACGGCTATTACACCTTGGCGGTGGCCGAGGCGCTCCAGGGGCAGCGCAAAGTGGCTGCCGAGCTGTTCCGCACCGCGTTGTCCATGGCCCCCTGGGACAGCCGGACCCACAATGCTTATGGCTACCTGCTTTGGGAGATGGACCGTCATGCCGAAGCCGAGGCCCAGTACCTCGAGGCCCTCAGACTCAACCCAGAGTATCCGGAAGCGCTGGTCCACCTCGGTTTAGCCTTATTTGAGCGCGGCGACCTCAAGGGGGCTACAGCCCGCTTTACCGCCGCCGTGTACCTCAGGCCGGGCTACACCCCGGCCCTGGGCCGGCTGGCCGAGTGTCTTCTGAGGCAAGGCCGTTTGGCCGAGGCGGAGGCCAGGTACAGGGACTGTGTGCAGCTTTGCCCCACCAACGCCGAGATGCGGATCAACCTGGGGGGGGTCCTCTGGCGTGAGGGCCGCGGCGATGACGCCCTGGCGGAATACGCCGCCGCTGCGAAGCTGGACCCGCAGTCGGCCCTGGCCCATTTCAACCTGGGCACCGTGCTCTCGGCGCGGGGCATGTTCGCCCCGGCCGCGGACCAGTTCACCGCGGCCGTTCACCTCAAGCCCGATTACTTCGAGGCCCTGTCCGGCCTGGGCCGGGCGCTGGCCGGCCAGGGCAAGTTCAACCAGGCGCAAGCCGCGTTCCGGGAGGCCGCGCAACTCTGCCCCACCAATGCCGCGTTGCGCGTTTACCTCGGCAATGCGCTCATGATGGCCGGCAAGACCAACGAAGCCATTCAGGTCTTTACCGCCGCCCTGCGTCTCGACCCCGGCTTGGTCCGGGAAAACGTCCAGGCCGGAAAATCCATGGCCGAAAAAGGCCTGCTCAATGCCGCGTTGGCCCGGTTCAACACCGCGCTGTGGCTCGAGCCCGACAACCCGGATGCGCACCAGAACCTGGCCCTGCTGCTCGAACGGCAGGGCCGAATCAACGATGCCCGGTGGCATTTCCAGGAGGCCGCCCGCCTGCGCCGGCAGGAGGACCCGCATCCCTGAATCCAGCCCAGTTCATGGGCTGCACTTACTGGACTGGGTCCCGGCCAGCAAGCGGCGGAACGGCCCCGGGCGCGGTTAATCCCGTCGGGCGCCCCGTCTGGTTTGGCCCCGGGGCACCCGGCAATGGCCCAACCCGAACCAAGGTGGGCTTTGCGTTTTCCTCCGCCTTTCCCCCCCGGCTCACACGCACTGTGTTTGGCCGGGTATGGCGATGGGATACTTGCCGTTGGCGTCGGGCATGACGGGCGCGTTGGAATCCCAAGTGAGGTTTTCCAGGCCCGGCGCCAGCTCAATATTGGAAGCCAGGGCTTCGTCCCAAGTCACCAGCTTGCCCGATTCGCAGGCCATGCGGCCCATGATGCCGGTGAAGCAGGACTTGGCGCACCGCTCGGCTTCATTGTAAGGCTTGTCGTTGCGGATGGCGTCGAAGAGCAGGTCGTGCTCGTACTGGTAATGGTCCCAGCCGGGTCCCTGGTAGCGCCAGATAACGTTCTCGGGCGTCTGTTTGTGGCCTTTGAACAGGAGCGGCTTGGATTGGCCTTCGCCCAGAATGGCGGAGCCGGTGGCGCCGTGGACGATGACGCCCCAGAAGTCGAAGCATTGGCTCATGTGGCGGCCCTGGGCGTACATCCGGGTGCCGTCGGGGAACGAGCACTCGGCGCCGTAGTGGTCGAAGAGCTGGTCGGGTTCCTGCCGGACCTGGCGGCCGCCCATGCCCTGGGCGGAAACGGGCCAGTCGTTCTTGACCCAGCAGCAGACGTCGATGTTGTGAATGAGCCAGTCCAGCAGGAAGCTCCCGTTGAGCCAGGTGTAACAACTATAATTGGCGATCTGGTGGGCCAGCTCGCTCGTGCCGGGCGGTTTGGGCGCGAAGCCGACCGGGCCGTGCATGCGGTAAGCCCAGCAGGTGATGACCTCGCCGATGAGGCCGTTATGGATTTGCTCGACCGCCTGCTCGAGGGGCCGGTAATGCCGGCTCATGAGGCCGCCGGCCACCTTGAGGTTTTTCTCCTTGGCCAATTGGCCGGTCCTCAGGACGCGGCGGGTGCCGGCGGCGTCCACGGCGAAGGATTTCTCCATGAAGACGTTGACGCCCTGGTTGACGGCGTACTCGAAATGAATGGGCCGGAAGCCGGGCGGGGTGGTGAGCAAAACCACGTCGCCCTTGTCCAGCGAGTCAATCGCCTTCTTGAAGCCGTCCAAGCCGATGAACTGGCGCTCGGGGGGCACTTCGACCTGGCTTTCGTGGCCTCGGCGGATGTCGGCCAGGCTGCCTTGGAGGCGATGCTCGAAGACGTCGGCCATGGCCCAGAGCTTGGTTGGGCCGCGGGTGGACAGGGCCTGGGCGGCGGCGCCGGTGCCGCGGCCCCCGCAGCCGACCAGGGCGATCTTGATGGTGTTGTTCTCGGCGGCGTAGCCCGGCCGGGCCAGGGCGCCGGCCAGGGCGGCGCCTGCCACCGCCGAGCCGGAGGTCTTGAGGAATTCACGCCGTGTGGTGCGGCCGGAGGGAGTGGGGTCTGAAGCGTTCATGCGTGCTGGATGTGGGTCGTTGTCATCTCGAGACCGCGCTGAATACTCTTGCGCGGGCTTCTCGATGGGGCGTATCTTCGCGCCCAGTGGGGCGCTTGGCAAGACAGAACCAAAGGAATTGATACGGATGAAAACTCGCAAGCTCCGCGCCTGCGGCCTGGTGCTGGCGCTGGCCGCGCTGCTGGGGCAGCAACTTGGCGCCCAGGGAACCCAGGGCCCGCAGACCAACCGGCACTCGCTGTGGAGACTGAGCGGCGAGCGCGCGACGGTGTACCTGCTCGGGTCGGTCCATTTGTTCAAGGGGGCGGATTACCCGCTGGCGGCGCCGATTGAGCGGGCGTTCACCAACGCGGCGATTGCGGCCTTTGAAACGGACATTGCCGAGCTGGAGCGGCGGGCGCTTCAGCCCGAGACGCTGGCCAGGACCATGTTGTCGGAAGGGGAAACGTTTCGGGAGCAATTGTCGCCGCGGACCTACGGCCTATTCACCAACTGCGCCACGGAGATGGGGCTGCCGCTGTTCGTGCTCGAGCGGCTCAAGCCGGTGATGGCCGCCGTCGCGCTGGTCGAGCTCGAGTGCAAGAAACAGGGGTTCGAGCCGGAGAACGGGATCGACATGCACTATTACAAGCTGGCGCGGAAGCAGGGCAAGAGTCTCCTGGCGCTGGAATCGGTGGATTTTCAGCTCGACCTGCTGACCTCGTTTTCGCGGGAGGAAAACGAGTTGCTGGTCAAGAGCACCCTCGAGGAGATCAGGACGATCCGCGAGGAGTTTGGCGACATCCTCAAGGCCTGGAGGAGCGGGGACGCGGCGGGGCTGGAGAAGCTTTTGAATTCCATGGCCGCGGAAGCGCCGGCGGTGTTCAAACGCCTGGTGAGCGACCGCAGCGAGCGATGGGCGCCGAAGATCGAGGCATTGTCCCGCGGCACCAACAACGCGATAGTCATTGTGGGCGCCGCGCA
>Ga0326728_10014858_pt1 | contig 16376 bp, 16 predicted proteins | sample MB3enrmetagenome_FD_207602 | JGI IMG/M metagenome (GOLD analysis project Ga0326728, IMG submission 207602) | Lab enriched peat soil microbial communities from McLean, Ithaca, NY, United States - MB31MN | ecosystem: Environmental > Terrestrial > Soil > Wetlands > Peat | place: USA: New York...
CTCGACGATAATCAAACCGGCACCGCCTTTCGCCAGGGCGCCGTAGAAGGCCTTCACCAGGTGGCCGACCCGCGTTTCCCCCCGCTCGAAGAGATAGGTCTGGTTCGCTGTCTTGACGAGCCTGTTCCTCAACGTCACCCTGCCGATGTTGAAAGGGGAAAATAGTTTGTTGTACGTGCCGTTTGCCATTGCCGTCCTCCTGCAAATATGGAGCAATGGCTGTCCTTCGCGGTGAGAACTATCCCGTGATACAACCCTGCTCATGATAATGGAATGCTTTTCCCGTTCGGGTTGGGCTTCCGTGCCTGTTAGGTCATTATATCATAGACGGAGTATGGTGGAAAGGGGTCCAGCCAGGGCAAGCCCATTTGAAAAGAGTGTTGATAGGGAGCGGATGCGCATTACCTCCTTGTGACAGCCGAGCCGAAAGAAAAGCATCGCTTCGCATTCCGGCCCTCACTCCCACCAACCCCCACGCTGACGCTAAGGGGGCTTCGCTATTCGTGCCGGAATCGTCGCGAGCTTTTCTAGGTTGTCCTCGGCAATGCACGAGTCGGCAACGCGCGTCCGCCCTTTGTTTGCCCGTTCGTTACGGGGGTAGATGGAGGGCAGGGTTTCCAAATGGGCTTGCCCTGCGTCGCTAAAAGGAGCAAGCCCCCTCGTGATATGGCAAAGGCAAAAACGGCAGCGGCCTGTCCGACGCCTTGCTAGATCAGGCACAGAGGGAAGGCTTTAGGCGGATATATGCACCTTTCGACAGCATGTTCGGATTGAAAACAGCGGAACGGGTGTGCTATGATTGATCCGGACATCGTAGAGGGGTAGAAAAGAGATACGGCTCTTTGCTCTCGCTCATATGGGCAGCGCATCGTCACGCCGAACCGCTGCCGGGATAGACGATGCCGACGTAGCTCAGTGGTAGAGCAGCTGATTCGTAATCAGCAGGTCGGGGGTTCAAATCCCCCCGTCGGCTTTAATTTCAATAGGTTACAGCGCACCTATTTTTCCTCCTGCCTGCAAACTGCCAACATGCTGCCAACATATTCGGTCTCCGTTTCCCTTTCCTTTGCACTGCTTCGTTAACGCTTGTCAAACCGGAATTGATACAGACCCAGGAGTAGGCTACCGCCCTTCGCACGTGACCTTTGTCGACATGCCATTCAGACCAATGTGGAGGCCTCCGGCTGAGGTATTGATCACCATTTCGGCCCTGCCCTTACAGTATGTTTCCCCCATTCCATGGCCATCACTCTGCTTCTTCCACCTACGAGTGCTTGCCTGTGGTCTTTTAGGCAGAGCGAAGAGTACCACTTGAAAGCCTCTCTTTGACAACCCCGTGGGTTTTCGACCTTTCAACTTGACAGAATCATCCGTCTGCTATACGTTTTTTCACACACCTATTCAAGGCTGCTTAATGTGGCCAAACCAGGAAGCTGATCCGCGTTCCCCCGAAACAGGAGGTACGAGATGAGTTATGACATAGCTCAAGTCTGTCCTAATGGCCATGTCGCGAATAGCTCTTATCAGGAATTCCCTGAGTACAATAGGGAATTCTGCGAACACTGTGGAGAAAAGACGATTACCCATTGCCCAAATTGCAACAACCCTATCCTCGGCTACCCACGCGACATTGTCGCAATAGGCTACAAGTACCGCCCACCCGCTTACTGCCATAGGTGCGGTCATGCATTTCCATGGACAGAACGAAAAATTCAGGCAGCCGTTGAACTCTCCGCTGAAGAGGCACACCTTAACGACGAAGATCGGGCCATATTGGAGCAGAGCATCAACGACATTGTGAAGGACAGCCCTAAGACGCAACTTGCCGCTTCCAGGTTCAAGAAGGCTATGACTAAGGCAGGGACAGCCACAGCTGGAGCCGTTAAAGACATCCTTGTGGACATTGTAAGTGAAACAGCAAAGAAAATTATATGGCCCTCGGGATAACAACACAGATGGAGGGCGAAGGGGACGTTTTCTGAAAGCCTTCATGTTGTTTCCCTCAGCCGGTCCAAGAAATACTGGCGTTCCTCTTTCGGCCATATACCAGGGTTCCTCAGATGCTCTACTTCATTTTTCAATAAGTCCAATTGCTCTTTTATCCATAGGTGATAACGGAACAAAGCGATAAATGCCGGTATCAAGATTATGATGATCCCGAATTTTTCGTAACCAAAACCCAACACCACAATCGCCGCGCCTATTCCCAGTATGAGACCCCAATATCTCAGGAAGAGTTTCCCGAGATAAAGGATAGCTGGCAGCCATCCCTCTTTTTCTTTTGTTTCTACTTTCATCTGTTTCTCCTCCTTTCCGTTTTATGCGTCCTGAGTGGCGCGTTCGCGGGATTGTGAGGGTGTTGGGAAGAGGCCCAAGAGCTTCATCCACGAAAGCTGTACCAGAGCCGTTGTTTAGGGGGTGAAGATTACCATGAGGTAGCACTGAAGCAGCAATAAGCGGCAACTCCTTCTATTGATCAGCCCTTTGCCTGGGTTTCAACTCCTTAATTGAGGCGGTTGAAGCTCAGGTAGCCTCCTAAGTTTCCTTATAGCATTAACCAAGGCCAGATTATGGTTTACCAAAAAGTCTTCGGCATCTGCTAATGCCATATTGAAGTATGATAGAAGGTACTTTTCGTATGTCGAACCGATAGCAAGAAACTCGTCGACGGCACCGCTAATGTCTTCTTTGTATCGCTCCCGAGCGGCCGTAAGTATTGTAAATACCAGTATGACAAAAATTGCAAGTGCGCAAGCGTTCTCGGAGTAGGACAGAGCGATAGCCATAGGGCTTGCAGGGGAGATGGCAGAAATACTGCTGGGAGTGAGCCTACCGAAAGCAAAGCCGAGGAAAGACCAATAAGTTGGTGCATACGTAACAGAAAACGCTTTGGGGATTATTTTATGCAAAGCGGTGTATTCAAGAGAATATATCAGTGATGTAATAAGAATCGTCCAGAACCACGATATGATCAGATACATATCCATTCTCCTACTCCGCACCACTTCCTGAATCTTCTCACCTATGTACTCAGCAAGGGCATGAGTCAAATACAAATTGGACAATTTGGAGCTAAGCTTGTCCTCCTCGGTACCCGACGGATGCTGCCGCACGGCCCAATCGGAAAGGTTTTTCATCACGGTATCGCCGACGAGGGTCTCCCGATACTTTGAAAGTCCATTTCGCAGTCTGCCGAAGACGGTTGGCTGGTACGCTTTCCGAAAGGCGTAGTATAGATGGATTATCAATACGACACCCAGAATGCTCATAGAAATCGCGAGGACGGCGAGATTCGACGAGAGAAACACGCAAACCGTCGCCAGTGCAGCAAGAGTGATCCTTATGAATAGGGGCCGTACCGTCGTTATTACTGAATAAATAGAAGGCGCGAGAATGACCGCTGCTCCCCAATTTTGAACCATCAGTTTTGGTATCTTCCAGGATGCGACGATACCAGGGAAAACAAGCACGTATCCGACAAGGCCGAGAAAACGCTTATTCCCCAATACAAGCCAAAGGACGGAAGCAAAGGCTATGAAGAAGAATAGTTTATAGGGCAGGAACGGGTTCAGCCGTGGAAAATAACCACTAATAAGATAGGTGTCGAAATCAAAGATGGCCAGCTTGACGACGCAATAGCACCAGCACAAGGCTGCAAAAACATCGCGGACGTGCGCTTTGATACGTTTTGCTTTGGTCTTCTTATTGACTATGTCCACGGGTCAGCCTTTACCGACTCACCTCTCCTATTCCTTACCATTCCTATTTCTTGATTACAAACATAATCCGCCGGATGTGAGTTTCGGGAAGGAGGCGTGGAAAACGCCCCGATGAATTGTTGAAGGACGTCCCTGTCTCCCGGCAGGAACTTTTCCGCGAGGTCAGGGGAGCTGCAGCGAGCAATGGCTACTTGAAACCTGATTTATCCAGGCCCGACGAAGTGAATTCGGCGGGCTTCCTGCCGTCTTTGTACACTGCGACAATGGTGTCCTTGTGTGTACCCGTGCTCGGCCACGAATCATACCAGATGTCGCCAGTAATGTCACCGCCGCGCGGACTCAGCTTTTCTAACGTGATTCGGATCGTGTCGCCTTCGGCGTCAAATTTGACTTTTTTGCCATTGCACTTCATCCCATTGCACTGTAGTTCGTTATCCATGTATCGGCCGCTAACCTTTATGGTTAGCTGCATGTCTTCGGCATCCTTCTTGCCGTCGTTCGTAACTTTAAATGAGAAGATATTCGACGGCAGAAATCCCGAACCTGTAAAGGCTAAGTTGCGCATATTGAAAATCGCTACAACGAGTGCTCGCTCATCGCTGGCCGTAAGTTGCAATCTTCTGGCGATGGCATCAACCTTAAGAGGCTGCTCATTCCGGAGATATTCTTCGACTATTGGTTTAAGCAATCGAAGTTTTTCTTCAGAGAAGTTCTGCCGTCTTAGGTTATCCTCAAGGTTAAGCAAAATCCTCTTGCGTATATCTGCTGCCCAAAAAAGCATCCGAAAAAGAAAAAAGTCAGACTGGAGTTTGTCCGGAATTCTTAGATCGATGCTTTGGCCGGTTATCTTTATATCGGGTCGGTTCCATATGCCCGGACCGTACAAAAACATGAACAAAGCCACTACCAGGGATGCAATTGTGATAACGGTCTTAATCATGCCCCCCCTATTTCATTGCTTTGTCGGAGCCATCTTTGCTGACCAGCTTCCGGCGACTTCTACAAAGATTACCGATTGTAGCATTCATCATCCGGCCAGTCGAGCAAAATGTAGCAGTTCAGGAAGCAGTCTTGGCAAGTACACAAGAACCGGATGAACCTTTTTCCCTCCTTTATGCTCTCTGTTAAGGCCGGTGAAACTGAAAATGCTTCGCATGTCTGGGCGGACTCTCGGCGGGCGCGGCAACCAATCGTCTTTTCTTAAACGGGTGGGTAAGCCATTTTTCCCGAATTGTTGGCTGTTCGGCCCTGTCCGTGCGCTCACTCGACAACCTTTCTTCTCTTCTTACGCTTCAGTCCGCTAAGCTCGATCTTCCTACCATATCCGGGTTGATAGGCTGCCTTCGCTTCGGCTACCTTTTGCGCTATCCTTTGTGCTGTCTTCTCTGTCCAGTATTCACAACCATTCTCGTCCACGTAGTCAGGCCGGAGCCGGTACGCTCGTACCTGGTTGCGGTGTCGACCTATGATTTCGGCCAGTCTCGTGAGCGTTACAATTTTCTTGGTCATTCTCCTCTCTCCCCTACTCCTGTATAGTGTGCATGGTGTACACTATAATAGTACGCATAATTCATGCTATTGTCAAGTAAGTTCCCTTTGTTAATTCGTGGTTAATATGCATTATTTTGTTGACAATATTTGCCTATTATGGGATAATTACTATAGCCATAATGCACATAGTAAATATAGCGAATACACTAAGGGGGGTCTGATCATGGAACTTATTCTTATCGGAATTGTCGGATTGATTATGGGCCGGAAGCCAAAGGCCAAGTTGACTGAGGATAAGCCCCTGAGAGTCGTGGGGTGTAACACGTTTGTCAAGAAGGACGGCACGATTATCTATTTCCCCGTTTACGGGCGATAGCAGGAGGGGGCCGAAATGAAGGCGGTATCTTATCTGAGGGTCAGTACAACCGAGCAGGCGACCGAGGGTGTATCCCTTGCCGCTCAAGAATCAAAGGTCAGGGCTTACGCTTCGTTGAAGGACCTCGACCTTATCTCCGTGGTCGTGGACGCCGGTGTCAGCGGGGGCAAGCCCCTTTCTGACCGGGAAGGTGGGAGACAGATCCTCGACGCGGTAGCTAAGGGCACGGTCCAAGCTGTGATCACTCTCAAACTCGACCGGCTATTTAGAGACGCGGCCGATTGCCTGGTAACGACGAAGGCTTGGGATAAGAAAAATATTGGCCTCCACATCATCGACATGGGCGGACAGGCCATCGATACGCGGAGCGCAATGGGCCGGATGTTTTTGACGATGGCTGCCGGGTTTGCGGAGCTGGAGAAGAACCTTATCGGTGAGCGCACGCGGACAGCACTTCGCTACAAGGCTGAACGGCACGAGCGGGTTGGTCAAATTCCACTGGGCTGGGCGTTGACGGGCGATGGTAAGGTTCTCGTTGAAGATGCAAGGGAGCAGGAAGCCATAGCGTTGATGAAGGTCTGTAACGAGCGTGGGTACACGCTCAGGGCCATATGTGCGGAGCTTGACCGGGGAGGATTCAAGCCGTCCGGTCAGAAGTGGCATGCGAAGAGTATAGCGAGGGTACTGAAGAGGGTCGCGGCGTGACACACCGACCGGTGGGCCACAAATCAGGGGACAAGGATATTTCACAAGCGACACCAGGGAGGGTTAGAAAGGTGAGCACGATATGGGACATGATCATCGGTGGCGGTCAACCGAAAATGCCCCTTCCCTTTCGTGCAGGAGTATTCTGCACATCTCCTACCCGCCGTCTGCGCCGACCCGCTTCCCGGTCACAAGGCCAGCGCCGTTGGGCGTAATCTTGTAAATTTCGTCGGTGAGTCGAGCAGAGGATGCCTTCCTGAAGTCCGTGATCTTCAATTTCGGCTTGAATTGCGCCAATACAAGTGGTAACGTGGGAGAAAGAATGGCGCCTAGCAGCGAAGGACGCTCAGGCCTTTCTGGGTCGCAGAAAATGAAAGAAAGGGCATCCCCTTGCGCCGCAAGAAGAGTAAAGTGAAACTCATCGCTTATCTCGCACTGCTCCTTATCGTCTTCCCTTCAATGCTCTGTGCGAAGGAGACTCAAAAGGGTGTAAGACCCCTGCCGAGGGAGCAGGAGGCGCAAAGATACTTTGCATGCAGAGAGATAAAGGCAATGGATTTGAAGGATGAAAAAGCACCGAACTTCCAGGATTACCATATAGGCCCCGAAGCTCCAGCCCGGCATCCAAGAGTGGACACCAAAACCACATCGATTGGCCGAAGGTACCGAACGGTCTTGCGAAATGGTATTGCCTCTGGGGCCAACTATGCAGGTCATTACGCCGTCGTCGTCTGGGGGTGTGGAAGCTCCTGCTCCAGTTTTGCGGTAGTAAACTTAAAGACGGGGCAGGTGGTCGTGCCGACTGACATACGCTCGGTAAGCGGAGTTTATCTGGGTAATACCGTGGAACAATTCCTACCCGAGGGCCAGCAAGGCCCATGGGGGTTCAGATACCGCTTGGATAGTCGTCTACTCGTGCTCGTCGGAACACTCAATGAGGACGAGAACCGAGAAGGCGCTTACTACTTTGTCATTGAGGGCAACAGACTCAACCAAATACATGAAACACGTGTTGTTAAGGACTGCAATCGCTAACAATGCACGAGGAGGGTCGGCTGAAAAGGCGCTTCGCCTCCGGCTCATGCTCGCGTTATGAAGCCCAGATGAATAGAAATATCCGACTGATTCTGATCCTACCAGTGATAATCTCCCTTGTCTCGTGTGGAACGATGATGGCACTTCTGGGTGATAACTTCAGGTATGGTATGTCGGGAAAGGTAACGAGTTCAACATCCGGACAAGCCATACCGAATGTCTCTGTAAATCTTAAATGTCCGGGCATCGAAAAGTCTGTGTATCAAAGCCGCAAGGGACGTACGGACGAGAACGGGAACTACAGACTTGTAGGCTACTGGGAGTTACAGGACTGCAAGCTGACTTTCGCTCATTCCGACTACCAGCCATTCACCATGGATGTCGGAAAAGAGCATATGACCGCCTCTTATGGACTTTCGCTCACCTATGTCGTCAACGCAACTCTTGAACCGAGAACTAAGGTGAAAAACGATCAAAAGCAGCCATAACTACAGGATTCAACAGACATTTTATCTCGGCGGCTGTTAAGAGTCTAAGAGTAGGCTAACCTATGCTCAGGCGCTTATGGTATCCGACAGACAACGACGTTCTACTGTCCCGACTCGCTATCATATTGGTGTTTCCGGCCGCCCTGTTTCCTTTTTTACTAATAGGTTTTTTGCTGCCTGATAGCCTTACCTTCAGGGTCTTTTCGGGAGTATTCTTCATGGTCGTGCTGGCCCGTGCCGTCATTCTGGTTCGAGGAGCTTATACCCTACCCATAAAAGAAGAGGATATCGATAAGTACAACGCTATGTCAGAACGCTCCCGTCAATCGTTTCGCGTCGTTGGATTCATTCTCCCACTTGCGAGCACTTTCACTCTTCTGGTTAAGCCTGAGGCGTTTCTTATTAGTTTTAGTACCCTGGCCACCCTTTCGGTCGTTCTTCTCGGCCTATGTGCTGCGCGGCCAGCCGTCTTCGCTTATACGGTGGCGGGCTACACAGTCATATCATTCACTCTAGCCGCAATTCAACTCAGCGTCATTCCGGCGTTATGGCTGGTCGCGATCTTCGGAGGCATAATCATACCGATGGGTTTCTCCACCTTGGTAAAGACGAGAAGGGCAGCCGAAGGCACAGGCCCGTAATTTAGACGAACTTGAAAGGCGGCTCTCTGACGGAAGCGGCCGAACCGCTGACAGTTGCGGCCGATCGATGCGTTGCTACATTTCGCATGGCATCCCGTGATTCCCGGCTCTTACCCTCGTGCAACACTCGTAGGTGAAGCCCTTGAGCGGAAGAATCTTTTCCTTTTGAAGATTACTCTCAAGGACCGCAGTGTGAGCCAAGGAGGGTACGTAATCCTTCTGTCCTTTGTGCGGGGATGAGGGCGGCTATCTGCGAGGGTGTTCGGGTGGCTGCCAACACGGGGGTTGCTCGCTCGGGGAATAGGACTTCATGGGGAGCGTTACACGCGCTATGTAACGCTCCTCGTCTTGCCTTACACGAGCGTTACAGCTTCACAGGAGGGTTCACCGGGTTCACAAGGGTTCACATGGTGGCCGGGTTCACAGGGTTCACAGCCAGGGTTCATAGGGTTCACAGACGGGTTCACAGGATTAACAGGGTCCACATAGGGTGCGTCCACGGGCATATTGCCCCGTCCTTGCTGGGACTTTCCGCGTTACACGTGCATTACAGCGTTACAGGATTAACAGGGGATAGGGGGCCTTGACGGGCCTTTCTTAGTGCGTATCTTAGGAGTATCGAGTATCTACGCCGTGCCCAAAGTAGCCTTCCCTATGTCGTCAATTAGTGTTCCGATAGCAGGAATGGCTCTAATTATGAGCATATGCTCATTCTGACAGGGCTGATAAGGCTCCTATCGCCAAAAAAGGGCCGCTTCGTTTGCCCCTATCTCCCCCGTCTCATAATGCGCATATGCTCACTTACCGTCACCCTTGCCACCCTTGACTTGTCGGTCTGCCCCTTTTTACGCCAGTCTTTTCCATGTCTTGCCGTTTTTGCTTGGAAACCTTACAATCGGCTCATCGGTCTGGATTAACATCGTGTAGGATCGCTCAGGATCGTACTTCGGGAACTGACATGACCATGGGTCTATCTCAAACGGAGAATGCCTTACAGTGAGAAGGGCATGGGTGTGCTACCGTCTGTCTGTTGTCTATCTTTGGGGTGCTTTCTGACGTTAACGTGGTTTCGGGTGAAAGTTAATTTTTAACATGATCTATCCCGCCAGTTCAAAATGTCAATGCTTTGGCGTAGTTCGATTCTACTTCGTATCGTCGGGAAAGTGAACCAGAATCTTATAGAGGCCACTCATGCGGCTTTCTTACGTCTTCTCTATCATTGGCGCGCTCCTCAATAACGTCAAGAAACACGATTTGCCCGGTTATCTCATTCACCGACTAACGAAGCATTCACCCAGCCGTCATGTAAGCCGAAGATTTGTGAATGAAAGTGACATATCAGGTTGCAGATAAGGAAGCATTCTGCACCGGTCTAAGCGTGTAAAACCTGTGATCCTCTGGAGCATCCTTTTCGTAGACATGAATTTCCGCAAAAGAGTCTGCAATCACAAGAAGAGCGTCCTTTCTGGTCGGCTCCGTTAGGAAGCTACCGCCAAGACGCCTACCAGACTGGCTGCCTTCTTCCTCCACACCTACCGAGGCTTTTACGGAGTATCCTGTAATCTTTCCAACATACCTCACCAGATATATCCTCGGTTCCTCCGGAGTCTGCGACACGAGACCAGCATAAATCTGGGCGAGCCCCGCCGTGGTGAGCGCTGCCCGTAATTTATATCTTCCTACTGCTACAAAGTTTCCATCCTTGATTTCGATTCTCAGGGGGCATTGCGGCCCTTGCCACAAACCGACATAATCAGCCGGTTCGGCTAGTGTCAATGCTTTGCCGTAGCCTTTGTAGAACTCGCTGTATGCTTGGGTCTTTTTCACAAGCTCATCTTGTTTCTTTTCCTCTTCTGCCGGCCTCTCCTTGATGCTTAGGATGTGCCGGTGAACGCCCTTATCATAGTCATCCATCTTCAGGATACGGTTGCATATCTCCTGCGCTTCAGGCAAGAAGCCAGCACCGATCAGCCTAAGGGCAAGGTTACACATAGCTAGCGTACTGCCGAGCTTTTCAGCCTCACGGTACGCATCCACCGAACTGGCATCAAGGTTGAAATGTTCATACTCCACCCCCAGGTTGTTCCATGCGTTCAAATGCCTTCGGTTTTTGGGAATGCGCAAGTAGTGGAAAAATGACAGGTTATCTTCGTTTTCCTGAGAGTACTTATAAGCGAGATTAAACCGAGTATCAACGTCATCGGGTTTTAGAGCAAGCATATATTCAGTGAGACCAAAGTACATATCATTATCGGCTTTCAGATCTGCAATTTCCCTAAGCCTCTCGATCATCGTTACCTCACCTTGACCATCCCGGCCAAGCCTTTGCCTCATTTCATTTACTACCACTTCGCTCTCGGTGTTGTTACCAGCGCGAAGAAGTGAGAGCGCAGCCTCTCCAAGATTCGCTACCGCGTTGTCTGTGTTGGTTGCATTTTCCGACGCGAGCCGATATGAGGCCGCGGCTTTCTCATACTCCTTGTATGCCTCATATGCTCCTCCTAAGTAAGCCTGGACCTCTGCATTGTGTGGATGAGAAACGGCCAACTCCAACATTCTATCCAGTGTCCCTCCCTTCCCGAGCAACAATCGTAGGTATTCCTCGAAGCTCTCCCAAGCCTCTCGGTTGTGGGCTTCACGCCCTTCCGGAGATTCCAAGTAAGCGCTGGTGATGACTTCTTGGCCTTCTGCATTATCAGCGGCAATGGCTTTGTTCAAAGCAATCCGGTACATGAACGCGCTCCAGGTCGGTTTTGGATGAAGGAACCAATCCTCGTCCTCATTCTGGCCTTGCTCTGCCCTGTCTTCAGATGTTTGAGTTGTACTCTCCGCCGCCGCGGTCGTCATTGCCTTGGGCCTCAAAGACCTAATCATGTCCAGTATTTTTCCAAAACATCGCTCAGGAGACTCTCTTACGAACTCGATATACTCAATATTCCCCTGCAAGCCCCCAGGCGGCCGAAGACCCTTCTCTATTAGTAGAATCAAACTCATACCACGCCCCACTGCCAGCCCGATTTCCTGAATTATCCAGTCTGAAGCCTTCCAAGAATACTTGGCCTGATCAGCCCTCAAGATTCCTCTTTTTAGTCTGCCGGGCTTCAGCTCATCAGCGTTGATCGCTCGCTCGTGGTTGGTGCAAATACCGATAAAAACGTTCTTATCTTGGACGAGGCCCAGGACCTTTTCGGCAAGCTCCTTCGCCTCCGCCGCCTTCGCGTGATCCCAGGAAAAGCCAATTCCCATGTCCTTGATCTTGTCAAAGTATTCACAAAAAGTATTGACCAATGCTTGGTCGTTTTCCCAAAAGCTGTGAGCGACGAACGCCCTTATTAGTTGGCTCATGACGCCCCCTGAATAGCATCATTACTATATCAACTATTGCACACTTTTGAGGACAAGGTAAAGCAAGATTAAAGAAGGAAGACGGCCGCAGATAAGGGTGGTTTGCTGGCCGCCTACAAAGGGCCTTTCATGATCTATGCGCCCCGTGAAATTGTGCTCGGTTCCTCTGTCATCCTTATCTCGCTCTGTGTCCTTAACGCCTTCGAGGATTGTCTTGACGCAGGTTGTACAGGATCATACACTTAAGAGCCAACGTGCATTAGGCTTCGAGAAGGACGTTGGGCGAAAGATGACGAGCATTCTTGATCAGTTACTCACCTTAATCGCAAGGATTCCGGCCGCCTTCTGGGGGGTCGTGATTGGGTCTTTCTTTTCGCTTGGCGGTATTGTAATAGCTAACCGCGCAAATGACCGCAGATTACAAAAACAACTCAGGCATGACCGGGAAATGCGAAATCGTGATCGGGAATTGTCATTGCGGAAGGACGTTTACCTATCGGTTGCGGAAGCCGTCTTGGCTGGTATAGTAGTCATTGGCCGAATTGCCGACCTCGACATTCCCAACAACAAAGTGATGGAAGCCTATGCCGATAAGGCTCCCGCAATTGCAAAAGCGCATGTAATCGCCAACGAACGGACCATAGAAGTTCTGACGAACCTCGTTGGCGAATTGAATGCCGTCACTTTGCGCATGTTCACCAAACGTTTTCCGTTGACCGCTCTGAAAACCCAGATATCAAATCTACAACAGCAGATTAGTAGCTTCTCCCAGCAGCGAGACCGCATGCTTGAACTCATGAAGCAGTTCAATCTGAACGGTGCAACGGATCAGCGGCGCTTGGATGTCATTAACGCGAATTTCCAATTCGAGCAAAACCGTATTGCTGAAACGTACAAACAGCAAGCCATATTGTTTGGAGATCTTGCTGCAAAACAGCTTCAGTTGCTGAAAGAATGTACTGATGAGACAATCAGATTGAGTCGCTTCACAGTACCCTTCATTACTTCCGTAAGGGTAGAGCTTGAGATGCCCATTGACGAACGGGCTTACGCCGAAGCCATAGAGCAGAGTATTAGAAAGCAGGAGGCGAGCATGAAAGACTTCTTGGAATACTTACGATCTCTGTCGACCTCCCAACTGGGCAGCGCACAGGAAGCGCGAGAATCAGCGCCCCGATGACTTCGGCATTAGGCAGACCGTAAAGCCAAGGATAACCGTCACGCTGCTTTCTTGCGTCTCCTCCGTCGCTTGCCATACTTGAACGGCTCCGGGGGTCTCCTGCCGGTCTTCGATGCTTCCTTCAGAATGGCTATGGGGTCCACGTCCTGCACCTGCAGGATAAACCATAGAGGAGGTAGCCATTGTTCCGTCCAGTAAGGGGACCCTGGCCGGGGCTCGCGATCGCCTGCGGCCTCATACAGCGTGTACTCCACTTCAACTTCTTTCTTCCAGAGTTGGTAGAGAGAATTTGCGATGATCCTGTCAAGAGATGACGGGTAGCATTTCGAGATTCTATACTCGTCTCATAAGGCCTTGATTTCTTCTCTTTGCATTCATGCAATGACCTCACCTTTGGGGATTTTGCATCGCCTGTAGTGTCCAAGGTTCGTATTTCCGAAGCCGACATGACTAATGTCCATGTCGAAGGGCAAATGCATTATAGTGAAGGGGGCAGGAAGACGCTGTGGTCTCCCTGCCGTCCCTCGTGGAAGCTACTTTCCGGGTTGTCTCTCTCGGCGGAATAATGAGGCGAAGGTTAACTTACTAATCAGGTTATTGGTAGTCCCACCCGTGAGCGCTCGCAACGCGCCTTCTTCAAAGGCTTTTTACAGACTGTCATATGGCTTTACTTATGACCTCCTTAGTACCTGTCGCGCCCGTTCTCCTGCGATTACCCGCTGACACATAAAGCTCGTCGTCGTCAAGGTGAGGGTTTCGGCCCGCTGTTCACCGCCGCTTTGAAGTATGATTCTGGATATCCCCGCCATCGGCCCCATCAGCATGCCACTCAACTGGGTTTCTTTCGATAGGCCCTTCACGCTGTACCATTTCGGGTTCATCCGGCTGTTGCGTACTTCCTGAAATTTTGCTTTGCAGACTGCCACCATTTGTGCAATATTAAGAACTGTAGTCACGCTATGGGGGCTCGGTTGCGGCAAAAGACAGCGTCGGACAACGCCGTGAAGGTAACTCTCCGAAATACTGCCGGCATGCAAGGGGGTTTGAATGGCCGAGGCCGCCAAACCTGTCGCTCTTGTGCGAAGGCATGCATACTTCACGGAGGGCTTTCTCGATGAAGCCCGCCCCAAGGTTATGGGGACCGTGATAGAACCTAAAGGAACTGACATGGAAGTCAACCTGATCAAGGAATATGGGCGGAGTTCTCGTTTGGTTTGCGACTACGTGACGCTGGACTATCCTCACCACGACGGAGATAAACAAATTGACTGTCAAGTCACATCCCTTCGCCGTGCCAAGATAGGGAGGGTAGCATGCTCAAATATCTGAAACTGACAAATGTTGGCCCAGCGCCCACAATGGAGCTTGAGTTGGGCAAACGTCTAAACCTTCTGACCGGTGACAACGGTCTGGGAAAGAGTTTCTTGCTGGACATAGCTTGGTGGGCTCTAACGCGGAAATGGCCCGCGGAGATAAACCCGAGGATTACGACTGGCCTGATGGCTACACCCACGACGGCAGCGAAGGCGACTGTAGAGTTTTCGTTTACATCTAAAGTAAGAACGGAAGACTATGCGAGCACTTTTGATCGAAGAGTGCAAGCATGGACCGGAAGGGCCGGAAGGCCGTCGAACCCGGGGCTTGTCCTTTATGCACAAGTGGATGGCAGCTTCGCCGTCTGGGATCCTGCTCGAAACTACTGGAGAAGGAAGGGCGACATAGACGTCCAGGACAGACAGCCCGCCTACATATTCAGTCCCCGAGAGGTGTGGGACGGCTTGCGAGACGAGGAGCGGGGCCTGCTCTGTAACGGCCTTATCATGGACTGGTCAGGCTGGCAAAAAGAAAGAGGTTATACATTCAACAGCCTGTCCTCGGTCCTGTCTGCATTGTCTCCCTCGGAAGAAGAACGAATCGAACCTGGGGGACTGAGCCGGGTAAGTCTCGATGACCCACGAGATATCCCCACCCTGAGAATGGCCTACGGACAATTAGTGCCGGTGCTACATGCTTCTGCCGGAATTCGTCGAATCTTGGCCTTAGCCTATCTTCTCGTCTGGACTTGGGAGGAGCACAGAAAGGCGAGCAAGCTCTTAGGGGTGAAAACAGCGTCGCAAGTCATTTTTCTCATCGATGAAATTGAGGCGCATTTGCACCCAAAATGGCAGAGAGGGATTGTGAAAGCACTCCTGAGCGTTATGGATAGTCTCACGGCGGCACCACCGTTCAAGCTCATACCAACGGCCAATGTCCAAGTCATTGCGACGACGCACTCGCCACTGATACTGGCTTCGGTTGAACCATTCTTTGATTCCACAACGGACGCTTGGTTCGATTTGGATTTCGTCACGGACAAAGCGGGGAAGGCTGAGGTTCAGTTACACAAACGGCCATTTCTTCGACGAGGAGATGCGTCGAACTGGCTGACAAGTGAAGCGTTTGATCTGGAAAGTGCACGGTCTGTTGAGGCTGAAGAAGTATTGCGAGATGCGGCACAGGCCATGAGCAGCAAGGATTTTGGGTACAAGCAGGCGAAGGAACTTGATGCCAAGCTAAGGCGGGTATTAAGCGACACTGACCCGTTCTGGATGCGTTGGCGCTTTGTCGCCGAAAAGAAGGGCTGGCTGCAGTGATACGCGTAGATATGCAGCCGGAGCCAGCTGCCTTTGACCAGGACGTTCGTCAAAAGGGTCTGGACTATCTGAAACGGAAGGGCATTCCTCTGGACGGGCTTCTCCCGGCGAATACTAAGCTATACCCTTATTGGCGCAGTTGTCTGGACGAGTTGTACCAAAGCTATAGAGGAACGTGTGCCTATCTCGCCGTTTTCTTTGAGCGTGTCACTGGCGGCGCCACTGTAGATCATTTTGTCGCCAAGTCAAGCAGGGCTGGTTCGGCATACGAGTGGACCAACTACAGGCTTGCCTGTTCCACTATGAACAGCCGTAAGTGGACCTATGACGACGTCCTTGACCCTTTTGACGTTGAAGATGGGTGGTTTTGTCTGGAACTGGTGAGCGGTCATATTTACCCAAACCCCGATGTCGATGGTCCAGTTAAAGAAAGTATGACGGACACCATTAGGCGGCTGGGGCTCGATGGCCCCGCCAATCGTGAAATGAGGGCTCGCCATTACCAGTGGTATCGGGAAGGACACTATGATGGCGAGCATTTAAAAAGGCTTTCTCCTTTTGTCTGGTTTGAAGCTAACCGACAGGGACTCCTATGAAAGGAATTCCTTCCAAGGGGGACTAAGGACCACAGATATCGCACACAGATATCGCACACAGATATCGCTTTGAACCGGTAACCATCATCTTTTTGCGGTGCGGACTGGACACTCTTTTCGTAGGTAAGAATAAGGAAACTCATCCCCTTGCCATTGAAAGTACTCAA
>Ga0326728_10014859_pt1 | contig 16376 bp, 11 predicted proteins | sample MB3enrmetagenome_FD_207602 | JGI IMG/M metagenome (GOLD analysis project Ga0326728, IMG submission 207602) | Lab enriched peat soil microbial communities from McLean, Ithaca, NY, United States - MB31MN | ecosystem: Environmental > Terrestrial > Soil > Wetlands > Peat | place: USA: New York...
AAAATCAAATGCGCGTTTTCACACTGGCGCTGGAGCGGCTCCATGATCTTGTTGACTTCGCTCATGGTCAAATCGGGGCCGCCCGCCAGGCTGACCAGGACGGCGTCGGAGTGGTTGAGGACCTGCCCGCCGTCCAGGAGCGGATGGGCCAGAAGCTTCTCAATGACTTGCTCGCTGCGTTTTTCGCCGCCTGCCTCGGCCGTGGCAAAGGAACTGGCGACGTGACGCCCGCGGGTGACGGAGCAAAGATCGGCGAAATCCACATTGATCAAGCCGGTCTGGGTGAGGAGACGCCAGATGCCGCGCAGGCCCTCGGCCAGCAGGCTGTGGCTGATGGCAAAGGTTTCCAGAACGCTGGTCTTTTCATCCAGCAGTTTGAAGAGTTTCTGGTTGGGCAGGCAGATGACGGCATCGGCGGCGGCTTTCAACTGCTGCAAGCCGGCGTCGGCCTGGCGCTGGCGGCGCCCGCCCTCGAAGTCGAAGGGCAGGATGGCCATGGCCAGAACGAGGGCGCCGCTTTCGCGGGCCACGCGGGCCAGCACAGGAGCGGCGCCCGTGCCGGTGCCGCCGCCCAGGCCGGCAAGGATGAAAATGATGTCGGCTCCCGCGCAGAAGGAAGCGAGGCGGGCCGCGTCCTCCTCGGCGGCGGCGCGGCCCTGTTCGGGATCGCCCCCGGTGCCCAGACCGCGGGCGCGGTGCCGGCCGAGGACCCATTTGTCGGGCAGGGGCGAAGCGGCCAGGGCCTGGGCGTCGGTGTTGAGCAGAAGGAAATCAACGCTGTCAAACTTGGTTTGAGCGATGAAGCCGGCGGCGTTGCACCCCGCGCCGCCGACGCCGCAGACTTTGATGGAGATTTTCTTCTTGAGCGCGGCCTGGTCCGTTGCTTCCGCGGGCGCGCCCCGGGTTGGGTCAAGGGGGGTGGTCATGGTTAGGTTTTGAACATTTCGGACAGGGTTCGCTTGAGGCCGCCGGCCAGGCCGCCGTTGTTTTTGCGTTTTTGCTGAAGGGAGCCGAATCGAACCAGGCCGATGGCGGTGGCAAACTCCGGCTGGTCCAGGGCTGACTTCAAACCGCTGATGGAATTGGTCTTGCCGGGGAAAGCCGGCAACTGGAAAATCCTTTCCGCCAGGGACAGGAGGCGGGGGATGCGGGCGCCGCCGCCGCAGAGGAAAACGCCGGCGCGCAGGCGCTCCAGCCAGCCCAGATGGGAAATCTCGCCCTCGATCAACTCGAAGATCTCTTCCAGGCGCAAGGAGGTGATGCGGTGGAGGTGTTCCAGATTGATGGTCTTGAAAGGCAGCCCCATTTGGCCGGGCAGCTCAATGGCGCGGCCCTTGACCTCCGGTTGCAGGACGGCGCAGGCGTGGTCCAGTTTCAATTGTTCGGCGCGGCCCAGCGGGACTTTGAGTCCATAGGCCAGGTCGTTGGAAAGATGGTCGCCGCCGACGGCCAGGACGCCGGTGTGTTTGATGATGCCGTCGGAATAAACGGCGTAATCGGTGGTGCCGCCGCCAATGTCAATGACCAGGGAGCCGAGTTCCTTCTGTTCGTTGGAGAGCAGGGCCAAGGCGGAAGCCAGGCCGTTGAAGACCACTTCCTCCACCTCCAACTGCAATCCTTTGACGACGGCGATGGAGTTCTTGAGGCGGTTGCTGTGGCCGTGGACGACATGGACATCCACTTCGACCTTGGCGCCGAACATGCCGACGGGGTTGAGGATGCCGGTCTGGGCGTCCACCTGGAAGTGCTGGCGGATGGCGTGGATGACGCTGTTTTCCAGCGGGAGATTGATCGCCTTGGCGTTTTTGATCGCGTCTTGGACATCCTCTTCGGTGATTTCGCGGTCGGCGGAGGCGACGGGATGAACGCCATGATTGCTAAAGCCGCGGATGTGATTGCCGGTCACGCCCAGATAAACGCTGCGGATTTCGACGTTAGCCATTTGTTCGGCCTCGACGATGGCGTTGCGCACGTCCTCCTCGGCCAGGGCCGGTTCGGCGATCTCGCCCTTGCGCACCCCGCGGGAGCGGGCCTGGCCGACGCCAATGATGTTGAGGGCGCCGCGGTCGTTGATCTCCCCGACCACGGCGCAGATTTTTGAGGTGCCTATTTCCAATCCGACAATGATGGAGGAGGGGGAATCAAACATTTTTCCTTTTCGGTTGATTAGGTTTGACAAACTGATTGAGCAGCGGCGGGATGGCGCTGCCGGCCACCCAGCGCACCGGCAGGTGGTTGGAGATGGAGAGGTCCAGGCTGGCGATGGCTTTGCCCTGCTCCTGGCCGTGGTCGTAAACGGCCCGCCAGCGGCGCAACTGGACCTGGAATTGGTCCAGCGAAAAAGTGATGAGCGCCCCCTGGCTGGTCGTGGCCTCCAGGATTTCCGGCGACGCCACATTGATGCTCTGCAACTCCACTCGCCCGGCCATGGGGGAGCGATCCAGTTCCGTGAGCAGGCGGAGGGCGGCGAGCACTTGAGGAGATTCGGCCTGGTGGCCGGGGTTCAAATCCTTGGGCGGCACGCCGGTGAGGGTGGGCAGAAGGGCGTTGGCCGGAGCGGGCGCCAGAAGCCAGGCCGGATCCAGCGGCTGCATGACCACGCCCGTCTCATCAAAATCATGAGTCAGGGCATTGAACCCGCCGCCGCGCAGCGGTTGGAGAGTGATGGCCTGGGCGACCGGCTGGCGCTCGGCCACAATGATCCGCAGCGTGCCCGGCAGCACCCGCTCGACGGACACCCCGGCAATCGGGGAATACATTTCCAAGTCGCGCTTGACGCGCATCAAATCCAGCGCCAGCAAATTCTGCCCGGGCCGGACCATGGCCCAGCGCCGGATGACCGCCGGCGCGAGCACCCCGTCGGTGCGGACCTCCACGCGCTGGATGGCGAAGGCGGGATTCTCATACACCGCGTCCTTCAGCAACCACTCCCCGCCGCGCCAGAAAAGCAGGGCGCACAAGGCCAGGGCCATGACCCCGGCCAACCCCGTCCCGGCCGCGCGCCAGCGGGCCAGGCGCATCTGGCGGGTGCGCAACTTGACGTCGAGCACGAACTGGCGCTCGCCGAAGCGGCGGTTGCGATGGGGATGGAGCCAGCGGAACATGTTAATTTTGGGGGGATCGCCGCAACGCCAGGTCAATCATGCGCTGGCAAAGCTGGCCGTAATTCAGCCCGGCGGCGGCGGCGGCTTCGGGCATGATGCTCAACTCCGTCAGGCCGGGGAGCGTGTTGACTTCGAGCACGACCGGTTCCCCCCCGGCCGTGACCATCACATCCACCCGCGCGAAATCGCGTCCGCCGACGGCGCGAAAAGCGCCCAGGGCGGCGGACTGGATTCTGGCGGTGGTGGCGGCGTCAAAATCAGCGGGGCAAATATGCTGGGCCGCGCCCGCGGTGTATTTGTTGCGGTAATCGAACGCGCCGTTCTGGACGCGGATTTCCACGACCGGCAGGGAGCGGTCCTCCAGGATGCCTACGGTGGTTTCGCGGCCCTGGATCTTTTCCTCCAGCAACACCTTCGTGTCGTAACGAAACGCATCCGCCAGCGCCGCCTCCCAATCCTCCGCGCGCTCGACAAAATGCACGCCGATGCTGGAGCCTTGCCGCGCCGGCTTGAGCACGACCGGCGGAGTCCAGCCGGGCGGCAAATCCGGCCGGGGCGCGCGCAGCACGGCGAAGCGCGGGGTGGGTATGCCGGCGCGCAGGCATTGCTGTTTTGTCAATACTTTATCGAAGGCGGTGCGGCTGGCGGCGGGGCCGCAGCCGGTGTAGGGCACGCCCAATTCTTCCAGCCGCGCCTGCACGCCGCCGTCTTCGCCGTAAGTGCCGTGCAAGGCGAGAAACACCACGGCGGTCTCCGGCGGCAATTGCCAGGAGGAGCCGGCGGGGTCCAGCTCCCGCACATTATGGCCGAGGCCGCGCAAGGCCCTGGCCGCCGCCGCGCCGGAGCGTAGCGACACTTCGCGCTCGGCCGAAGGCCCGCCCAGCATGACACAGATGTTTAGGGATTTGTTCAACATTTAACAGAATCCTCCACGAGTTGAATTTCCTCCGGCGTCAGGCCGTAGAGGCGATAGACAATCTGGTCAATCAAGGCGTCGGTGAAGGCGATTTGCCTTCCCAGCCGTAGGAGCCTTTCTTTGGTTTTCTGGAAACGGGAGCGGATTTCATACTTTTCGGAAATCGTAAGCCGGAGTTTGTTGGCGCTTAAATGGGCGAAGAGTTCAGGCACCTCAAGCTTCCAAAACTCGTCCAGCTTCGTTTCGGGCTTTAAGGTGTGGGCATCAATGCCGTAAAAATTCTTGAGGGCGGGCAGGAATTTTGTGCAGGTGTCGCGTTTCTTCCGGATGAGGACCGTCATCTGCCCAACCAAGAAGGCAAGCAAGTCCTGTAGGACATCGGCGCGTTCCGGTGTCGCCGCAAGGTGCTCCGTCACCAATCCAATCACAGTTTCCGGGTCTTCGAGTTCAGCTTCTGGTCCTATGCCGCCAGGCGCTGTCACCCGCGACCGTAAGGTCTCGATCACCCCCAGGACATCGCACGGGACGGAGGGGGCGTCCAGTATAAGACAGAGATCTAATTGGTCGGCATTATCCATCGAAGTGAATTTCGCGCCAGGTTTCAATTCGCAGATATTCAAGGGCCTGTTCAACATAACATGGAACCCTCCACAAGCTGGATTTCCTCTGGCGCCAGGCCGTAAAGGCGATAGACGATCTGGTCAATCAAAGTGTCGGTAAAAGCGATTTGCTTTTCCAGCGGGACGAGCCGGTCTTTGGCTTTCTGGAAACGGGCACGGATCATCTGTTCTTGAGAGTTTTTGAGGCAGAGTTTATTGGCGCGGAAATGGGAGAAGACTTCGGCCTCTTCAAGCTTCCAAAACTCGTCGAGCTTGGTTTTGGGCTTTAGGGCGTGGGTCTCAATGGCGTGAAAATCCTTGAGGTCGGTCAGAAATTGTCTGGCGGTAGCGCATTTCTCCCGATTGAGGACCGTCATCTGTTCAGCCAGGAAGGCAAGAAGATCATGCACGACATCCGCGCACTCCGGTCTGGCGGCAAGCTGCTCGGCGGCGAAGACCAGCGCCCCTTCTAAGCTCCCGTCGTTCAAGCCCCGCTGGTAAAGCTGCTTGGCCTTAGCGTAGCAAGCGGCACGTTTGTTCTTCGGAGTCGTAAAACAAAAATGGGGAAATGGCATTCCGTCAATTTCGTATGCGTTGACATGGTTGTTCGTGCTGGTCAGTCGGAAACGCCATTCCCAAAGAGAAGAACTGAGAAGCGCGAGCACCGCAAACAGGTCAACTTCCTTTGGCTTCAAGATGTAATTAATCGTGTCGGAACAGTAGTTTCCCGCCTCGATAATGGTGGCAATGATACGCCGCCAGTTGTCAATCGCAGCGCCGCGCTGATATCCGATCCGGATGAACTTGTGGTCGTTTGCTTTGGTGTCGGGACCGTGGACTTTAAGGAATTGGTCAACGCAAAGAAATTTCGGTTGCCCTTGCTTCGGGTCGTTGTTCTGGAAGTACCGCCCGACATTCGCACCGCGCAAGACCACCGGGCCGATTGGCTCGTCACTCAAGAATTGGCGATGTGTCGTCAAATTCACCTCGCCTTGCCGTGAAATTGCCCATTCACTGAGTCTCTTGCCGCCACAGCGCGCGACCAGTTTGATCGCGAGCCGGAAGTCCGCTTCCGTGGCGTTTGGATAACACGGGATATTGAGGTTATCCGGGTCGAACTTCTGCAGGTCCTCCCGCGTTATCTCGAGGCGCGGAGAAGACTCAAGGATGTCTCTGCCAGGATGAACACGGATGACCAGTTTTGTGGGACGCGCTTTCCGCAAGATGTAAAGACAGGTCGAGAGCTTCGCCTCCAAGAAGACTCTATTTTGAGGATCGTCTTTCTGTGGGAATGCCTCAATGAGCCGTAGTTGGCAATTATTCACGAGGTCTTCACGCAACCCCTTGGCTTGGGCGTCGCCCAACAACGCCATGGGAACGATAAAACCGTGTTGTCCTTCGGCGCGGAGCAGATGGACAGCGCGGGCTATGAAGAGACGGTAGAAGTTAAGTTTATTTCCGACAGCCGTTACGAAATCAGGGGCGTTGAGAATGAAGTTCTTTTCCGCTTCGACGGCTCGTTGCTGTTCTTTCTCGGAAATCACGTCGTAGGGAGGATTTCCTAGAACGGCGTCGAAGCCAGCTGTGGTTTTGGCCGTGCCGTCTTCGTTAAAGAAGACTTCAGGGAATTCGAGTTCCCAGTGAAAGTAAGGTCTTTCGAGTTCCTTGATGTGGTAGTGCGCCGCCGCTTCGCGCAAATTGTCCGCGCCCGCCTGAGCCGCCGCCAGAATGGTCCGGGCCGCGGCCAGGTATTCTTCCTCGCTCGACGGCCCATCAAAGAAGGCGTTGGTCCAAAGGTCCGCGACTTGCTTGTAAGGCGCGAGCCGGGGCAGGATTTCCAGTTCCCAGCATTTTTCTTTCGCCTTCACCGTCGGCACATCCCGGCTGGCTTGCCCTTCGATGCCGTGAATCTGCCGGATGGTTTCGGCCACGACGCTCTGGAAATCCGGACCAAAAGCAAGCTGAATTTGAACGGGCGCGCCCGCTGGCAACGGCCTGCCCTTTTTGGCGGGCAAGCTGCCGAGCTGGTCCAGACGCGCGCCAATGAGCGAGTTGCCAATGCGCAGGTGGTGATCGAGAAAATTAAGCGGTTGATCGCTGGAAATGGTCGTAAGCCAGAGGGAAAGTTTGGCCAACTCCACAGCGAGCGGATTCAGATCCACGCCGTAGATGCAGGATTCCACCACCCGCCGCCGCCAGTAAGCGATCTCGGCGTCATCTTGCGACTCGCCTTTGACAAACTCCGCCTGAAATTTTGTCGTCGGGTGATAGACGATTTCGTCAGCCAGGAATATGATCGTTTCAACGAGGAAATGGCCCGAACCCATCGCCGGATCGCAGACATTCAGCTTGAGGACTTCGTTGGCGAACGAGTTGTCCTGCCGGCCGGCGGCGCGGGCGGCTTGCACCGGCGCGCTTTCCTCGATTTCCTGCAAGAGCGGGGCCAGCGTTTGCCGGACGATGTATTTGACTATGTAGTCCGGGGTGTAATAGGTGCCGGTGGCTTTGCGTTCACCCTTGTCGGTCTTGAGGACGAGCTTGCCGTCCTCGCGAGCGAAATGGTGTTCGAGCAATCCCTCGTAGATCGAACCCAGTTGCTGGACGCTCAGGTCGGCGTAGTCCACCGACTCGAATGGGGCAAATATCAGACTGCCCTTTTCCGAAGTGAACATGAGTTGCCGCAATACTGCCGCCAACACGGCGTCGGCCACCGCCCATTGGTTGAGCAGAGGGTGGCGGGCGGGGTCGAAAAGGCCGCCGTTGTAGCTGGGAACTCCAAATTCATCGTTGGCGTCCTTATCGGTCCCATTGATGACCATGCAGAGCCCCTGGATGTCCCGGCAAAGCCGAGTCTGGGTCTTGCTGTCGTAATTGGTGTAGTTCTTGAGCGGAGTGAGAAGGCGGGCGAGGGAGAGTTGCTTGTAATACTTGCGCGACTTGGGTTCCACGGGCAGCAAGCAGCGGCCTTCCGCGTACAAAATGAAAAGCAGGCGATAAAGAAATATGAGGCAGTTTTCGTAAAGGACGGGCAGGTCCTTATCGGCGATCTTGTTTTCTGCCTTTGCCGCAAAGCCGTTGGCCAGAATTTCGACGATGGTGAAGATCCGCCGGCGGAGGTCCGCCTCCAATTCGGCCTGGGTGGCGAGGGCGCTTTCGCGGACTTGATCCAGGCGGCATTTGCCCTGGGCGTCGCGCCCAAAGGCGGCCGGGCTGAACAGCGCGAGAAAGACCTTGAACTCGTCGAGCGAGCGGATGGCCAGCTCGAAGTTGATGGCAAAGAAGTGGCTTGGCTTGGTGTCCCGGCAATAGAGCCGCCATTCGTTGCCATTGGTGAGAATGCCCCAGGCCAGCGCTTGCGCCTCGTTAAGATAGTCGCGGATTTGCTGGTGGGGATAGCGCTGCTGGCTTCTGCTCCTCTGGGAAAGCGGGTGCCCGAATTTCTTCGCTTCCAAGATGGCGACGGCCGCCCGGTAGCGCTGGCCGGCCTCCTGGTCGAGAACCGCCTCTTTTGCCTCCGCGCTGGCGTAGAGGAGATAATCGGGTTCAAGTTCTTGCTGAGTTTCCGGCAGCCGCAAATTGTCCGACCAGGCAAATCCCATCTTCTCGATGATCTTGTCAATAAACTCCTGCCGCGCGCCCATTTCGTTTCCATATTTGCCCAGGGCAAAAGCGCGTTTTTCATAAAGCGCCTTGCAAAACTCCCAAATCGGACTTGCCGCCGCATCGGACGGCCACCACTCGTTCAGGCGCAGCCGGGTTCTGAGGTAGTGGTCGGAGAACAGGCCCTCGGTCTGCCAAAGCTTGCGCGCTTCCGGCATTTCCAGAAGTTCCGGATGGTCTTGGTTGACGTTTCTTGTTGACACGGTGCGGTTAGGAAACATCCTCCCCCACGATTTCCACTTCGGTCTGGAGGTCAATGCCGCGCGCCGTCTTCACCCGCGCCCGGATCAACTCGATCAATTCCAAAACATCGCGCGCGCTGGCCGTGCCGTCGTTGATGATAAAATTCCCATGCACGCCGGAAACGGCCGCGCCGCCGACTCGCGCGCCCTTCAGCCCGGCCTCGTCAATCAATTGGCCGGCGGCAATGGCCGGGGAAGGATTCTTGAAAATGCAGCCGGCGCTCGGCTCCTTGGGCTGGGAACGCCAGCGCCGTTGGTTGAATTCCCTGGCCCGCGCGTCAATGATTTCCCGGGCGGCCGGCTCTCCCTGGAAGGTCGCCCCCAGCGCAATGCAATTCTGGAGCAGCGGGCAGGAGCGATACGCCGGCTTCATCCCGGCCGCGCTGCGCTCGTGGAGCCGCCCCCGGCTGTCCATGAACCGGACCTGCGTCACGACATCAAAAGTCGCGCCGCCCATGGCGCCGGCGTTCATTCGCAACGCCCCGCCCACGCTGCCGGGAATGCCCTCCAGAAATTCCAGCCCGGTCAAACCCGCTTCCCGCGCCTTGGCCGCCACCGCCTTCAATTTTGCGCCCGCGCCGCAGCGCAATTGCCGCCCGGCCGCTTCAATCCGGCAAAAACTCGCATGGGCCAGGCAAACCACCACCCCGCGGATGCCGCCGTCCCGGATCAACAAATTGGAGCCGCGCCCCAAAATCATCATCGGCGCGCCGCGCTTGGCGCAAAGCAGGACGACGCGCGCCAGCTCCGCTTCCGAGGACGGCTCGACATACACATCGGCGCGGCCGCCGGCGCGCAACGTGGTCCTTTGGGCCAGCGGCTCGTCGGCGCGCACGACGGCCCCGGGCAAGGCAGCCCGCAGTTCGTCGAGGATGATTTCTTCCGCAGCCATGATTTCAGACATGGAGCACCCCCAGTTTCGGCGCGTCCGGGGCGGAGAGAAGAGAGTCCGGCAGCGCTTGGGCGCTCGCGGTCCAATGGAGCATGCGGTCGGCGATTTGGGCGGCGGCGTCGGGAGAATGCCAGGCGCGCAAGGCCTGCCGCATCGCCGTCCGCCGGGCTGCGTCGTCCAGCAAGGCCACGATTTCCCCCGTCAACAGCGCGGGCGAAAGCGCGTCCTGCGTCAGCAGGCGGGCCGCGCCGCTTTGCGCGAAGGCCAGGGCGTTGTAATACTGATGGTTGTCCGCCGCGGCGGGATAAGGAATCAAAAGCGCCGGCAGCCGGCAGGCGGCAAATTCGGCCAGGGAAGAAGCCCCGGCGCGGCTGACGGCGACATCGGCCGCGGCCAGCGCCAGCGCCATTTCATCCAGGAACGCGCGCACCAGCGCCGGGCAGGGCCGCGCCGCGTAGGCGGCCCGGACTGCTTCCAGATCGTCCGGCCCGGTCAAATGCACAAACTGCAACCGCGGCTCGGCCTCCAGCAGTTGCGGCAAAATAGCGGCGGTCAATTCATTGATCTGGCGCGCCCCCTGGCTTCCGCCCATGACGAGGAGGACCGGCGCGTCCGCTTTCAAGCCCAGCGCCGTTCGCGCCGCCGCGGCCGGCGGCAACTGGAGAAATTCCCCGCGCACCGGCGTGCCGGTGACTTCGACGCGGCGGGCGCGCAATCCATCCCTGGCGGCGGCAAAAGAAACAAAGGCCCCGTCCACCTTCGGGGCCAGCCAGCGGTTGGCGCGGCCGGGAATGCTGTTGGATTCGTGCAAAAAGGTCCGGGCGCCGAGGCCTTTGGCGGCCAGGAGCGGCGGGGCGGCGGTGAACCCGCCCATGCCGAGGGCCAATTCGGGCGGACGCCGGGTAAAATGTAGTCTTGACATCCGGCGGGATTGCCAGAAGCGCCAGAGGAAACCCGGCGCGTTGCCCCGCCCCAGCCCCACCGCCGGCAGCCGCACCACTTCCATCTCCCCGGCGGCGGCGGCGGCGTGGCGGTCAATTTCCTTGCACGAAACCAGCAGGGTGACGGCGCAGCCGCGCCGCCGCAATTCCCGGCCCACCGCCAGCCCCGGGAACAAATGGCCGCCGGTGCCGCCGCAGGCGATGGCGGCAACCTGGGGAAGGCCGGAGGTGGCGGCGGATTTATTCATCGGTCAGCATGGGGGAAGCATCGAAGGGATTGGATTTCGCCCGTGCCGGTTCGGCGCCCAGCCTGGAAACGCTCAACAAGAGGCCGACGCTGACCAGCATCAACAATAAATTTGATCCGCCATAGCTGATAAAGGGCAGCGGCATGCCTTTGCAGGGCAGCAGGCTGGTGGCCACGCCCATGTTGATGAAGGCCTGGATGCTGATCATGAAGGTGAGGCCCGCCGCCAGCAGCATGCCGAAGGTGTCGGCCGCCCGGCGGGCGATGGAGATTCCGCAAAACAGCAGCGCCACAAACAGCAACACCACCGCCAGCGTCGTCACCAGGCCCAGTTCCTCGCCAATGATCGCAAAAATATAATCCGTGTGATGCTCCTGAATAAAGCCCAGTTTCTGGCGGCTGTTGCCCAGCCCCAGGCCCGTCCAGCCGCCGGAGCCAAAGGCGATCATGGCCTGATACGGCTGATAGCCGGCGTCCTCTTTGGTCAGCTCGGGATGAAACCACGCAAAAATGCGGGCATAGCGCATCGGATCGCGGCTCAAGGACCAGGCCAGGCCGCCCAGCGCCAGCAAGCCCGCCGGGATGAGATAGCGCAACGGCGCGCCCGCGATCAGGAGCATGGTGGCGGCGACGGCGGCCAGGAGAATGGTGCATCCACGATCCGGTTCCACAAACACCAGCCCCAGGATGACGGCAATGACGGCGGCTGGAAGGAGCAAACCCCGCTGGAAAGTCCCCATCTGCCGTTGATACCGGTCCGCATAAGCGGCCAGGAACAAAATCATGGCCAGCTTGGCCAATTCGGATGGCTGAAAATGCGGCAGGCCGGGAAGACCAATCCAACGATGCGCCCCCACCGCTCCGCCTCCGCCGTGCCCCGCCGTGGCCGCCCAGCCGATGTGCGGCACAAAAACCAAAAGGAGAAGAAGGACCGAAAATGCCAGAATCCAGGACGCCCAGGTTTTCCACCGCCGGTAATCCACCGCCGCCGCGACGGCGCAGCCCGTCAGCCCAAAAACGCCCCAAACCATCTGTGACCGCAGGAGATCGGAGCCGACAGCCGAGCGGTGCAACTCCATGTTCATGCTGGAACTGTAGAGCGTGATCATTCCCAGCCCCAGCAACACCGCCACACAAAAAATGAGGATGCTCGCGGCTCTGTTCATAACAGCATTCTTCGCCTCACGGAAAATCCAACCAGATTGTGGACGTCCGGCTGAGGCGGCCGGACGTCTCACCTGAACCGATGCCCCAATTGACTAATTCGCCCGGACCGGGGCCGCCGGCATGGCGGGCGCGGTCGCCGGGGCGGACAGGGCGGCCGGCGCGGGCGCCGCTTCCGCCGAGGCCATCTTCATCACCGGCACTTTCAGCTTGTGACCGGCTGTGATGGCGGCGGTCTTCATGTCGTTCATCGCCTGGATCGTTTTGACCGTCGTGTTGTGGGCTTTGGCGATTTTCACCAAAGTGTCGCCGGTCTTGACGATGTAGATGCTGGAATCGCCGGAAGCGGCGGCGGTGGAATCGGCGCCGGCTTTTGAGGCGTCGGCGCTGGCCACCGTGCTGCTGGCCGGGATTTGCAATTTTGCCTTGATTTGCAGTTTCTTCGCGTCAATGCCCGGATTGGCGTCCTCGATGGCCTTGACGCTAACGCCGCTCTTCTTGGCGATGGCGCCGAGCGTGTCCCCGGCCGCAATCACATAGACGCTGCCTCCCGTCACCGCCGGGATGGGCGGGGCAACCGGCGCGGTTGGCTGGACCGTGCCAACCGTTCCCGGCATCGCCGCAACGGGCTGGGTCATGTTATTGCCAGCAGGCGCCGGTGCCGCGGGGGTTGGCTGGGGGACGGATGGAGGCGGAGGCGTCATGTCGGGAGGCGCCACCGACACGGGACCCGGATTGGCCGGTCCGCCGGCCATATCCGTGCTCATGTCGGTTTTTGCCTTGTCCTTGGCTGTGTCCTTGCAGCCGACCAGCAAGATGCCGCCGAGCACGACGATATGCACGGCGAAGATCATCAGGATTTTGAAATAAAGGCCGGAACGCGCCCTGGGCGGCATAACGCCCTGGGGCAGGAGTGGATTCGGAGTATTCATAGTAGCTAACTTCTGTTTTAATGTTGTTCTTCTTGAGGTTTCATGTCTTCGTAATTTGCGCCGGGGTTTTTCCTCAAAAAACCCCGGAGCAAAGCATCAATGGATTGCTTTTGGTTCCCACATACGCGGGATGAGCATAGCGGGCGGGCGGCAAAAAGCAAAATGTTTTTGGGCTTCCGGGGCGGCGGGGGAGGACAAAAATCTTCACCGTTGTGGTAGGGCAGAGCTGCCGCTCTGCCCTGAATTCTTGGGCGGCGCGGCAGCGCCGCCCTACCAAAGACGGGAAGCACGAGGCTCCAGCCGAGCCGGAAGCGTTCAAAAACCGGGTTGTGCGCGGGCGGTGGCAAGTTCATGGGCTATCGGATCTTGAGGGTGGAGAACGCGACCACGGCGCACAGGACGCACAGGATGTAAAAACGGGTGACAATCTGGGATTCATACCGGCCTAAGACCTCGAAATGATGATGGATCGGCGTCCTCAGAAAGACCCGCCGGCCCTCGCCATAACGCAGTTTGGTGTACTTGAACCAGACCCGCTGAATGATGACCGAGCCGGCTTCGGCCACAAAAACGCCGCCGGCAATGGGAAGAACCAGGGGCTGATGGATCAGCACCGCGATCATGCCCAGCCCGCCGCCCAGCGCCAGCGAACCGGTGTCCCCCATAAAAAGGCAGGCGGGGTGGCAGTTGAACCAAAGGAAACCCAGCCCCGCCCCCAGCATGGCCGCGCAAAAAACCGTCAACTCCCCCGCCCCCGGCACATGGGGGATTTGCAGGTAGGCGGCGGCGCGGACGTTGCTGGCCAGATACGTAAAAACCAGGAAAACAAAGGAGACGATGACGGTGCAGCCGATGGCCAGGCCGTCCAGGCCGTCGGTCAGGTTGACCGCGTTGGAGGCGCCGACAATGGTGCAGCCGGTGAGCAGAATGCCGCAGACCGCGCCGGCCCCGCCCGTGAGCACGGGATATTTGTAGAACGGGACCATCACTTCGCTGATGAGTTTGGTGGTGGCGGGCGACTGCCACAAGTACCCCGCCGCGAAGAAGGCCAGGGCGCCCTGCACCCAAAGCTTGATGAAGGCGCGCAGGCCCTCGCTGTTCTGGCGCGTGATCTTGGCGTAGTCGTCTATAAACCCCAGCCCGCAGAGGACGACGACGGAAAAGAGGGCGAGCAGGACCTGGGTGTTCCACTGCGCCCAGATCAAGGCGGTGACGTCCAGCACCAGGACAATGAGCAGCCCGCCCATGGTGGGCGTGCCCTTTTTGCTCAGAATCCGCGCTTGCAGGCCGCCGGCTTCCTCGGCGCGGTCCCGATAGTCCTGGCCGAACTTCAACTGCTTGAGCCAGAGAATAAAGCGGGGATAGAGCCACCAACTCAGAAGCAGGGCGGTCACGGCCGCCCCCGCGCTGCGAAAAGTGATGTAGCGGAACAGGCGCAGCGGCGAGAGGAACGGTTCCGCGGCGGTCCCGGCGACCATGTCAAGTATTCGTTTGCTGAGGTAAAACAACATGGGTCATTCCTCAGGTTGGGTCCGCGCCTGGAGCAGGGTTTCCGTGACGCGTTCCAGCCGCATGGCGCGCGAGGCCTTGACCAGCACCGCGTCGCCCGGCCGGGCAAAGTCGTTCACCGCCTCCGCCGCGCGGTCCACGTCCAAAAATTCCACGACGCCGCGCAGGCCGCCGCCGCGGGCCGCCGCGGCCATTTCCGCGGCGCGCGCGCCGATGGCGAACAATTGATCCAAACCCAATTCGGCGGCGCGGCGGCCGACCTCGGCGTGGGCCGGGCCGGAAGAAAGGCCCAATTCCGCCATGTCGCCCAGCACCGCCACCCGGCGTCCGGGGCAGGGCAGGGCGCGGAGCGTTTCCAGGGCGGCCAGCATGGAATCGGCGTTGGCGTTGTAGGCGTCGTCGAGCACGCGCACGCCGCCGGCCAGGCAGAGCTGGAGGCGCATTTTCGAGGGGGCGCAGTCGGCCAGGCCGCGCTGGATTTGCGCGCGATCCAATCCCAGTTCCGCCCCGACGGCCAGGGCCAGCAGCGCGTTGGCCACCTGATGGCGGCCGAGGAGCCGGATGCGATATTCGCCTTCCAGCCGCGCCGGGCGGCAACGGAGGCGAAAGACCGATCCGTTCTCGTCGCTTCGTATTTCCACCGCGCGATAGTCGTTGTCCTCGTTCCAACCGGCGCGGACGACCCAGGCGGAAGAGCGCCGGGCCAGGGATTGCGACCAACTGTCGTCGCCATTGATAAAAAGAGTTCCTGAGGCGGGCAAACCCTCCGCCAGCGCGCCCTCCTCGCGCGCCACCCCGGCCAGATCTCCAAAAAACTCGAGATGCTCGCGGCCGATGTTGGTGAGGACCGCGTGGGAAGGGGCGATCATTTGCACCAGCGGCGCCAATTCGCCCGGGTGGTTGGAGCCGGCTTCCAGCACGGCGGCCTGATGCGAACGCTCCAGGCGCAATAAGGTCAGGGGCACGCCGATGGCGTTGTTGAAACTGGCCTCGCTCCAGAGCGTGGCTTTTTCCTGGCGCAACACCGCGGCGATCAAATCCTTGGTCGTGGTTTTTCCGTTCGATCCGCCCACGGCGATGACGGGCAGATCGAAGTCGCGGCGGTAGCGCGCCCCCAGTTGGCCGAGGGCGCTTCGCGTGTTCCCCACCGCGATCACCGCGCAGGGATGGAAATCGGCGGGCAATTTGTCCCGCTCCGCCACGAGGGCGCCCGCGCCGCGCTGCGCCGCTTCGGGCAGGAAGCGGTGCGCGTCGTGCCGTTCTCCCGCCAGGGCGAAGAATAGATCGCCCGGCTCCGCCAGGCGCGAATCGGTGCAGAGGCGCGCCACCATTTTGTCCGGGGAACCGTGCCGCAGTTCGCCCGAGACGGCTTGCGCGATGTAATGGAGCGGGCGCGGTTCCATCGGCTATTCCAATCGGGCGGGAGGCGGCATGGGGCCTGGGTTTTGAGGGTGGACGGCCTCATTGTTTTTCGCGGGGCGGGAGCCGGACGCCGGGGCGGCGGCGGCGGCCAGCGCCGGGCCGGCCGGGGCGGCGCTGTCAATATCCGGTTTGATATTCAAATAATTGGCGGCGCGCTCGGCGATGGCCTTGAAGATCGGGCCGGCCGCCGCGCCGCCGAAATGGTCGCCCTTGGGCGGTTCATCAATGAACACGGCGATGCACAGTTCCGGATTGTCCGCCGGGAAAAAACCGATGAAGGAACTGAAATACCGGTCCTCCAGGTAGTGTCCGTTCTCCACTTTTTGCGCCGTGCCGGTCTTGCCGGCCACCGTGTAGTGCTCCAGGCGCGCTTTGGGCGCGGTGCCCTCTTTGCTCGCCACCGTTTTCAGGGCGGTGATGATTTGATTCATGGCGGCGGCGCCGGCGACCTGCCGGACCGGCTGCGGATTATATTTGACAACTACCCGGCCGTCCGGGTCCACCAGGCGGTCCACGATCATGGGTTGCATCAGGAGGCCCTTGTTGGCGATGGCGCACACGGCCATGACCATCTGCAGGGGGGTGACGGAGATGCCCTGCCCCATGGGAATCCGGGCGAGGGAGATTTTGCTCCAGCTCTTGACGGGCGGGACACTGCCATAGACTTCGCCCGGCAAAAAAATCCCCGTGCGGGAGCCAAAGCCGAAGTCGCGAATGTACCGGTAAAGCAAAGGCTCGCCCAGGCGCA
>Ga0326728_10014860_pt1 | contig 16374 bp, 10 predicted proteins | sample MB3enrmetagenome_FD_207602 | JGI IMG/M metagenome (GOLD analysis project Ga0326728, IMG submission 207602) | Lab enriched peat soil microbial communities from McLean, Ithaca, NY, United States - MB31MN | ecosystem: Environmental > Terrestrial > Soil > Wetlands > Peat | place: USA: New York...
GCCAGGACTCCGGCGGGGCCTTTCACCACCTGCGCCTTTTGCCAACCACTATCGTCGAAGCCCGGGCGGCTCCAACCCTCCATTTCTCGCCGCGCATCGTAGACTTCGCCATCATATTCATTATTCGCGCGGATCGGTCCCTCGGTGGTCAGCTTCCAACTCTCGTCGCTCACCACGCGCTCCACTTTCCCGTCGCTATGTTCGATCTCGAGCTGCAACCGCAGCTTGGGGTAGCCGAAGGTCCGCATGAAGGTGGGAACCATGTGCCGGGGCGCGAAATAGCGCCCGTTGCCGAGAATTACGCCCAGGGCATTGCTGCCCGGCGTGAGACGCTGCGTGACATCATAGGTCAAATAGAAAACGCGCTTATCGTAATCGCTGAGGGCGGGAACCAGCACGTCATCGCCCACCTTGGCGCCGTCCAGGTAAGCTTCCGAGAGACCAAGACCTGAAATATAGAGTGTGGCGCGCTTCACTGGCCCTTCCACTCTGAATTCCTTGCGCAGCATACGGGCAAACAGCACGCTTCGCTCCGCCCAGCCCACTTCGTCCCAGGGAGCCATGCCGTAAGCGCCCAGGACTTTGGCCGACCCCCAGGCGGAGTCGTTGAACTCAGGCTTATTCCAGTCGCGGACATTGTCCGGTGAGACTCGCCACTGCTGGTCCGTGTAAATAGCCGCTGGGTCGCCGTTCGCCAGTTCCATCTCGAGCCCGCCGATTAGGCCTGAAGGAGCATCGCTGGAAGCGCTCACGGCGACAGCGAGGATGTTGGCGCCGCTGTGCAGGCTTTGGGTGACGTCAACCGAGATTGGGTTCTCGATCCCCTTCGCTGATCCGACCTGTTGCCCGTTGATGTAAAGGGTTGAATTGCCGGAGCCAACCAGATAAATGAGAGCATCCGAGACCGGGTTGTCTTGGGGAATCTCAATGGTGCGGCGGAAATATCGGCTGCCCAGACCGGCCTGAGACGACCACACCCAGTTAGCTTCCTTTAGCAACTCGGGCTTTCCCTCGCCGCTATCAAGCCCGATCCAGTTCCCCTTCCAGTCCTCGGCTTTGAGCAAACCCATTGACCAAAAGGCAGGCTCACTCCAGGCCGAGGGCTTGCCGTTGTTGTCCCACACCCGCACTTTCCACCACACCGGCATGCCCGAAGCCAGCGGCTTGCCCTCGTAAGGTACTTGAATGGACCTGTCAGACTCGACTCGCCCGGTGTCCCAGAGATCTCCCTGATCGTAACGTAGGCGCTCTTCGCTGCTCGCCACCAGGATTTGGTAAGCCATCTGCCCCTGGCCCCGCGCTTTTGTATCGGTTGCCTCCAGCGCCCAGCGCAAGCGCGGTTTTAACGTATCGATGCCGAGGGGATTCTTGCGATACTCGCAACGCAAATCCAATGGTTGCAGAACCCCCTCCGCCGCGAAGGCGGAAAGGCAAGAAATCGCGACTATCGAGAAGGTCAGCAGAAAAACCCATTTAGACATCTGATTGCTCCTCATGACAAGCGTTCTGTATATAGGATATTCCGCGCATTTCGAACTGGTCTACTTCGCAACCGGAATGAACGGTGGCAGCGAGGGGGGCAGTATACAATTTGCTGTTCTATTTGAAAACCGCAGAAATGTTTGAAGTGGATTCGCGGGAATGACGTGACTTGCATCGCCCGCGTCTCGCGCGGGGCGAAAGCGCTCACTTCGGAAAAGTGAACTTGAGCTCCCGGCCCATGTCGAACGCGGGTTTCTTCCGTTTTCGAATCAAGCCCGTATTCTCCGAAAGCGCCGTGACCAGCATCGGCAAGGCGATGGTCGAGTCGCAGTGGACGTCCACCATGCTGGCGTTGTGCGCGATCTTTCCCCAACTCTGGGCTTCTTCGAACGTGCAGCCGGAAAGACCGCCCCAGTGGGCGGCGTCAGCGATGACCTGCACGGCATACTTATGACCGTTATGCGACTGGCGCATGAAGGTGACGGTCACCTCGGTCTGATTGACGAAGTTCTTGGGAGTGCCACCGCCAAAGTAAACGCTCTTCCGAGCATCAACGGCCGGAGGATGGGTCGGCCTGGAAAGAACCTGTGTCTTGCGCACTATTCGTCGACTCCAAGCAAGACCGCCGCGGTGAGTACAGTGGTCCAGAGACCTCTTTTATCCCCAATAGCTGACTGGGTGATATTCATCGTGCGGACAATCTTGTTGGAGATTCGATAAATCTCTTTCTTCTCGTCCCAACTCCGGTCAGGATCAAACTCCACGCCGAGTGTGGTAGCGAGCATTTCCGCCGCCAGTTCTTCCGCGTATTCGCCGGCGACTTCTTCTGTTTCGCCGAAAGAATGGTGCTCCGAGAGGTAGCCAAAAGCGTTCCGGTCAGAGGGAATGGCGACGCCCACCGAAGCGGCAATCAAACGATGCGGCTCCCGTGTGGAATTCTCGCTCATGACCACAAAAGTCACCTGTCCGGGTCGGAGTTCCTTCACCCCCTCGGTCCGGGAAACGAGCTTGCAGCGAGGCGGGAAAATACTGGAGACTCGCACCAGGTTACAGGCAGCAATCCCGGCGGACCTCAGTGCCAATTCGAAGCTGGTCAGCTTCTCGCGGTGTTTCCCCACCCCTTTGGTGAAAAACATTCGCTTGGCTACGAACATTCGACTCCCCACCTTCTCGCAGGCGCTGCCCTTCCCGCCCGCCGGGTGGCGGCGCCGACGCAGACGGACCTGGAAGACTCCATTTCGGGATATGGCCAGGAATGTTGTAAGCTAACAAAAAGCCAAGAAAAATGTCAATGCATTTTTGACCGTCGGGAGGCGCGTTTTCAGGTTTAGATGGGGATTATTAAAAATTTTCATGATGGCAACCCTTGACTAAATTCTTCGCCCACGATATGTTGCATGATTAAGTGAAAAACAACCTGCATTCGAGCCCTTTATCGCGGGCAGAAATTTATTTTATGGAGGATCTATGAATCCGAAGGCAGTCTTAGAGTTCGCTGCTGCCAACAACGTGAAGATTGTGGATATTCGTTTCACCGACCTTCCGGGTTTGTGGCAACACGTGTCATTCCCGGTTCACGAACTCGAAGAGAGTTCTTTCGAAGATGGCTTCGGCATGGATGGCTCCAGCATCCGCGGCTGGGCGGCCATTCACGAGAGCGATATGCTCCTGGTTCCCGACCCGAGCTGGTACATGCTCGACCCGTTCACGGAGACGCCCACCTTGGCGATGATCGGCGATATCATCGACCCCGTCACCAGGCAACACTATGTGAAGGACCCCCGCCATATCGCCAAGAAGGCGGAGAATTACCTCGCCTATACCGGCATCGCGGACACGGCGTACTTCGGCGCGGAGGCCGAATTCTTCATTTTCGACAATATCCGGTTCGATCAGGCCCAACAGCACGGTTTCTACTATATTGACTCGGAAGAGGGACGCTGGAACTCCGGCCGGGAGAAGGATAACCTGGGTTACCGGCCGCGCTACAAAGAAGGCTATTTCCCCGTCCCGCCCACCGACCATTACCAGGACCTGCGCAGCGAGATGGTTTTGGCGATGGAGAAGGCCGGGCTTCAAATCGAGTGTCACCACCACGAAGTGGCTACCGGCGGGCAATCCGAGATTGACCAGAGATTCAATTCCCTGCTGAAATCGGCCGACGGAATGATGTTGTACAAATACATTATCCGCAATGTGGCCCACCAGTACGGGAAGACGGTGACCTTCATGCCCAAGCCGATTTTCCAGGACAATGGCTCGGGCATGCACACCCACCAGAGCCTTTGGAAAGACGGCAAGCCGCTCTTTGCCGGCGACAAGTACGCGGGATTCAGCCAACTCGGATTATGGTACATCGGCGGGTTGCTGAAGCACTCGCCCGCCCTGGCGGGGCTGATCGCGCCCACCACGAACTCCTACAAACGCCTCGTGCCGGGCTTCGAGGCGCCCGTGAACTTGGCTTACTCGCGCCGCAATCGCAGCGCCTGTTGCCGCATCCCCATGTACTCGCCCAACCCGAAAGCCAAGCGGGTCGAGTACCGTCCGCCCGATCCATCCTGCAACCCCTACTTGGCGTTCGCCGCATTGTTGTTGGCCGGTCTCGATGGAGTCGAAAATAAGATCGACCCAGGCGAGCCTCTGGACAAGGATATTTACGATTTGGGTCCGGAGGAGTTGAAAAAAGTTCCCACTCTTCCCGGTTCGCTCGAGGAATCCCTCCGTGCTCTCGAGAAAGACCATGATTTCCTGCTGAAAGGTGATGTTTTCAGTGAGGAGCTTCTGGAGACCTGGATCGAATACAAAATGAAGAATGAAGTGCAGGCCGTGAATATGAGGCCGCACCCCTACGAGTTCGCGCTGTATTACGACATTTAAGCTAGGTGTCAGGTGCCAGGTATCAGGTGTCAGGAGTAGTGCAGACCTGCGCCTTTTGCAGGTCTGCGGCTTTCAAGTACGGGAAAAGCCGCAGACTTCGAAGAGCATGAAGTCTGCGCCACCCGCTCAGAACGGGATTCCTCGCGAAATTCCTCGCTCCGCTCGTAATGACAGCTTGTAGGGGTTTTTGCGCAGCCTGTAAAGCCCCGCCCTTCCCGACATGCAGGTGACAGGTCACAGGTCGAAGAGAACAGACGCCCGCATTATCTCTGACTTGTTTCCTGCAACCTATCTCCTGATTTCTTGTTGCCTTTGTGTCTTTGTGGTGACGCTTTTTGCGGAGACCGCGACCATTGGAGTCCTGACCGACTTCGAAGGTGGTTCCATCGGCAAGGTTGAACAGGTGTCTCGAGCGCACCTGCGTTGCGCCGTGAAGGGGCAATCCGACCAGGATCACCGAAACCGCCAGGCGAATTGGTATTATTTCGAGCTCACCAACCTGCCACGCGAGCCGATCACGATCGACTTGGTGGACTTGGCCGGCGAGTATAACTATAAAGGCCCAACCTACGCGGTCACCGCGGCCGTGCGCCCCGTGTACAGCTATGATGATGCGCACTGGAAGCACTTCAGCGATAACCAGGTGTCGTGGGACGCGCGCGAGCCGCACCTGACCTTGCAGTTCAATCCCGAAAGTGACCGCGTTTGGATCGCGCACGTCACACCCTATACCAACAAGGATCTCGGCAAGCTGCTCGAGTCCTTCCGGGCCAGTCCCTACCTCGAGGAGCAGTCCGTAGGCCGCACCGTGGAAGGCCGGGAGATGCCGCTTCTGACCATCACCAACCGCAAAATTCCAGAGCGCGAAAAGAAAGTAATCTGGCTCATGTTCCGCCAGCATGCATGGGAGACCGGCTCTTCCTGGGTTGGCGACGGCGCGGTGCGTTTCCTGCTCTCAAACGATGAGCGCGCGGCGCGCCTTCGGAACCACGTCATCTACAAGATCTTCCCTCTAGCCGATCCAGACGGCGTAGCGCACGGGGGTGTCCGCTTTAACCTGAATGGGTACGACCTCAATCGGAACTGGGATACGCCTGACGCTCGAAAGATGCCGGAAATCTGGGCGCAACGGAAGGCCATTCTTGAATGGGTCGATGCCGGACATCGCTTGGACTTGTTCCTTTCGCTGCACAACGACGAAACCGACGAATACCTCGAGGCGCCGGCGGATTTCAAGGCGCTGGGTGAGCGGGCGTTTCACGCGCTGGTGACGAGCTCCTCCTTTAATCCCACCGCGCCCCTGCGCGACCCGGGCGACACCACCACACCCGGCAAACCTGGGCGCATGACCGTCGATCAAGGACTTTTTCACGATCGCAGGCTGCCGGCCATGCTGATGGAGCAATTGATCGAGTATGACTCGAAGCTCGGACATCTGCCCACGGCCGCCGACCGGAGCGAATTTGGCGCCGAACTCGTCCGCGCCTTGTCCGAAGCGGTGACGGGTGGAGGCCTCTAAATCAAGCGCCTCCCCTACCCCTTGCCTCGAAAGAGAAAAATCAAGTCAATGATTAGAATAATCACCACCATAAGCTCCAGGACAAACGCCCTGCCCTGGTGGAATTGGTCGACCATGAAGTGGTAAAGGTTTTCCGCCGTACTGAGCTTCTGCTGGACCAAGTTCTTGTAGTCCGGGACTCCGACTTTGGCGGCGGCCAGACGATAAAGACGCGCGGAGAACATATCGCTCAAGAACTTGATGGCATTATCGGCGCGTTCGGTAAGCTCCGTGACGTCCAAGAACAAGGTATGAAGGCGCGCGGAGGCACGGGCCAGTCGCCAGCGGTCAAGGAAACCCGTTCCCTTCTCTAAAGACAGGTAAACGCCCTTTAGCTCGCGCGTCAGAACCTCGTCGTAATGGCGGAATTCCAGAAGCTGCGAGTTGGCGTATTCGAGGAGCTGAATGGTAGTATCCGCGCCCGCTACGGTGTCGTAAACAAACGCCGCGTTCCAGCCGACCACCACCAGGTCGGTGGGAGAATAGGACATGCTCGACTGAAGAATCTCGCGGCGTTCTGCTTCTGAGAGCTGAGCATCCTCGCCTCGGACGACCTGAGCGATCGGTTCGCCGCAATCCTGGAGGAGATCGGCGGCTGTCGGCCCCCCTTCGATCTCCTGCACATGGAAAATGTAGTAGTCCTCATTCAACCAATGCTCGTAAGGCTTAACCAGCGCCGGACTGACCCGTTTGAGCATCTGTCGAGCCAGAAACCCGGCCTGGCGTTCGATTTCGAGGCCCGCGACATACCTTGAAGACAGAGCCACGAGTTTCTCCCAACTACCCTCGAAGGCGAGCTTGAACTCGACGCTCAAAACCCCGTAGTCGTAGTACTTGAGACGCCCTTCCAAGTTCTCACCGGTTGCCAGAAGGACTTTCTCCATCGCTACTTCGACCGGGGGATTCTCGAAACGGACATATTCCGGGGCCGGATGTTTAAAGCTGGGCTCCCTCCCCGCCGGTTGCAAGCCCAGAATGCGCCGCAATTCTTCTAGCCGGATCTCCTCGCAAACATCAAAGAGGATCAAAATCAATACGGAACCGTGAAGTTGCCCTGGTGACATTCGGACCTCATTACGAAGTGTGAAGTTTAAAGGGTAAAGGCTTAAGGGGTAATTCCGTCATCTACCCTTTGCCTTCCCAACTGGTCACCAACCATTGGCCACTGCTGTTATCACGAATGGGGAGCGCCATTATCGTTCACCCTTTACACTTTATACTTTACCATTTCTAATTAGCCACTAATCCCTAACCACAAGCCACTGCTGTTATATAATCGCCCCATGCGCCCCGAGTTCCAGCCTGTACCCTTTGAGGACATCGAGAAGGCAGAACTGAATCTGGCGCGGCTCGAGCAGCAACTGGCGCCCACCCTGATAGCACCGCTGGGTTCCCTGCTGGCCCATTCACCGGATGCGGACGGCGCGCTGAACTTTCTGGAACGGTACGCGCAGGAAGCCCCGGCGGAGGTGCTGGGCGAGATCGCGCGCTATCCGGTGGCCTTATCCTACCTGGTGGCGATCTTCGGCCACAGCGGATTTCTGGCAGAGACTTTGTTGTCCGAGCCGGGCCTCGTCATCCAGTTTGCCCACGACCGCAACTTCACCAAACTGAAGTCCAAAGAAGACTTGATGCAGGATTACGCGCGCTTCGCAACCACCAACCCCGACCCCTGGCTGGCGGCCCAGTTGGCGCGCTTCAAGCGGCGCAATTACTTGCGCATCGCGATGAAGGATGTGCTGGGTCTCTCGACTTTGGGTGAGACGACCGCGGAACTGGCCACCCTGGCGGACGTGATCTTGACCAACACGTTTCTCTATTGCGACGGCGAACTCGAAAAACGCTATGGGCAGCCCCAGTACCGTGACTCGCAGGACCGCATCGCGCGCAGCGGGTTCAGCATCATCTCGCTGGGCAAGCTGGGTGGCAACGAGTTGAATTACAGCTCCGATATCGACCTGCTGTTTCTCTATTCCCACGACGGTGAAACCGCGGGAGGGAACGAGTCCATAGTCACCAACAAAGAGTACTTTGTCCGCCTGGCCAATGCCATCACCCGCACCATTACGCAGCCCACACCGCAGGGCGAAGTCTTCCGCGTGGACTTGCGTCTGCGTCCGGAAGGTGAACAAGGTGACCTGGCCATCTCGCTCAAATCGTCCCTCGAGTACTACGAGCACCGGGCGCGGGATTGGGAGTTGCAGATGTTGATTAAGGCTCGCCACTCCGCGGGCGACGCCCGGCTGACTCGAGATTTCCTGCGCGGCGTCGAGCCGGAGATTTATGGCTCGCCAGGCGATTTTGAGGCCGTGGAGAGCGTGCTCTGGTCGCGCGAGCGAATCTCGAGAAGAATGCGGGAGAGTGGCGACCAGGCAGTGGACGTCAAACAGCACCAGGGCGGCATCCGGGACATCGAGTTTTTGGCCCAATGCCTACAGCGACTGTACGGAGGCCAGGATGCCTGGGTGCGCTCCGGCGGGACTCTTTTCGCGCTGCGCAAGCTGAACGACAAGGGATGGCTCAGCGACCACGAATATGCCCGTCTGACAAATTTTTATGTATTCCTCCGCAAGGTCGAGCATTGTGTCCAACTCGAGCTCGGCCAGCAAACGCACCGCTTGCCGGCCTCGGCGCGCGCCCTCGACCGCCTCGCCCGCCGCGTGGGGATTGCCGCCGGCCCGCGCGAATCGCCGGGCGAGGCGCTCCTCCAGAAATTGCAAGATGGGTTTGAGAAAGTGGATGAGATCTACCAGCGCGTGATCCATCCCCGCACCCCGCCCGCGGGGGGCAAGGGGTTCGAGCTCAAGCCGCTTCCTTCGCTTACTCCCGATTTCGGGCAGGCCTCCTACGAATCCACCTTGAGCTTCCTGAATGCCCAGGCGCCGGACATCGCGACCCGCGTGCGCGAGACTGAAATTCCTGAGCGATCTCGCAAGGGCGCGGCGAGATTCCTCACCGCCTTGCTGGAGTCGCCGGAGCGCTTTGCCTTGGTGCGCGAAAAACCTGAACTCCTGCGGCGCGCTCTCGAGGTGATCAGCGAAAGCGATTACCTCAGCGACCTTCTTATTCGTCATCCTGAGGACATGATCGTTTTCGATTCCTCGCAATCTCCGACCGCCGCCACGCAGATGGAGTTTGCACTCGACGGGTCGGAAGACGCCGGACCTCACCCCTGGGCGCTCGAACCTGTGCTGGCCATGCGCCAAAAGATGGCGGTGCTGCGCAGGCATTTCCTGACTCGTATCCTGGAACTCGGTGCGGCAGATTTGGCCGCGCTCGAATCAAGCCTCGCCGTTTTGAAGCGCTGGTCCGCCGTCGCCGCTCGCTGCGTTTCGACCGCCTTGCAGATTGCCGGCTCGGTCCTCCAAACAAAAGACCGCGCGGAAGGCAACACTCCGTGCCCCTTCGCGGTGCTGGCGCTGGGACGCTTGGCCTTGAACGAGTTTGATCTGGCTTCGGATGCCGACCTGATCTTCGTGACCGGCCCCGAAGTGGGACGAGACGAGCTGGATTTCTGGAAACGGCTGGCGGCGAAAATGATCGAGGTGCTCTCGAGTTACACGCGCGAAGGCACGGTGTTCGCCGTCGACACGCGCCTTCGACCACGCGGCCACGAGGGCGAACTGGTGGTGACGCAGGAGGAATTGCTCAGCTACGTCCGGGAACATGCCCAGGTGTGGGAGGGATTAACCTATCTCAAAACCTACCACGTGGCGGGCAATGCCGAACTGGGACGAGAGACTGTTTCCCGGCTCGTGAGCGCGATCCTGGACCGCTTCGCCGCCTACCCTGCCCTGGACAGTGAACTTCGCCAGATGCGGCGCCGCCTCGAGAGAGAAGTGCCCGTTCCACCCACCAACACCAAGACTGCTCCGGGAGGATATTACGACATCGATTTTGCCGTGTCTCTCCTCCGCTTGCGAGGACGCGTAGCCGCCCACCCCGGCGCAAACATGGCGGAGCAGATTGCCGCCTTGCGTGCCGCCGGGCTGTTGAATATCGAGGACGGCAACGTCTTATCGGGCGGAGCGAATTTCCTTCGCTCGGTGGACCATGCCATCCGGTTGGTTACAGGGAAGGCTGCCCAGGGCTTGCCGGACCGGGCGGGTCATGCCGAAGTGGTCGAAAACCTGGCTCGCCGCTGGGGTTTGATCGCGGGCTCGGAAACCCTGGCACAGAGCCTGCAAGAAACGCGCCAACGTGTGCGCGAGGTTTATTGCAGGCTGGTCGGTGTTGAGTGAGAGCTTTGGAGTGCGGCAGCTCGCTGCCGCTTTCCTGGGCGGAAGCTTGCTTCCGGCGGCAGGGGTTTCTGCATTTTCCTCTCGAGCAAGCTCGAGAGGCGAAAGCGGCAGCAAGCTGCCGCACTCCAAAACGCTTCGCGGTGTGTGAGAATGGAAGACACGTCCGAGACCTAAGAATCAGACAGATGGGAGCCCTGAGTGAGAAGTCCGGAGTCGGAAGCCAGAAAACGGTCCACTGAGAGGAAGGCGAATCCTCAAACCCCCGGTGCCAAACTGCGGAAAAGCCCTGGTGCAGCTCCGTGGGTTGAATCTCGCTTCATGAAAGCCTGCCGCAGGGAGCACGTGGATGCGACGCCGGTTTGGCTGATGCGCCAGGCGGGCCGCTACATGAAGGAATACCGCGAACTCCGCGCTAAGGTGCCTTTCCTGGAGCTCTGCAAGAATCCGGACCTAGCTTCTGAAGTTACGGTGACCGCAGCGCGGAAGCTGGGGGTCGACGCGGCCATCATCTTTGCCGATCTGCTGCTGATTGTCGAGCCGCTGGGATTCAGCCTTGCCTATGACCAGGGCGAGGGACCGAGCGTCAAGCCCGCCTTGCGCTTAGCCGGCGACGTGGACCGGCTGCTGGAAGTTGACCCCCAGCAATCCCTGGCCTATCTTTACGACGCTATACGCCGGACCCGCGCTGACCTCGACCCCGAATTGCCGCTCCTCGGGTTCGCCGCGTGTCCTTTCACACTTGCTTCCTACCTCATCGAAGGTGGCGGATCGCGAAACTACCGGCACACCAAGGGGCTGATGTATCGTGACCCGGGAGCTTGGCGGGCCTTAATGGAACATCTGGCGCGCAACTTGGCCAGTTACATCAACGGCCAGATCGCCGCCGGCGTTCAGGCCATCCAGATTTTTGACACCTGGGTCGGCTGCCTTTCTCCCGCTGACTACCGTGAGTTTGCGCTTCCCTACACACGGATGACGATCGAGGGGATTACTCCCCGCACGCCTATTATCCATTTTGGAACTGGCACCGGCATGCTGCTCGAGGACATGCGGGAAGCCGGCGGCGACATCCTGGGCCTTGACTCCCACGTCGAACTGGACGCGGCCTGGGCGCGCTTGGGCTACTCGGTGGGCGTGCAGGGCAATCTCGACCCCGTCATTCTCTACGCCAGCCAAGCTTACCTTCGCGCGCGCGTCGAGCGGATTTTAGATCAAGCAGGCGGCAGGCCGGGGCACATCTTTAACCTCGGCCACGGCCTGCTCCCCGACACCCCCTTCGAGAACGTGGTGGCCTTGGTGGAAATGGTCCACGAGCTGAGCGGCAAATAGCTTTCAGCCGTCAGCTCTCAGCTATCAGCGTGCACAACGGATGGCGCATAATTCCCGACGGTTTTTGTCGGCATGTATTCGACCCTCGCCTCCCGCGGCAAAGGACGCAGCGCGCGTCTCACAGGGGCCACTCTAAACGGCGGCGCTACACTGCCCGAAACTTTTGCCTTGACACCAGAATGGAGTTTTGGTAGCCTACGATGGTTGTCTAAAGTGCGCCCGGCCAAGCGGACGCGGCAAGGGAAGGCGAAAGGGACCGGGAAAGAGGGGAAACCTATAAAAAAGATACTAAAATAGCGGGAACGAACTCAGTCATCTATGGCAAACAATTGACTTAGCTATTTTGAAGTGCACAAAACGAACTGGTTTTTGAGTGCAAAAATGGCCAAACGAACTCAAAAAAGTGGCCGGAAATCCACCTTCTGTGCGACATTGAGCCAGAAACCCGTGTCATGGGGAGTTGCGAACGGAACTTTCCCCTTGCCACGGCCGAGACTTGAGTTATGCGTCAGGGAGCGCCCTACGCTAGGACCAATTGTCGCTGAGGACAAAACAAGGAAATCTCTTTTAACGAACGAAGCGGGAATGTTATTGAAAACAAAGGATCGCTGTGGAAAGCCCGCGGGTAAAGCGGGAATGTCTATGAAAAAGCAGGTGGTTAGCAGTCGCAGGCGGGAATGTTGATGAAAACAAATCAGTTATATGGTGGAAGGTCAGGCCATGCCAGGCCACGTTGTGGCACGGGCATCCTGCCCGTGCGCACGGCCAAGATGGCCGTGCCACATTTAGGTTGCGGCACACCCCGCTGTGAACTGCTCAAAACCCTGGTAAGGGACCAAGTCTGGAAAGCACCGCATGAGCACTGGAAACCCCACGACGCGAGGCCTGGAACGTTCGCTGAGCCCTGACGCGGCAATTTCGAACCGCCGGCGCTGGGGCATCGTCGGGCTGCTGTTTGCCGCCTCGCTGGTTAATTACCTGGACCGCGCCACGCTCTCGGTGGCCCTGCCGCTCATCTCCGTAAACCTGCACCTCGCCGCCGCAAGCAAGGGCCTGCTGCTTTCCGCCTTTTTCTGCTCCTACGCGTTGATGCAGGTGCCGGTCGGCTGGTGCGTGGATCGGTACAACCTGCGCTGGATTTACTCCGGCCTGTTTGCCTTATGGTCGCTAGCCTGCGGCTTTACGGGACTCGCAGGAAGCATAGGCGTCCTGATCGCTTTCAGGGTACTGCTGGGGATTGGCGAGTCGATCTACCTTCCGGGGGGGACAAAGATCGTCAGCGTTCTATTTGAGCCCAGCGAGCGAGGCCTCCCCTGCGGCATCTTCGACAGCGGCACGCGCGCTGGGCTTGCCTTTGGCGCGCCGGTGGTCGCATGGCTCATCGTGCTTTTCGGCTGGCGGAGGATGTTTTTCCTGGTGGGCTTCTCAGCCCTCCTTTGGCTCATTCCCTGGGTAATGGTCTTTCCCGCGCGGCTCCCCGAGCGGGGACAAAGGCCGGCGGCCACCCGATCCTCTGAAACCTTTAGGGATGTGCTCAAGCATCTTCGCAGTCGCGACTTGATTGGTATTTGTCTGGGCTTTTTCTGTTTTGATTATTACTGGTACCTGCTCGTCACCTGGCTTCCCGACTACCTCGTAACTGTGCGGCATTTGACGATTCTAAAGGCGGGCCTGTTCGCTTCCCTTCCTTACTTCGTCTGGGCCATCAGCGAGCCGCTGGGTGGGTGGGTTTCGGACCGCCTGATCGGCTTGGGATGGGACGAAACGCGCTCCCGCAAGGGCTTGATCACCGTGGCATTCATTTTCGGCCTCCTCCTTATTCCTGCGGCATGCGTTCAGAATGCTCATTCTGCGATCCTCCTGATCGCGGGTGCTGCGCTGGTCGGGCTGGCCACGGGAAACATTTTTGCAGTGCTCCAATCCTGCGCTCCGCCGGAGGAGGTAGGAATCTGGACCGGATTTGAGAACTTCACGGGAAACGTGGGCGGAATCATTGCTCCCACGGCCACCGGGCTTCTCATCGCCCGGACCGGCTCCTACCTGCCCGGCTTCGCGCTGGCCGTTCTGGTTCTCCTCACCGGCCTGTTGGCGTACTGGTTTATTGTAGGAGAATTGAAAACTCAGAAAGGCAGTTGAGGAGTCGAGAAGTCGAGAAGTTGAAAAGTTGAACGCTTCGACCTTCGACTCTCAACATCTTGACTCCTCGACTCCCGGAGGATCAACGTTGCCCACTTGGATTCAGCCCCTCAACCCTCTTAATAGTCTTCCATTCTCTGCCGTCGCCGCTGCCGTGCCGCTTGTCGTCGTCTTGGTCCTGATGGGAGGCTTGCGCAAGAGTGGCGCGCTTTCCGCCGCCTGGGGACTTGCCAGCGCCTCCCTCATCGCCATCTCAGTATGGCACTTCCCGTGGAGATTGGCCTGCCTGAGCACGGCCTTCGGTTTTCTTTATGCGCTCTGGCCGATTATGTGGATTGTCTTTGCCTCATTATGGCTTTACAACCTCGCGGTCGCCAGCGGCAGCTTCGAGCAACTGAGGCGATGGATGGCGAGCCACGCTTCCGGCGATCCGCACATACAAGCCATCCTGGTGGCCTTTTGCTTTGGGACGCTGCTCGAGGGCTGCGCAGGGTTCGGGGCGCCCGTGGCCGTTTCCGCCTTCCTTTTGCTGGGCCTCGGTTTCAGCGCGCGAAACGCCGTGACCGTGTCGCTTATCGCCAATACGGCCCCGGTAGCCTTCGGCGGGTTGGGCATACCCATCGTGGCCCTCGCCGCGGTGACGGGTCTCGACCAAATGAAGCTTTCGGCCATGGTGGGCCGGCAACTTCCCTTCCTGTCTCTCATCTTGCCCACCTATCTCGTATGGGTAATTGGGGGACGGAAGGGTTTGAAAGAAACTTGGCCCGCCGCTCTGGCTGGCGGCGCCAGTTACGCTCTGGCACAGTTCTTATCATCGAACTTCTGGGGACCTTACCCGACGGGTATGGTGTCAGCCTTGTCCTCCATCGCGTGCCTCGTGCTCCTGCTGCGCTTCTGGAAACCAGGCGGCAAGAAGAACCCTAATCCCTCACCGGAGGCACAGGAGCGGACGCCGGCGCTAGCCGGGGGTGACCTTGTCGCCCACCCCCACGCGGCAGAGCTCGACCGCCAGCCGGCCACGCAAGCGTTGATCGCCTGGGCGCCCTGGCTCATTCTTGCCGGGGTGATGATCGCATGGTCCTACTTCAAGGTACTTCAAATTGCTCAACGCAACCTTCCCATACCCTACCTTCACAATGCTGTGTACATCTCTCTTTACCACAAGCTCTACGCGGCGGTTTATCAGTTTCAACCCCTGGCAGCGGGCACAGCCGCCCTGACGGCCACCGTCCTAACGGCCCTGCTTTTTCGGACCAAGCCTGCCGTTGTCTTCCGCTCCGCACTCCAGACTTTGAAACAACTTCGCATGCCGGCGCTGACGGTGGGTTTGATTGTCGCGCTTGCCTACCTCTATAACTATTCGGGGATGGCTTATACACTGGGCGCGGCGCTGGCGGGTCTCGGCAAGATCTTTCCCCTGGTAAGCCCTTATCTCGGTTGGGTGGCGTGCTTTCTGAGCGGCAGCGACACGGCGAGCAATCTGCTTTTCGGCAACCTGCAAGTGGCAGTCGGCCGCCAGATCGGTGTAAGTCCCATACTGCTGGCCGCCACCAATTCTTCCGGGGGCGTTATCGGGAAGATGATTTCACCTCAGAATATCGCGGTGGGGGTCACCACCGTGGGTTTAATCGGCCAGGAAGGTGAAGTCCTACGTCGGACATTTTGGCATAGTCTGCTGCTGGCGCTTGGGCTCAGCGCCTTGGCCTTCGCGCAGGCCTATGGGTTGAAAGGTATGGTGCCCTAGCGCCCGGAACTGTTACCGCCGCCTCACGATGGCTCCGAATCATCAACGAAGAGCCGCGCGAGGTCTTGGCTCAGAGGAATCTTCGTCATCGATCAGGAAACGGACGATATTTCGACAATGTGTGCAGGCCGTAGTGTACTCACCTTGAGCCAATTCGGGGCCTCGAGGAACGTCGATGGCGCGCAAGCACTCGGGACAAGCCATGAAGTAGTGGCCCTCGCCGGGCCCATCCCCTGGCAATGACAGGCGCTCAACTTCGGGGAAGGGAGGTCGAGGGGGAGCGTTCCCAATCAGATCGGACATTGACTTCAGAAGCTCCGTGGGCGAGAAGTCATGCCCCTGAAAGTAAGCGTCTGCCATCAGCTCTTCTTGCATTCCCTGGGGAGGGGCTTCGTCGCTGATTGCAATTACCGGAATCTGGGGGAAGCGCCGCCGCACCACGCCCAAGAACTCGCTCCCTGACATGCGAGGCAAGGCAAGGTCGGAAATGATTAGGTCGGGAGGTCCCCCCCTGAGTTTCCCTATGGCGTCAAGGCCGTCGACCGCCCTTCGGACTACGTACCCAGCCGCCACCAGAGTGCCTGCAAGGGACCTCCCCCTGAGAGGGTTACTGGCGACTAAGAGGACACGATGACCAACCTGTCCGATCATGCTCGACCCTAACCGTGTTCCCCCAATCCGCCTCCCCAACAATAATTCCCCCGAAGGCAATTGTCTATTCAATTCTGCTCCCATTGAGGGTCAAACGCGGCGCTTCGATGAACGCGTCCGTCACTCCCGCGCCACGGCTCCGCAGCCGGCCATTCGATAAGGCGCAGGCATCGAGCACAAGGCGGGATGCACCTATCCCGGCCTCCAGGCCGGTGGGGCAGGTTGCCGTGCGCACGTTCCAATGAGCGGAGAGGGCGCAAGCGGGGTTCAGAACCCGGCTCCGACGGGCACCGGTCCTTTCCGGACTTCAGTAACCTGGCCTTTCTCTTGCCCCGACAACTCAATGTTGATGGCGG